>Ga0113563_10001696_pt1 | contig 12768 bp, 20 predicted proteins | sample Mud3Dept3metaG_FD_80117 | JGI IMG/M metagenome (GOLD analysis project Ga0113563, IMG submission 80117) | Freshwater wetland microbial communities from Ohio, USA, analyzing the effect of biotic and abiotic controls - Mud 3 Core 4 Depth 3... | ecosystem: Environmental > Aquatic > Freshwater >...
ACCGATTTCGCGGGTGTCTTTTGCATGTTTGTTCTGGAAGTGCGCCCAATGTAGCGGGAAACGCTTCTTGTGATCTTCCCGTACTGGCTGGTCAATAATAGTATTGTTGTCACCAGGTACTAGGATTTCAACAAAATCCACATCCGTGAAAATAGGTCGTCCTTGAGATTCAGTTTCGAAATTATTTTGAACCGGCCTAACGTAAAATCTGACAGAAAGCCTAGAATCTGGGTTAGTTGCGCCAGTAAAGTTTGGGTTATCTGCATCGCTTGCGATCATTGCCATTTTAAACTCCTAATTAATTAAATTGTTACAAAGAACTGCGCGTTTATTGCATCAGCTTCCATCCACTCTATTTTGTAGCCTAGATTTTTAAACATCTCATACCACCAAACAGACGGGAATATTGATAAGTGCAAAGGATGCCCAATCATTCCGCCGAATGAGTCATTTACGAGACATATCTGAAAAAATGCCTTTGGTACTGCTCCCATGATCGTTTTAATGACCTTATCTACATCTTCAGTAGGGATGTGCTCCATTACGTCAGTACAATATCCATAATCCCCCTTTAACTCTGTACCTTTAACTAAATCACAATAAACAAAAGGTAGGTTATTCCCTTTGTCTACACAGTTATCAGCAAAATCCGCAAGGATAACTTTGCAGGTTGATCCTCTAAGCTTGTCTATTTTTGCGCCACCCTTGCCAGAACCACATCCAAAGTCAATAACCGTTCCTTTTGGGTTAAACATGGCGCAGAATAAAGATGCCACTCTTTCACCAGGAGAATGAACTCGATATGCATCAATTGACCACATTGATTTATATTTCTCTTCTTCGGTTATTTCAGTTCTGGGTAGCATGGAGCATTTTGCAATCTCTGGAATCGCACCTTCACCATCTACAGTGATAATACAACCTGCATCAATTAGATTAAATGCGACTTGCTGGAATAACTCAGCCTGCCGGCCCATTGTGAGAGATGATTTAAAAGTCTTTCCATTAACAGTGACTTCACAAGTTTGCTCACCTTTATTAAGGGCTTGCTCATAGGCGTGGCTTTGATCCTCATGATAGGAAGAATCATAACCGTATAGGTGAAGATTTCTATATCCAAGGGTATAGACAAGACACATTGCAGAGAGGCCAACAGTCAAGCCACCGCCGATAAGCGCATAATCCTCATGATCTGGAATATGCTCGTCGATTCCGTCGATAACAGAATGCCACAAAATAGCCTTATCTGTTTTCTTGAATAACTCAGGGTTGCATTGTGAATTTAGGAAAATAGGCAATTCAGGATTAACAAACTCGATATTCTCTGGTCGAGCATCCATGATTACTTGATAATCAGGAATTATCTCGTTTTCAATAAGATATTTTGCTGAGTTATTGAGCGCGAATATCTTTTGCCCAATAGATTGACGCCACTTGATAGAATCAAGGCAATTAGTCAGGCTATACCCACCACCTACTAAAATTGCATGATCTTCATTTGTGGATTCATTTTTTACCCATGTGATAGGTAATTGTGAGTTTGTTTCGATGTTGCTAAATAGTACTGCATCGTCTGTATTACAGACAATTTCGATATCCATCAGGAGTAGTCCTTTGGTTTGTTAGAAATGATTCTCATCGCCCCCTTTTACAAAGAAGCGATAAGCATCACTTATTAGGTGATACGGCCTTGCAGGTGTGGTCGGTTAATCAATACATTGAGCGTGGTTGTTGCAGAAGCCACCGTAGCAGCATTTGCAGAACGAGCACCCAATATTTCTTTACCTGAACCAGTATTGCCAACTTTACCGGCTGAACCAATTCCCACTGCGACCTTAGCAGCTACAGCAACAGGAGCTTTAACAACAACTGCGGTTCCTTCGATTTGATACCATGCAAAGGTTGTAGCGGAAGTATTTGCAGCCATTGCCACGGCTACAGGTCGAGCTTGACCGGCAGTTACAGGCACGAGAGTTGTTGCAAAGGTTGTACCATCGTAAATAACCAATGAACCAACTGCGGTACTTGCAACACCAGCCAGCAGGATAAACTCACCTGATCCATATGTCGGGTCAACAGCGCGAACAATCGCACCCAAAGCCAATGGAGGCGTTGGATAGGTTGTAGTCGAGCCACTAGACACTGACGATGGAGGCAAATAACCTGCGTCGATATTGGCAATTTGAACCCAGCCAAGTTGGGGGGTAGATACTGAATAAGCCATAATAATTCTCCTTTATCTTATATGGTTAGGCAATCAAAACGCCTTGGAATTGTGCACCTGAAGTTGTCAGGTTACCTGCCCAGCCATACAATTTCACGATTGCATCTTGGTTCACTGCTTGACGTTCTCCGCCGATTGGCACGAAGTTACGGTCTTTATGTGGACGCAAGAAGATGTAATTAGTATTCAAGAACCACATATGATTTGCAGTAGCACTTGCACCGATACCACCATCCATTACAACATCAGCAGCCATACCGCCACCATAAAACTTGATGGAAGCAAAACCACCGGCTGCGGTATCTTCAGAAGTTACGCGCTGGATAGCTTGAAGGCTATTTACATACAGGCCATAGTAGTTACCATCGGCTACGATAAGGTCAGTTTTATCATTACCCCGTACTAGACGCAGAGCCAAGGTAGTCATGTATTGCTGGATATTGGATGCACTTACAGCCGCGCCGCCATCAGTTACACCAGAATATTTTTGCGACTGCCAGAATGACCAAGTAGCACGGTTTACACCGCCATATGTACCACTTGAAGGAGCGTCAGGAACAGCAGCAGCCAGACCAGTGATGTTCTTCCCACCGTTACCAGTGCCATCAAGGTAAATATCACCAGCGATGCGGTTAAGCAAACGAGCTTCGGAGACTTTCATACGACCATCAAGCAAGTCGATGATTTGCTCTTTACCACTGTTTTGCAAACCTTCCAAGCCGGACATGGTGACTGCATCAGCGTACTGGGTAATCGCAAACTGGGCAGCACTGATTGGGCTATCTGGGGAGATATTAATCAGTTCATAACCGCTGTACGAGTTGGCGTTGTTGGTTGAGGTGTCGTTATACATGATTTCTTCCAAAATCACATTACCACCTGAGAACGGACGCACATTGCCTTTTGACTTCAAACGGCGCAGCAGAGCGTTATTGTTTGTTAAGTTATCAGCCAGCTCACCTGAGCGAGACTGGATAGTTGTTGCGATAATATCTGTTATTGCACTATTGGCGAAGGCCATAATAATCTCCTTAAATCAGTTTAAACTCTGGAACCCATTAAATTATCCACAGCTTCAGATATCAATGCGCGCCGATCCTTTGCCGAAGTGGTCGTTACTGATCCGCTAGGAGTAGAGGATTTAACTGATACCGCTTTGGCTTTGGCCTTTTGAACTGCTTGCTGATCTACATGAGGTTGCGTAGCCTTAACTTGTTCAAGTCTCTGGTTAAACAATGTCTCGAATGGTTCAGTAGCCTGTTCATAGGCTTCTTTCAAGGTTTGAGCTTTCCCTGCCTCAAGTAATTGAGCCATGTTGCCTCGTACCATTTCAAAATAGGGATATTTCTCAACATCCGTATATTCAGAGAGTTGCTGTTGAATCTGTTGATTCTCTTGCTGGTCTCTCCATCCAGTCACGCCTGAAACTTGGCTTTTGATGGCCTGTAGTTCCTGCATTAACTGTAATACTGTTGGGTCTATTTGACCACCTTGTTGTGTTTGAGCTACCGCATTAAGCGGCACTCCGTATTCCTGTGCTAGTCGAGCAAAGACATTCATCTTTTGCTCTGGTGTACCTTTAACCAGCATCATATGGGCATTGCCCAAATTCTGTATGAACTGATTAGGCGCAATATTCTGTGCTTGCAAATCAGGTACAAAAGGCGCAATGGCGTCCTGTAACATCTTGGCTTGCTGGGCTTCTGCTTTGTAAGTAGATACACCCGTTTTGTATTCGTTCTCGCGCTGGTTACTATAAGCAGCGAGTTTTGCGCTTTCTTCGGGTGAGAGTGGCTGACCTGTAGAGAGTTTGTCCCAAATAGGAAGGTATTCCTTCTTCCATGTTGAAGGACGGATATTCGCTGGCTTTTCCTCTTCAACTTGAGGGGCAGATTCTACCGTCTTCACTTCCTCTTTTTGAGCAAACTTTCCTTGCTCATCACGAGGCTTGGTTTCTACATCTACAGTTTCTTGAGATGGGGTGCTAGTTTCAACTACATTCTCAACTTGGTCAAAACTAGCTTCTAGTGCTTCGCGCAAAGTGTTTTGAGCGTTTTCCATTACTTACTCCGTCTCTCCCTTTCGGGTCAGCGCCTCACGGCGTTAAATTAAAAATTATGCGCTCTTACTTGGCAACCACTGGGTTGATGTAATCTTTTTGTAAATAACCACTGCATAAGTGGTGTGCGCATATGAAGCGTTGGCAGTTCCAAGACCTGTAGCAGGTACAGCAATTGCCGCGCCACTATTAGGGTAAACTTTCAGGGTAGAGCCTGAGTTATTAAATACCCAAACTTCATCGCCTACATCACCATTCAGGATTACGCCTTTAGTAGCATCTGCACCAGCAACTACACAGTTAGACGCACTCAATGTAGACGCATCAGTTTGAGCAGAACCAACAGCGGTTACAGCTTGATAGTTACCACCTAATGCGCGAGCTTGACCAGAAGAAAAGCCACCACCCATAATATCTTTTGCAAGTGCCATAATGTACTCCTTAACCTAAATGTTGATATACAGCCTTGCCAATTGCATCCTTTAATCCTTTTGGCTCTTCAGGCTTTCTTTGCGTCTGCTTCTCATTTCCAACTTCGATGCATCCGTTGTTTTTTAAATGATTTCTATGTTGTGTTCTGGATGTTATCATACTTCCGTCAATTTGGCTACGATATGGTTGAATTTCTGGGATAATTCCAAAATTCTGCCTTATTTCACTTCCTTGATTGGCTATACGCTCATCTAAAGCAAGTTTTGCCTTCCATGCTTCTTCAGCTTCTTCTGGCTTTATGCTCCAATCTTTCAGCCATTCATCCTTGATGGCTCCACAGGCACTAATATTCATCTGTCGCTCCCTTTGCTGCGTTGATCTGCGCGGTTTGAAGTGTAGTTTCCGCACCAATCTGGGCAACTTCCAATTTCGTCTGGTTGTTCATCTGTGTAAGCAGTGTTTGCAGGCTTTGTTCCATTTGTGCCAGTCGATAATCATTTTCAAGCCGTTGTTGTTCTAACTGTGCAGTATATTGGGCTTCAGCCTGTGACCTTTGCGCCTCTAGTTGATTCTGATGGGCGTTTTGCTCTGCCTGAACTTGTTGCTTATGGGCTTCAAGTTGCATTGCCATCTGGTTTTTCTGTTGTTCAAGCTGCATTTGCATCTGCATAGATTGTTGCTCTGCCTGCGTCTGAGCTTGAATCTTCATCATTTCTGGATCAGGTTGAGGCTGTTTAGGTTGTGCAGCAGCTTGTTTTAATTTCTCTGCTGCATTGTCAAACTCACCTTCTAATGATTTCCCTACTTTAAACCCAACTACACCAAATTTAAGCATTTCAAGCAACAAAGGAACAAGTTCAGGAGTTTGCTGCCCTACAGGGAGGATTTTCTCAAGGAATTGACTAGAGGCAGTCAGAAACTCAACTCTATCCTGCTTCTCCTGTATCTCATCCATCTGCACCATTGAATCCGCAGCAACTTCAATTCTGAAGGCCGCAGTATCCGCAGACTTTAACAATTGAATTGCTTGAGGGACGATAGCTTGATCTGCTTCGGATAATTCAGCAGCGCCACCTATCTTGATAATCGTATCAGGCTGGAAGTGTTTGCAAATAATCTGCGCTTTAATCTGTAGCATTTCAGTCGCAAACTGTGCAACTTTCATCTGCATAGCTCTCAGACGCATAGAGCCGAATTGTGATTTCAACTTTTGTGCGGTGGCAGTTTCACCGGCTACTGTAGAGCCTCGGATAATATCCGCCATCCCTGTGATTTCGTATATCTGCGCTTTCTGTTCTGCAACAGCACGATAACAAGCATCCAGAGCTTGATAGATTGGAGTCAGGTCAACAAGGTTAATTGCACCCTTTAGCCCGTTCTTTTCTGCGAAAGCTGTCCAGTTAGTCACCGGGATCATTGTTCCAGACTCGCCCTCTGTGAATATCCGAGCCAATTCAGCCACAGAAGCATCATATACGCCCTTGACCTGTAGAGCTTTAATTAGCCCCTCTATGCGGTCAGCAAGTATATCTAAGGTATTTGCTTGGTCTTGATACAGTGCGAAGTCAGGAACAGGAACAAGGCTTTCACTGGTCAATGTGGCATACAAAGGACGTGGGCAAGGCCAGAAGTTCTCCAACTCTAGAGGGTCTTCCTTCTGGTCTACGATTTTACCCAGTGATTTTGACAGCCAATAAGCCGTATTCGTTGATTTATCCCATATCTCATAAATAACAGCTTCGTAGGAATCACCATCACCGGCTGATTTCTTCATCTCATCTGGTTTAGTATCAAGGGGGATTTTACCGCCCATTTCTTCACCAAAACGTTCAACAAGTGCGTCTCGTGACATATAGACTTTACGCCACACTGCGGTTACTTCTTCCCATGTCCTGGCGATCGTATGCCCGAAGTCTTTCCAGTTTACATAATCACAGGGGGCGCATTCATACTCGATTGTTTCTTGTGCTTCTAGGGCTTCATTTTCAGCTTCGTCTGTATCTTCAGTAACTTGTAATCCATCATCAGGCATCTGTACTGCTGAGATATGCGGCTCATAGCGCACCCATGCAATACCACGACCACCAAGGAAACGATCTTGTACACACTGCTCCATTGATGCATGGTAATCTGGATAATGATCCAATTCATATTCAAGCGCACGTTCAAGGATGAGCGCGGCAACCCTTCCTACAGGGTCATTGTCTTTAAATCGGCGGGATACATCAGGCTTTGGCAAACGAGCGAATACCGCAGGAATAGCAGTCTGAACGTTAGACCATAGAATATTAAACTTGGATAGATTATACCCTCGTGAATTCTGCGGTTCATCACGATAACGCTTCAATATTTTATCTGTGCGCTTTTCCCACTTGGTAAATTCACGATCATAAACAGCAATCGTCTGAATCCATTGATTAGCTGGGTCAGTTACAGTTTTAATAGAAGTCTTTGCCATATTTACCTTATTGAGGTTTCTAACCAACCCATGATTGCGCCTATAGCAGTTACATTCGCTGTAGCTCCGTCACTTATAGCTCTTAATTTCACATCTGCCATTGCAGGGATTGGGATAGGGCTAGGGAAAACATGACTATCCCCACCATTTTGAGTCCCGATTTCGTCTTGCACCAGGAATACACCAGGCCATAAAAGACCATCGTGTGTAGTTGCTACTAGGGATGATTGACAGAAATGCGCACCAACAGAACCAGAACTAGAAGTCCAAACACTTATATATCCAGTTAGTCCAGCCGGAACAGTGTAGATTGCTTGTCTAGCCGTATTGTCACCAATGGAGATAAATCCATACGTTAATCCGCTTGTATTACCTTTAAGAGATATAGCCCCAGCCGCGCCATCTAGAGCACCTGCTGGCGTTACCGCATGTAACCCGTTAATGCGGAGGATATTAGTTGCCACAGTGTTGACTGGGGTTACGCCATTAAGAGTTACTATTTCGTACTGAACAGCATAATTAGAGTCTAAGTAATGAATATAAACCCTGTTTAATCCAGTTCCGCCATTGGTATCAAGTGCACTAGTAGATGAAATATTCATCTGTTGAGCAACTGCTGGGAATACATAAGTTGGAGTTGGCCCCTCCCAAAGATCGACTTTTACATTATCTACGTTGGTATTTCTGCCAAAAGTAAACCCTCTTACCCTTCCCTGCTGTGGGTAATTCTCATTGCCTATCAGGTCTTGCTGTAGGAATGGCTGAGTAAAGTTACCCATGGTTACACGCTAAATTTCCCAATAGCCATCACAGTTGCGCCGGCTCCAGTGGTTACTTTCCACGCACCTGAAGCTGATCTGGCATTGATTTCTATTGAATACACACCGATAGCTGTTGTGGCAGCCATGATTGGAATTGATGTTGAGTTGTCGAGCAATGTTACGGTACTTGTAGCTGATGTACCTACAGTGATAATCAATCGGTGAATATAATCACCAACTGCACCGGCTGTACCTAAGACTTGAGCTGTTTGGGAGGCTGCTACAGTTTCGTAAGCATACTCATATGGGTATTGAACACCGGACATAATATAAACCCTTCTGCCTCACGGCGAACTAGTTGCACAATTATATGCTTATTTCTGCATAAATGTGCAAATAAATGTAATTTATTGCTAAATTCTGCTCCTTGGTGATGGTGTACGCTTCCACATTTCTTCTAATGATACACTTGGCTGACCTACAGTTATACCCCTCATCGGTTTAGGCGGTGGCGGTGGAGGGGCTACTTGCTGCATGATTAAGCATCCATAACTAAACCCATCACCATCGTGGCTTGCCCAATCATGTACCGGCTCCGAGCTGAATATCTTGGTTCCTTCGCTATACTCATATTGCCATGATCTAAGGCCGTTTAGCCCTTTCTCGCAGTTTGTAGCGTTAAACTCTATCCTCGGTATCAATACCCTTGCAGCGTTCACCCTATCTGCTATGCGACTGTCTGGTATGATGTCTACATGGTCAGCACCAAAGTGGTCAACGAATATCTCTACTGCGCTTCGTTTGGCTGAAAATGTCTTTGCTCTGGCATCATGTGGTAGCCATATCTTACCAAGAGCAGTCTTTTTACCCTGTAGCGTGTATTTATCAATCCGTTCCTTCAGGCGATAACACCATTCTTCGGCGTCTATCCCCCATCCCCCATCATAATCAACGATTGAATAACCACCTATCTTTGGTTGCCAGAACCACCAAGTTGCTGTATCTCTCCGCCCTATATCTGCGCTAATCTCTAATGGTGCGCCAAAGTCGTCAAACTCTACTTCATCAGATACTCGCCCATCCTTCTCAGCTATTCCAATGGCCCTAGCCAGAATAGCCCCAAGATTTGCGGCCTCAAATGAGCAAAGGTATTCCTGTTCGAATTTTGCTCTCCCGTAATCCTCACCATAATCAGCTATATAGTTTCTTAGCTCTTCGTCTAATTGCTCTACAGAGAATATCCCTGTTTGTGTTGCGTCTAATATTTGAGCGAACGACTTAGGTTCTTTTACAGCGTTTGTGTAGGTCTTATGGGCATGATTACGGCCACGTGGCGTGGTATTGAATATTTGCCAACCGTTGTTTTCCATAATGATTGGGCGAAGGTAAGCCCTCACATCTGGATTGGATAAGGCCCATTCTGAATAAACTATGCCTGCCGGAGGTGAGCCAACCAAACTATCGGGATTGTCAGAGCCAACCACTTGGAAGCTCGATCCGTTCTTAAACGTCAGCTTCATTTCTTGATTGTTTACTGACTGCCTTAATTCTCTAGGAAATGCTTCGTCTATACGTCTTTTCCCTGTGTGTGGATTGATGGCGTCCCAAATAGCTTTGCGGGCCTGGTTAAACTGTGGGAGCATGTACCAATATGTAGCTACACGTTCAAACGATGCCACGGCAGTACGGTGCATCCCTAATTCGTCCTTGCCAGACCTTCGATGCCAAATAAGCTCGGCATGTTTACCACCGTTTTCTAGATAGTTCCACGCAGGAGACTGATAATCGCGTGGAGTCCAGCAGTTAGGGAGTTGTATCCTGGACACTAGCCGCCAATCTTGTTAAAGAGGCTTTGCAACATCCCCCTACGATCTTGTGGCTGTGGCTGAGGTTCTGCCGCTTGTTGTTGTGCTGCCCATTCAACAAAAGGAGGAGCTTCTTCACCATTCATCTGCGCGTCGATTGCCATCTTCATGTAAGCAGGGCGGTATTTTTCAAGAATAGCTGCATTCTGAGCCAAGCCTGAACCGAGTTGACCCTGCCCCATAGATTGCATACTAGGAGGAGGCTGCGGGGCATTCAATTGAGGGGCTGGTATATTCTGTTGCTGCGGTACTGGCATATCCATAGTTTTCACCTGATCCATTTAAAGTAAATAAGCACCCAAGCACTTAAAGCCAAGGCGATCCAATCGAACATTATCTCAATTGCTTCCATTCTATATCTCTTTTGCTTCTACTTTTGCCTTATAACCACATTTAGGGCAATAATTAACTTGAGATTCATATTCTCCATTACCAGTCTTAATCCATAACTCCCCGCTTTCTTGCTCGAAGCAATAGTCAACTAAGCTTCCATAGCCACGGAAATCATGTGTTGTTAAATCACATGCATGTAAATTCCCCATTTCTATACCCCTTTGCTAAATCTGACTATTTCAACAGTTAAACCACCGGATACATTCTGGTCAATCTTTTCTACATATAACCCTGATACCTTACCAGTTAGCTCAACAGCCTTTATAGCCGCCTGAACATTGCCATTATCCTCAGCTACCTTGGCAAGTCTTTGAAGCTCTGCAATGTGGCTCTCTAGCGTTACTTGAGCCTTTTTAATCACTGGAGCACGTAATTCAGCCACTCTAAGTGTTACCTTAGGGTTTTTGTTTAACTTACAAGACTCTTGATATATTGATACATCAGACATTCCTTCATGATCATACGACTTACGATAAGCATCTGATTGGTTTAATCCGCTTGCTACTCCTACGCAGAATTTCTCCTGCTTGGAGGTTAGTTTCCGTTCCATATCTTGCACCTAAGTATTTAGATTTCTTTGATATTATCATACAATTTACTATTATTCAATTACTTAATCAATCTATTCTATCAATCAACTTCTTTAATACGATTCAACAGATATATCGCTTAGTGTATTGACATGCTGTTTACTGAGGTTTAAAGTGTAGCCATGTTGTAAAGATTATTAATTAAAGGAGTAATTAAAATGTTCGTAGCCATATATAACAAAGCGGGTTCATTGTTGGTTGATCTGGTAACGATTGAGGATTATCTAAACCTTCCTCGGTCTATGTGTATTAATGCTGAAATTGTCACCTGTTCGTTAATCTAAGGATGAATTATGTTACATCACCATATTGTAATGGTTACACCTAAAAATTATAAGTTAATGCAGTCATTCCCTAATAGATTAGATGCAATTAATTTTCTGTCTAGCAGGTCTTGCAGTTCTTTTGCAGTTATTTATCGTGACGGTGTAACTGGTAAGCGATACACATACAATGAAGCTAAAAATTTTATAAAAGGAGATTAATCATGATATTCATAGTCACTATCCGGTTTAAAGAAACAACCATCGAGCATGAAGTAGAAGCTGATTACTCTATGGATGCCATAAATATGACATTAGACGACTGGACTAATGAAATGTTGAATGAAAAAGGCTCTATGTCTATTACTTGTAAGGTTAAAGAGTAATGTTTAAAGCTATCATTTCAATATTAATCTATATCGTCTTGGTAGCGATTGCTTTCCTTACCTGCATTATGATGTTGCTTTTAGCTGTAATATATGACGAGTCTCATCCAAAGTTTTACCGTAACACTAAGCGTAATTTTATGTACCATAACCATAAAAGGAGTTTACACCATGACTTACCAACTAAAAAGCCACAGCCTTTTTTCGTTTTTGACTAAGATTCTACGCCGTAATAATTGGAGGAAAGTCCGCCCGATCTCTATGGTTACCTTAGATTCATGGGGCGCAGTACATAAACATTTTGGGTCTAGGTATTAATCATGGAAGAGGAATTAGTTTATTCAGTATTCCTTCCAAGGAATGAGCGAACTTTTCAATGGTTAGAAAGTCGCTTTGCAGGCCATTGGGACACTGACTATGACATATTCGACCCTGAGACTATGTTTGTTACCTTTGAAACTGCGGAAGATGCTCAAGACGCTGTAGAGAGCATCCTATTATGTGGTAGCCACGAATTACATTAGGAGTTAATCATGAAAACAGTTAAAAATGTAGTTCTTAATCTATTTGTCTATGTAGGACTTGCGGTATTTGCTTGGGCTGTGGTGTTTTGTATTGTCCTGGCTTTCATACCTAACAGCTTGTGAGCCTTCTTCCGTTTGTCTGCACAAGCTTGGCAGCGGTTCTGCTTTTGTCCGTTCCCAAGTAATACTTTGGTTTCTGCTGGTTTCCCACATCCCATATTTTGACATTTCATTTTCTATCCTTTAACCACTTTTTAGCAGCTTCAAGCTTTTTATTCATTGAATTATTATTGGTCACTGGGTAGACTGTTTCAGTACTGGCATTTGTGTCTTGCATTCCTTTAAATCTGTCATAAGCATCTAAACCAACTAAACTGCGATATAAAGGATTAGATTTTCGTATTGAAGAATATAAATCAATATTGTTATACTTAAACCTAGGATCGGCAATAATTTTTAATATCTCTATGTCTTTCATGTTATCTCCTTGTTATTTTAATAGTATCCCTAAAGCTAGATGCACCCTCTCAGGAATCTAGCTTGCCAGCATCTATCACTTATGGGATAAACTCTGGTGCTCTAAAGGGTATCAAATATCTGTAGGCGCTAGGTTGCTTGGGCGCTCGACATATCAGACAAATACACCAACTTGCCTGCGATACTTAGTCCTGCTAAGGTAAAGTCCGGTGTATTCAGCGAATCCAGCCCATTCAGGCTACTATCTAACGTGGCGCTTACGGACAATAGGCGAATAAAAAAGCCCTGTGAGTTTCCCCGCAGAGCTTAGTAACATTCAATAACTGGGCGGGGTGA
>Ga0113563_10001698_pt1 | contig 12766 bp, 13 predicted proteins | sample Mud3Dept3metaG_FD_80117 | JGI IMG/M metagenome (GOLD analysis project Ga0113563, IMG submission 80117) | Freshwater wetland microbial communities from Ohio, USA, analyzing the effect of biotic and abiotic controls - Mud 3 Core 4 Depth 3... | ecosystem: Environmental > Aquatic > Freshwater >...
CATCGAAACGCAGGACCTCGAGGAAGTCGTATTGCTGGCGGAAAACAAAGTCCGGACTCACGAGGCGGAAGAAGGCGCCCGGCAGGGCATAATCATCGGCACCGCGGTGAATTTCGCCCGCACCCTCGCCAACGAGCCGGCGAATGTGCTGACGCCGGGACAGCTTGCGGAGCGTGCGGCCACTGCCGGAGAGAGGGCCGGGCTGGAGGTCCGGATCCTGGAGCGCGAGGACATGGAGAAGCTCGGCATGAACGCTCTCCTGGCAGTCAGCAGTGGAAGCGAACAGCCGCCTAAGCTCATCGTCCTGCGCATTCCGGGCCGGCAACCAGTGAAAGGGGCTCCCGTCTTCGCGCTCGTCGGCAAAGGAGTCACTTTCGACAGCGGCGGGATCTCGATCAAACCCTCGGAAAAGATGGAGGAAATGAAAGCCGACATGGCCGGGGGAGCGGCCGTGATCGCCGCCATGACCGCGCTTGCCCAAATCCGGCCCAGGCACGCGGTCATCGGCCTTGTCCCCTCAGTGGAGAACCTTCCCAGCGGCAAGGCGGCCAAACCGGGCGACATCGTAAAGTCCTACCTGGGAAAGACGATTGAAATCATCAACACCGATGCCGAAGGACGCCTGATCCTGGCGGACGCCCTGGCGTATGCACGCACCCTCGGCGCCACCCGCCTCGTCGACATCGCCACCCTCACCGGAGCCTGCGTCATCGCGTTGGGTCATGTCAATGCCGGCATGATGGGAACGGATCAGGAAATCCTGGAGCACCTCCGCAACAGCGCGCGCTTCACCGGAGAAAAACTCTGGCAGCTGCCGCTGGACGAAGAGTACCGCAAGGCGATCCGGAGTCCGATCGCCGACGTCAAAAATGTCGGGGATCGCTCCGCAGGCGCTATTACCGCAGCCAAGTTCCTGCAGGAATTCGTAGAGGAGACCCCCTGGGTGCACATAGATATCGCCGGCGTAGACCTCTGCCACGACGAGCAGCCTTTCTCGGCCAAAGGCGCCACGGGATTCGGCGTGCGCTCCCTGGTGCATCTGCTGACCCGGTGCGGGCTGAGTGGAACCGGCGGGAAATGACGTTTGCTGCGGCGCGAGGGGCTCGCTTTCATCCTCAACGAGGGCAGGAAACCATATCGGTTATCCGGCCCTCGAAGCGGGGAGCCCCTGGAATCAACACCTACTCCAGATCCACATCGTCTGGTTCCTGGTCGCTGTCCTGATCCTCATTCTGTTTGTACATGTATTTGATGACATGCTTGAGAATCAGCAGGTTAGGACCATCCTGCCTGTGCACTTTGATGCAGCTGCGGTCGTACCACTCGATGACCCCCCGTATCTCCTCGCCGTCGATCAGCTTGACAACCATCGGAGTCTTGGCTGCCATCTGCTTGATGTAGTAATAGTTCTCCGCATTGGTTACATCCGGAGGCACTCGTTTTCGTGGCGCGGCATTGTATCGGGGCATCTGATCCTTGATCTCAGAGAGGCTGGGGCGGATCAGTTTTCGATTTACCATGAATGCTTTCTCCCCTGGAAACAATGGTGAAACCCGACTCAGTTTTTATTTATCGCAAAAGCAATACGCATCACCAAAATGAATCCATCAACGATTGGGTTTTTTCGGAAAAGCCGAATTGCTAGAATATTATCGGAAGGATGATTCTTTGACAAGAAAATTAAGCATTCTTATTTGATCTTAATACATCCCTGTCGTCCTGATTTTTCGGGGCGCACAGCACAGGAGTTATGATGCGGCGCAGATTGATCATCCCTTGTTTCTGGATTCCGGCTTTTCTCGCCTTTGCCGGCACCGTATCCTCTCAGGACCCACCGCGGAAGCCGCCGAAACTCATCCGCGACACCGGAGTTGCAGAAGGGAAGACCGATGCAGAAACGGCGAAGAAGAAAGAATTCAATCCCATGCTTGCCGAGGAAAATCTCCAAATCGGCAACTTCTACTATAAGCGTGGGAATTATCCGGCCGCCCTTGAGCGCTACCGAGACGCCGTGGAGTATCAGCCGAACCTGATCGCTGCCCGGGACGCAATGGGCCGCGCCGTCGAGAGACTCGGGCGCGATCACGAAAAAAAGAGGGAAACAGACAAGGCCCTGGCCTTGTACAAGGAGTTCCTGGCCTTGTTCCCCGATGCCCCGAAATCCGCTGAATTCAAATCCAAGATCGCATCGCTGGAAAAGAAGTAATCGAATTCGGAATGGGGAATCCCCATTCGAAATTCGAAGACTTCCGCATTCCGCATTCGAAAGATCCCGCATTCAGGAGCGGAGCGCGGCCAGAAACAGGGCTTCCAGGGCGAGCTGGCGGTTGATGTTCAGCTGGAGGACACCTCTGAGGTTTTTCACTGCGTCGATGGCGGCAAGGACGGCAGCGCGGGGCGCTGTTTCTGCCAGGCCCGCCAGGGCGGGAATGATATCGCGCTGGCACATGCGCCGGGGTGCGGTCTGGGCATAGTAGACATCCTGAAGCAACGTTGCCGTCATGTCGAGCCAAGCCTGGAAAAGCTCCTTGTCCTTCACGACCGCTGCAGCCAACGTGCTGGCCTGTGAAAACTCTTCGCGCCGCAGCAGGAGGGAGACGAATCGAAGGGACTGATCGCGCACCTCGCGATTCTGTGCCACGTCGAATGTGAGGGCAGCTCCCAGGCTGCCGCTGCTGAAGGCTGCAGCCATCCGCGCGTCTTCGGGCGAGCGGCCCGCATTGCCTGCCAGGTAATTGCTGATCTCTTCCTCCGGAACCGGACCGAACTGCAGCAGGCGCGCTCGCGATCGGATCGTGGTCAGCAAAGCATAGGGTTTCTGGGTCACCAGGATGAGAATGGTACGGCTTGGGGGTTCCTCAAGGGTTTTCAGCAGGCAATTTGCCGCCTCGGCCCGCATCCTGTCGGCGCCGTCAAAGATCACCACGCGATAACGCGCTTCAAACGGCTGGTAGGCGATCTCCGCGATCAGATCGCGCACCTGGTCGATCTTGATGAATGCGCCATCGGGCTGAACCAGGCGAACATCGGGATGTGTGCCCAGCATGATCTTGCGGCAGCTCATACAATCGTCGCACGCGTCCCCCTTGGCGGTCTGGAGGCAATTCAGCTGCTGTGCCAGCAGCAATCCGAGTGTCCGCTTCCCCACCCCTTCCGGGCCTGCGAAGATCAGAGCGTGCGGCAGGCGGTCCTGCGCCACAGCCCGGAGCAGTATTTTCACGACCGGGCGGTTGCCGATGAAGGAGTGAAAACTCAAAGGGGCTTTCATGGCCCAGCCTCGCAGGCGCCGGCGAACCACGATGCGAGCAGCAGTTCGATCCGCGCAAAGACCTCCCGGGGTGTTCCTCCTCCGTCGATGATCCGAAACCGTTCCGGAGCCGCCCTGGCAAGAGTCAGGTAAGCTTCGCGCACGTCGCGGTGAAAGGCAACATCTTCGGCTTCGAATCTCCCCTCCGATCCGGCAGCTCCCCCGGCATGATTTCGTGCGCGGGCGCGGGCGAGCCCGATTTCGGGTGCCAAGTCGAGCAGAATGGTCCTGTCGGGTTCTCGGATCCCCAGCAGGGTTACCATCGCTTCGATTGTCTCCGCCGGCACACGCCTGGCTGCACCCTGATATGCACGGGTTGCATCGAGGTAACGGTCCGACAGCACCGTAATGCCGAGTTTCAGCGAAGGTTCGATCACCTCGTGCAGGTGCTGATAGCGGTCTGCGAGATAGAGCAGCAGTTCGCTCACGGGTTCGCGAGGCGGCCCTCCCGCATGGAGCAGTACCTGTCTCAGGGCGGCCCCGAACGGAGTGCCGCCCGGCTCCCGGGTTCGCAGGCAAGGCACGCCTTTCGCCTTGAGAAAGGCCTCGGCGTACCCGATCTGCAGGCTCTTGCCGGATCCTTCGATGCCTTCAAATGTGACGAACATGACCCGTTCTTGTGTGAAATGGGAATTACTTCTACAATGGTCCCGGAAAAACGGGGCCGCAGGCAGATTAACAAACGGCAGGGTGCGTGGCAACCGGGATGTCTTGAGATGATCATGATCGAGAGCAACCTGCAGGAAATTCGAGATCGGTTGTCGGCCGCAGCCAGGCGCTGCGGGCGGCAGCCCGAGGAAATCACACTGGTGGCAGTCGGCAAGAATTTTCCCGCGGATTTCCTCTCGGCCGCCATCAAGGCCGGGCAATGCCATTTCGGCGAGAACCGCGTTCAGGAAGCCGAATCCAAAATCCCGCAATTCCGCTCCACGCCAAACCTCACCTGGCACATGATCGGCCACCTGCAGTCGAACAAGGCCCGCCGGGCTGCCGAGCTGTTTGACGTCATCCAAACCGTCGAGAGCGTCAAACTCGCCCGCAAACTCGGCGAGGCATGCGCCGACCTCGGGAAAAACCTGTCGGTGCTGATCCAGGTAGATCTCGGGCAGGAGGAAACCAAGTTCGGCGCCGATCGCAGCCAGGTTGCTGCCATCGTCGAGGAGATTGTCCGCCGCGGTGGGTTGCGCCTGGATGGGCTTATGACCATTCCGCCATTCTTCGAGGATCCGGAACGTACGCGCCCCTATTTCGCGGGATTGCGCGAAATGATGCAATCGCTCGAAATGGAGCAGCCGGGCTGCCTGGGAACGAAGCATCTCTCTATGGGGATGAGTCACGACTTCGAGGTAGCTGTCCAGGAAGGAGCCACCCTGGTGCGGATCGGCACGGCCATTTTTGGAGAGCGCTACGTTGGATAGCCTCGAATACAAATTCCGGGAAACGCCCGCAGGTCTCGAGGTGCCCCTCCATGTGCAGCCGCGCGCGCGCCACACGCGACTGGCTGGGACCTTCGACGGAAAACTGAAAGTCAGCGTCACCGCCCCTCCCGTAGACCAGGCGGCAAACCGCGCCATCCTGGAGTTTTTTTCCGATGTGCTCGCGCTCCCGAAGTCCAGGCTGCGCATCATTTCCGGCGAATCCTCGCGGGAGAAAGTCCTCCGTATCGAAGGGATGTCGCAGGCATGTTTTCAGGAGCGTATCTGCGGATGGCGATAGGTTGCTCCCGTTTGCCGGAAGAAGGCCGAACGATTCCATGCCTGCCCGGCAGACGGGTTTCCCCGGCATGGCACTACCTGTGCTGCCCGCCTGAAAAGGGACCGTCGCGTTCAAGGCAGAGGAGACAGCGAAAGCTGACAGTCACAATCATGAGTCGCTCCGCGTGCGCCACAGCGGCCCTCGGGATGCTCTACCGGATTGTTACAGGATTTCGCTTTTTGTTGAAGGCCTGAAATTCATACGTCACGCCGACGGTCAGTCCGTAGCCGGGATCGAAGTGCATCAATCCGGCGATGGCGGCAACATCCCAGAGCAATCCCGCGGCCGGAAAGCGGGCGCCTGCCCGTATCTGGGACAAGCTTTCATTTCCCGGGTGCTCCGGCCCCTGGCGTCCATGGATTTCTCCGACCAATTCCAGCCTCGGGTGGACGGGAGCGATCAGTCCGAAACCGTAGGTAAGGAGATCCGATTGGGAATTGGGCTGCACGGCGGATCCAAGGATCGCCAGGCCGAGGCTTCCCACGATCCGAGCGCGGCTGATTCTCTTTGACAGCAAAAAGCTCGCGTAAAACCCCGTTTCATCCGTCCCCAGGCCGCTTTCGTTGGAGGCGTTGGGCAGTTGTACCGCGAATTTGAATGACACGGCGGGGCGATGCGCTGCCTCGCCGGCCAGCTTGAGTTTGGTTCCGATCACAAGGTCGCCGAAGTCGCTGGTGGAATCACCGGCAAATGTGGGGGGTATCAGGGCAGGGCTGCGGCGGGTCACTGCGAGGAAATCCCTGAAAACGCCTGAGATCTGAAATTCGGCAAACTCGCCGACCCCGATGCGCAGAGAGCTTTCCCCGAGGCGCATCAGGTCTCCCTCCAGGCCCGACAGTGAGTAGCGTTGCCTATGGAGAAAAGAGATGCCGAAGTCGACACGGATCGCACCCAGGCGAACGAGGTCAGGAACGTCCGTCAGAAGGGGACGCTCCTGCGCCTGGACGGGACACACCGTGCAGATAAGCGCGATCACCGCGATCCATTTGCCCATATGCCCCCTCCCATCGCCTGTCACAATCGCGTCCGGCCGCCTGGAGAACCTGCGCTCATCGTCATTCATCGAGGATGAAACGGAGGACTGCTACGGCGGCGAGACCTGCGGTCTCGGCCCTCAGGATCCCCGGCCCGAGGCGCACGACCTTCCATCCGTTCCCCCGAGCCGCCTCTACTTCGGAGCCATGCCAGCCTCCCTCTGGTCCGATGCAGAGGAGCACGGTTCCGCGTGGTGCGCCTGCCGTGCTCAGGCGCTCCGGGCCGCTCAAGTCGAGCAGGAACCGTGTGCAATCGGCGTGGTCCCGCGAAGTCAACAGGTCCATGGCCGGCTGCGGGGCGCACACTCCGGGCACCGTCAGGCGCCGGCACTGTTTAGAGGCCTCACGGACGATGCGTTGCCATCGTTCCAGGCGGCGCCGGCGTCCCGCGGGCGGGACACGGACGGAGGTAAAGTGCGTCTCCAGCGGCAGAAACCGGTCGATGCCGAGCTCCGTCCCTTTCTCGAGCAGCCACTCAAACCTTTCAAGGCGAATGAGTGCCGGGGCAAGGATCAGGCAGGCATCGCCCTTTTCGGGCAGCGAAATCCGATCGAGCGCCGTGATCCGGATTTCGCCGCCATGGCATTCGACTTCGCCGGTGTAGGCTCTGCCTTCGCCATCGAAAAGTTCCACAGCATCGCCGGTCCGCAGTCTCAGGACGGCGCGGAGGTGATGGGCCTGGTCCGCAGTCAGGATCGCGATGCCGTCTCGAATGCGATCCGGCGGAATGAAGAAGCGCCTCCGGGTCATTGGCAAGGGCTACCCGAAGATATCTTTTACCTTCTCGAAGATGTTGCGTTCGTGAGAGACTTCGTCATCCCTGTTCAGCTTCGCCAGGTTTTCAAAGAGCTGCCTCTGCTCTCTGGACAGTTTCGTCGGAATCACCACGCTTACCGTGACGAACTGATCCCCACGGCCCCGCTCGTTCAGGCTGACGATGCCCTTGTTGCGCAGGCGGAACACCGTTCCGCTTTGCGTACCTTCGGGGATCTTCATCTTCTCTTCGCCCTCCAGTGTCGGGACGGAGATTTCAGCCCCGAGCACCGCCTGAGTGACCCCAATCGGGATCTGGCAGTAGATGTTGTTCCCCTGACGCTGGAAGAATGGATGCTCCTCGACGAAAATGACAACATACAGATCCCCGGGCGGCCCGGCGCGCCGGCCGGCTTCGCCTTCTCCCTGGATGCGCAGGCGGGAGCCATTGTCCACGCCTGCAGGGATCTTGAGTTCCAGAACCTTCTCCTTGCGCACATGGCCCCTGCCCTGGCAGTCCTCGCAGGGATCCCGGATGATGCGGCCTTCGCCGTTGCACTGGCCGCAGGTGCGGCTGATGGAGAAGAAGCCCTGCTGGTACCGAACCTGGCCCATGCCCTGGCAGGTAGGACAGGTCACCGGGCCCTTGCCCTTGGCTGCGCCCCGCCCTCCGCAAGCCGCGCAGGTCTCGTTGCGTGGAATCTTGATTTTGGTCTTGATACCGAAGGCGGCGTCGCGGAATGAGACCTTGAGATCATAGCGCAGATCGGCGCCGCGCTCCGGCCCCGAGTGTCGCCTGGATCCGCCGAACAGGTCCCCGAGCCCGAAGAAATCGCCGAGAATATCGCCGAAGTCGCTGAAGGTGGCCGGATCGAAACCCCCGAACCCGCCCTGCATGCCGCCGTGGCCGAAATGGTCGTAGCGGGCGCGCTTGTCGGCATCGCTGAGGACGCTGTAAGCCTCGGCCGCTTCCTTGAACCTCTCCTCGGCTTCCTTGCTGCCGGGATTCTTGTCCGGATGATATTTGAGCGCCAGTTTCCGGTACGCGCTCTTTATTTCCTGGTCCGAGGCATCGCGGCCTATTCCCAATACCTCGTAATAGTCTCTCTTCTGACTCAAGGAAATTGCTCCGATCTCGTAAGCTGAACCGCTATACCTTCTTCGTGCGCTGTACACCCATGGCCGATCGCATCAGCCTGTGCATCTCCGCATCATTTGCCTCTTCCTCGGAAACCGTGTTCTCCTGATCGGTTTCTTCGCCGGGCGCGCTGAACATCGCCGCAGTAAGTTTCGCAGCGCAAATCTCCAGATTTGAAAGCACTCCGTTCAGGGTAGGGATGTCGTCCTCGCCGTCGGGCAAATCCCTGGCTTGTTGGATCGTTTCTTTTACCAGTGCCTGCTCCACGTTGTCAAGGAGTCGGCCGAACTCAGCATAGCTGCGTGCGATATTGGCGACATGACCCTGGATGCGGTTGTGTATCTGGGCGGTCTCTTTCGCCTTCCGGTCGCTATCGGCGAACTGTTTTGCCTCCAGCATCATCCGGTCAATCTCTTCCTTGCTCAATCCCGTGGAAGGCATGATCTCGATCGCCTGCTCCTTGCCCGACACCTTGTCGCGCGCCGAAACGCTCACGATGCCGTTCGCGTCGATGTCGAAGGTTACCTCGATCTGGGGCGCTCCGCGCGGCGCCGGCGCGATGCCGACGAGTTCCAGGCGGGCCAGCGACCGGTTGTATTTTGCCACATCCCGCTCACCCTGCAGGACATGGACTTCCACCGTGGACTGATTGTCGGCGACGGTGGTGAATATCGCCGTCTTTTTCAGTGGAATAGTCGAATTGTGCTCGATGATCCTTGTAAACAGCCCCCCTTGCGTCTCAATCCCGAGCGTGAGAGGCAATACATCGAGCAGCACGATTTCCTTCAACTCTCCCTCGAGAACGCCACCCTGCAGCGCGGCGCCGACGGCGACAACTTCATCGGGATTCACTTCCACCGAAGGCTGTCTCCCGAAAATCCGTTCCGCGTGCTGCAGGACGGCCGGGGTCCTCGTTTGCCCCCCTACCATGATCACCTTGTCGACCTGCGCGCGTGTCAGCCTGGCGTCGTGCAGTGCCTTTTCACAATAGGGTGTAGTCCGCTCAATCAACTCCCGCACCAGGTTTTCAAATGTGGCGCGTGTCAGCACACGGTCGAAATGCCTGGGTCCGTGGGCATCCCCTGCAATGAATGGCAGATTGATGTGGGTTTCCGCGCTGGCCGACAGTTCGCACTTGGCCTTCTCCGCAGTCTCCTTGAGCCGCTGCCGTGCCAGGACATCCGTGCTGAGGTCGATGCCCGACTCGGCCTTGAACTCCGAGATCATCCAGTCCATCACGCGCTGGTCGAAATCCTCCCCTCCCAGGAAGCTGTCGCCGCAGGTGGACAGCACTTCGAAAACACCGTTGTTCAACTCGAGGATCGAGACGTCGAACGTTCCTCCACCCAGATCGAAGATCGCCACGCGCTCCCGTTCCTTCTTTCCGAGCCCATAGGCGAGCGCCGCCGCCGTGGGTTCGTTTATGATACGCCGGACCTCGAGCCCGGCGATCCGGCCCGCATCTTTGGTCGCCTGGCGCTGGGAGTCATCAAAGTAAGCGGGAACGGTGAGAATCGCCTCCGTTACCGCTTCGTTCGTAAAATCTTCCGCCATGCTCTTGAGATATTGGAGAAGCATCGCGGAAATTTCCGGAGGACTGTATTCCCGGCCGCGGATCGAAATGCGCACATCCCCCTTGTCGGAGGCTGTAACGCCATACGCCAGATAGGACTTCAGGCGCTGGATCTCAGGTGAGTCCCAACGTCTGCCCATCAGGCGCTTGACCGCATAAACGGTGTTCCCGGCATTGGTGACCATCTGGCGCTTGGCGATCTGCCCGAGAAGCCGGTCCCCCTTTTCGGAAAACGCGACGATGGACGGAGTCGTCCGGCCGCCCAGACTGTTGGGAACTACTTGGACTGAAGAGCCCTCAAGCACGGCCACGCATGAATTCGTGGTGCCGAGATCGATTCCAATGATTTTGCCCATAGTGTTCTAGGTGTGACCCGAAGTATCGCTGTCCGGTTTGGGTCTCTTGGCGACCACTACCTGCGCGGGACGGAGCAGGCGGTCCTGCAGCATGTATCCGCGCCTCAATTCCTGGACGACGGTGTGGTCCTCCTGCTCCATGGTCTCAAGGTATGTCAAGGCTTCATGAAGATGAGGGTCAAACGGCTGCCCCTCGGTTTCCATCGCCACGACACCCAGGCGGTTCAAAGTACTTTCCAGTTGCCTGTAGAGCAGTTCCACACCTTCACGGTATTTCTGAAGCCTGTCCGACTGGCCGTCAGCAGTTTCGAAGCTCGTGAGAGCGCGTTCGCAGGCATCCATGACGGGAAGGAATTCCCCCAGCACCGAGGCTTTCACCTGAATTGCGGCTTCGCTGCGCTCGCGCTCTATCCGCTTGCGAAAGTTCTCCAGCTCGGCTGCCTTGCGCAGGCACCGGTCCCGCCAGTGCTCCGATTCTGTTTTGGCTGCCTGAAGTCCCGCCTCCAGCCGGCTTTCGAAATCGGGCGCCTCCGCCGGAGTTCCGGCCCCGGTTTCTTCTGCAGAAACATTGCTTCCTCCCGGGGAGGACGCGGCGGTCTCCGCTGGTTTCTCGGTAGGGGAGGTCATGGCCGCAACCCTTCAGAGCCAAGCACCTGGCCGAACAGCCTGGCTACGTATTCGACAAGCGATATTGCCTTCGCGTACTCCATCCGGGTTGGGCCGAGTATGCCCAGGGAGCCAAAGGTCTTCTCGTCAACCGTGTAACGCGAGGCCACCAGGGTGCAACCTTCGATGCCCGGGAGCGCATTCTCAGCTCCTATGGTGATCTTCACTTCCTGCGTATCCCCTCGAATACACTCGGAAATGAGCGTTGCCAGGCGGTTTTTCTGTTCGATGGTCTCAAACAGCACTCTCATCCTGGTAATATCGGAGAATTCGGGATTCTTGATTAGATTTGAAGCCCCTTCCAGATACACGGCAGCCTTCACTTCTTCAGCCGCTTCCAGGAAGGTGTCCGCGCTCAAAAGAATGACGCGGCGGACCAGGGCATCATACAAGGCTCTCGCCTCCCGAACCATCTGGGAAAGGAGGGCCCTGATTTCCGCGAGTGTCTTGTCCTTAAAATGCTCGACGATGTAGCGCCCGGCCTGATCGAGTTCGGCCTGGCTGTATTCTTCCGAGGGGTGGATCACCCGGTTCTGCACTATGCCTGATCTGGAGACCAGCACCACCAGGATTCGGTTTTCGGAGAGCTTGATGAAATGCAGATGCTGCAGTGCCACCTGGCTGATCGGGGGAGAGACTACAATGCCGAGATTCCTGGAAATGTGAGACAACACTTGGCTTGTACGCAGCATCAGCTGATCCGGATTGTCCTCCGACATCAGGCTGCGATCAATCAGAAGCCGCTCGCGTATGGATATTTCGCGCCGGGCCAGCATCGTGTCGACGTACAGGCGGTATCCTTTATCCGTCGGAACCCGCCCCGCAGACGGATGCGGTTGGCGCAGATAACCCATCTCCTCCAGATCTGCCATGATGTTGCGGACGGTGGCGGAACTGAGATGCTCGAGGCTCTTGCGGGAGATAGCGCGGGACCCCACCGGCCTGCCGGTAACGATGAATGTGGAGATTACCCGCTGCAGGATCTCGCGAGCCCGCTCATCGAGTCCGATTCCAGGCATTGCACCCATAAGTCCTTCAACAAAAAGTGCTTCCGGGCGACACCCTGCCCGGGAGAAACGGACAGCTGGCGCTCCCACCGGAGAGCACTCACAACACTCGAAAATAGTATAATATGGGCCAAGTCAATTTCAACCAAGCCTTTAGAACTGCGAAATCCGGGAGTGTTTAGAATTGAAACCGGGTGCCAATTCCACGTTTAACCGCCTCGTCGTACACTGCTTTGGCGGCGGCCATGTCCTGGACGGCCAGTCCCACGGATTTGAAGAGGGTGATTTCGTCCCTGGAAGTCCGGCCCGGGACTTTTCCCGTGACCACGTCTCCCAAGCTGCCTGCGATGCGGTCCCAGGCCCACGCTCCGCCGGAGGCCGGGATGATCAAGTCGCCTGCTTCGGCTTTGCAGGCATCCGTCAGGTCGCAGATGATCCGGCTGCGCTGCACGGTCAGGGGATCGATCTCGCGCGTTTTCGGAGTGTGAGAACCCACGCCGTTGATATGTGTTCCCGGCCGCAGCCAGGAGCCGTCGATGATCGGAACGGCGGCTGTGGTGGCGAGAATGACCAGATCGGATTCGCGCACGGCAGCTTCGGGCTTTGCGGCAATCTCCACAGGAATGCCGGTTTTTTCGGTGACCTTGCGGCCGAATTCCTGACGGGCTTCGATGGGGTCGATCGAGATGGCGCGCAGCAGGCGCAGCGGGCGCGCCTCATGAACTGCCAGAACCTGCGTGAAGGCCTGCACTCCGGTGCCGAAAACGGTTGCCGTGCAGGCATCCGGCCGCGCCATGAATCTGGTGGCGACGCCGCTGGCGGCGCCGGTGCGCATGGCGGTGATGAATCCGCCGTCCATGACGGCGACGGGGAAGCCGGTCTCCTCATCGAGCAGGAGGATTGTGCCGAGAATACAGGGGAGATGATGTTTGCGGGGGTTCTCCGGGTAGACCGTCACCACCTTGGCGCCGATGGCCTCGAGACTCCTGATGTGAGCCGGCATGAAAAGCGCGAGGCCTGATTTTTCAGGCAGGGCGATGGGGGTGCGCTGCGGCATGTCTGCGTGCCCCCGGGCAAGCCCGGCGAATGCCTCTTCCACCGCCTCCATGCACATGTTCATTGTGAAATAGCTTTCGATTTCCCTGCGCGAGAGCATCAGAGTGTCCATGGCTCCTCC
>Ga0113563_10001701_pt1 | contig 12752 bp, 10 predicted proteins | sample Mud3Dept3metaG_FD_80117 | JGI IMG/M metagenome (GOLD analysis project Ga0113563, IMG submission 80117) | Freshwater wetland microbial communities from Ohio, USA, analyzing the effect of biotic and abiotic controls - Mud 3 Core 4 Depth 3... | ecosystem: Environmental > Aquatic > Freshwater >...
CGACCCCGCTACCGGTGCCGCCATCATCGATCTCATCTTCGGGCTCAATGCCGAGCGCGGCACGACATTGGTACTCGTTACTCACGACGAAATGCTCGCGCGCCGCTGCATGCGGCTGATTCGCCTTTCCGGCGGTAGGATTGAAAATGCGTGAGCTGAAGAAATTTAAAAACCCGGATTGAATTTGGGTTCCATGGGCATGCTTTCACTCAAAATGCTGCTGCGCGACTGGCGCGCGGGAGAGTTGCGTATTCTCGCGCTTGCGCTGGTGGTGGCCGTGGCGAGCGTGACCAGCGTGGGTTTCTTTGCCGACCGCGTGCGCCAGTCGCTGACGCGCGAAGCGCATCAGCTGCTCGGCGCAGATCTCGCGATGATCGCCGATCACCCATGGCCGCAAACCGTGCGCGACGAGATTGCGCGCCAGGGCTTGCAGCGGGCGGAAAGCACCGGCTTTATCAGCATGGCGCGCGCGCGCGATCAGGCCCAGATTGTCGCGGTCAAGGCGGTGTCCGGCGGCTATCCGTTGCGCGGCAAGTTGCGCGTTGCGGCCGGGCTCAACCTGCCCGATGCAGAGACCGACGCGGTGCCGCAGCCGGGGTCGATATGGATCGACGAGCGGCTCGCGCTGGCGCTGGCGCTGACGGTCGGCGACACGCTCGAACTGGGCGCAATCAAACTTGGCGTAAGCGCGATTCTCACGCTTGAACCGGACCGCGGCGTGTCGTTCTTCAACATCGCGCCGCGCTTGCTGATGAACCTGGCCGATATCCCGGCGACTGGCCTGGTGCAGACCGGAAGCCGCGTTTGGTATCAACTGCTCGCCGCAGGGCCGCGCGCAAAAATCGAGGCATTCGAGCTATGGGTTACGCCCAGGCTCGGACGCGGAGAGTCGCTGCAGAGTCTTGCCAACGCGCGCCCGGAAATCCGGGCCACCCTGGAGCGCGCGCACAAATTCGTCGGCCTGACCGCGTTGCTCGCCGTGGTGCTGGCGGCGGTGGCGATCTCGCTTGGCACGCGCCGCTACACGCAGCGGCATCTCGATGGCTGCGCAGTGATGCGCTGCGCCGGCGCCTCACAACGCCAGTTGCTCAGGCTGTTCGCCGGAGAATTTGCGGCGCTCGGCGTGCTTGCCGGCGCCGCTGGCTGCATTGCGGGCTACGTTGCCCAGCTCGTGATTGCTTCGCTGGTGGCAGATCTGGTTGCGGTGCCGCTGCCGCAGCCGACGCTGCTGCCGGCGCTGCAGGGTTTCCTGATCGGTCTTGCCTTGCTGCTGGGATTCGCGCTCCCGCCACTGGTTCAGCTCAAGCACGTGCCGGCGCTGCGGGTGATCCGGCGCGACCTCGGTTTGCCGCGCGAGCGCGCGCTTGCAGCCTACGGCGCAGGTCTGGCCGTGATCGCGGCGCTGCTCGTCTGGCAGGCGGGCGAAGCCAGGCTCGGGCTCATCGTGCTCGGCGGTTTCGGCGCTGCGTTTGTCGTGTTCGGCGGCATCGCGTTCGGCGCGCTGCACGTGCTGGGGGGCGCGACCCGCGTGGCGGGACTGACCTGGCGCTATGGCCTCGCTAATCTGAGGCGCCGCGCCGCGACCAACACCGTGCAGGTTCTCGCGCTGGCGTTGGGTCTCACGGCGATCCTGCTGCTGAGCTTTACCCGCGGCGATCTGCTCGCCACCTGGAAGGCCAGGATTCCTGCCGATGCGCCCAATCGCTTTATCGTCAACATCCAGCCGGAGCAGCGCGCGCTGCTGTTGGGTTTCTTCGGCGATCACGGCATTGCGCCGCCGCAGACCTATCCCATGGTGCGCGCCCGCTACGTGGCGATTAACGGCGTGCCGGTTGACTCGCAGCAGTTCGAAGGACGCGAACAGCGGCTCGTCGAGCGCGAGTTCAACCTGTCTTACATGGATGCCTTGCCCGGACACAACCGGATAATCGCGGGGCGCGGGTTCTCGCCGGACGACCTGGTTCAAGGCGCACTGTCGGTCGAGGAGGGTATTGCCCGTTCGCTCGGCTGGAAGCTCGGGGACCGCTTGTCCTGGCAGGCGGCGGGGCAGACGTTTACCGCGCCGGTCGTAAACATCCGCAAGCTCGACTGGGATTCGATGCGGGTGAATTTTTTCGTCATCGCGACCCCCGGACTGCTCGCGGGTGCAGCCACCAGCTACATCACGAGCTTTCATCTGCGCGAGGCGCAGGTGGAATTCACCAACCGCCTGTCGCAGCGTTTTCCCAACCTGACGGTGGTCGACATGAGCGCGATCCTGCGTCAGGCGCAGGGCATGCTGGAACAGGTGATCCGCGCGGTGCAGCTCGTGTTTCTGTTCGCGGTGGGTGCAGGCATCCTGGTGCTGTACTCGGCGCTGCTCGCGACCCGGGACGAGCGCGTGCAGGAAGCGGCGGTGATGCGCGCACTCGGCGCTTCGCGCTCGCAGGTGCTCGCGGCGCAGCGCGCCGAGTTTGTCGCGCTGGGGCTGCTGGCGGGGTTGCTGGCGGCTGCGGGTGCCACGGCAATCGGTTTCTTGATTGCCCGGCAGGTGTTCGAGCTGGCGCCCCAGGTCAACCACTGGGTCTGGCTCGCGGGACCGCTGCTCGGCGTGGCCTGCGTGGCGGTAAACATGGTTGCCGGCGCGCGCGCTGCGCTTAACCAGCCGCCGCTGATCGCTTTGCGCGAAGTGTGAACCCGCCCCCGGGGTAGAATAGCGCTGCCAAATTCCCGCGCCGTATGTCCGAAGCCATACTCATCCTGATCCTGATTGCCGTCGCATTCATCGCGTGGCTTGCGTTGCGAGTCGGCGCGCTGCAGCGCCGTGTCGATGAGCTGCCGGCGTCGCTCGTCCAGGGAATGGAGCAGCAGCATCGGACGATGCTGGTCAATCTGCACGACGGGCTTACCAAGCAGGGTGACCGTCTTGCCGCCGCGCTCACCGACAATTCCGAACGGCTGCGCAGTTCGACTGCCGATGACCTCAAGCAAACGCGCGACACGTTGCACGCGCTGCAGCTGGCTTTGTCCGAGTCCCTCGGGCAAAGCCGTGAAGCAATGCTGGAAAAACTGGCCGAAATCACCCGCGCGCTGACCGGGAAAATCGACGAGCGCCTGGAGCAGATCAGCGTCAGGGTCGGCGAGCGGCTGGACGAAGGATTCAAGAAGACCAATGAAACCTTCACGAACGTCATGACGCGGTTGGCGACCATCGACGAGGCGCAGAAAAAGATCGAGACCCTGACCGGCAGCGTCGTCAGCCTGCAGGATCTGCTCGGCGACAAACGCTCGCGCGGCGCGTTCGGCGAGATGCAGCTCGAGCAGATAGTCCGCAACCTGCTGCCGGAAACGGCGTATGAGTTTCAGTACACTTTCTCGCGCGGGGTCCGCGCCGACTGCGTGCTCAAGTTGCCCGAGCCCATGGGGCTGATCGCCGTCGATTCCAAGTTTCCGCTCGAAAATTATGAGCGCATGTTCCTCGACGGCGCTGAGCGTGCGACTCCTGCCGTGTTCAAGGCGGACGTCCGCAAGCACATCGACGATATTGCAACGAAATACATCATTCCGTCCGAAACCGGTGACGGCGCGGTCATGTTTGTGCCGGCGGAATCGGTATTCGCGGAGATCCACGGCCGTCACCGCGATCTGGTCGAGTATGCACAGGGCAGGCGCGTCTGGATCGCATCGCCGACCACGCTGATGGCCATCCTGACCACGGCTCAGTCGGTGATCAGGAGTGTCGAGACGCGCAGGCAGATCCACATCATCCAGGAGGAGTTAGGCAAGCTGGGCGCGGACTTCGGACGCTTTCAGTCGCGCATGGACAATCTCGCGCGCCATATCGAGCAGGCCAAGAATGACGTTGATGAAGTGCATGTCAGCAGCCGCAAGATCAGCGAGCGCTTCGCGAAGATCGAGCGGGTCGAGCTCGACGCGCCCGCGCAGCCGGCAGTGCGCACGGCGGGACTCGGCGACGCGAAATGAGCCGATTTTCAACGCGCAGCTAGGCACGCGGCCCCGCCATGTTCGCGTTTCTCAGGCGCTGGCAGCGCGCCCGTATCATTGCCCGCGCGCCGCTTGACGCCGCGCAGTGGCAGCGAACGCTCGGGCGGCTGCCTTTTCTGCGCGGATTATCGGTGGAGGAGCGCGAACGGCTGCGCCAGTCGGTGACCCTGTTCCTGCACCATAAATCCATCCACGGTGCGGGCGGGCTCGAGCTCGACCACGAAATGCAATTGCTGATCGCAGCGCAGGCCTGCCTGCCGATCCTCAATCTCGACATCGATTACTATCGCGGCTGGGTCGAAGTGATCGTCTATCCCGACGAATTCGTGCCACGCTTCCAGTATTCCGACGAAGCCGGTGTGGTGCATACCGAGCGCGAGCCCCGTGCCGGCGAAGCGTGGCTGCAGGGCCCGGTGATTCTGTCGTGGGCCGACGTCGCTCCGGCCGCAGACGGCATCAATGTGGTGGTACACGAATTCGCCCACAAGCTCGACATGCTGAACGGCGACGCCAACGGTTTTCCGCCGCTGCACCGCGGCATGAGCCGCGAGGCATGGTCGCAAGCATTCGGTTCGGCGTACGCCGATTTCTGCCGCCGTGTCGAGGCGGGCCGGGAGGATGCACTCGACCCTTACGCGGCCGAGAGCCCGGGCGAGTTCTTCGCCGTGTTGAGCGAGGCATTCTTCGAAACCCCGCGCGCGGTTATCGATCTCTATCCGCAGGTCTACGAGCAGCTCAGGTTGTTTTACCGGCAGGACCCGGCGGCGCGTGGGGCGATGTGATTCGGACGCGTAATCGGGTATCATTTTAAACCCACCGTGCTGAAACAGTTTAATTTTTCCAGGTCTAGAGACGCGTTACGCGCCGGCTTTGGCGCGTTGCTCGCATTAAGCGTCGTCCTCGCGCTGGCCGGAATGTGGGGGATCTACTCCGTCGAACCGCGCGTTGCAGCCCTGTTGCCGGTCGCGGTCGTTGGCGTGCTGGTACTGGTTCTTGGCGCCGCAGTGGCATTTCTGGTGACCCGTCAGATCGTGCGCAGCGAAGATGCGCTGTATCGCGAAAAAGAACTCGCCGAAGTGACGCTGCATTCGATCGGCGAGGGCGTGATTACCATCGATGCCAAGGGACGCGTCGACTACCTGAATCCGGTAGCGGAACAGTACACCGGGTGGAGGGCGGCGGATGCCAAAGGCGAGCGGCTGGACGCCGTCTATCGCGTAGTCCACGAGCAAACCGGCAAGCCGGTTCCGCTTCCCGGCAGCGACGAGGCGAAGACGCACGGCGCGTCACCAGGTGCCACGGTGAGGCTGCTGGGGCGCAGCGGCAACCCGTGCGCGATCCGCGACTCCTACGCGCCGATCCACGACAGCAGCGGCAAGCTGGTTGGCTGGGTGGTGGTGTTCCACGACGTGAGCCAGATCGAGGAAATGGCGCAGCAGCTGAGCTGGCAGGCGAGTCACGATGCGTTAACCGGGCTGCTCAACCGCGGCGAGTTCGAGCGCCGGCTCGCTGATCTGATCGATTCGGTGCGCAAGGAGAACAAGCAGCACGCGCTGATGTACATGGACCTCGATAATTTCAAGGCCGTCAACGATACCTGCGGCCATGCGGCGGGCGACGAACTGCTGCGCCAGCTCACCACCGTCATGCAGGCCCGGATGCGCGGCAGCGACACGCTGGCACGGATCGGCGGCGATGAGTTCGGCGGGCTGCTCGAATCGTGCCCGCTCGACCAGGCGGTGCGGATTGCCAACGGCTTGCGCGAAGCGGTGCGCGATTTTCGTTTCGTCTGGCGGGACAAGACCTTTGGGGTCGGCGTCAGCATCGGCCTGGTCACGATCGACGCCGCGAACATGAGCGTCAGCAGCGCGCTGGCCACGGCCGATGCGACCTGTTACGAGGCGAAAAGCAAGGGGCGCGACCGCGTGCAGGTCTACCGTTCCATGGACCACGCGATCGGCGACCAGAGCGCCGAATTGCAGATGGTGTCGCAGATCAACCACGCTTTCGAGCTCGGCAATTTCCGGCTCTACCGCCAGAAAATCATCGCGCTCGGGGCGGATAACGGCGATGAGCCGCATTACGAAATCCTGGTGCGCATGCTCGACCAGGCCGGCAACCTGATCCCGCCGAGCGGTTTCATGGCCTCCGCCGAACGCTACAACCTGCTGTCCTCGATTGAGCGCTGGGTGATCAGTTCGCTGATCGAATTTCTGCATGAGCAGCATGCGAGCGGCGCGATACCGCACGAGAAAACGGCATACACCAATGCGTTCTATGCCGTCAATCTGTCGGGCGTCAGCATCAATGACAATAGCTTTGCCGATTTCGTGAGGAAGCTGCTGACGCGCTTCAACCTGCCGCGCGGCCTGCTGTGCTTCGAGGTCACGGAGACCACGGCGATTTCGAATCTCACCAAGGCGGCGCAACTGATGCATGAGCTGAAGGCGATGGGCTGCCGCTTCGCGCTTGACGATTTCGGCATCGGCATGTCCTCCTTCGCTTATCTCAAGTATCTGCCGGTCGATTACATCAAGATCGACGGGGTGTTCATCCGCGACATGGCGGTCGATCCGATGGACCATGCCATCGTCGAAGCCATCAACCGCATCGCGCACATCCTGGGTCTTAAGACCGTCGCCGAATTTGTCGAGGACGAGACAACGCTCGAGCGTCTGCGCGTACTCAAGATTGATTACGCCCAGGGCTATTTCATTGCCAAGCCGGAGGCGCTCACGAAGTCCCCTGACGCCGCGCGGGCGGTGCTCGAATCGGCGTGACGGGCCGCGCCTAGCGCGTGTTTTCGAAGGCGGACAGTTCTTCCGGCGTATTGATGTTGCTGAAGGCGTCGGCCTCGTCGTCGAACGCCACCTCGACCACGCACAACGTCGCGTACCACGCGTCGATCTTGCGTCCGCCTTCAGCCAGGAACTGCGTCAGATGCGGCAGCACGTCGCGCTGGCACAGGCAGAACACCGGATGGGGCTGGTTACCGGTCCGGGCGACCGCGAGTTGCGCATGCGCTGCCTGCAACGCCGTATCGAGTCGCGCCACCAAGTCCTCCGGCAGGAATGGGGAGTCGCACGGCACGGTCGCCACCAGCGGATGGCGTGCCGCGCGCAGCGCGCTTTGCAGCCCGGCGAGCGGTCCGGCGTAGCCGCCGATCTCGTCGGTGATCACGGGGTGGCCGAAGCGCGCGTAGCGCTCGAGGTTCTGGTTGGCGTTGATGAGCACGGCGTCGACCTGTGGCGTAAAGCGCTCCAGCACCCACTCAATCATCGGCTTGCCGCGCAACTCCCGCAGCCCCTTGTCGACGCCGCCCATGCGCCGGCCCTGGCCGCCTGCCAGAATGACTCCCGTGATCGGTTGGGACATTTACTTCCTGAACCGGTGGTGCCCGGTGAAAAGCAGGTAATGTTTGCCGGTCGCGCGGCCGAGCATGGTGATGCCGACTTTCTGCGCGACCTCATAACCCATCTGCGTCAGCCCGGAGCGCGACACCAGGATCGGGATCCCCATCTGCGCGCACTTGATCACCATTTCGGACGTCAGCCTCCCGGTGGTGTAGAACACCTTGTCGGCGCCATCGATGCGGTCGAGCCACATCTGGCCCGCAATGGCATCGACGGCGTTGTGGCGGCCGACGTCCTCGACGAACATCAGAATCCCGGCGCCCGCATTCGAGTGGGACGCGAGCGCGCAGCCATGCACGGCACCCGCCTGCTTGTAGACCGTATCGTGGCGCCGTACGCCGTCCATCAGGCTGTAAAAAGTCGCTTCGGTGATAAAGACATCCTCGGGGAGTCTGATCGAATCGATTTCGTCCATCAGTTCGCCGAAGACAGTGCCCTGGCCGCAACCGGTCGTCACGGTGCGTTTTTCCATGCGGCCGTCGAGATCGGCAAGGCCGTCGCGCGTGGTCACGACGACGGAGTTCACCTCCCAATCGACCTGCACTGCGACGATTTCCTCGATGCTGCCGACGAGACGCTGGTTACGCAGGTAGCCGATCGCGAGCGCCTCCGGCGCGGCTCCCAGCGTCATCAGGGTCACGATTTCGCGTTTGTCGACGTAGAGCGTGAGCGGATGCTCGCCCGCGATTTCAGTAGTGAGCACTTCGCCGCGTTCGTTGCGCGCGTCGACGGTGAAAGTCAGCGGCCGGCTGGCGTGGGTGATCGCGGGGCGGTAGGGCTTGTCCATCAGCCGCCAATGTACGACATTTCGATTTTTTGCAGGGGAACGGTTGCCGCGGTGCGGATTTCGGAATAACGATCGCCACGCCCGCGCCAGATCGCATCGATCGCATCGGAAATATCGTCGTCGCTCGCGCCGCCGCGCAGCAGCGGCTTGAGTTCGTGACCGGCGGTTGCGAACAGACAGGTGAAAAGCCGGCCTTCAGTGGAGAGCCGCGCGCGGGTGCAGTCGCGGCAGAACGCCTGCGTGACCGACGCAATCACGCCGATTTCGCCGCTGCCGTCGCGGTAGCGCCAGCGCTCGGCGACTTCACCGCGGTAATTCGGATCGACCGGTTCGAGCGGTGCTTCGGCGTCTATCATCGAGACGATCTGCCTGGCGGTGACCACGTCGTCCATGCGCCAGCCGTTGGTGTGGCCGACGTCCATGTATTCGATGAAGCGCAGAACGTGGCCGCTCGCGCGAAAATGGCGTGCCATCGGCAGGATGCTCGCGTCGTTGACGCCGCGCTTGACGACCATGTTGATCTTGATCGGGGTGAGGCCCGCGGCCGCAGCGGCCGCCACGCCGTCGAGCACTCGCGCGACCGGGAAATCGACGTCGTTCATTTTCATGAACACGGCATCGTCGAGCGAATCAAGGCTGACCGTGATGCGCTTGAGCCCTGCGGTCTTGAGTGCCTGCGCTTTTTTGGCGAGCAGCGAGCCGTTGGTGGTGAGCGTCAGATCGAGCCCGGGGATAGCGGCGAGCATTTCGATCAGGCGCTCGAGATTGCGGCGCACCAGCGGCTCGCCGCCGGTGAGGCGGATTTTTTCGACGCCGTGGCGGGTAAAAATGCGCGCGAGCCGCGCGATTTCCTCGAAGGTCAACAGTTCCTGGTGCTCGAGGAACTGGTAATCCTTGCCGAACACCACCTTCGGCATGCAGTAGACGCAGCGAAAGTTGCAGCGGTCGGTGACCGAAATGCGCAGGTCGCGCAGCGGCCTTCCCAACCGGTCAGTGACCTGGGCTGGAGGGGTTGCCGTTGCTGCAACCACCGAATCGTTCAATTTACATCTCCATGCAATGGGCCTGCGGCATCGCCGCAGGCGGTCGGTAGAGCGATTATGGCAAGATAACCCCGTTCGCGGCAAGGAAAACACTACCGATAAATCAACCATTTGGCCAGCATGGTGAGTTGAATTATCGGACCTGCAGGCGCAGAATCGGGACACGATGACTGAACCTGCCGGTATAACTGCCGCGACTTATCCGATCGCAGTGCTCATGGAGCGCGCTGCGCTGGCCAGCCCCTGGCAGCCTTACCGCTGGGAGGCGAAGGGCGTGGTACGAGATATTTTCCCGGCCGGGACGAGCGAGCGGGTGATGCTGCAGGACGAGCAGCTCTGGCAGATTCTGTATCCGGGTCTCGAACTCAAGCTGATGCTCGACGAGGCGGAAGGGTATTACCTCAACCTGACTTCGCCGGAGCCGAAGGTATTCGTGTTGTGGCGGCTTACCGACGAAATCGCACGGCCGCAGTTCGCCACGGTGAGCTACCACGAAGGCGCGCGTTGGCTGGACAGTTCGGAAAATGTGGATGGGGTGCCCATGCCGGTCGAGTTGCTGCCGTGGATCGGTGAATTCGTCGAGCAGCATTACCGGCCCGAGCCGGAAAAGAAAAAGCGCTATGCCAGCAATAAAGATAGCGGCCGCATGGGCAGGCGTGATGAGCGCTGACAGAGAAGAATTCCTCTCGCGCTGGTCGCGGTTGAAGCGGGAGGTGAAGGAGCAGTCTCCCGACCGGGAATCGCCGCAGGGCAACCCGCCTCCGGCGCCGCGGGCGGCCGATCCCGATACGCCGCTGCCGCAGCTTCCACCGCTCGAGGACTTGACGCTGGATTCTGATTATCGCGATTTCTTCCACCCGAAAGTGGATGAAAAGGTGCGGCTGGCGGCGATCAAGAAGCTGTTCAGCGATCCGCATTTCAATGTGATGGATGGTTTGGATACCTACATCGACGACTATTCCAAGCCGGACCCGTTGCCCGCCGCGATGCTGGCCACGCTGCGGCAGGCGCAAAAAATCATTGCGTGGGCGAAGGAGACGCCGGAAGAAACTGAGGCGAATCGGGCGGCAGAGGCTGCCGAACTGTTAGCGGTACCGGTGACTCCGCCCGATCAAGCTGCACCGACCGAAGTTCCCGTTGAGCAGCCGCCGGCAGCTGCAGTGGAGTCGCCGCCGGCTGCGCAATCGCAGAATTTAGAACCACTTCCGAATCCGTCCATTGCGGCGGAGCGCAAGTCGTAGCGCCGGCAGAATCTTTTGGGTAGTATCGCCGCTGGCCGATGGCGGTCCCGACTCCCGATTTCTCATCAATGACTCAAGAACGTCGCAAACTGCTGCTTTGTAACTGCAACCGGACGATGCCGCTCGACGGCAAAGCGGTTGCCGGCGCGCTCGCGCTCGATGCGGTCCCGCCCATCGCAAGCGAACTGTGCCGCCGGCACGTCGCCGCATTCGAAGCGGCCGCGAAAAACGGTGACGACCTGCTGGTTGCGTGCACCCAGGAAGCGCCGTTGTTCCAGGAATTGCACGACGAATTCAAGTCCGCCGGCGAGATCAGGTTCGTGAATATCCGCGAGACGGCGGGTTGGTCGCGCGAGTCGCGGCAGGCAACACCCAAAATCGCGGCACTGCTGGCCGCCGCGCAACTGCCCGCACCGGAGCCGGTCGCGGTCGTTTCATATCGCTCGGGTAGCGAACTGCTGATCGTCGGTCCCGGCGCGGCTGCTCTCGCGTGGGCCGAGCAAGTCGCCGGGCAGTTCAGCGTTTGCGTCCTGATGACCGACGGCGGGGGCGAGTTGCCTTCCGAGCGCCGTTACCCGGTGTTCAGCGGGAAGGTGCACGAGCTCACCGGCTATCTCGGCGCGTTCGAGATTGCCTGGGACCAGGTCAATCCGATCGATCTCGATATCTGCACTCGCTGCAACGCCTGCATCACCGCGTGTCCGGAGCATGCGATCGACTACAGCTACCAGATCGATCTGGAGAAATGCAAGGCGCACCGCCAGTGTGTCAAGGCGTGCGGGGAAATCCGGGCGATCGATTTCGAACGCCGCGACGTGCGCCGCAACGAACGTTTCGACCTGGTGCTCGACCTCGGTGCCACACCGCTGCTCAGAATGCACGAGCCGCCGCAGGGTTATCTGGCCCCCGGCCGCGACCCGCTCGAGCAGGCGCAGGCGGCGCGCAAGCTCGCGCAGATGATCGGCGAGTTCGAAAAGCCGAAATTCTTCGTTTACAGGGAGAAAATCTGCGCCCACAGCCGTTCGCAAGTCACCGGCTGTTCGCAGTGCATCGAAGTCTGCTCGACCGCGGCGATCAGCGCCGACGGCGATCACGTCAAGGTCGAGCCGCATCTGTGCATGGGCTGCGGCGCGTGCGCCAGCGTTTGTCCTTCCGGTGCGATGAGCTACGCCTATCCGCGCATGACTGACCTCGGACTGCGCATCAAGACCCTGCTCGCAACTTATCGCAGGGCCGGCGGCGGGCAGGCCTGCCTGCTGATCCATAACGCCACGGACGGGCGCGAATTGGTGGCCAAACTTGGCCGGCGCGGCAAAGGGCTGCCGGCACGGGTGATCCCGTTGGAGGCATTTCATATCGCCTCGCTCGGCATCGATGCGATGCTGGGAGCGATCGCATATGGCGCGGCGCAGGTGGTGATCGTGAGCAGCGGCACTGAGGCGCCGGAATATCTGATCTCGCTCAGGCGCCAGATGGGCTACGCACAGCAAATTCTCTCGGCGCTTGGCTACGGCGATGCTCATTTCCGGTTGATCGAGGCCGACGATGTTGCCGCGCTCGAGGCCGCGGTGTGGAGCCTGCAACAGGCACCCGCCATGGCTGTGACAGCAACTTTCAACTGGTCGAATGAAAAACGCACCACCCTTGATTTCATTTTCGATCATTTACTGAAGCACGCGCCGCAGTCGCAGGAGCAAATCGCGCTGGCAGCGGGCGCGCCGTATGGCCAGGTCGTCGTCAATAAACAGACGTGCACGCTGTGCATGGCGTGCGTGGGCGCCTGTCCCGAAAGCGCGCTGCTCGACGCCAAGGAGCGCCCGCAGCTCAAGTTCATCGAGCGCAATTGCGTGCAATGCGGGTTGTGCGAGCGCACCTGTCCGGAAGGCTCGATCAGCCTCGCGCCGCGCCTGTTGCTGACGGGGCAGGCCAAGGCCGAAGTCGTACTGAATGAAGCCGAGGTGTTCGCCTGCACCAAATGCGGCAAGCCGTTTGCGAGCAAGCAGATGATAGACAAGATGCTGGGGCAGCTCGGCGCGCATTCGATGTTTGCCGAGCCGGGCGCGCTCGAGCGGCTGAAGATGTGCGCCGATTGCCGGGTGGTGGATATGCTGCAAAACGCCAAGCACGGCTCGGTGCTGGATCTCAAATGATCGTTGCGGCGCTGCACCATAGAAATAATGGCTGACGCACCGCCTAATAACGGCCTCGACGTGCGTGGGGTTTTGCCCGAAGATCAGGCGCGCGCAGAGGTTTATGCGCTGCTCGGAAATCTGTTTTACCAGCC
>Ga0113563_10001702_pt1 | contig 12752 bp, 12 predicted proteins | sample Mud3Dept3metaG_FD_80117 | JGI IMG/M metagenome (GOLD analysis project Ga0113563, IMG submission 80117) | Freshwater wetland microbial communities from Ohio, USA, analyzing the effect of biotic and abiotic controls - Mud 3 Core 4 Depth 3... | ecosystem: Environmental > Aquatic > Freshwater >...
GATTCCGACGCTCCTGCAGTTGATCAGCCGCCTGCGCAAGGAGCAGGGGCTGACGCTGGTCGTGATCGAGCACAACATGCGGGTCATCATGTCCATCTCGGACCGGATCGTGGCGCTTCACCTCGGCGAGGTCATCGCCGACGGACCGCCGGCCGAGGTGGTGAAATCGCCGAAGGTGATCGAGGCGTACCTGGGCGACTCGTTCGTCGTGCCCACGGCCGGAAGCGGAACAGGGAGGTAGCGTGCTTCGCGTACAGGATCTGGAAGTCAAGTACGGCGATTTCCAGGCGCTCTGGGGCGTGTCGCTGGAGGTCCGGGAAGGCGAGGTGGTCTGCCTCCTCGGCCCGAACGGCGCCGGGAAGAGCACGCTGATCAGCGCGGTGTCCGGGCTGATCAAGCCCCACAAAGGGCGGATCGAGTTCCGCGGAGAGCGGATCGACGGCCTGCCGACCCACGAGATCGTGACCCGCGGGCTCTCCCAGGTGATGGAGCAGCGGCGGCTCTTCCCCTATCTCAGCGTCGAGAAAAACCTCGTGCTGGGAAGCTTTCAAAAACAGGCGCGCGCGCAGCGCGCGCAGAGCCTGGAGTGGGTCTTCGAGCTTTTTCCCATCCTGCGCGAGCGGCGGAATCAGCTTGCGTACAGCCTCTCGGGCGGCGAACAGCAGATGGCGGCCATCGCCCGCGGCCTCATGTCGCGGCCGAAATTCCTCATGGTGGACGAACCATTCCTGGGCCTGGCCCCCATCGTCGTCCAGACCATTCTGAACATCATCAAGCGTATCAACGGCGAGGGGGTCACGATCCTGTTCATCGAGCAGAACGTGCAGTTGGCCCTGGGGGCCTCTCACCGCGGCTATTTGCTGGAGAGCGGACACCTGGTGGCCGGCGGTGCCGCGCAAGAGCTACTCGAGTCCGACATGGTGCGGAAGGTGTACCTGGGGATCTGACGAAGGAAAGCCTTCAGCGCTCAGCAATCAGCGATCAGCCGAATACGGACACGCGGGAGATGCCGAGAGGCGGAGGGCGAAGATGTACATCGATTTGAACAGCGACATGGGAGAATCGTTCGGCGCGTACACGATCGGCGCCGACGAAGAGATTCTGCGCTGGGTGACGTCGGCGAACGTCGCCTGCGGGTGGCACGGCGGCGACCCGCACGTCATGCGGCAGACGGTGGCCCGGGCCAAGGCGCTCGGCGTGGCGGTCGGGGCGCATCCGAGCTACCCGGACCTCCTCGGCTTCGGTCGCCGGCCCATGCAGATCACCCGCCAGGAGGCCCGGGATTACATGCTCTACCAGATCGGCGCGTTGCGCGCGTTCGTCGTGGCGGCGGGACTGACGCTCCAGCATGTGAAGCCCCACGGAGCTATTTACAACGTGGCGGCGAAGGACCGCGAGTTGTCGCTCGGGATCGCCGAGGCGGTGAAGGAGGCCGGCGGCGACCTGATCCTGATGGGTCTTCCCGACTCCGAGATGCTGAGGGCAGGTCAGGAGGTGGGCGTGCGCGTCGCCCGCGAAGCCTTCGGTGACCGAGCCTACAACGAGGACGGAAGCCTGGTGTCGCGCAAGATCGCCGGCTCTTTGATCACCGATCCGGACGAGGTGGCCGAGCGGGTGATCGGTCTGGCGCAGGGGCGCGTCGTGGCAGTCACAGGGAAGGAAATTCGGTTCCAGGCGGACACCATTTGCCTGCACGGCGACACACCGGGAGCGGCGACGATCGCCAGACGCGTGCGGGAGCGCCTGGAGAAGGAAGGGGCGCAGGTGCGTCCGCTGGATGCGTTTCTCGGGCGAGGAATCTAGCCGAGGTTTTTCGCGGGGCGCCGCGGGAGGAGCATGGAGATCATCACGGAAGCGATTGCACTCCACCGGCTGCGCGAGATGGCCGTTCGCCGTTTTGGAGAGATGATCAAAGCGGTTGTGGACGTCGAGCAGGGTATCATGGCCGTCGACGCCGAGCTGCATGCCGATGAAGAGGAGGCGCTCCTGGAGAGGGGTTCCGCACAGGCGAACCTGTGGGGAATCAATCTCTATCCGGACGTGGCCGGCGAGGAATGGATCGAGTTCGACTCCCTGATCAACCTGCGGCCGTCTCAGGGTAATCGTAGTCGAGGGGTCGACGATCCGGGGACCCGCAAGCGCATCGCAGAGGTAGTGTCTCGTTTGGTGGCGCGATGACGGTGGTGCACCGGGACCTGGCGGCGGGGCGGTGGTTCGGACTGCCGCTCGTCGAGCAGCTTGCTCATGTGGGAAGCGAGATCGAGCGAACCATGCACTGGCACGCCAAGGGGAACGCGGAGTACGCGCGGCGGGCCTTCGAGCGCGCGCTGGAGCTTCTCGATCTGACTATAGCCGACGTCAAGCACCGATCGCGCCTGCGGGAACTGACCCGCCTGCGGGAAGTCCTGGTCGATTTCTTCTGGTTCGACAACCGCTACGGCTCTACCGACGAATCCTGGCACCGCTACTTTCACGCCTTCAGCCACGCCGCCGCCCGTTCCCGGAGCAGGTGACCGTTTCGACCACCGCGCCCAGAGTGGACCGAGTGACTCGCCGGTGGCGCGGGCACAACTGTGGGCGCATCCCACCACAGACCTCCTGTCGTGACCTTGCATGGCTACCGTGGTCAGCCGAGCCGGGCTCCGTGATGCCTACGGACCGCGAAAGGCCGGTACGGTGCCGATCAGCGCCAGCACGCCGCTCCAGACGATTTGGACGCCGATGCACAGGAGGATGAAGGCCGAGAGGCGCAGGAGGACCTGCGTGCCCGTGGAGCCAATGGCACGCGTGAGGCGCTCAGCGTATCGGAACAGGAGGTAGATCGAGACGGCCAGCAGGATCGTGCCTACGGCGGAGGCGACAATCGTGATCGCCCACGCGGAGACGCCCCGCGGTACCTGGGCCCCGAGGGTGATCGCCACCGATATCGAGCCGGGTCCAACGGTCAGGGGAAGCGTCATCGGGTAGAAGGCACGCGCGGCCAGCTCCGCGGGCGTGGGGTGGCGCAGCGGGGTTTCCGGCAGCCCGGCGTCCGCGGAATGCAGGAGGTCCCAGGCGACCGAGCACACGAGGATGCCGCCGCCAACTCTGATCACCGCTACCGATAGGCCGAAGAACTCGATGACGTGGGTGCCGACGAAGATCGAACTCAGTATGAGGAGGAACGCGTTCGCGGCGATGCGGCGAGCGAGCTGTGCGCGCTCGGCGTCGCCAAGGCCCTCCGTCATCGCGAGGAAGACGGGCGCGCCGCCGACCGGATTGACGATCGGGAACAGCGTCGCAAAGACGAGTAACGCCTGTTCGATGAAGTCGAGGAATTGGACCATCAGGAGTTGCGCCCTTCAATCGCTGCATTGGCACGCGAGCGTTGCGCTCGGCCCGCGGCGGAGTATCCGGCGTCGCCGTAGCGACTGTCAAGGCTGAAGTGGGGGCCGAGCGCGAGAAGGTGTGCCCCCTCGGGCAGGAGCGCCGCTTCGCCGCGCGTGGATCGTGATCGCGCGTCATGATAGCCATGAGCGGAAGCGGCGGGGCGGATGCCCGTCATCCGCATGCAGTCGGAAAGGACTAGCCGATCTTGTGGGCGCTGTGATAGAAGATACGTCGGTTCCAATCCCGTAAGGACGCGTGGCGATCGGGTGCGTGAAGGGGAGCAATACGAAGATGGCGGTGCGCTTCCTGCTCGCCGGCGACGGCGGGCTGGTGGTGGAGTTCGGCGCCGAAGTTGACGTTGCCGTCAACAATCGGGTGCGCGCGCTGGCGCTGACGCTTGAGGCGGCTCGCATTCCCGGGCTGCTGGAGGTGGTTCCCACGTATCGCTCGCTGGGGGTGCAGTACGATCCGGCGCGACTAAGCGTCGAGGATTTGCGGGCGAGAATCGAAACGGTCTTGACGAAGCTCGACGCGGCCCAGCTCCCCCCGCCGCGGATCGTACGCGTCCCGACCTGCTACGGCGGCGAATTCGGCCCGGATCTTCCGTTCGTCGTGGAGCATTCGGGCCTCTCCGAGGCCGAAGTCATTACCCTTCACAGCCAGACGCCGTATCACGTCCACATGATCGGCTTCACGGCCGGGTTTGCTTACCTGGGGGGACTTCCCGAGAAGCTCCATACGCCGCGGCTCCCCTCGCCGCGCACGAAGACGCCGCGCGGCGCCGTTGGAATCGGCGGCAGCCAGACGGGGGCCTACGCCGCAGACACGCCGGGCGGCTGGCGTCTCATCGGCCGAACCCCGTTACCGCTCTTCGATCCGTTACGGGAACCCCCGACGCCAATGCTGCCGGGCGACACCGTCCGGTTCGATCCCATCAGCCGCGAGGAATATGACCGGCTGGAGAGGGAGTTCCAGCAGGCAGTAGGCAGCGGGCAGCCGGCAGATAGGCAATTGGGCAATCAGGCAACCAGGCAACTTGGGGGATCCGAATCGCCCAGTCGCCCAGTCGCCCCGTTGCCATTGACGTCGCGGGAGGCGTTCGAGGTTGTGCGGGCCGGGCTTCTCACGACGGTGCAAGATCGCGGTCGAATCGGATGCCAGAAATTCGGCGTGACGGCGAGCGGGGCCATGGACGAAACTGCTTTGCGTGTCGGCAATATCCTCGTCGGCAATGAGCAGAACGCGGCCGGCCTGGAGATCAGCTTCCTTGGTCCCCGTCTCCGGTTCCGCGTGGATGCTGTGTTGGCCCTGACGGGGGCGGAGATGGACGCTGATCTGGACGGGCAGCTCGTGCCGTGGTGCGAGGCGTTCCCGATTCGCGCCGGTCAGACCCTGGACATCCGCCACTGCAGGAAGGGGATGCGAGCCTACCTCACTCTTGGGGGTGGCATCGACGTCCCGGTGCGATTGGGGAGTCGTTCCACGAGCCTGGCAGCCGGCTTTGGCGGATTCGAGGGCCGCCCTCTCCGCGACGGAGATGTTCTCTCTGTTGGCCCGACGATAGGAGGGCCCGTGCGTTTCGCGGGTCGCGCCGCGGCCAGGCACTGGCGGCCGGAGTTCGGTTCGGCGCAGACGGTTCGGATCGTCTTCGGGCCGCAGGACGACGCGTTCACGGAGGCGGGGCGACGCACGCTTGTGGAATCGACGTACGAGGTCAGCCCGTCGTCGGATCGGATGGGGTGTCGTCTGGAGGGTCCCGCCATCCAGCACATCGGGCCGGCGGACATCATCTCGGACTGGATCCCCCTGGGAGGCATTCAGGTCCCCGGGAACGGGAAGCCGATCGTTCTCCTCGCCGACCGGCAGACCACGGGCGGGTACACCAAGATTGCGACCGTCATCGGTCCCGACATCCCACGAGTCGCCCAGCTGCGGCCCGGGGAAACCCTACGGTTTCATGCCGTCTCCGTCGGCGAGGCGCAGGCGGCGGCTCGGGCGTTGGAACGGGATCTGAGCCAGCTGGATGCCGACCTCACGGACCTGACGCTGTGGAGCGACGGGATGTCCGCCAGGGCCATGTGCTGATCGCCGAGCGGCTCGCCGGACCGCGAGAGTTTCCTCGGGTGCGGTGGCGTGTGCTATACTTCGCTTGAGAAAAACGGTGAAGGGAATGAAGGGAGTCGGATGAACGCGCGGTGGGTGCGTGCAGGCGTTCTGTGGGTCCTGGTCCTGCTCTCGAGCGGGTGCGCGGTGTGGGGTCCGGCGTCCTCGTCGCCGGGCGTCGACGTGCCCCGGATCGCCAATTTCCGGTTTGAACCAGATACGATCGTTGCCGGCGAGACGACGAGCATGCATTTCTACTTCGAAGTGGGGTCGGCCGACCTCGAGGAAGGCCACCTTCTCGATCAGGGGATCGCGCAGTTCCAGTTCTCCACGGCCCTGCAGTCTATCACCTTTGACCTGCGGCAGTACGCCGGGCAGGTGGCGGGCGTCGCCGAGGTTCCCGTGCGCCTTTCGACCGAGGGGCTGCGTTGGCTTGAGCTCTACGTGGTGAACAGGAAGGGGAACGTCAGCAACCGGCTGCGCGCACCCCTGACGGTCCGTTGATCCCCCGCCTCCCGTCCCCCGCCATGTCCCCGTTCGCCGAGAGACTGGGTGCGTTGATCGGACCGAAATCCTCGGTGTTGTGCGTTGGGCGCGGCGCGGAACTCCGCGGTTATTGGGGGCTGACAACGACCTGACGCCATACGCGCGTGTCGGCGATGGCGTGGTACGTGGCAAGGAGCATTTGGACTCTCATGGAGGACGTCTCAATGGCTGACAAGATCAGATTTGTACACATCGGGCTCGGTCCCATGGGCGCCAACCTGTGCAAGTTGGCGCTGGAAAAGAAAGGCATTGAACTCGTCGGGGCCGTAGAGAGAATCAATCTCGGCAAGGATGTGGGGGAAATCATCGGGTTGGACAGGAAGGTCGGCGTGACGCTTACGGACGACTTGGCCGCTGCACTGGCAGCAAAGCCGGATGTCGTGCTCCACTCGACATTATCTTCTCTACTACAAGTGAAAGAACAATTAGCCGCCGTCATCAAGTCCGGGGTCAATATCGTCTCGACGTGCGAAGAGCTCTCATACCCGTGGGAAACACATCCTGACATTGCGAAAGAGCTGGATGCACTGGCGAAGAAGAACCATGTGACCGTTCTGGGAACCGGCGTCAATCCGGGGTTCTGCATGGACACGTTTCCAATCGTGATGACGGGAGTGTGTCAGCGCGTTGAAAAGATAAGAATCGCGAGAATACAGGATGCGTCGAGTAGGCGCCTCCCGTTCCAGAAGAAGATTGGCGCCGGTTGCACCCCCACAGAATTCGAGGCCCTCAAAGCTTCTGGAAAGCTACGGCATGTGGGCCTGAGGGAGTCCTCCGAGATGATCGCGGCAGCCATGGGCTGGCGGATTACCGAATATACGGAAACCATCGAGCCGATCATGGCCGAGAAGGAGACGGCCAGCCCGTATCTCGTGGTCAAGCGAGGCCAGGCCGCCGGCGTTGAGCAGATTGCCGTTGGCAGGATGAATGGCAAAGAGGTCATCCGGATGGAGTTTCAGGCGTACCTCGGCGCACCGGAGTCCCACGACACGGTGTACATCACCGGCATACCGAACATGGAAGCCACGATCAAAGGCGGGGTGCAAGGTGATGTCGCTACCGCGGCAATGGCAGTGAACGCGCTGCCCCGAGTCATCAAAGCGGCGCCCGGCCTGTTGACCATGATGGATTTACCGCCGGTTCATCCTTATGCCGGGACCTGGGGGGACCTGATTTAGGCTCGAGGCCGCGCTTGCGGCGGCTGTCGGCCCGCCAGTGATCCACAGAGCCCCGGACGCCGACTGCGTACTGCCACCACGGGCACCGGCGATGCCGCACGGGCGTCGCCGGTGCCCGTGGCGATCTTCTCCGTAGGCACCTGGCCGTGCGCGAGAAGCTTCTCGGCCGTTCGCAGTGCTTTTTCTTCACCCGATCCCCATTGATGCGGAGGAAGCGTTGCTCTCGACGCTCATACGCCTGTCGGGTTCGATCCGCGCGCGCGCCGATTCGTCGTGTTCGGCAACCTTGACATCCTGCGGACGCGTATCTCATAATGATCGCAACGCAATGCGACGCAGCGACGCGCACAGTGCCGGTCCTAGCCATGGAAGGGAGAGTGTATGCCTGAGCTTCGCAAAGACCCGGTGAGCTCGCGCTGGGTGATCATTTCCACCGAACGGGGCAGGCGGCCGTCGGATTTCGGCACCGAGCGGGAGCGGGAGCGGGTCGGCTTTTGCCCGTTCTGTCCCGGCAACGAAGACAAGACGCCGCCCGAGGTTCTCGCCTACCGCCCGAATGGCACGGGACCCAACGCCCCGGGTTGGAATCTCCGGGTGGTGCCCAACAAGTTCGCCGCGCTCCAGATCGAGGGCGAGTTGAACCGGCAAGGCGACGGCATGTATGACAAGATGAACGGGATCGGCGCGCATGAGGTCGTCATCGAGACGCCCGAGCACGGCGACACGTTGGCCAGCATGAGCGAGCAGCGCATCGAGGACGTGCTGTGGGCGTTTCACGACCGCGTGCTGGACCTCAGGAAGGATCAGCGCTTCAAGTATATCCTCATCTTCAAGAACGCGGGTCGGGCGGCCGGTGCCTCCCTGGAGCATCCCCACTCGCAGCTCATCGCGACCCCCATCATTCCCAAGCGGGTGCGGGAGGAGTGGGACGGCGCCAAGGAGTACTACAACTACAAGGAGCGCTGCGTCTTCTGCGACATCGTGCGGCAGGAGTTGAACCAGGAGATCCGTCTCATCAGCGAGAACGACAACTTCGTGGCGGTCGCGCCGTACGCGTCCCGGTTCCCTTTCGAGGCGTGGATTCTCCCCAAGGCGCACGATCCGTACTTCGAGGACGCGCAGAAATACGAGTACGTCCAGCTGTCGAAGTTGCTCCGGGACGTCTCGCTGCGGATGGAAAAGGTCCTGCTGCATCCTCCCTACAATCTGATCATCCACAACTCGCCGCTGCGAGAGACTGACGGGCGCCACTATCACTGGCACATCGAGTTGATGCCCAAACTCACCCACGTGGCGGGCTTCGAGTGGGGGAGCGGGTTCTACATCAATCCCACCCCTCCCGAAGACGCGGCCAAGTACCTTCGCGACGCGAAAGTGTGACGGCCGATCGCGACGGCCGGCAGCGGCACGAGGCGACGGGGAAGGGGCGGGTCGCCGTTCTGACCGCCAAAGAGTGCGATGGAACAGACCTCGGTTCGCCTCACAGGCGTGTCGCAGCGATACTTCACGGAGCGCCATCTCGGCTCGCCGATGGAGCTGTCCCAGATCCTGGGACTGATCCCTCGGCTGTCGGCCGGCGCCCTGCACGCGCGCACCGCGGTCCTGCGTCTGGCCGACGAGGACACGGGCGCTCACGATCAAGTCTACCGTTTCGACCTTGGGCAGCCTGACACGCCCGACGCCGTGGAGGAGGCGCTGGCAGGGGTGACCCGACGGGAGACTGTCCCCTACCTGATTTCCGATCTTCGCGACGACGCTCGACTCGCCCCCCACGCGCCGGAACGCCCGATCTCGGCGGTCTCGGTCCCTCTCCTGCAGAATCAGGCCCTCATCGGCACCATCTGCGTCTTCGACAGAATCCCCGCCAGGCCCGGTGAGCCGGCCGCCTTCGAAGAGCGGGACCTCAACCTCCTGGTGACCCTCGGGACCGAGGCGGGGATCGCCATCGAGAATGCCCGCTTGTTCCGCGCGGCGGCGCAGCGCGCGGACGAGCTCGCCGCGCTCCGCGAGGTCGGGCAAGCGATCGCACGACGGCTGGAGCTTCCGGAGGTCCTGGACGCGATCGCGACGGGGGCGATGCGGTTGCTGGGGAGCCAGCATAGCCAGATCCTCCTCTGGGATGAAGGGAGCCAGTGCCTCCGCTACGGTTCGGCGGTCGGCACGGAAGCGGAGCGGGTCAAGGGGCAGTCTTTCGCCGGGAGCCGGGGCGTGAACGCCACGGTCGCGCGCACGCGCCAGCCGCTGTTGGTGGACGACTACCAGGCGTCCCCGTACGCCCTGCCGGAATTCCCCGACCTCGTGGCCACGATCACGACGCCGGTCCTGTTCGGGGAACGACTGCTGGGCGTCCTGGCCTCTCACACCACGCAAGCCGGCAAGCGGTTCTCGCCGGGCGATCTCCGGATGCTCGAAATGCTGGCCACGCAGGCGGCCATCGCCATCGAGCATGCCCGGCTGTACGACGAGGCGCGAGAGCGGGGGGCGCGCTTCCAGGCCCTGAGCGAGTTGAGCCGGAAGATGACGGCCTCGCTGGACTTGCAGCAGGTGTTCGACTACGCCGTCCAGGCGGCGGTGAACCTGCTCAATCTGGCCCTGGCGCGGCTGTGGGTGTGGCAGGAGTCCACGAACTCCCTGCGCGTGTTCGCCAGCGCCGGCGACACGGACCTTCTGCAACCCCCGCGCGAGACGTTCTCGCCCGGCGAGGGAATCATAGGTGTGGCGTTCCAGTCGCGGAGGATCGCCACGTTGAGCGACCCGGGGGAGGATCCGCGGTACGCGGAACGGGAATGGGCGCTGCGGATGGGCGTGCGGGACGTGGCGGTCGTCCCGCTGCACCTTGCCGAGCGCGCCGTGGGGGTGCTCTCGGTAGCCCGGCGCGGGAGCCGCAGCTTCCGCACCGACGACATCGAGTTGTTGACCGCGTTCGCCCAGACCGTCGCCATCGCCATCGAGAATGCTCGTCTGTTCCGGGAAAAGGAGCGGCTGGCGGTGGAGGAGCTCCTGCGCCTCCGCAAGCTCTCGATCCTGAGCGAGATCGGGTCGATCATGCAGGGCACGATGCAGGTCGACAGCCTTCTGCACGTCGTCCTGACGGGGGTGACCTATGGGGCGGGGCTGGGATTCAACCGGGCCATGCTCCTTCTCGTCGACGAGGCCCGCCAGATCCTCCGGGGCCGCATGGGGGTCGGGCCGAGCTCCGGTGACGAGGCGGCCGCCGTTTGGGGGGCGCTCACGTCCAAGCCCCGCCCGCTGGCCGAGGTGATCGGGGAGCGCGCGGCACTCCGCGGCGAACGGCAGGACTCGGCCTTCGACCGTCTGGCGCGGAGCTTTCGGATCCCTCTGCGCGGGGTCGAGAGCATCCTGGCGCGGGTTGCGCTGGAGGGGCGCCCGTACCGGATCACGGACGCCCGGCATGACCCCCGCGTTCACCCGGAATGGGAGGGACGGCTGGACGTGGACGAGTTTGCCTGCGCCCCGTTGGTGGCGAAGGGGAAGGTCGTGGGCGTCCTGGTCGTGGACAACAAATTCAACGCCAAGCCGATCACGGACGAAGACCTCGAATTCCTCGCGGCTTTCGCCACCCAGGCCGGCTTGACGGTGGAGAACGCACGGGTATACACGAGCTTGGAGGACGCCAATCGGGAAATCCAGCGAAGCCACCATCGGCTCCTGCAGCAGGAGCGGCTGGCGGCGCTGGGCGAAATGGCCGCCCACGTAGTGCACGAGATCCGCAACCCGCTGGTGGCGATCGGGGGATTCGCGCGCCGGCTGGCGCAGCGTCTGCACGGGAGCGAGCCGGAGGGACGGTACGCCCAGATCATCGCCAAGGAGGTGGACCGGCTGGAGCGGATCGTTCAGGACGTGCGCGGCATTTCCCGGGAAAGCCGTCTCAACTTGACCGAGACCGATCTGCACGCGCTGCTCCAGGACTGCCTGGTCCTCTTTGCGGAGCGGATCACGCTGCAGCGCATCGCGGTCCGGACGGAGCTGGCCGAGCGGTTTCCGGTCCTCCACCTGGATGGCCTGCAGATGAAACAGGCCATCATCAATCTCGTGGCCAATGCCTTGGAGGCGATGCCCCTGGGGGGCACGCTGACGTTGGCTACGCAGGTCGTGGGGAAGGACGCGGGCCAGCCCGTCGACGCGACGGCGGTTCGCGATGCCGCGGCCGATCGCGAGACCGCGGGACCCGCGGTGTCCGACGCGTCGCCGGACCGCGCGGCCGCGCGGCCCGAGGCGACGGAGTGGGCAACCCTCAGCGTCGGCGATACCGGGGGCGGCATCCCCCAGGAGATCGTCGACGAAGTGTTCAATCCGTTCTTCACGACGAAGGAGATCGGAACCGGTCTGGGCCTCACCCTGGTCCGCCGCATCGCACGGGCACACCAGGGGCGCGTCGAGGTGCGGAACCATCCCGGAAAGGGGGTGACGTTCTGCCTCTGGCTTCCGGTGAGTAGTCCATGAGGACCGCGCCGCGTCCAGGAAGTGTTGTGGAGCGGGTGCGCATCCGAGCGGCCGGCCCCGGAGCCCGCGAGCATCGGAGGGCAAACACATGAGGAAGATTCTGGTCGTAGATGACGAGGAGGCCATCCGGCTCTTATACAAGGAGGAGCTCACCGAAGCCGGCTACGATGTGGACGTGGCGAAGGACGGCGCGGAGGCCCTGCGGAAGCTCGAGCAGACCCAGCCGGACTTGATGACGATCGATCTCCGGATGCCCGGCATGGACGGGATCGAGCTCCTGAGCCGGGTGCGGGCCAAGTACCGGGAGCTCCCGATCGTCATCAGCACCGCGTACGGGGACCTCCGGAGCGAATTCGGGACCTGGGCGAGCGATGCCTACGTGACCAAATCCGCCGACCTTCAGGAGCTGAAGAGCAAGATTGCGGAGTTGTTGAAGTAGGTGCGCTGGTGAAAATTCCGGCACGCCGCGGCCCGGGTGCCTACCTGTAGGGCACGGGGCGTGATCCGCGTCACTGTTTCGCGGGGCATGCGGCGAGAAAAATCTCGCCGCGGGCCGTGTTTCGGGCGTCCAGGGCATTCCCAGGAGCGTCGCGCGGTTCTGGCACAGGGCTTGCTCACTTTCGGACGCAACGTCCAACGACACCAGGGCGGAGGAGCCACATGAAAAAAATCGAAGCCATCATCAAACCCTTCAAGCTGGACGAGGTCAAGAATGCCCTGGCGGAGGTCGGCATTCAGGGGATCACGGTGAGTGAGGTGAAGGGGTTCGGCCGGCAGAAGGGCCACACGGAACTGTACCGAGGCGCGGAGTACACGATCGACTTTCTGCCGAAGGTCAAGGTGGAAATCATTGTGCCGGACGAGAAATGTTCCCAGGTGGTCGAGACGATTCAGGCGTCGGCAAAGACCGGCCGGATCGGGGATGGCAAGATCTTCATCCTCCCCTGTGAAGAGGTCATTCGGATCCGGACCGGCGAGCGCGGAGCCGCCGCGATTTAACCGCCGGCCTGCCGCCGTGGCCCGGGTCCGGGGCGCGCGCGTGGGAGCGGCCATCACACACTGCCGGTTGCCTCGGCGAGGAGGAGCGTGGGC
>Ga0113563_10001703_pt1 | contig 12751 bp, 6 predicted proteins | sample Mud3Dept3metaG_FD_80117 | JGI IMG/M metagenome (GOLD analysis project Ga0113563, IMG submission 80117) | Freshwater wetland microbial communities from Ohio, USA, analyzing the effect of biotic and abiotic controls - Mud 3 Core 4 Depth 3... | ecosystem: Environmental > Aquatic > Freshwater >...
CCTGGCATTCCTGGCTGCGCGGCTCAATGCGGCCGACCGGATCGCCTCCCGGCTGTTCGTTCCTCACCTCGGCGTCGAGTTGTCCGAATCCCCATACGGCCTCGCGGTGCAGTCTGCCGCCACCGGGCGTGACGATCTCGCGCCCGGAGCGGTGGTGCGGGCGGTCGACAAGAAACAGATGAACCTGCCGGAATTCCAATCCTACCAGCGCACGCTGAAGCCCGGCCAATCCGTGACGCTCGACCTGTCCGGCGCCAAAGGCGCGCCGACGAGAGTCATCCTGACCGCGGCGCTGTCGGGTGCCGAATACCCGTGGAAAAACCCGGAGGCGTTCCCCAACGCGGTGCTGTGCGTGCTCCGCCACCTGGTGGAGCGCGACCCCATATCGGAAGTATCCAAGTTCGCCAGGCTCAGTCTCGCCCGCGGTCTGATGGAGAGGGAGCAATGGAAGCTCGCTCTGGAATACCTGGTCCGGACCAACCTTGAGCCTCATAAGGACGGAGTCTGTCCCGGCACGGTTCTCTACCATCAGGGGCGCTGTTACGAAGCGCTGGCGGATGTCGACAACGCGATCACCTGTTACACGCGAGCCAAAGATTACTCCGAAGCGACCCTGGGCGCCCGCGACGGCCTGCCCATCCCTGCCCTCGCCGATTGGCGCATTCAAATCCTGAAGAGACTGCCCCGATGATTCAGAAACTCGGCAAATACGCGATCGTAGAAAAACTGGGTGAAGGCGCCATGGGCGCCGTCTACAAAGCATACGACGAGATCCTCGACCGTTATGTCGCGATCAAGACCATGGCGGAGGACATCAAGTGGGATCCCGAGCTCAAGCTGCGCTTTTACCGGGAGGCCCGCTCCGCCGCCGGGCTGCATCATCCCAATATCGTCACCATCCATGACCTGGGGGAAGAGGGGAAAATCACCTACATCGTCATGGAGCTCCTGCAGGGAAGGGACTTGAAAGACGTCATCAGGGAGCGAAGCCCTCTCTCCCTGGAGAAGAAGCTCTCGATCATCGCCCAGGTCAGCGACGGTCTCCAGCACGCCCACCTGGCCGGGATTGTCCACCGCGACATCAAGCCCGGAAACATCCACTTCTCCACCACAGGCAACATCAAGATCGTCGATTTTGGAATCGCGCGCATTCCGTCGTCCGATCTCACCAGGTCGGGCGTCCGGCTCGGCACACCGATCTACATGTCCCCGGAACAGATCCGCGGCGAGGCCTCCGACGAGCGCTCCGACATGTTCTCGACAGGAATCGTGTTCTACGAGCTCGTCACCTACTCTCATCCGTTCCGTGACAAAAACGTCGCTAAGACGGTGGACAACATTCTTTTTCAGAACCACTTCCCTTTCGCGGAGCTGTCCCCCGAAGCTCCACCCGGGCTGTGGCAGATCATCAGCACCTGCATGGCGAAGGAGCCCGGCAAGCGGTATCCCGCCATGGGCGATGTCGCCCGGGCCTGCCGCGGCCTGCTGGTCGATCTGAACGTCGGCGCACAGAAGATGGCCGGCGAATTGAGCGGCGCACTCCCGCGCCTGCAACACGCCGCTTCGCGCCCGGACGCTCCGGCGCGAGTCGCGGGCCTCCTGCAGCAGGCCCGGGACTTGCTCGGACAGGAGGAAAAACGGGATTATGCATCGCTGAAGCGGATCCTTGCGGAAATCGAAGGGGAACCTGTGCTCCTGCGGACCGCAGTTCCCGTCCAGGCACGCCGCGACGAAGCCGTTCCCGCCGCGCCGCCGCCGAAGCCCGCCGCTCCCGCGCCTCCCGTCGCACCGCCGCCGAAGCCTGCCGCACCCGCTCCGCCCGGCGCGCCTCTCCCGGCGCCGGACGAGGTGCAAAAGCGGGCACGCCGGGACGCGCTCATCGAAAAAGCGCGGCAGTCGCTGGCATCCCACCAATACACGGCGGCGGTCACGGCGCTGAACGAGGCGCTGCAGCTCGATCCCAGCCACAGCGAAGCCTCGGACTTGCGCCGCAGGGCGGTTGCCGAAGCGGAGGCTGAGCGCGCGCTCCAGGCGCGCAAGGCCGAAGGGGAACGCGAGAAGGCGGCGGGGCTGCGGTTTCTCAGGGAAGGCAAATTCCGCGAAAGCATGGCGCCGCTGCAGAAGGCCGCCGAACTCCTCTCCGGCGATCCCGAAGTGCAGAACGCGATTCACGAGGCGGAAGAAAAAGCGCGCGCCGAGGAGCTGCGCCAGCAGGTGCAGGCCGAACTGGCGGGGGCGGCGGAGCTGCTGCGCACGGAGGCCTTCGACAAGGCGCGGGAAAGGGCCCGGCACGCGATCCAGATCTCCCCGGGCAACTCGGAAGCGGCCGACCTGCTGGCTCGCATCGACCGGGCGGAGGAGCAGAAGCGCCGCACGGCGGAGATTTCCAGCCTGCTCGGCCAGACGCGGGATAATCTGAGCCGGCAGGATTTCGAAGCGGCGTATGCCCGGGCGCGGAAGGCGCTCGACCTGGATCCGGCCAACGCGGATGCGCAGGGCCTGATCCGCTCCATCGATGACGCGAAGGAGGCAAAGCGCCGGAAAGACCAGTTCGACGAGGCGCTCGGGCAAGGGCGCGAAGCCCTGGCGCGCGGGGATTTCGCGGACGCAACCCGGCTGGGAAATGACGCACTCGCCATCGAGCCCGGCAGCCCGGCAGCGGCGGAGTTTCTCCGGTCCGTTACCCACGCCGAAGAACAGAAGCGGCGGCATGACGAGGTGGCGCGCTGGGTCTCCCAGGGCCAGCGGGCGTTCCTGCGGGATGAGTTGGAGGAGGCGGAAAAGTGCGCGCGCGAGGCGCTCGCGGTGGATCCGGAGCATGCAGCCAAAGCCAAGGAACTGCTTCAGAGAATCGATGACTCCCGCCAGCGGAAGCGCCGGGAGGAGATCGCGGCCATCGTGGCACGCGGCAGACAGGTGCTCGGGACCGGCGCTCTGGAGGAAGCCGCGGAGATCGGGCAACAGGCGCTTCGCCTGGATGCCGAGAGCGTCGAAACCAGGAATTTCCTGGCCGCCGTCGATCAGGCGCAGGAGTCCAAAAGGCAGAAAGAAATCGCCGCTGCGCTCGAACGCGGCCGGCAGGCACTCGAGCGCGGCGCATTTGACGAAGCCGTCCGCGAGGCCGAGTCCGTCTCGGCCATGGACCCGCGGAACAAGGAGGCCCATGCACTCCTGAAAGACATAAAGGCCGGCCGCCGCAGATCCGAAAAGGCCGAAGCGCAGGAGAAAAAGCGCCTGGAGAAGGAGTCGAAACGAGAGGAAAAGGAGGCAAGGCAGCTCGAGGAGAAGAGACAATCCTCTCCGTCTGCGGATATGGATTCAGCCGGGGAACTGGACCGCACGGTCCTGCTGGTCAAGCCGGCATCCCGGAAGTTTCCCAAAGGAGCGCTTTGGATCGCCGCCGCCGTCGTCGTGGTCCTCGCGGCGGTGATCGTGGTCTGGAAGATGCCCCGCCGCCAGCAGGCCCCGCCAGATCCTTCCGCGCAGCTCGCCGCAGCCCAGGCCAGCCTGGACAGCGGCATGCTCGATGAGGCGATTGCCGTGGCGGAACAGGTGATTGCAACCTATCCGGATAACGCGCCAGCCCAGGCGCTGCTCGTCACCGCCCGGCAGAGAAAGACCGAGAAAGAGATCGAGACCCTGCTCATGGAAGCCCAGAGCCTGCGGTCTCAGGGGAGCCCTCACGAAAGCCTCATCGTCCTGGCGAAGCTGCTGACCCTGGACCCGGCGAATGAGGCGGCGCTGACCGTGCGATCGCAAATCGAAGCGGAATTGACCGCCAGCAAGAGCGCCTCGGAGCAGGACGCTGCCATTCGGCAATGGCTCGCGGCCGCGGAGCGGCTGATCGCAGGCGGCAAGCTCAACGAGGCAAAGGCCGAGTTGGACAAAGTGGCGCGCGTACGCCCCGCTGCGCCCGAACTGAAGTCGCTGCGCAGGCGGATGACAACGCAGACCGACGAGACGTCGCGCCTGGAGAAAGAGAAGTTCGAAGCGGCGCAGAAACGGAACCAGATCGAGGCATTGCACCGGCAGGGCGACACCCTGGTGAGACAGGGGCGGTACTCCGAGGCCCTGGCAGTCCTGGACCAGTGGATCGCGGCGGAGCCTCAGAATTCCCAGGCACGCGACCTGCAAGCCCGTGCTTCCCAGGCGCAGCAGGCCACGAAAGCGTTCGAGTCGCTCATGGCGGAACGGCTGTACGACGAAGCCCTGAAATCGGTGGCCCAGCTCGAGAAAATCAATCCCGCCGATCCCGGCATCGCCGAGATGCGCCGGCGCGCCGAAGGGCGCAAAGCGTCCGCCCGTGCCGTACTCTCGATATTCCGCCTTGGCCCGGCGGCGAAGATCACCCTCGATGACGAGCCGATCGGCAGCGAAGGAGAAGTGGACAACAGGACGATCGCCGCGGGAAGGCACAAGCTCACGGTCGAGAACGCCGCAGGCCGGCAGGCCTCCCGGACCCTGGATTTCGTCGACGGGCAGACTGCGGCTTTTGTCTATGACTCCGCCGCTCCGGAACTGCGTCCCATGGTGGATACGGACCGGGCGCTCTTGAGCATGCGCCGGATCCGGGAAGAGGTCCATGACTACGAAGTCGAACACCGGCACATGATCGGCAGGTGCACGGGGACACTCCGGATCAGCGGCTTGGGGATTGAGTACCGGGCAAGCGAGAAAAACCACTCTTTCAACCGCCCTCTCTCGTCTCTCAAGCTGAAGATCAACAACGACAGGCTCGAAATGGACAGCGCCGACGGCAAAGGGAACTGGAACTTCAAGGTGCGAGATGCCGTCCAGGCCAAGGAGATCCTGGGATTGTGGGAGAAACTTCAGAAGCTGGGGAAATAGGGGAACCCGGAAAGGCGTCGAAGCAGTGGATTCGGTTTCTGCGATTCGGACACAGGGAGACGACGAGATTGCGGCCATCACGCCCGAAGCCATCAGCGTGTGCTGTGCTGAGACTTCCAGCGGGCGAACTTCCGCGCCACTATCTGATTCGCGGATTCGGTTTGAAAGATCTTAACGAACAGGCGTATTCTCAAAGTCAGGCTCGACGAACAACTGCAAACAGGGAGAGTATTATGAAAACGTGCCGTCGTTTGTTTTTCTGCATTCCAATCGCTCTGTCCATGGTTCTTCTCGCCGGCTGTCCGAAGGAACCGGTGAAGGTCAGTATGGTCCTGAACGCCGCGACGAACGTGAATCCCGACGTCGGCGGACAGGCGTTGTCCGTGGTTGTGCGTGTCTACCAACTCAAGGACAAAGGACGCATCGAGGCGGCGGACTACAACGCCATCTGGAAGTCCGACAGGGAAACCCTTTCGGACGACCTGCTCGAGAGGCAGGAGCGCGTCGTGCAGCCCGGCACCCAGGAGATGCTCGAACTCCAGGCGAATCCCATGGCGAATTACATCGCCGCGGTCGCCCTGTTTCGAAATCCGGCGGGAGACACCTGGCGCAGGATCATCCCCGTCAGCAAGAACAAGGCGCAGAAACTTACATTCACGCTCCGCGAAAACACCATCGAGCTTACCGCAAGCACGAAATAGGGGTGACCGGCCATGACAGCACTGCAAAAAGTCCTCTGGAGTGAGGGGCAGTTCCTGACCCCGCATCACTTCCAGCAATGGGATCGCTATCACGAGGATGTGTTGAACTTCCGCATCCGTGCCCTCTCCACGTTCATGTGGGGCGCCGAGGAGCTGAAGTTCAACGAAGAGGCGCTGGAGAACGGAACGTTTGAGGTCTTACGTTGCCGCGCCGTGCTCCCCGACGGCCTAGCTGTGGACATTCCGGACGTGGATGCCCCTCCGCCGGCCAGGAATTTCGTCGACAGCTTTCCGCCCACGGCCGACCGCATGGATGTGTTTCTGGCCGTGCCGGTAGTGCGCCCGGGAGCTGCGAGCCTGGCGGGGGAGGACAAGAAGAAGGCGTTCATGGCGCGTTACACAGCCGCGCAGTCCAACATCCCGGACGAGAACACCGGGGAGAACGAGATGCCGGTGACCTTCGCGTCGAAGAACCTGCGCCTCCTGTTCGGGGAAGAGCCGCTGGACAACCACGCGGCGCTCAAGATCGCGGAGGTCCGCCGCACACCGGAAGGCAAGTCTGTGCTCGAAGAGGGGTACATTCCCCCTGCTCTCAGCCTCTCCGCAGCGCGTCCGCTGAACGACATCGTGCGACGCCTTCTGGAGATCCTGTCGGCCAAGAGCACGACGCTGGGAGAACAGCGCCGGCAAAAGGGCCCGGGTGTCGCCGATTTCTCGACCTCCGACGTGGCGACGTTCTGGCTGCTGCACACGGTGAACGCTTACATTCCCCTGATGATGCACTACCACCACGTGCAGCGCATCCACCCGGAGTCGCTCTACCTGACCATGGCGCGCCTGGCCGGGGAGTTGATGACCTTCGTCACCGAGGGCCACCCGGCAGAGCTCCCCAAGTACATTCACACGGACCTGACGACCACTTTCTCCCAGCTCGACCGCAAGCTGCGGGTCCTGCTCGAGACGGTGATCCCGACCCGATGCGTGCCGATCCCGCTGGAACGGACCAAAGAGTCGCTCTACATCGGCCGCATCATGGACGAGCGGCTGCCGGCCAGCGCCGAGTTCTATCTCGGGGTGCACGCGAAGCTGCCCGAGGCGCAGTTGCTGGAACGCGTGCCGCGCAAGAGCAAAATCGCCTCGCTCGACACGATCAACTACCTCCTGGGCCAGGCCCTGCCCGGCGTGCTCCTGCGTCCGGTCCCGGTCCCGCCCGGGCCGATTCCGGTCCGGGTCGGGTTCAAGTACTTCCGGCTCGAGAAGCTGGGCACCTACTGGGACACCATCGCGGCATCGCGGAACATCTGCATCTACTTCCCGGCGGAATTCCCCGAACTCCGCCTGGAACTGTTTGCCGTAAAGGATTAAATCGGAAAATGTTTTTCGCATCGCGATCGAGGTTGTATTTGTCATCCGCCGGGCATTCCGGAGGAATGCGGGGAGCAAAGCGCGCGGGCTGAAGCCCGCGCTCACTAGAAACTGTTCAGGGAGATCCTCATGAACCGGGCTCGCGACCAATTCGACAGCACGTCGTTCGACACCGCTTCCGGCGCCACACAGAGCCTGCTCGACCTGTGCACGGATGCGTTTTTGCTGATCTTCTACATCCATGAGGGCAAGGATCCCGGCCAGCCCGACCAGCTGCGCAAGGAGATCTCCCTCCTGCTCCAGGACCTTGACAAGCGGGGCCGGAAATCCGGCTACAGCGATGAGGACCTCAAGGCAACCCGGTACGCTCTCTGCGCCCTGCTGGATGAGACGATCCTGAACTCGCGCTGGTCCTACAAGGACCAGTGGGCCGACAGCCCCCTGCAGCTCGAGCACTTCGGGGAGCACATGGCCGGCGAGCGTTTCTTCGACCTGCTCGAACGCATCCGGAAGAAGGGGAGCCGCAAGGTCGACCTGCTCGAAGTGTTTTGCCTCGCCCTGATCCTCGGGTTTCAGGGAAGATACAAGCTTCGCGGCGGCGAGGATCTCAACAACCTGATTCGCGAACTCGTCGGGGAGATTCACGGGCACCGTGGAGGCGCGCCACGCGGCCTGGCGCCGCACTGGAGTATCCCCGAGGAAGCGGTGGAACGCCCGGCCAGGACCGTCCCCCGCTGGGTGTGGATCACAGGACTCACCTCGATTCTCCTGGTGATTTTGATATTTGTCGTGTTCAAGTTCTGGCTCGGTTCGGCGGTTTCCGAGGCAGTCTCTCGAATGATCGTGTGATGAAAAACCCAAGACAGCAGATCCGGCCCGGAGCGCGAAGGCGGCGGGAAGAACCCTCTGCCGGATCCCGTGAACTCCCGGGCGAAAGAAGCGCGACACTATGAACCCGAATCCGCAACAGATGCCACCCATGCCCCCGAGGCCGGCCTCCGTGACCAGGGTGATCACGCTCGTCAGTGTCTCTCTCGCCCTGGTGACCGCCGGCCTGTGGGCCGTCGACAATTTCTGGGGCCGGGAAAAGTTCAAGGTCATTCTGATGATCCTGATCGTTTTCCTCGCCGCGCTGGCACTCATCTGGCTCCTGATCTGGCTGGTCCGCAAGATGATTGCCAGGGCGGCGGCAGCCAGGGAACGCCGCCAGGAAGCGTTGGCGGCGGCCCAGCGCCGGGGCGCCAGCCCGGAGGAGCAGGCGGAGCTGGACGCACTGCAGGAGAATGTGAATTCTGCCGTCCGTGTGCTGCGCGAATCCAAGCTCGCAAAAGGAAAGAAAGGGGACGAGGTCCTCTATACCCTGCCGTGGCTGCTTCTGCTCGGCCCGGAAGAGTCCGGAAAGACCACGGTATTGCGCGAGTGCGGCGTCGATTTTCCATACAGCACCGCCGAGGGTCGCAAACCGTCGCGCGGAGCGGCGCCCGGGTGTGACTTCTGGTTTTCGCGCGGCGCCGTGGTCCTGGATCTCAACGGGCGCATCGGCACCGAGGAGGAGGCGCTCGGGACCTTTAAAGGATTCCTCGATCAGCTCAAACGGGCGCGCAAGGAACGTCCGCTCGACGGCGTCGTCGTGACCGTAAGCATCGCGGACGTGCTCAACCGGCCGGCAGAGGAAGTCGAGCACCTTGCCAACCGTGTGCGCAAACGGTTTGACGAAATGATCAAGCGGCTCGGCATCCGCTTCCCCATCTATGTCCTTTTCACCAAGTGCGACCAGGTCGAAGGATTCCAGGAATTCTTCGGCAACCTGCGCAGCCGCGACCGGAGCCAGGTGTGGGGTGCGACCATCTCCCGGGCGCAGCGCAAGCATCAATCTGCCGAACAGATATTCAACCAGGAATTCGACCGCCTGGTCGAGGGGCTCTCCGCCTACCGCCTCCCGCTGCTGGCGGGCGAGGCAGACCGCCGCAGGCAGCCGTTGATCTACACCTTCCCTGCGCGAATGGCCAAACTGCGCGAGCGTCTGAGCAACTTCATCGGCGTGCTGCTTCAGCCAACGCCGTATTCCGAACGGCCCATGTTCCGCGGCTTCTACCTGGCCAGCGCCGCCGGAGTCTCGGCGCCCGAGGCCCAGGCGCCGGAGGTCCCGCAGCAGTGGGAACCGGGCCGGCGCTCCGCCGCAACGGAGGAAAAACCGCGGGCCGCGGCCAGGAACTTCTTCCTCGAAAACCTCTTCCCGCAGGTGATTTTCGCCGACCGGCCTCTGGCCACCGCCTCGGTCGACACCCGGCTGCGCCGGCGGCTCTGGATTGATCTCGTGTTCGTCGCAACGCTGGTGCTGTGCCTGACGCTGCTGGTGGGCATGGTCTTCTCTTTCATGGAAAACAGGACGCTGGTCCAAAGGACGCGCCAGGCCGCACTGCGACTATCCGACGCGGGCTGGGACGGACGTCGCACCTCGGACCTGATGGCGATGGAGGACCTGCGCCAGCGGGTGGAGGAACTCGACCGCTACCGGACCGGGGGCACGCGCTGGATGCTGCGCTGGGGACTGTACACCGGGGACGCCATGGAACCGGCAGTGCGGAAAGTTTATTTCCGCAGATTGCGGGACTCCTTCGTTACGCCCACGTCGGAGGCGCTGCGCCGCAAGCTCGCAGGATTCGCATCCGGCGCCAGCACCACGGCGGGATACGACGAATTCTATACCAGCCTCAAAGCGTACCTGATGATGACCGATCCCCCACGGGCGGAGGAGTCGTTTCTGTACAACGCCCTGGCCGTGACCTGGAAAGGCGCCACCGCCCCGGATGCGGAGGCGCCGGCGCTGAAGCAGCTGCGTTTCTACGCGCAGCAGCTTCCGAAGAACGATCCGGAACTGCGGCTGACGCAGGATGCGGACATCGTGGCCCGCGCCCGCCGCGCGCTCAGCACGTTTCCGGTGCTGGACCGCCTGTACACCCGGCTCAAGAACGAAGGGAGCGCGAAGCTGCAGCCTTACACGCTGATGATCGCGACCGGGGGCAAGAGCCTGGAGTTCCTGAACTCGAGCCACGACGTGCCCGGCGTGTTCACCGAAATCGGATGGCGCACCTATTTCAGGAACGCGGCCGCGCAGGCGAGCAAAGAGGTGATCAAGGATGACTGGGTGCTCGGCCCCACCTATGCGAACGTCACCTCCGGCCAGGCCTCCGACGCGGAAACCGAGAGCAGGATCCTGGAACGCTACTACCAGGATTATTCGGCGGAATGGTCGCGATTCCTGGAAGGGATCACCGTGCGGTCGCTCGCCGATCTTTCCGAAGCCCGCGCAGCCCTGGATTCCTTCTCCCAGCAGGACTCGGCCCTGTCGCGCCTGCTCATGAACGTCGCCGGCCAGACCATGCTCCAGCGCAATCCGGAGAAGGGCGGCAACATCACCGGCATCGTCTCGAGCGCTCTGGCAACCCTCGGCCTCTCCTCCCGCGTGAATCGCGAGGAACTGGTCGCCGTGATCGCCGACCAGTTTTCGCCGCTGCACGACCTGGTCACCTCGCCGGATGGCAAGACGCCTGCCCTTTCGGCGCAGTACGTCGAAGTCCTCGGCAGGCTCCACTCCAGACTGGAGGCGCTGTTCGGCGCCGGCACCCAGTGGCAGCAGGTGAAGGCGTACGTCGGGCAGATCGCCACCAACATCGGCGGCGACGAATTCCATGACGGGTTCCGGCTCACCTCGCGTGTGAGCCAGATGTGCCGCACCAAGAGCACCCAGGTGATCGGCCCGCTCCTGGAGCAGCCGCTGCGACAGTGCTGGGCGGCTGTCCTGCGCGACGTCGGATACCAGCTGGACGGGCTCTGGAAGACGCGCATCGCCGACGGCTATCGCCGCGACGTGGAAAGCCGGTTTCCCTTCAATCCGTCCGGCCAGGATCTCCCTCTCTCGATGCTCGCTCAGTACATGAAACCGTCCGACGGCAGCATCTGGGCCTTTTATGAAGGCGAACTCAAGATGTTCCTGACTCCGGCCGAGAGTCAGTGGGCGCCCGCGTCGCTGCTGGGCGTGCACGTGGATTTCTCCTCCGCCTTCCTCGAGTTTCTGGGGAAAGCAAATGCGGTGCGGCAGGCGCTGTACGGCATGGGCGGGCCGGACGCCTCGGTAACGTTCGACCTGACGCCGGAACCGACTCCGGGTGTGACCGAGAGCCTGCTCGAAATCGACGGCCAGCGCTTTCGCTACCAGAATGAGCGCGCGCTGCCGCAGCCCTTCACCTGGCCCGGAAAATCGGGGTCGCCCCAGGCCAAGCTCTCCATCTCCATCGAGCGCTCCGGGGAGCGCCCCAATATCCCCACTTTCGACGGGGAGTGGGCGTTCTTCCGGCTGCTGAACCGGGCGAGCCTCGTGCCGCAGTCCCAGACGACCTTCAGCGTCACCTGGTCGCTGCCGAGCGCCGACGGCCGCAGGTTCGACGTGCGCTACAGACTGCAGGCCCGCAATGTGCAGAATCCGTTCCAGGCCAACTTCTTCAGCCGCATCCGCTGCCCCGAACGGTTGACCCAGCTGCCGGCTTCGCGGTTCTGATGCCGGAGGAGCAAACGGCAGAAAAAAGCAGCCACAGATTCCACAGATTTCACAGATGTAAAAACCTGTGAAATCCGTGGAATCGCTGGCTGCCTCGACGAAATCCCCATGTGCTTCCGCAGGATGTCGAACTGTCCTTTGACCACCGCCATCGGGCACCAGGCTATTTCTTGGTGAGCGGAACAGTCACGGTGGCGGTGGCGATCGTCGTATTGCCGGCACCGTCCGTGGCTGATGCCGTGATTGTGTAGATGCGGCCCTTCAATTTCGCTTCACGGAACGCGCGGAGCTGGACGACATATTCCGTGCCGCTGCCCGTGATCACGATGTCTGGATCCTTCCCCTGCTGGGGCTCGCTGCTGACAGCCGTGACCGTGAAGGAGACCACACCGCTGCCGGCGTCGGCAGCGGTTACAGTCGCTACCGTCATCAGTTTGTTGTCAGGAGGCCAAAGCACCATACCCGCTGCGGGCATGCCCGAGATGACGGGTCCCTCAATATCCGAGGTGGCGAAGAGAATCGCCTGTTCGTTGTGGAGCACGGGGACTTTATGGCTCCACTGCAGGCATCGCCCGTTGGCATGCCCCCCTGCATCCCGGATGCCGACGGTGGCGCTGCCGCCGAAACTCGCCGGGATGCCGGCGCCCGCGTCGATGTCCAGATACTGAAAACGGATCTTGCCGGCGGCCTCGTAGAGGATCGCCTGGAAGGTGATCCCCCTGGCGCCGTTCAGCGGATAGCCGTTCTGCCACTGGACGACAAACTGCCGGTCGCCCGGCTCTCCGAGAGCCTGGTAGTAGACGGCGCCGGCACCCCGGGCCGCGAAGGTGAGATCGAACCAAAGCGGCGCGATCGTCGGGAAGTCGCCCGGGGTTCGCGTGGCTGTGAGGTCCTGGTTGGCGAATGCGATGTTGCATCCACTGAAAGTCAGCAGCCCGTTCGATCCGATGCATAAATTCTCATAGCGCTGCCCATAAAAGAAAAACGGAAAACCGATGTTCACCAGCGCCGTGTCATCATCCGCGCCCGCCAGGACCGCGACTCCCGTGGACGAGATGTCGACAAAGCTGTATGCGGTGGCATCGTTGGCGATATATCCAAAGGCATCCGGTCCGATGGTGGCGCTCATCGCGACTATGGCCGCGAGCGCGCCCAGGAGCGCGAGTTGCACACCCAGGCGAAACTTCCATGCGCAATTCCTGCTGTTGTTCATGTTCATTCTCCCGGTCATGGTCAAGGCCCTATCGCCAAGAAGTCTGTTTAACAGTAAAGATCTCCC
>Ga0113563_10001704_pt1 | contig 12751 bp, 10 predicted proteins | sample Mud3Dept3metaG_FD_80117 | JGI IMG/M metagenome (GOLD analysis project Ga0113563, IMG submission 80117) | Freshwater wetland microbial communities from Ohio, USA, analyzing the effect of biotic and abiotic controls - Mud 3 Core 4 Depth 3... | ecosystem: Environmental > Aquatic > Freshwater >...
CCTCACGGGAGGCGAGCCCCTTCTCCGACCTGACCTGCCCGACATCTATCTCCACATGAAGCGCCGCGGGCTTCTGGTCACGCTGTTCACCAACGGCACCGCCGTCACGCCCCGCATCGCCGATCTCTTGGCCGAATGGCCTCCGCTCGTCCTGGAGGTCTCGATCTACGGCAGCTCACCCGACGTGTACGAGCGAGTCACCGGAGTTCCCGGCTCGTTCCGCCGGTGCATCCGCGGCATCGAGCTCCTCCTGGACCGGAAAGTGCGCATGCGCCTGAAGACCGTGCCCACCACCCTGAATTACGCCGACATGGACGGCATGCGCGCCCTGGCCGCCGGGTACGGGCTGGACTTCGAGTGGGACCCCCTCGTGAACTGCCGGGTGGACGGCTCGGCCAAGCCCGCCGCCGTGCGGCTTCGGCCCGAGCAGATCCTGGCCATGGAGCAGGGCGAGCCAAAGCGGGCGGCCGCCTTCCGGTTGGAATTTGGAAAAGCGTCGCGCATCGACCCTCGTGCCGATCTCATCACGTGCGGGGCCTACCTCCACGCCTTCCACATCGATCCGTACGGACGCCTGGTTCCGTGCATGTTGCTTCGCGAGCCGGCGTACAGTCTACGGGAAGGATCGTTTCGCGAGGGATGGGACGAGCATTTCCCGGCAATGCGAAAACGCGCGCGCACGAAGGTCATGACCTGTGACGGCTGCGACGTGCATTCCGCCTGTGACCAGTGTGTTGGCTGGGCTCTGCTCGAGACGGGGGACCCCGAAGCCCGAGTGCCGTTCCTGTGCGACCTGACGTCTCTCCGCGCCGGCGCCTTCGGCCCCATGTCGCAGGGAAGTGCGGGGATCATGACGGCAGTCGACTGCTCCGACGATGCCGTCCTTCGCCATCTGTAAAGGTGATGTGCCATGACCACTAAAGCGACGAAGCGGGATTATGTGAAGCCGGCGCTCGAGCGGATTAGCCTGGTCGGTGAGGAGACGGCCGCCGTCCCGAATTGTAAGCGGAACAACGGGGGCGGGAAGAATCGATCCTTCCCCAATCCATGCCGGACCACGGGGGGCGCGGGGGTTCGGTGTTTCGATTCTCTCGGTTCCTGAGTAAGCAACATCGAGGCTCGCAGGGCGCCGATAAGAGGCGGCCAGCTTGTGAACCCCAAGGGCACGAGGTGTTCCCTGGTTACGCGGTCTTTCGACACTGCCCTATTCATCGGCAAGGAGATGGCTGACGTCCCCGATTGCACGCGAAGTAATGTCTGAGCGATTCGCTCTCCGGATCGGCCCCGTTTGTGTGGCGATTCGTGGGGAACTCGATCCGAGCCGATGGACTCTCGACGGCGGCCACCACAGATTCTTCTCACCAACAACACTTCCTCAGGTCACGCTGCAAATCGAGTGGGGTCCCACAGAACGCCGAGGCGGGCGGCTGGCCTTTCAAGTCGGGCCGGTGGCCAGCTTTTATCGGGACGCCGACCGCTGGTCCATCCGGCTCGGGGAGTGCAACGGATCCTTCCCGGCGGATCGGGTGCTGTCGCTGGACGCCTCCGGCGCCACCGGGTTCGTTGTGATGGACCCGGACCGATTCCCCGACCCCGCAACACGGTACCCTCTAGAATACCCCCTGGAGGACCTGCTGTTCCGCCATCTCATGGCGGAGCACGACGCGGTCCTGGTTCATGCCTGCGGCGTCGCCTGGCACGGCGCGGGTTACTTGTTCGTCGGATCATCCGGGGCCGGCAAGAGCACCACGGCGCGCCTATGGCGCAGCGCCGGAGCCACAATCCTGAACGACGACCGTACCGTCCTGGAGGCGAGTCCGGACGGGCTTCGTATCCACCCGACCCCCTGGTTCGGCGAGTGTCCAGAGGTGGGCGGCGAGGCGGCGCCTCTTCGCGCCATCTATCTCCTGCGGCAGGGCGACGATGTGTCGTTCGAAGGACTGCGACCCGCGACCGCCGCCGCGCTCGTGTTCGCCAAGTCCTTTCCCCCGCTGTGGGATCCCGAGCGGATGGAGAAGACCCTCGCAACGCTGGGGCGTGTCTGCCAGCGGGTCCCGTGCGGGTGGCTGACCGTCCCGAGGGACGCGCGTGCCGTGGAGTGGGTCCAGGCGCAAGGGTGAAGGATGCGACGAAGGCGGTTACGGCGAAGCTGCGGGGCCGTGGCCCTCTGCGGGCCGAATGGCGCCGAGGTCGAGGAGTTCGGCCAGGAATATACCGAGGTCGCTGCACATCTCGGCGGGATCGCCCGCGAACGCGCCGTCGAGGGCAAGCGCGATCTCGGCGGCGGTGGAAGGCTCGGCGAGTCGCTCCCAGATGAACGTCGCCACCTCGTTCAGCGTGTAGATGGATTCCAGGTCGCCGATCTGACGGCGGATCGGCACCAGGACGGTCTCGCCGGCGATGACTCTGGCGACAAACTCTTCCGTGCGCTGATAACGTACGTCCGGGGACTGGCGCGTCATGGCAGGGGAACATAGTCCCGAGCACACGGGAAGTCAAAAGCAAAGTGTCGCACCGGCGATCTGGGCGGGGGTCCTGGCAGGCCTGGGCCGGCCGGAGGCCGCCAATCGTCTCGCCGCGTGCCTCGCGGAGTCGTTGGCGTGGCCAAACCTCCCGGCGGAAGCGCACCGGCTGCGTGTGGCGCCTCTCGTGTACGCCGGCCTGCGGTCCGCGGCGGTGATCGGGGTCCCGCCTTCCGTCCTGGACGCGCTGCGCCGGACGACCCTGGCGCTGGGCGCCCGCTCCGCGCGCCTGGAGCAGGCCGCGGCGGCAGTGATCGCGGCCGCGTCCGCAGACGGAATCCCCGTGCTGGTCCTGAAGGGATTGGCCCTACAGAAACTAGCCTACCCCGCAGGAATCGTTCGCGCGATGGACGACGTGGACCTCCTGGTCTCCCCGACCGACAGCCTACGGCTCGGCCGGTTGCTTCGAGATCGCGGATACCGGAACGACCTTCGGGGCGAGGAGGATTTCTTTGCGCCCGATCTGTCGCACAGCATCGATCTCCACACCGGCCTCGTGAACACGACACGACTCCCCGCCCGGGGGGCGTTGTGGGCCGAGCCATTCCAGGAAATATGGCGGCGCAGGCAGCCGTTCGCTCTGGGCGGGGCCGCAGCCTGGGCACTCGGTCCGGCGGACACCATTCAGCATCTCGCGGTCCACGCCGTCCATCACCACGGGATGCAAGGCGCCTCGTGGATGGCCGATCTCCTCGCGGCGTTGCAGACCTGGCCCGACGCAGTCCATGCCGTGCACAGGGCGCCGGTCGGCGTGCGGCGGAGCGTGTGGTACTGCCTGGAAGTTCTGGCGACCAACCGGCACGACCCGGCCCCCGCGGTGCGTGCGGCGCTCCGGCCGCGATGGCTGCTTCCAGGAGAGCGCCACATCCTCTCCCTGGCCGCGAAAACGGAGTGCTCCAGCCATATCCGTTATGCCTTCACGCTCGCTTGCTTGCCCGGTTCGTCAACCAAGGCCGCGTTTCTGCGGCAATTGTTGATCCCGCGGGGTGCCCCGTATTCGACGGGATTCGCCGACGCGTGGTCGATTCCCCGACACGCGTGGATAGCGCACTGGAGAAATCTTGCGCAGCTCGTGACGCACCAGGGCTTTGGCGGTCGGCCGGAGTGAACCGGCGCAGATCCCCCACGCGGGTCTATTTTTCTGGCGGCCCCGGGCAGACGGAACTAAAACGCGTTGATGGTCAGCAAATACTTGACCTAGCTAAAACCGTTCTATACGATTCGCCCGCAGAGTGGCTCAAACAGGGAGGTAGACCGGTGAAGCCCACGTCGTGGTGGACCTGCGCGATTCTGCTCTCCCTCTTCTTCATGGGCGGCTGCGGCGGCCTCGAGAAGCCGTCCTATTCCACCACCGTGAACGCGCCGACCTTTCCGCAGCCACAGTCGGCACCGGCCCCGTCTCCCACCGAGCCCCCGATGGAGCTTCCCCCGCCGCCCAGCGAGAACAGCGCATTCGTGACGACTGCCGGCGTCCCGCAGTACCGGATCGGTCCGGGCGATCTTCTCGAGGTCAGCGTGACGCGAGGACCGACGCAGGAAAAACTCCAGACGGTGGTTCGGCCCACCGGAATCATCAAAGTCCTTCTCGCCGAAGCCAAGGTGGATGGCCTGACGACGGACCAGGCTGCCGCGGCCATCGACAAAGAGCTGTCCGTCTTCTTCCGCAGCCCGACGGTGGACGTCCAGGTCAAGGAATACAACAGCAAGAAAGTCGCCGTGTTCGGAGCCGTGGGGGCACAGGCCAGAGCGTCGGCCAGCACCATTCCGCTTACCGGTCGGGTAACGCTCATGGACGCCGTCGCCAAGGCCGGCGGCTTTCACCAGAACGCCAGCCTCGACCGTGTCCGGGTCAGCCGGCCGGCCGCCGGCAAGACGTACACGGTGAACGTGTTTCGCTTCATCCAGGACGGCGACCTCTCCCAGGAATTCGTCCTGGACGCCGGCGACGCCGTCTTCGTCCCCGAGCAGGTGAAGGGCGAGGAGCGACGGGTCTTCTTGCTCGGGGAGGTGAAGACGCCCGGCCCGGCCCCGTATTTCCCCAACCTCACGCTGGGCCAACTGATCGCGCAGGTCGGCGGATGGACGGATGCCGCTCGCTACGATCAGGCGGCCGTCATCCGATCCGCGGCCGGCGTGACGGAGATCCTCACGGTCGATCTCCGGCGCCTGCTCCTGGAAGGGGACAAGCGCATCGACCAGTTCCTGAAACCGAACGACGTCGTCTTCGTCCCGCGGACGCCCATCGCGAACTGGAACGCGTTCATCGGCCAGATCCGGCCGACGTTCGACCTGATCAACCAACCGCTCTACACGATCCTCTCGATCAAGGCGATCCAAAGCTTCTAGGGGGGGCGAGGCGACGGCATGCCACAGTACGATTTGAATCTTCGCGACTACTGGCGCATCCTGCGAAAGCGCATGTGGAGCGTGGCGGCCGTCACCGCCGCCTTCGGGGCGCTGGCCTTCCTGTTCGCCCAGGTCCAGAAACCCGACCCGCTGTACCAGGCCACGGCGGTCGTCAAGTTCGAGCGAACCACCACCCTCGCCAGCCTGCTCGTCGACTCGATGTCTTTTTCCCAAGGCGATACCTTGAGCACGCAGGCCGCCGTCGTCCGAAGTTTTCCCGTTCTCGAGCGGGCGGCCAAGACCTTGCGCCTCATCCCGTCCGCGCTCGACTCGGAAGCCATCAAACAGAATCCGATGCACGTCCAGCTGCTGACTGACCTGCGCGGCCAGATCGCCGCGACGCCCGAAGAGAACACCACTCTGATCAATATCACGGCCACCGCCCGGGAGCCGCACGACGCCGCCCGGATCGCCACCGCCGTGGCGCAGGCCTATCAGCAGGAGAACGGCCTGCAGCGCACCCGGAAGATCGTGGATGCGCGGCGCTTCATCGAGGAGCAGTTGCGGGACGTCACGGGCCGGCTCCATCGGGCCGAGGACGGAATCCGCGGCCTGAAGGAGGCGCGCGGCTTCGTATCCCTCACGGACGAGACCACCGCCTCCATGACGCGCCTCGCCTCGCTGGAGACCGAGCACGACAAGATTCGCCGGGACCAGGAAGAGGTCGCCGGTCAGGTCCAGGCGCTGCAGAACCCGCTTGCCGCGAATGCCGTCCCCACTCGGATGCTCGGCGAGGCCGGAGACCCCGGGATCGCCAAGCTGACCGGCGCGCTGATGGATCTCAATCTCGAGCGCGACAACCTCCTCGTCACCCTGACGCCGCAGCACCCGCAGATCCGCGACCTGGACGCCCGCATCGCCGCCATGCGCGAGAACCTCGACGCCCGCATCCGCGCGACGCGGGAGAATGTGATCCGGGATCTCCGGGTCAAGAGCCAGGTGCTCGAGGGTCGGGCCGCCGAACTGCAGGGACAGATCCGGAGCGTCCGTGAGGCGCAGCGGGCCCTGCCGGACCTTTCCCGGCAGTACGCGGGGCTGCAGCGGGAGGTGGCGCTGAACGAAACCCTCCAGTCGACCTTGCGGTCGAAGCTGCAGGAAGTCCAGATCAAGGAGCGGGAGCAAGTCGACGAGGTCAGCTTGGTGCGGCCGGCCACGGTGCCCGGCGCTCCCACCAATCCGCCCCAGACCACGGGCAAGGCCATCGCCGGCCTGCTCATCGGATTGACCGTCGGCCTGGTCTTGGCCTTCGTGGTCGAGTCCCTGGACACCTCCATCGGGACGATCCAGGATGTCGAGAGCTACCTGGAAGTCCCAGTCCTCGGACTGATTCCCTTGATCGATCCTGTCAAGGACCCGCTCCTCCTGCCGCCAGAGGACGAGGACGACGCCAGCCCGCTGGCGCGGATGCGCCCGTTCCTGATCTCCCTGCTGAGCCCGCGCTCCACGGTGGCGGAGGCCTATCGCTCCCTCCGGACAAACGTGGAGTTCCTGTCGCTGGAGAAGAGCGCCAAGGCGATCTGCATGACCAGCGCGTCGTTGATGGAGGGCAAGACCACCACGGCCATCAACCTGGCCATCAGTATCGCGCAGATGGGCAAGAAGACTCTCCTGGTCGAGGCGGACCTCCGCAAGCCATTCCTGCACCACGCCTTCGGGCTCCCGCGGGACCCGGGCTTGACCGAAGTCATCGTCGGGAACAAGGAGTGGCGGGAGTGCCTCCGGACCGTCACCGACCTGATGCTGGGCCCCTTGGGCGTGGACACCCTCATGTCCACGCCGAACATCGACAAGTTGTACGTGTTGACGAGCGGCACGCCGCCGCCGAATCCCGCCGAGTTCCTCAACTCCCAGCGCATGACCGACCTCATCGCGAGCTTCCGGGAGGAGTTCGACGTGGTCGTCTTCGACTGCCCGCCCATCCTCCCCGTGACGGATGCGGCCATCCTGGCCTCCAAGACGGATGGGACGCTCATCGTGTACCGCGTGGGCAAGATCGCCCGGTCGGCGCTCAAGCGGTCCAAGACCCTGCTCGAGAACGTGCGCGGCCGTGTCCTAGGCGTGGTCCTGACGGGCCTCAAAGCCGAGACCAGTCCGGACTACGAAGAGCTGCAATATTACCGGTACGCGTACGGGCAGGAGCCCGGGCAAGCCGACAGGATGCGGACCCTCCCGCGCAAGCGCTCTGTCCGCGACAAGATCAAGGGGCTCTTCTCATGACGAGGTCGACGCCATCCGCGAGGACTGACGGCTTCACGCCGCTGCGCGTGTGCCGTCGTCGTTCTCCGCCCGCCGAACTCTCCCGCCTGCGCCGCGCGAACCGGAACCGGATCGTCCAGAGGTAGGCGGGAGCGCAGGATGGCGACGCGCGCGCGAGACACTTCGACTCATCCGATCCCCCTGGCGCTTTTCGTGCTGTTGCTAGCGGCGGGCGGAGGGCTGTTCATCGCCCAGACGGGGCCGGGCCTCAGCCTGGGGGCCAGCCTGCTCGTCGTCCTCCTCTTCGTGAGCTTCCTGCACACCGAGCTGGCCCTGCACATCATCCTCTTGTCCATGCTCCTGTCGCCCGAGATCGTCGTGGGTGGCTTCGCCGGCGTGTCCATCGGCAAGCCCGACGCCAAGGGCGACGTGTTGGTCGTGCGGGTCGAGGACCTCATCCTCACCACGGTCTGCCTGGCCTGGCTGGCGCGGGCCGCCATCTTCAAGGACGTGGGCCTGGTCCGCAAGACGCCGCTCAACGGCCCGATCGTCGCGTACACCGTCACCCTGGTCGTGGCGACCCTCGCGGGAACGTTCGCGGGCAACGTCCGTCCGATTCGCGGCTTTTTCTTCACCTTGAAATACGTCGAGTATTTCGTGGTCTACTTCATGGCGGTCAACTACATCCAGGACGATCGACAGCTCCGACGATTGCTTGGAACCGCCTTGGCCACCTGCGGCATCTCGGCCGTCATGGGGATTGCCCAGATCCCCTCCGGCGAGCGGGTGTCCGCCCCCTTTGAAGGGAAGTATGGAGAGCCCAACACCTTCGGGGGCTACCTGGTGTTCATGCTCGCCCTGATTCTGGGGTTGGCCTTGGCCGCCAGGACCGTCCCGGCGCGGGTGCGATGGTTCGCCCTGGCCGCCTTGACTCTCGTCCCGCTCCTCTACACGCTCTCCCGCACCTCGTGGCTGGCAGCCATGCCCATGCTCCTGACGCTGATCCTCCTCAGCCCGCGGCGCTTGATTTTGATCGTCGGAGTCGGGTGCGCGATCATCCTCGGCTCCGCGGTGTTTCCCCAGCAGGTGCTGGATCGCTACAACTACACATTTCACGCGCAGGAGGCCCGGGGCAATGTCAGCGTCGGAGGCGCTCGATTCGACACGTCCACCAGCGCACGGGTGGAGAGCTGGGGATACGGAATCCGCGGCTGGATGAAACGCCCGCTGCTCGGGTATGGCGTGACCGGCTTCGCGTTCATGGACGCGCAGTATGTTCGGGTGCTGGTGGAAGGCGGCCTGTGCGGGCTGGCCGCCTTTCTGTGGTTGCTCTGGCGGATCCTCCGCACCGCCTGGGGCACCTACCGACAAAGCCTCGGCACGCGCTTCGAGGGGCTGGCCCTTGGATACCTCGCCGGCTTCCTGGCCATGATCACGCACTGCATCGGCGCCAATACGTTCATCATCGTGCGCATCATGGAGCCGTTTTGGTTTCTCACCGGAATCGTCACCATCCTCCCGCTGATCCATGCGGCTCGTGCAGCCGAGCCCGTCACGCGAGCCTGGGGTCGGTGGGCGGCATGAGACCCTGGCGTATGATGCGAGGGGGGGCGACCACGGCCCAGGACGGCGCGCGCGCCCGCGCCATTCGACGCCGCGCCGCGCGCGCATAATGACGTCCATCTCGCTGGCTCGGCCCACCCTTCTCCTCCTCCTCGGCAGGATCGCCGGCTACGGCTTCGCCCTGCTCAATTCGATCCTCGTGGCGCGCGCCCTGGGGGCGGAACGCCTCGGCGAATACGCGTACGCCATGGGGTTGGCGGGGCTGTTCGCACTGCTGCCGAATCTCGGCATCAATCCCGTCGTCACGCGCGCCGTCGCGGCGCGCCCCGAGGACGAGGTCGCGGTCCTGCCGATCGCCGTGCGGACGCAGGCCCTTCTGGCGATCCTGGTGGCGTCCGCCATTCCGATGGTCGCGGCTCTCCTGCCCGCCCAGCCCGTCCCGCTCGCGTACGTGACACTGGCGGCGGCACAACTCGGCCTCGGAACGCTGGGCTGGCCGTACCTCGCGGTCCTGGCGGGGCGCGCGGACTTCGCCAGGGTGGCGGCCGTCGAACTCGCCAGCGCCCTGCTCGGCACGGCGTGCCTCCTCGGCGCGTTGCTCCTCGTCGGCGGGGTCCCCGCCGTGCTGGTGGCGCACGTCGTCGCGGCGGGGGCCGCCGCGCTGGTGGCCCGCGCGCTCACGTGCCCCGCGCCACGGAATCCCAACCGCCCCGGGATGGGCCTCAGGGACCTGTTGCGCCAGGCGGCGCCCTTCGGGGCGACCGCGGCGGCGCAAAGCATCTACACCCGACTCGACGTCCTCCTGCTTGGCCAATTGGCGTCGTCGCGGGCCGTGGGTCTGTACAGCGTGGCCTACAAGGCGCCCAATCTGTTGACGTACGTCGGCAGCACCGTCGTCGGCCCGCTGTTTCCGCTCATGGCGCAGACCGGCAAAACGGAGAACCCCGTGGCGTTCCAGCGCGCGGTGCGGTTCCTGGCCGTCATGGGTCCGGCTGTGGCCCTGGCACTCAGCGGGCTGGCCGTCCCGATCCTCCGGATCCTCTATGGCGCGGAGTACGACGCGGCGGCACCGCTCCTCGTCCCGCTCGCATGGTCCGCGGCGGCCAACTGGCTATACGCTCCGCTGGCGGTCGCGCTGCAAGCTCGAGGGTGCGAAGGATGGTGGCTGCGGGGCCTGACGGGCGCGCTGCTCCTGAACGCGGCCGGAAACCTCTGGATGATCCCGCGCTGGGGCGCGATGGGGGCCGCGATTACCACGCTCGTGTCCGAGCTGGTCCTGGTCGCGATCGGGGCGGTCCTCCTCGCATGGAAACTCCGCATCTTCCCCTCGTGGCGTGTCACCGTCGGCGGACTTGTGGCGACGGCGGCGGGTTATGGCGCGCTGCAGATAGGCAGTGGCGGGCTGTCGGGGACCGCCGCGGCACTGGTGGCGTATACCGTCCCGCTCCTGCTGCTGCGGGTCGTGACCGCCGAGGATGGTCGGCTGGTGCTGGGATGGATTCGGGACATCGTCCCGGGCGCCGCGAGGGCGTAGAATGACCATGTGCGAGCCGCGCCGTGCGACGATGGCGCTCTCGGATCTCGCGCGGTCCGCGCTTCGGTGCGGCTACACGGCCGCTCGAAGGCGGCTGTCGGGTTATGGACTCCCCCGCTTTCGCGTCGTCCGTTCCGTCGAGCGCCTCGTGCGCGCCGCGCTCCGGACCGATGTGACGAACGTCCTCGGCCATCGGATGCGCCTCGACACCAACGACCGGGCGGAGCTGTCCATCAACGGAATCTACGAGCCTCTGACAACCGAACTCGTACGCCGCGAAATCGAGGCGGGAAACGTGGTCCTCGACATCGGGGCCAACGTCGGCTACTACACACTGATCTTCGCCAAGTGTGTCGGCCCGCACGGCCACGTGGTCGCGTTCGAACCGGAGCCCGGCAATTTCGCCTTGCTGCAAGAGAACGTCGCCGCCAACGGCTACCGCAATGTCGCCCTCTTCCGGCTCGCGGTGTCGGACCGGGCCGGGCGCGCGCGACTGTACCTGGACGCCGGCAACGCCGGCGACTCCCGGATGTACGATTCGCATGACGGCCGACCCTCCGTGGATATCGAGACGGTTCGGCTGGACGACCACCTCGACTCGACCCTCGGCCGACTCGACCTGATCAAGATGGATATCCAGGGAGCGGAGCCGGCCGCCCTGCACGGCATGCTCGGGCTGCTCGAGAAGCACCAGGGTGTGAAACTCGTGGTGGAGTTCTGGCCCTACGGTCTCCGGCTGGCCGGGGCGAACGTTCAGGAGTTCCTGCAGACGCTCTGTAGGGCTGGCTTTAATCTGTGGAACCTGGACGAGCGGCGCGGCGTCCTGCTGCCAACAAACATGTCCCAGCTGCTGCAACAGTACCCGCCCACGCCGGACAGCGCCACCAACCTGTTTTGCGCGAGGTCGTAGCGCGGGATGACGCCAACCGCAACCGACAAGCCGGACCGAACCGGGTCACGCGTTGGATGGGACGCGCCCCACCACGAGCGTGGTTGCCTCCAGGCGGACCAGAGGCATCTCGCCGGCCAACTCGTCCAATACGGCAGCGACATCCGGCCAGACCCCGTAGTCGTGCCACACGATCCAGCCACCGGGCCGCGCCATGACGCGCGCGAGAGCCGAATCCGACCGGACGTACTCGCGAGCGTGCGAGCCGTCGACGAAGACCAGATCCATGCGACCCGCGAACGCTTCCGCCGAGAATGCCGCCGAGTCCCCGTACAGCTGTCGTATCTTGTCCTGCGCGGGCGTCCCGCGGAACCGGGAGCCGGACGCCGGCTTCAGGGCGTACGCCCGCTCCTGCGGGAGCAGCGGGTTGCGCGTGCGGTCGACGTCCTCCGCCGGCAAATCCAGCGTGTAGATGAGCGCGTCGGGTGGAGTGTTGAGGGCCAACTGAAGCGTGGTGGCGCCATCGAAGGTGCCGATCTCGAAGATGTGGCGGGCACCGCTGGCTCGGGCGATGGCGCCCAAACAGAACAGCTCGATGGCCGTCGGGTTCCCGCCCGCGAGGGCGTCCACCGCCGCCGTCACGCGCCCCGGGGACGGCCAGAGATCGGTGAGGCGTCGCACGGGGATGCGGGCCTCGTGATATTCGGCGTCCCGCAGCCGCCCGATGGCAGCGCGGAATGCCGATGCCCGCTCGGGCGCCGCCAGGGCGTCGACCAACAGCCGGCGGCAAAGGTACCCACCGGTCCCGGCGGCGCGACGGAGCCGTGCGAGCATCGTCGCCTCCCAAGGGGAAAACGTTGTTGAATCCGCCTTGCCTGCACGAATACTGGCACGTATTCTACCAACGACCGATCGGTTGTGCGAGGCTCATGATTCCATGACAGGCGCGGGAAACACGGAAGGGCGGGAACGCGTCGGGCTCGGCAAGCGGGCCTTGACGTTGTTGGCCCGGCAGGCGGCGGCGAGCCGTTCGCGGTCCCGAGCGCATCCGCCGCAGCGCGTGCTGGTCGTTGACCTGGACAACCTCGGCGATCTGCTCCTGGCGACGCCCGCCATCCGCGCGCTCCGGCGTCGTTTCCCGCAGGCCGCGTTGGATGCCCTCGTCACGGAGTACGCCGCGCCCGCCCTGCTGGGGAATCCGCACGTCGACGAGATCCTGACGTGCGACAAGAGCGTTGCGGTGGGTCCACTCTGGCCGCGCGCGCGGCTCGCCTGGCATCTCCGGCGGCGGCGGTACGACCTGGGAGTCATCCTGGAGGCGCACTGGGGATACGCGGGCTTCGCCGAGCTGCTCCTCGCCGCGGCGGGCATTCCACGCCGTCTCGGTCGCGACCTCGGCAAGCACCGCGATCTCTTGACGGATGCGGCGCCCGTCCGCCAGCAGCACTGGATCGATGCGTACCTGGACGTCGTGAGCCTGGCCGGAGCGGTCCCGGACGGCGGGGGCATGGAGGCCCACATTCGCCCCGAGGATGCGGCCGCTGCCGCAGCCTGGGCCAGGGCCCACGGCGCGGACCGGCCGGCGCCTCTGGTCCTCTTCCCTGGCGGTAACCAGCACCTGATTTCGCGGCGCTGGGGCGC
>Ga0113563_10001705_pt1 | contig 12740 bp, 15 predicted proteins | sample Mud3Dept3metaG_FD_80117 | JGI IMG/M metagenome (GOLD analysis project Ga0113563, IMG submission 80117) | Freshwater wetland microbial communities from Ohio, USA, analyzing the effect of biotic and abiotic controls - Mud 3 Core 4 Depth 3... | ecosystem: Environmental > Aquatic > Freshwater >...
CCTGGGTGATCTGGCTTACCGCCGCCGCATCGCCCTGGTCTTACAAGAGCCGCTGCTGTTGGATACGACGGTCTTCAACAACGTGGCGGCTGGACTGCGTTACCGCAGGCTACCGCGCCTTGAGGTGGAGATACGCGCCGGCGAGTGGCTGGAGCGGCTGGGCGTGGCTCACCTGCGGGACCGGCACTCCCGGCAGCTCTCCGGCGGCGAGGCACAACGCGTAAGCCTGGCGCGCGCCTTTGCCATCCAGCCTGAGGTACTGCTTCTGGACGAGCCGTTCAGCGCTCTGGACGCCCCCACCCGCCTGCGCCTGTTGGACGATTTCCAGGCCCTGCTGGCAGCCACCGAAATCACCACGATTTTCATCACCCACGACCTGGATGAAGCCCTGCTGCTGGGAGACCGGGTGGCGGTGCTGCTGGCTGGGCAACTGCGCCAGGTCGGCGCGCCGGACCAGGTTTTCAACGCTCCGGCGGACGAGGACGTGGCAGCTTTTGTGGGAGTGGAGACGGTCATCCCCGGCAAGGTGGTGTCAGAGCATGAGGGGGTGCTGGTTGTCTACGCTGGCGAGACGCGCCTGGAGGCGGTAGGTGAAGCTGCGCCAGGACGCTCGGTGCTGCTGTGCCTGCGTCCCGAGGATGTGACCCTGTGGCCGCAGGATGGAGCGCCCGTTTCCAGCGCCCGCAATCGCCTGGCGGGCAGGGTGGTGCGCACCACCCCGCAAGGCCCGCTGATGCGCGTGGTGGTGGAATGCCGGGCAGGCGAGGACCGGCATAGCGAAGCCATCCCCCTGGTGGCACTGGTGACGCGCGCCTCCGCCCGCGAGCTGAACCTGACCGAGGGCGCTCCGGTCACCGCCTCCTTCAAAGCCACCGCCGTGCATCTTATATTAAGATAATTGCTTTAACACAAAGGACACCAAGGGCGCACAAAGGATACAGAGACCACTCGCATTTGGGGGATACGCGGCAAGAAAAAGTCACTGCGAGCCCCCGGAGGGGGCGAAGCAGTCTCACCGATCGCCATGAGATTGCTTCAGTCGCCCTATAGGCTCCTTCGCAATGACAACACGAAATATCCTACTTCGTGCCCTTTGTGTTGAAAATCTTGTGATTGAAATTTACGAAATATCCCAGGGAGCGGTTCCGGATCCCCCTTCGCCGCGCAAGGAGCGGCGGATCGGCTCACCCAGGTCGGGCAGCACGTCTGCCGTAGCTGCCAGCAAGCCAAAGCACCCGGCGATCATCATGTCCCCAAATGGCACCGCAAAATACGGTCGTATGCCTGCGCCTTGGCTCTCACGCATCAAATTGCGCCGCGGCCCGGTCACCGCCACGTCATACTCCCCAATTCCCAACAACAGCGGCTCAGCCCCATACACCAGCGCTCCGTGCCCCATATCGGCGAAGACGTCCTCGTGGCGTAAGGTGCCGTCTGACAGGCTCAGCAGCATCCGGTCCAGCTTGGGCAAATCGATCTCGCCGGTGTGGTGCTCGAAGACGCCCTCGATGCCGCCCGGTCCCAGGCGAAAAGCCAGGGTATGGAAGTTGCCCACGTTGGCGATCAGGACGCGGCTGCGCTCCCTCACCAGCGGGTCGAAGGTAGCTCCCAGCACGGCGGCCGGAGCGGTGTCCATCACCACCAGCGGAGCGGGAAGGTCCACGGCAGACTGTACCACCGCCATCAAACGGGTCATGATGGCGGGCACGTCCTCCGCCCGGTAAGCAAAGGCGCTCAGTCGGTTGAGGCTGCGGATGCGCTGGTCCAGGTAATCGAAGCGGAACTGGCGGTCGGAATAGCCCGGCGGGGAGTCGCCGTGATCGAAGACCGCCACCGCCACGGCCTCCAGGTCGTCCAGGCGCACGCCGAAGCTCTCGAAGGAGCGCGCGATGGCGGGGAAGTCAAAATCGCGCAGCTCCAGGCGCAGCACGGAATCCGGCAGGCGCATGGCTTCGTCTTCGCTCACCAGGCGCACGCCCATAGCTGCCACGGCCTCCAGATCGTCGTTGAAAGTGCGCGCCGCTTCGGGCGTGGCATACACAGCCAGACCTGCCCGCAGGTGATCTTCCGCCGCCCAGGCGCTGGGACCGCCCCCCATGATTACCCCGCTCAGCAGCACCGCCTGGCGGCGGCGGGCAGCCGCTTGCAGGCGGCGGCGCACGATCATGGTGGGGGACGGCACTACCAGCTTGAAGCCGTTTTCAATATCTACCCGCGAGTCATACAGGAAGATGTCTTGCGTTCCAGTGCCGATGTCTACCGTTAAGATTTTCATAGGGGAGGGAGAGTGGAGAATAGAGATTCGTGAGGGGGTGAGGAGTGAGGGGTAATTTCTGATTGTTGATTGTCGATTGCTGATTGCTGATCGCTGAGGGTTGATTGCTGCGGGCTGGTCGCTGTCAACTGTCAACTGTCAACCGTCCACCGTCCACTGCCCGCAGCCCGAGTCTACCACAACTTCGCAATCCCTCTCTCTGGCACCTGCCGCTCCCCTACGTCAGCTCCTCACCTCTCTCAAACCTCTACTCTCGACGCTCACCCTATGTGAATTTCATCACAATCTAAAGGGTACAATACTCTCTTATTTCCCTCCCCTACATCGGGTATACTTCCAGCAGATCAATCAGCACTCATTCACACAAATCACTGTCCACCGTCTACTATCCATTATCCACTGTCCACTGAGGTACGTATGACCCTTGAATCCGAACAAAAACACTGGGAGGAGCAGACGCTCGGTCCCACTTTAAAGCGCTTCCCCGAACGTAAACCTGAATTCAGAACCCTTTCCGGTATTCCGCTGCCCAGGGTAGCGCTCCCCGCCGACCCGGACCCTGATTACATGGAAAAGCTGGGCTTCCCCGGCGAGTACCCCTTCACGCGCGGCGTGCAGCCCACCCTGTACCGCGGCCGCTTGTGGACCATGCGCCAGTACGCCGGCTACGCCACCGCCGAGGACTCCAACCGGCGCTACCGCTACCTGCTCGACCAGGGGCAGACCGGCCTTTCAGTAGCCTTCGACCTGCCCACCCAGATCGGCTACGACGCCGACGATCCCATCGCCCGCGGCGAGGTAGGCAAGGTGGGCGTCTCGATCTCCTCCCTCGAGGACATGCAGGCGCTCTTCCGCGGCATCCCGCTGGACAAAGTCTCCACTTCTATGACCATCAACGCCCCGGCTTCCATCCTGCTGGCGATGTACATCGCCGTGGCGAAGCGCCAGGGCGTCGAGCCGCGCCAGATCCGCGGCACGATCCAGAACGACATCCTGAAAGAGTACATCGCCCGCGGCACATATATCTTCCCGCCCCAGCCGTCCATGCGCCTGATCACCGACGTGTTCCGCTTCTGCCAGGCGGAGGTGCCCCACTGGAACACCATCAGCATCTCCGGCTACCACATCCGCGAGGCCGGCTCCACGGCGGTGCAGGAGGTAGCATTCACCCTGGCGAACGCCCTCGCCTACGTCCAGGCAGCGGTGGATGCCGGATTAGACGTAGATAGCTTTGCCGGGCAGCTTTCCTTCTTCTTTAACGCCCACAACAATTTCCTGGAAGAGGTCGCCAAGTTCCGCGCCGCCCGGCGTATGTGGGCGCATTTGATGAAAGAGCGTTTCAGCGCCAAAAAGCCGACCTCCTGGATGCTGCGCTTCCACACCCAGACCGGCGGCTCCACCCTGACCGCCCAGCAGCCTGAGAACAACGTGGTGCGCGTGGCGCTGCAGGCGCTGGCAGCCGTTCTGGGCGGCACCCAGTCGTTGCACACCAACAGCATGGACGAGGCCTTGTGGCTGCCCACCGAGCGCTCGGTGCGCGTCGCCCTGCGTACCCAGCAGATCATTGCCCACGAATCGGGCGTGGCGGACAGCGTCGACCCGCTGGCGGGATCCTACCTGATCGAGCACCTGACCGACGAGATCGAATCAAATGCCTGGGCTTATATTAATAAGATCGATGAGATGGGCGGGGCGCTGGTAGCCATTGAGCGCGGCTACGTGCAGGGCGAGATCCAGGATTCCGCTTACCGCTACCAGCGAGCGGTGGAAGCCGGCGAAGAGACCGTGGTGGGTGTGAACGCCTTCCAGGTGGAAGAGCACCTGGAGATGGAGCGCCTCAAGGTCGACCCCGCCATCGAAGAAGCGCAGTGCCAGCGATTGGTAGACCTGCGCCAGCGCCGGGACGCTTCCAAAGTCAGCGAGCTGAAAGCCCGCCTGGAGAGCGCCGCTCGCGGCAACGAGAACCTGGTGCCGCTCTTTGTCGAGTGCGTGGAGCAGGACCTGACCCTGGGTGAGATTTGCAACGTGCTGCGCGGCCTGTGGGGCGAGTACCAACCTACCAATACTTTGTAACGTTGGAACGTTCAAACGTGCAAACGTTCAAACGGAGAGATTATGCCTAAAATCAAACGCATCGATCACATCGCCATCGTGGTAGAAGACATCGACGCCGCCCTGGGATTCTGGCGGGATGCCCTGGGGCTGGAGCTGCACGGACTGGAAGAGGTACCCGAGCAGAAATCCATCGTGGCTTTCCTGCCTGCCAGCGGCAGCGAGGTGGAGTTGGTCAAGCCCACTACGGATGACTCCGGCGTGGCGCGCTACCTGCAGAAGCGCGGCCCTGGCATGCACCATATTTGTTTTGAAGTGGACGACCTGGATGCGGCGCTGGTGCGCATGAAGGAGAAGGGTGTGCGCCTGATCAACGAGACGCCCACCCTGGGCGCAGGCGGCAAGCGCATCGCCTTCATCCACCCCGAGAGCACCAACGGCGTTTTAGTCGAATTGTATGAAGGATGAGAACTGAGCCCCCACCCCCTACCCCTCCCCCTTTGGGGGAGGGGGGAAAGATTTTTCTAGATCAAAGGGCGGGCTTCGCCCGCCCTTTGATCCAGAATTTTGCTCTGCATGGCTGGGTGGGTCTGGCGCTAGTGGCGGTCTTCTGGGGGCTGAACTGGGGGCTGGACGGGCCGCGCACGCACTGGGGCTTCTTTCCAATGTGGCTGGGCTACTGCCTGACGGTGGACGCCCTGGTACTGCTGCGGACCAGGACCTCGCTGCTCACCCGCGACTGGCGCAAGTATACCGGTCTGTTCCTGCTATCGGCGCTGGTGTGGTGGTTTTTCGAGGTCGTCAACTGGCGGCTCCAAAACTGGCACTACCAGGGCGGCGAGCTGTTCACCCCGCTTGAATTTGGGCTTTGGGCCACGCTTAGCTTCAGCACCGTCATCCCGGCGGTGTTCGGCAGCGCCGAGCTGGTCGCCAGCTTTAGCTTCCTTCAGCGCTTGAAAGGCGGCCCGCGCATCCGCCCGGACCGGCGCACCACGCTAGCGTTCTTTATCGCCGGGCTGGTCATGACCGTCCTGATGTGGGCATGGCCTAAGCTCTTCTTCCCCTTCATCTGGCTGTCGGTGTACTTCATCATGGAGCCGCTCAACGTCTGGCTGGGGAATCGCAACCTGGCGAGCTGGACGGGGAAGGGCGACTGGCGACCCGTACTGGCGCTGTGGCTGGGCGTGCTTCTGACGGCTTTCTTCTGGGAGATGTGGAACTTCTTCTCCTTCCCCAAATGGATCTATACCATCCCGTGGGGCGGCTGCTGCAAGGTCTTCGAAATGCCCCTCCTGGGCTACGGCGGCTACTTGCCCTTCGCCCTGGAGCTGTTCGCCCTGTATCATTTTGTCGCCGGGCTGAGAGGGGAGAAAGACAGCCAGTATGTGAGGGTGTGATGGTGTTCCCCTTTGGCCTTCGGCCCTGTTGGCCTTCGGCCAAAGGCCGAACGGCAAAGGTCGAGTGGCAGTGTCAGGCGCGACGTGCGTATTTGATCGGATGGGTGTAACGTACCAGGTCCCAGCCTTTTGAAAAAGTAGGAGAACATGGTCACTTCTTTACGGATTTGTTTTGTCTTCCTGGTTGTACTTGGGATAATCACCACAGGTCTGATCTATATATTTAAAAAGGATTGGGCGTGGCGGTACACGGAACAAATGCTGAGAGCCGTCAAACCGCAACGCACACTCGAGTGGGAAAGGAATGCTACTGTCATTGGCGTGCTTCTAACTGTGTTTGGCCTGGCAAGCCTGTTATTCCTCCTTTCCATTTCCAAATGGTAATGATTCACTCGGTAGGACACTATGAACGTGCGACGCACCTCGGAGGTGGGTCGCACGTATTGTTATGCGGATTTTACTTATCAAATTTATCTGATAATCATTTATAATAGTGCGGAGAGAACCTCATAACTCAATACCCGCCTCTCAGCGGGAGGCGATCCTCTTATCGATATTCAGGGGTGTAATTTATGACCGAGCCGATCGTTTTCATCAGCCGCAATCGAATCAAAGAAGGCAAGTCTGAAGAGTTCAGGCTGCACTATCGGGACAGCATCCCGCCGATCATGGCAGGCAAGCCAGGCACATTAGCCCAGCTCGCTTATGAAAACGAAGACGCCACCGAGGTTACAGTTGTCCGTCTCTTTCCAAGCGCAGAGGCTCTGGACCTTCAAATTCAGGGAGCTGATGAACGGTCGAAGAAAACCTACGAGTTTATCGAGCCTATCAGCATTGAGATTTTTGGCACGCCCAACCCCGCCACCTTGGAGAAGATGAAGAAAATCGCAGGATCGGGAGTCGCCGTGAGTATCAGCCCGCATTATACGGGCGGCTTTATTCGGTAGGTAGAAACGGTAATAAGGAGAGAACAATGGCTTTACAGTTTGAATCATCACAAGTGATTGACCGTCCAATCGATAAAGTGTTTCACTTTTTCGCGGTAGAGCATGTTCGCAATCACCCCCGCTGGGATCCAGACATCGAGCTCTGGCTGGATTCAGACCAGCCCATCGGCGTTGGGACGATCATCCGCAGGCGCAACAAGCGCAGCGGGACCCCGGTTGAAGGGACGATGGAAGTGGTGGAATTTGAGCCGAATCGAGCCATTGCCATGCTCATCCATGATGGTCCCGCTGTCATGCGCGGAAGGACGACATTTGAGGCCCTCAGCGATAACCAGACCAAAATCACGATCATTTTTGTTATACCGGGCATGGATGCATCTGCGGACAAGACTTTTCTGTACAGTAAATTGGAGCGCAGCGCTCAAATCAGGAAGCAACTCATGGAAGCTGAAATTTAGAGGTCTGTTCGGGCTTAAACATTGAAACGGCAACCATGCATTCATGGAGGATGGTTGAAATGAAACATATTAAGCCTTTCCATATTCTTTTGTGGATACTCTTGACCTCAGGTTGTAGTCAAGCTACATCTTTGCCACCAGCGAGTGCCACCGAGCTCCAGGCAGCGCCGACAACGCCGCTACCCACTGCCACCAGCGAAGCGCTGATGCCTGCCGGATGGGTAACGCACACCAGCCAGCAGTGCGAGTATGCGATCAGCTACCCATCGGAAATAGAAGTCACTGACCAAAACCCGTACAGCCAAACCTTTGGGTTCAAACTGGCCAATCCAGATGAAGGGGCTCGAAATTTCCTCTATGTATCTGTGATTGCCCCAGAAATCCAAAACATGGTCAAGGGGGGCATCTACAATCATGATGTCTATAATTATGATCCGGTGGAGACAGACATCTTGCTAAATATGCAGGTCGGCGAGAGTAAATCATTGCGCGAGGATCTGAATGTGGAATCGGGGTTTACCTATCTACGTCAGCCGGACACAATGATTAGCGACCACCCCGCCCAGACTTACGAGAACGTCCAGCCGTGGGAGTTTCCTGGCGGCACGAAGGAGATTCGATATTACTCGTCACTCAACGGGTGTATTTACCTGATCGGCGGATACATGGATACGACCGGATCGAATCAACCGGGAGCAATCACGGAAGAACTTTTTCACCAGATCGTTGCCACCGTTCAATTGATGCCGTGAGGGTTTTGTATCGCTCCAGGGTCTTATTTTCTCTATTAAGAACTGTGTCAGTGAAAGGCAGCCCAACTCACAAAACATGTTGAGATTGGGTCAAGCGGTCACTGAGCGAATCGACGTGCGACGCACCTGAGGGGTGCGTCGCACGTATTAATGGCTCCTCACGCCTTACTGTTTTCCATTCTCCCTCCATTGGCGCGTTCCCATAGCACTTTATAGATCGCGAAAACGCCCAGGAAGATGATCCCAAAGCGCAACAGGGAGCCAATCATCATCAAAGCGTAAACCGTCAGGACGGAAATCCCGCTGATCATGTCTTCGAACGCGGTTCCTCCGAATTGCGTGATGGCGATCACCGCTGTCAGGGGGAAAAGCGCCATCAGGGCGACCAGGGGGAGAAATTTTTTGTGGTTCATCTTATTTTTTCCTTTTAGATTTGTTTTTTTATAGTTCCGGATGCCGGTGGGAAGCAAGCCTTCACCCTTCACCCATCACTATTCACTACTTCTTATGTCACATCCAGCCACGAGATTAAAAAGCGGTCCGTGCCAATGCCGAACAGACGGCGGGCGTCTTCGTAAGTCACGTCCGGGACGAGCGGCTTGACCATGAAACTGCTCCAGGAAGGGCTTGCCACATGGTACCCGGCGCTTCGCAGGCTGAGCCTCTCGACCGGGCGGCTGATCCTCACCTGCACGTACGCCGATTTCAGCTCGCCCGCCACCGCCGCCACGGCTTCGGCTGCATCAATGCCCTGTTGCAGAGCCAGGTTGCTGATCGCCAGCAAGGTCGGGTCGGCATGCGCCAAAGCATATCCCACCATGTGGCGGTTCTCCCACAGGATCCAGATGTCCGCCAGCTCCACCCGGCGCAGGCGGGCGAAGGGCGTATGCCGCCAGGCAAAGCCGAGATAATCCTTGGCAATGTTCGCAAAGATCCCATCGACGAGATCGTAGCCCTCCGGGCCGGGAGGTGTGGCGCGCAGGCGGGTGGGTTGGTGCGCGGTTTCCCAGCGCGCCAGCGCCGTCACCAGGACGTTCGTCTCTTCGTACCCGTGCTGGCGGTAGAGCTTGTGTGCCACGCGCGAGCGGTCCGTGCCAAGCGTGGAGAAGCGCAATCCCGCCTGGCGCATGCGCTCGTGTGCCTCGTCTAACAGTATAGAAGCCACCCCGCGCCCGGCATACTGCGGGTGCGTGGAGACCGCCCACACGCCGCCTACATCCTCTTGACCTTCGGTTGAGACCATCGGCAGGCGGAAGACGCCTACCTGCCCGATAACCTGGTCGTCTTCCACGGCGTACACTGCCAGGCAGGGAAACGGGCGCGGGTCGGTTTGGCGGATGTGCGCTACCCGTTCGGGGGTCAGCGGAAATTCAAGCGCCAGTTGGGTCAGGTACAGCACTTTATGCGGGTCCACGTCGTTATATTCAAGGATTTTCATACGGCTCCTCTGACTGAGCATGCCACCATTCACGAAATTCGCTGCACTGCCCATCTTCGTCAAACGCCACCAGGAACAGGCAATCCAACGCCATCCGTAAGCCGGTTTGGATGACGGTAAATTGCGAGCACCAGCGGGCGATGCCCAGGCGATCTTTCACCGAGTAGATCTCATAGCTGGCTTTTTTGTCTTTCAGCGTCTGCGCGCCTGCGAGCCAATACTGGTAGATGGCTTCGCGACCGATCACCGGCTCGGCAAAGGGTGTTTCATAATAGCGGGCGTCCGGGGAGAACAGCTCAGCGGAAGCTCCAGCGTCGTTCTCCTGGCTGGCTTTGCCATAGGAGTCCAGCCATGTGATGAAGGTATCCAGGGTTAGTGATTGCATGATGCCATCGCTTCCAAAGCAAACGCCCTGCTGATTGGAAAAACAAAATACGCATCCATCGGCTATGGAACCCTGCGGATATAAGCGCGGACGAGCCGGTTTAAATATCTCAAGCTCGGCGTTTTTCTCGGACAGTCCAGGTAGGACAAGATATCCTTAACCATTGAAACACTCAAATTTGGGTATACCATTACTGCTGTTCCTCGCTGTGGGTCAAAACACCATTGATGTTCCTACCGTCACGCCCTTTTCCACGCCTGGATCACAACCAGCCCTTTGCCCAAGGTCTGATGTTCATCCGAGACATCAAAGCCTGTCTGAGCCAGCTGTAACTTGAGCGCTGCAAGGGTTGGGAAACCGAAATCCGGGTCGCGCAAGGAATCCAGGAAGGTCCATTCCACCCGTGAAGGTGGCGCGAGATTCTCCTCCGGCGAAAAGTGATCTACAAAGACCAACCGACCGCCTGGTTTTAGAGAACGGTATATTTTTTGGAGCAGGTCAATGCCATATACCGCCACATCACACTGCAAAACCAGGTCGAAGCCGGTTGGGAATTCATCCTCTGCAAACTCGACAGGCTGGTACGTGATGCGGTCAGAAAACCCCTGCTCTTCGGCAATTTCACGCCCGGCCAGGCAGACATTCTCGATATCCACCACCGTGGAGGTGAGCGCAGGATATCTCCGCAACAATGCCATGGAAACCACGCCCGAATTGCCGCCCAGGTCCATCATGCGCTCGACACCCGTCAGATCCAGCAGCTCGGCAACCTGGCTTGCCAGTTTTTGGTGGACTTCGAAGAGCATGCTTGTAAATTCACGCGCCCTCTCAGGGCTGGCCCTCATTTTATCCACATAACCCTCCGGTTCATCCAATCCCTGAAGCGTCCAAAGAGAGCCGGGTTCGCTGATGAATTGAGGCAGACCATGCACACAGGCGTCCTTTTCCAGTTCATCGATCACGAGATGTCCCCAGCTCTCACGGCTGTTGGTATCCAGAATGGCAGCTCGCGTTCCGGCGGAGGGGATGTATCCCTGCGGAACGGCCTCCAGGACTCCGAACGATTGCAGATATTGCAGCCAATAATGGCCGCGTTTGCCGGGTATATGCAACGCTTGAGCTATTTCATCCCCGGTCATGGGCCTGTCTGCCAGCATCCACAGGAGTCCCGTTTTGATGGCTGCGCCTAATGCCGCCGAAGCGGTGGGCGCCGAGATCAAATCATATACGTCTTCTTTGGTGAGCAGCCTTTTCATGGTCTGTCCCTCAAGGTTAGAGCTTGGCGCGGTAGAGGAGATCGGTCGGGGCGAGCTGGCTGGGGTGTAGGGCTGGCCTTATGGACGCGGCATCCTGCATCCGCTTATTGGTGTGCCGGACGTGCCTGGTGTTTAGATAATCTTTCACAGTGAGGATGAGCCCAAAGCCCGGCTTGATCATTTTAGACCCGATCCACACCCTGGGGGAAGTGGTGGCACCCGGCAAACGATCATCGACAGAAGCTAATGTTGACATTGGTAATTCCTTTCGTTGTGTTTCCTTCAGATACCGGTCAGGCAACTCTTGCTCGCCTGACCGGTCTTCGCAAGTTGCGGTAACTACATACCCTCTCAAAATACCCAGTAGCGGGCTGAAGCCATCAGGACCAGTGACAAAGCCACCATCAAGAAATCCACCAGGCTCAGAGACGACATTTCTTTATCCAGCCTGTGCAGCAACGCTCCCTGGGCCGGGGTGGGCGGTCCTCCGGCAGCCTGGATCTCCGCGCCGATTTTCGCCATTTGCTGTGCCCGGGGATTCACACCGAACATACCGACGAAATAGACCAGGATACCTACGGCAGAGCCGATGGTGAAGATCAGTCCCGGGCCGGTCTGCACGTAGCCGAGCAAGTTCCGGCCAGCGAACTGCCACAGCAGCAGAACCCCGGAGAGCAAGGTCAAGGTGCTGGAGATGACCATGAAAATGGCGAAGCGCCGCTTGACGACCATGTGCTGGACGAATTGCATTCCCGACGGCGCCAGGGCCTTGGCGGTCGGCTCGACGAACAGAAAGAAGATGAACCCGCCGCCTGCCCAGCACACGCTGGCGATAATGTGAATGAAACGTAGAACGAGTAGATAGACCATTGGAACCTCCTTTTGTTAGTGATTGCTTGAGTATCTTGCCCCTATTAAACATCCAGCCCGGGGTTCGTTGGGGGTAACAAGTAACCCATACAATCACCCAAAATGTGCTACAATTTTTGTACAAAATGGAGGAAAAGGGCTCTCATCTCGTTTTCAGCGAATGGCTCAAGCGCCGACGAAAAGCACTTGACATGACCCAGGATGAGCTGGCGCAGCGCGCCGGTTGCTCCGTGGGCGCCTTACGAAAAATTGAATCGGGGGATCGCAGACCTTCCAAACAACTGGCGGTGTTGTTAGCGAAAGCACTTGAAATTCCAAACGAGGACCAGCAGACGTTCCTACGCGTCGCGCGCGGTGATTTAAATGCAGAAAGGCTGCGCCAGGAACCGCTTAAATCCCTGCCGGCTCTCCCGGATGCCTGGCGCACGCGGGGAGATCAACCGGGTCCCGCGGCCGGCAAAATTTCCACTCCCCCTTCACCCTCGATCCGCATCCCCTTGCAAACCACGTCGCTGGTCGGTCGCGACGCCGAATTAGCCGCACTGGAACGACTATTCAGTAACCCACAATGCCGCCTGCTCACGCTGATCGGCATCGGAGGCATTGGCAAAACCCGCCTGGCGATTGAATTTGCGGCGAGGAAATCTGCCCTGTTCCCTGGCGGAGTTTTTTATATCCCCCTGACCCCGGTAACTTCTCCGGAAAAGATTGTCCCTGCCATTGCGGACGTGCTGGATTTCGGCTTTTCCGGTCCCGCCGACCCGCAGGAGCAGTTATTAAATTATCTTTCCATCCATATCCAGGGAAGTGCGCTGTTTATCCTGGATAACCTCGAGCAACTGCTGGTCCCGCTCACCAACCAGGAGGTCAAAAGCGGGGTGGTTGCGCTGGTGTGCGAGATGCTGGAACG
>Ga0113563_10001708_pt1 | contig 12726 bp, 14 predicted proteins | sample Mud3Dept3metaG_FD_80117 | JGI IMG/M metagenome (GOLD analysis project Ga0113563, IMG submission 80117) | Freshwater wetland microbial communities from Ohio, USA, analyzing the effect of biotic and abiotic controls - Mud 3 Core 4 Depth 3... | ecosystem: Environmental > Aquatic > Freshwater >...
CGGCGACTCGCAAAACGACGCTCCGATGTTCGCCTTCTTCCGGAACTCGGTGGGTGTCGCGAATGTTAGCCGCTTCGAGGGGCTGCTCGCCGCGTCGCCCAAGTATGTGACCCGCGCGGCTTCCGGTGCCGGATTCGTCGAGCTTGTGGAGCATCTCCTTCAAGGGAGGTAGCGCTAGCTGGGAAAAAGCGGTCTGGCGGGCCAAGGACCGGGTCCGCCCCGAATCTCGAAAGTCATCGACGGAATATGCAGGATTGCTCAGAATGAAACAGACAGAACCGGAAGCCGGATTCCGCACATTCTGCGTTCAATCACGTCTATCCTGTTTATTTCTCCGTGGTTTTTCTATCCCAGCCGCGGATCGCGCAGCGCGCTTGCCGGCAGCGGTTTATAGGGATGGGCGCGTATCGCGTCGTCGTTGAGTTCCATCCCGACTCCCGGTGTGTCGGGCACGGCGTAGCAGCCGTTGATCAGCTTGGGGTGCTCGCCTTTCATGATGTCGAGGTAGACTGAACTCTCGGCAAGCTGGTGCTCCATGATCAGGAAATTGCCCGCCAGCGCGCATAAATGCAAGGTTGCCATGGTGCACAGCGGGCCGCTCGGATTATGCGGCGAGTAGGCGATGCCGTGCTGCGATGCGAGTTCGGCAATGTGCAGCATCTCGGTGTAGCCGCCCGCATACTTGACGTCCGGCATGATCACGTTCATCAGCCGGTTTTCGACGATAGCGCGAAAGCCGCCCACGCCCACCTGGCGCTCGGCGCCGGCAAGCTGCGTGCCCCACTCGTTGGCGTATTTCCGCAGGCGTGACAGCGCAGCATGGTTTTCCGGGCTTTCCGAGACCAGGCATTCCATCCAGAACAATTTTGCGGGTTCCAGGTCGCGGATCAGCTGCGTGGCGCTCGCCTCGTCAAAACGCCAGTGGCAATCGATCATCAGGTCCACGCCGGGTCCGATGGCTTCCCGGGTGGCGAATACGCGGTCCATTCCCAACGCAAGGCGTTTCTTGACCTCGGGATTGCCGAATTCTTCCCAGTAAACATCGTCGAACGGCGCGATCTTGATGGCGGTGTAGCCGCCGGCCGCTGCGGTTTTGGCGCTTTCCGCAAAACCTGCCGGCGTGCGGTCACGGGTGCGGCGGTTGATGTTGGCATAGATGCGGATGGCCTTGCGTTGCGCATAGCCGAGCAGGGCGTGTATGGGCACGCCCGCGGCTTTGGCGCGGATATCGGTCACGGCCTGTTCCAGTGCGCTGACGATGGAATTGGCCACTAGTCCGCCCAGCGAATGCGGGTGCGCGCGCAACAGCGGCATCGCCTGTTGCGGGGTTTTTCCGAGCAAATCCTCTTTCAGCTTCTCGAGGTAGGCAAGCTGCACCGATTCCCAGCCCTGCAGAGAGGCTTCGCCTATGCCCGTCACACCGTCGTCGGTGGTGATGCGGATGAAAGACCAGTTGGATTTCTCGGAGGCATTGACGAGCAGCGCTTCTATGGCGGCAATTTTCATTTTTGGGGTATCGGTTGATTGCGGCTGGTCGGACGATAATAGCAGCGCGTGCCGGGCGCCACCAAGCGCGCGCTGCTGGTGCCGTCCGCACCCGCATCCTGATCTCGCGGCCGATGGCGATGTAATCATGGTCAGCACACACCAGGCGTTCGCCGCGGTGTTGAAAACCGATATCGCGAAATGGGCCGGGATTGTGAAGGCGTCCGGCGCGCGGGTGGATTGACGGGGCGTGGGCGAGTCCCGGTGCGGGGATGGTAGGCTAATTCATTGTTTTTAAATAATTAATTTTAGGGGCCGCAAGGGCGGCCCTATTGAGTCACATTTCCGAATCCTCCTAAGGCCTTCGCTGTGATCACTCACGAGATACGCGAATAGGCATTGCCAAGGGACTGAATCAGGGCGCACAATAGTTAGATCATTGATTGAGTGGATGTTTTCGGCCGGGCGGGAGTTTCAGCGTGGCAAAAATCGCGGTATTCAACCAGAAAGGCGGTGTCGGCAAGACCACGACGACGCTCAATCTTGCGGCGTTGCTGGCGCGGCGCGGCGCCGATCCATTGGTCATCGATCTCGATCCCCAGGCGCATTTGTCGGAAATCTGCGGCGCAACCGTGTCTCGCTCCGAGCGCAGCCTTTATGCTTTTTATTCCACTACCCAGCCGCTGGCCGGATTGATCCACGCAAGCAACGCCGGCTGGAAAATCATTCCCTCGCATCTCGATCTGTCCAAGGTCGACACCCAGTATGGCAAAGGCCCGAACATACTCAATCGCCTGCATGCCGGCATCATCAGGGAGAACCTGAATACCGACCGGCCGGTCCTGATGGATTCATGCCCCATGCTCGGCGTGCTGTCGCTCAGCGGAATTTTTGCCGCCGACCGCGTGCTGATCCCCGTCTCCACCGACTATCTGGCCATCCGGGGTGCGCAGCAGATGGAGCGCACGCTGCGCGCACTCGAGCATGTCATGAAGAAGCGCGTCGAACGCCGCTATGTCATGACGCGATTTGATACGCGCCGCAAGATGTCGTGGGATATCGATCGCCAGCTGCGGGAACGCTTCGGGGCCGATGTGTGCGAGACGCGCATCGCGGAGAACGTGAGCGTCGCCGAAAGCCCTTCACTCAGCAAGGATGTGTTCGAGCACGCGCCCGAGAGCCGCGGCGCCCAGGACTATGCCGCGCTGCTGGCCGAACTCGAAGCCTGCGGTTTCCTGAAGTAAACAATAAGCGGTAAGCGGTAAGCAGTGAGCGGTAAACCGTAAACTAAACCGTAAACCGGGCGGATCATCATTAACCGCTCACCGCTCACCGCTCACCGCTTGCCGCTTTCTTCCTGGCTGCTGATCAGCGAAATCATGCCTTCGAGGTCGAGCGCCTCGCCTTTGGTCGCCTGCGCGAGCTCGCGGCATTCGAGAATTTCGCAATGATGGTAGATCTGGCCGAGTTTGTTCTCGGCTTCGCCGCGGCTGTGCGCCTGCACCATCAGGTTTTCGACGGTCATTCCGCCGCGAGTGCGGATTTTGAAGCCATACTTGTTCATGCTTTGCCCCCCTCGCTGCGATCCGTTAATACTACCCGTCCCGGTGAATAGAGGCCAAGTCCGACTAGGATACGTCGGGTTTGAAGTCGCGGATGTAGAGCTGGTGCCTTTTTACGTAATGATCGGCGATGCTGTTGATTCTGCTTATTTCTTCGGGCCTGAGCGCGCGCACCACCTTTCCCGGCGAGCCCATGACCATGGAGCCGTCCGGGATGTCCTTGCCTTCGGTGATCAGCGAATTGGCGCCGATCAGGCAGTTTTTCCCTATCTTCGCGCCGTTGAGGATCACGCTTTTGATGCCGATGAGGCTGCCGTCGCCTATGGTGCAGCCATGCAGCATCACCATATGGCCGACGCTCACGTTTTTGCCGATGGTGATCGGAAAGCCGGGGTCGACGTGCAGCACGCAGCCGTCCTGCAACTGGGAATTCTCGCCTATCGTGATGACATCGTTGTCACCGCGCACCACGCAATTGAACCAGACGCTGGCGTTGGGCTCGAGCACTACGCTGCCGACTACCATGGCGTTGGGGGCGATCCAGTGCTCGCCCTTGCAGGTAATCCGGCGTTCCCCGAGAGAAAATTTCATTAACTATGCTTTCCTGATGACACCAGCCCCGATTATACCCAGCGCGGGGCGGGGTAGCGCAAACAGGAATGAAGCGCGGTTAAGCGGCGCGGCGGCCGGCAATCCCGCGCCTGCAGTGATAAAAAAACGGCCGGCGCGAGCGCCGGCCGTTGATCCGGGTAAAGGACTCCCTACAGCAGCGGCACGATCAGCAGCGCCACGATATTGATGATCTTGATCAGCGGGTTGATCGCCGGGCCGGCGGTGTCCTTGTAAGGGTCGCCCACGGTGTCGCCGGTCACCGCCGCCTTGTGGGCCTCGGAACCCTTGCCGCCATAGTTGCCGTCCTCGATGTATTTCTTGGCGTTGTCCCACGCGCCGCCGCCCGTGCACATGGAAATGGCGACGAACAGGCCGGTCACGATGGTGCCCATCAGCATGCCGCCCAGGGCCTGCACGCCGGCGTCCCTGCCCATCAGCATGCCGACGATGAGGGCGACGGCGATCGGCGCCAGCACCGGCAACAGCGACGGCACGATCATTTCCTTGATCGCCGAGCGCGTCAGCATGTCGACCGCGCGCGAGTAATCAGGCTTGGCGGTGCCTTCCATGATGCCTTTGATTTCCTTGAACTGGCGGCGCACTTCAACCACCACCGAGCCCGCCGCGCGGCCCACGGCCTCCAGCGCCATGGCGCCGAACAGGAACGGGATCAGGCCGCCGATGAACAGGCCGATGATCACGGCGGGATTGGACAGATCGAAGGTAATGATGCGGCCGGTTTCTTCGATCTTGTGGGTGTAGTCGGCAAACAGCACCAGCGCCGCCAGGCCCGCCGAACCTATGGCATAGCCTTTGGTCACGGCCTTGGTGGTATTGCCCACCGCATCCAGCGGGTCGGTCACGTTGCGCACCGAATCAGGCATGTCAGCCATTTCGGCGATGCCGCCGGCGTTGTCGGTGATCGGTCCATAGGCGTCAAGCGCGACGATGATGCCTGCCATCGACAGCATCGAAGTTGCAGCGATGGCAATGCCATAGAGGCCGGCAAACGTGTACGAGACGTAGATGGCCACGCACACCGCCAGCACCGGCCAGGAGGTCGAGCGCATCGATACGCCGAGGCCGGCGATGATGTTGGTGCCGTGACCGGTGGTCGAGGCGGACGCCACATGCTGCACCGGCGCATACTGGGTGCCGGTATAGTATTCGGTGATCCACACCATGAACGCCGTCAGGACCAGCCCGACGACGGCCGCGCCCCACAGCCGCAATACCGACAGGTTCGGGTAGTGCTCGGAGATGTTGCCCATCAGCCACTGGGTGATCGGATAGAACGCGATCAGCGCCAGCACGCCGGCCACGATCAGGCCGCGGTAGAGGGCGCCCATGATGTTTTTGCCGTCCGAGGTCTTGACGAAGAAGCTGCCGATGATGGATGCGATGATGGCGAATCCGCCCAGCACCAGCGGGTAGACCACGGCATTGCCGACGACCTCGGGCTTGGACAGCATCAGCGTGCCGAGCACCATGGTGGCAATGATGGTTACCGCATAGGTTTCGAACAGGTCGGCGGCCATGCCGGCGCAATCGCCGACGTTGTCGCCGACGTTGTCGGCGATGACGGCGGGGTTGCGGGGATCATCCTCGGGGATGCCGGCCTCGACCTTGCCCACCAGGTCGGCGCCGACGTCGGCGCCCTTGGTGAAGATGCCGCCGCCCAGCCGCGCGAAAATCGAGATCAGCGAGGCGCCGAAGGCAAGCCCGATGAGCGGCTTGATGACGTCGCTCATTTTAGCTCCCGCGGGTGCGGCGCCGAGCAGGTACCACAGGAAGCCGACGACGCCGAGCAGTCCCAGGCCGACCACCAGCATGCCGGTGATGGCGCCGCCGCGGAACGCGACGGCAAGCGCGGCATTGATGCCGGAGCGCGCTGCTTCCGCCGTGCGCACGTTGGCGCGCACCGACACGTTCATGCCGATGTAGCCGGCGAGTCCCGAGAGCACCGCGCCGACCGCGAATGCCGCAGCAGTGGTGCCGCCGAGCACGATCCAGATCAGCACGAACAACACGGCGCCGACCATGGCTATGGTGGTGTACTGGCGGTTGAGGTAGGCTTGCGCGCCGGTCTGGATCGCCGCTGCGATTTCGCGCATGCGGTCGTTGCCGCTGGGCTGAGCGAGGATCCAATTCCTTGACCATATGCCGTAGACGATCGCCAGCGCGGCGCAGATCAGGGCAAAATACAAACCGTTAGACATGATTACTCCCTTTGATTATCGGCCATTGAGGCTGGCCGTTTTGCCTTCATTTTTTTAAAAACTAATGCGTCCCGGCGTCCAGCGCCAGGCCGCCTTCGAAGCGGGTGCCGGGTTTGAACCTGAACACGACATCGAGCCCGAGCTCGGCGATCAGCCCGTCCACCGCCTGCTGTCCGTGCTCCCGCATCACCTCGGACAGGATCAGCTTGGCCGAATTCGCATTATAAGACCCGCCGAAGTCGGCCTGCACCTGCAATAGTTGTTTTGCTCTTTCCAGGGTCATGACAAAGCTTTGCCGCATAGGGCGCCAGGCAGGCGAGGCGTGCCCCTCACGCTTTTCATAGGCTGAAGGCCTCCTTCAGCTTCTTCTTCACCGCGACGTTTTTGAGCCTCACGTACACCGGCAGGCCGTTTTTGAAAGGCGGCGGATCTTCGCCCTGGATCAGCGGCGCGAGATAGCGGCGGCCCTTGGCCGAAATGTGGAAACAGTCATCCGTCATGAAGTCGCGCGGCAGCGTTTTCTCGCGGTTGGCGATGTCCTTGAGTTCGGCCACGCCGATCGCCCATTTGTAGGGCCGGTCGGATTTGCGCACGATGACCGGCATCACCGCATTGCGGCCCTTGATGGCGAGTTCGACCGCCGCTTTGCCCACGGCATAAGCCTGCTGCACGTCGGTTTTTGAGGCGATATGGCGCGCGGCGCGCTGCAGGTAATCCGCGACTGCCCAGTGGCAGCGATAGCCGAAACGTTTCCTGACCATGGCCGCGATGACCGGCGCCACGCCGCCCAGTTGCGCGTGACCGAAGGCGTCGCTCAGACCCGATTCCAGCATGAGCTTGCCGTTCGCGTCCTTGAGGCCTTCCGAAACAGCGACTGTGCAAAAACCGTGTTCTTTCACCACTGCCTCCACGCGCGCGAGGAATTTCTCGGCGTCGAACGCGATTTCCGGGAACAGCAGGATATGGGGCGCATCGCCTTCGCGTTGGGCGGCCAGTCCGCACGCCGCGGTGATCCACCCGGCGTTGCGGCCCATCACTTCGAGCACGAACACCTTGGTCGATGTGCGCGCCATCGAGGCCACGTCGTAGCCTGTCTCCAGCATGCCGGTGGCCACGTACTTGGCGACCGAGCCGAAGCCGGGGCAGTTGTCGGTGCCGACGAGATCGTTGTCGACGGTCTTGGGGATGCCGATGCAATTGACGGGGTAGCCGAGCTTTTCCGAGATCTGCGACACTTTCCACGTGGTGTCGGCGGAATCGTTGCCGCCGTTGTAGAAGAAGTAGCCGACGTTATGCGCCTTGAACACCGCGATCAGCCGCTCATACTGAGCGCGGTTTTCCTCGAGCCCCTTCAGCTTGTAGCGGCACGAACCGAAAGCGCCGGCGGGGGTGTGGCGCAATGCGCGGATCGCCGCCGGCGTTTCTTTCGAGGTATCGATCAGGTCTTCGGTCAGCACGCCGATGATGCCGTCTCGGCCGGCGTAAACCTTGCCGATCTGGCTGCGGTGCCGGCGCGCCGTTTCGATCACGCCGCAGGCCGTGGCGTTGATGACCGCGGTGACGCCGCCCGATTGTGCGTAGATTGCGTTGCGCTTGGCCACTGGATTGTTGTGCTGTCTCGTTAGAGTCGGTTATTTTACCAGTTTGAATGCTCTAAACAAAGTATATAAACAACAACGGGTTACGATTCTCCCCCCGGGGGGCGCGTGGGATCCTGCCCGAGTTCGGCGGCGGTCTTGCCGGAGGTGGCGCCCGCGCGGTCTTTTTCGTGGTCCGCCTGCAGGCGCAGCGTCATGGTCACGCATTCGGCAAGGTCGTCGAAGTCGCGGCCGGTACCGTACTGTTCGGCGAGCGAATAAAAGAACTGGCTGCGGAAGCAGTTTTCCGCGACCTTGAAAATCACGAACTCGACGTTGCGCTCTTCCCAGTACAGGGTAGGGCACACGGTGATTTCGCCGGATGCCGGGTCGAGCTTGATCTCGCTATCCGCAGCTTCCACCTGGACGCGCTTGCCGTAGCGTTCTTTGAGCGCGGTTTCGACGACCCAGCGGTCGGCATCGTTAAAGTCGGAAATTGCCGTCATGATTTTTTGGTTGCGAGCGCAGCGAACAGTTTGTCCCGGATATGCTGGACCGAACCGCGGCCGTAGATGTTCACGTACTTGGGAGCGTGCGGGTCTCCCGCCGCGGCCCACTTCATGTAGTACTCGATCAGCGGCTTGGTCTGGGAATGGTAGGTTGCGATGCGGTTTCTGACGGTTGCTTCCTGGTCGTCGGCACGCTGCACCAGTTCTTCTCCGGTGACATCATCCTTGCCCGGCACCCTGGGGGGGTTGAATTCGATGTGGTAGCTGCGGCCGGAGGGCAGGTGCACGCGGCGTCCGCTCATGCGGCGCAGGATTTCCTGGTCTCCGACTTCGATCTCGATCACGAAATCGATGTCGATCCCGGCTTCGCGCAGCGCTTGCGCCTGCGGTATCGTGCGCGGGAAACCATCGATGATAAAACCGCCGGCGCAATCGGGATCCCTGACGCGCTGTTTCACGAGATCGATCACGACGTGGTCCGGCACCAGTTCGCCCCGGTCCATGAATTTTTTTGCTTCCATGCCGAGCAGGCTCCCGGCCTTGATCGCCGAGCGCAGCATGTCGCCGGTCGAAATCTGGGGAATCTGGTATTTCTCCATCAGGAACTGCGCTTGAGTGCCTTTGCCGGCGCCGGGCATGCCTAAAAGCAGGATGCGCATGATGGTTTGTATTCCTGGGAAGGTTGGTGTGGACTGGTCTTCAAGAACTCGGTGTGCGACATCACGCGGGGTGAGACACGCCGGGTAAACATGCACCGCAGAGCAGGTCATCAGGCCTGAATTATAACGGGTTTAACCCCTGGGGAATACCCGTGGGGGCTCAGGTTTTCTGCAGCAGTTGCTTGATGTGCTGCAGATCCTCGGGCGTGTCTATGCCCGGAGGCGCGGCGTCCGGGGTGACGGCGACGCTGATCTTGTAGCCGTGCCACAACACCCGCAACTGCTCCAGGGCCTCGAATTGTTCCAGCGGCGACGGCTCGAGCCGGGCATAACGCCCGAGAAATCCGGCGCGGTAGCCGTATAGGCCGATGTGGCGGTACGCCGGCAGCCCTGATGGCACGGCGGTGATGCCGCCGCTGAAGGCCTCCCGGGCGTAGGGAATGGGCGCGCGGCTGAAATAGAGCGCGTAACCCTGATGATCGAGCACGACTTTGACGACGTTGGGGTTCGCGATATCGGCCGCATCATGGATGAGATGACACGCCGTCGAGACTGCCGCGTCGGGGTGCTCGGACAGGCACAGCGCCACTGCGCTGATCAATCGCGGGTCGATCAGCGGCTCGTCCCCCTGCAGATTGACCACGATGTGGTGCCCGGCGTAGCCGCGTTTCAAGGCCACCTCCGCCACGCGGTCGGTCCCCGAAGCGTGGTCGCTGCGCGTCATCACGGCTTCGAATCCGTGGCGCGTTACCGCTGAGGCGATGTCCGGATGATCGGTGGCGATGAGCACTTCGGCGGCGCCGCTTTGTGCTGCGCGCTCCGCCACGTGCACCACCATAGGTTTGCCGGCGATGTCGGCGAGGGGTTTACCCGGCAAGCGCGCCCAGGCGTAGAGGGCGGGAATGATGACGGTGAAGTCCACGTGAGGGATGAGGGATGAGGGATGAGGGATGAGGGATGAGGGATGAGGGAGTTACCCATCACTCATTACTCATTAACGCCTCATACCTCTTCTTCCGGAGGCAGTTTGCGCGCTTCGTCTTCGAGCATCACGGGTATGCCGTCCCGTATCGGGTAGCCGAGGCGGCACGGCTTGCAGATCAGTTCGTTCTCCGCTTTCCTGTAAACCAGCGGCCCCTTGCACAGCGGACAGACCAGGATGTTGAGCAGCTTAGGATCCATTATTTCCCCAGTTTCTTCATCACCAGATCGCCGAATGCGGGATCGATTTCGGCATCGATCCGCAGCGCCCAGTGCGCTTCGGCGGCGAATGAGCGGCATTTTACCGCATCCTTCTCGGTCATCACGATGAAATCAGCGTCGGAAAACGCCAGGTCCGGGGCGCTGAATACATGGTGGTCGGGAAACGGATGGGCGGTGAAAGTCAGTCCCAGCCGCTGCAGGCTCCGGAAAAAGCTCTGCGGGTTGCCGATGCCGGCGACCGCGTGCACGCGCCGGTTATGAAAATGCTCGGGGCCGGCGCGATGTTGCGGGTTGAGCAGGTTGTGGAATTCGCTGCCGGTGAAGGTCATGGCGTAGGTGGGCGGCGCTTCGGCCGCGCGCCCTACCCCTATGGACTGGCTGATATTGACGATGATGGCATCGACCGTGGCGAGCCGCGCCGACGGCTCGCGCAAAGGACCGGCGGGCAGCAACAGGCCGTTGCCCAGGCCGCGCAGGCCGTCGACCACCGCAATTTCAAGGTCGCGCGCGAGGCCATAGTGTTGCAGACCGTCGTCACTGATCACCACGTCGCATTCGGGATGGGCGCCGAGCAGCGCCTGCGCCGCGGCCACGCGGTCGGCGCCGACCCACACCGGGGCAGGGCTGCGCTGAGCGAGCATCACCGGTTCGTCGCCGCATAGCGCAGGGTCGCTCGCCGCGGTAACCGGCCGGGGGGGTGCCGCGCGTCCGCCATAACCGCGGCTGATGATGCCCGGATGCAGGCCGCGTTCATGCAGCAAATGGGCGAGCCACAGCACCAGCGGGGTTTTCCCGGTGCCGCCCACGGTAATGTTGCCGGCGATGATCACGGGAACCGGCAGCCGGGTGGTGCGCAATATCCCTGCGCGGTACAGGCCGCGCCGCAGCGCTACGCCGGCGCGGAACAGCAGGCTGAACGGAAAGAGCAGGGCGCCCAGCGGGGTGCGGGCATACCAGTGTCGTTCAAGCCAGTTCATTGGGGGTGAAGGGTGAAGAGTGAAGGGTGTAATGCGGGTCAGCAGGCAGGTTCGCCGCTTTTCACCATTTACGATTTACCGCTCACGGCTCACGGCTTACTTTTTCCCGGCGCGGGTGGTGAAGGTGATTTTGCCATAGCCGGCGATGCGCGCCGCCTCCATGACATTGATGACCGACTGGTGCGGCGCATTGGCGTCGGCGCTGATGACGATTACCGGTTCCTTCATGTCGCCCGCCACGCGCCGCAGTTCCTGGCTGAAGGCGTCCGGCCCGTTGAACGTGACCGGCATTTTGTTGACCACGTATTTGCCCTGGGCATCGACGGCAACATCGATCTGGGCGGGGCGCTCGGGCGGGGTGCCGGCCTCGGCAGTGGGCAGGTTGATCTGCAGTTCGGCGAAGCGCGAGTAGGTGGTGGTGACCATCAGGAAAATCAGGATCACCAGCAGCACGTCGATCAGCGGGATGAAGTTGATCTCCGGATCTTCGCGGGTCGAGCGTGATTGGAATTTCATCGGGGGCTAATCATGTTACGGGCGCTCAGGCCTGGCGCTCGCCGTGAAGAATCTCCACCAGCTTGATCGCCTGGATTTCCATTTCGATCAGCAGCGAGTCGACCTTGGCGCGGAAATGGCGGTAGAAGATCATGCTCGGTATGGCCACGACCAGCCCGAGCGCCGTGTTGTAGAGCGCGATCGAGATGCCGTGGGCGAGCACCAGCGGATTGCTGCCCTGGGGCGCCTGCGAACCGAAAATTTCTATCATGCCGATGACCGTGCCGAACAGGCCCAGCAGCGGCGCGATGGCGGCGATGGTGCCAAGGCTGGTCAGGAAACGCTCGAGTTCGTGCGCGACGCTGCGCCCGGCTTCCTCGATGGCCTCTTTCATGATCGCCGGCGTGCTTTTGACGTTTTTGAGCCCGGCGGAAAAAACCTGGCCCAGCGGAGAGTCGGCGGACAGGCGGGCGAGCATTTGCGGCGTCACCCCGTTCTGGCGGTATTCCTGAATCGCCTGGTTCAGGAGATTCCTGGGGATGACGATGGGTTTGCGCAGCGACCAGAAGCGTTCGCCGATGATGGCTAGCGCGATGATGGAGGCGATGATCAGTGGCCAGATCGGCCATCCTGCAGCTTCAATGAGTGCGAACAATTTTTTTTGCTCCGTAAAAGTCGTCGTAACTTTATCCGGCGTGTGCTTTTTCAGCAAGCACAAACTCAGAAGTTGCATGATGAGGTTGAATTAACCTCATCATGCAAAACGTGTTTTCGGGTTGTCCACAATGTCTGTGGATAACCATGTGCATATCTTGTTAAAAGTGGGCTTAAGTAAGTTTTGCATATAGGAATTTCGTCTGCCGATGAAATTTTGAACGTGTAAATAAATAGATAATAAACATGATGATACGGCATTTCTCCGGGCGTCACCGAGAGGCGTGTCGCGAGCGTCCCGGCAAAAGTTCCGCGCTGTGGATGATGTCAGGCGTGGCAAACCGCGGGAACCTGCCGCCAAGGCTTGAATCCGTTGAGAAAATTGCGGGGAGCCTGACTTGCCAGGTAAAAATCGGTGGTGTTATAGAATGGCGCGATGTCTGAATCTTATGTTGCGCCGGCCACGGCGCCGGTGCTCTCGGTCAGCGAACTCAACCGCCTGACAAAAACTGTGCTGGAACAGAATCTTCCGCTGATGTGGGTGGCGGGAGAGATCTCGAATTTCAAGCGCTACGAGTCCGGACACAGCTACTTCACGCTCAAGGACTCGGCCGCTCAGGTCGACTGCGTGATGTTCCGCCACAAGCTGCAATACCTGGATTGGCTGCCCGAAAACGGCATGCAGGTCGAGGTCCGCGCGGCCCCGACGCTGTATGAAGCGCGCGGCAAGTTCCAGCTCGGCGTCGAGACCATGCGTCGCGCCGGACTGGGCGC
>Ga0113563_10001710_pt1 | contig 12721 bp, 12 predicted proteins | sample Mud3Dept3metaG_FD_80117 | JGI IMG/M metagenome (GOLD analysis project Ga0113563, IMG submission 80117) | Freshwater wetland microbial communities from Ohio, USA, analyzing the effect of biotic and abiotic controls - Mud 3 Core 4 Depth 3... | ecosystem: Environmental > Aquatic > Freshwater >...
CAGCTTCGGGCTGTGCGCCTCCAGCGTCTACCTGCTCAACGACCTGCTGGACCTGAGCGCCGACCGCCGCCATCCCCGCAAATGCCGTCGCCCCTTCGCCGCCGGCCAACTCCCCATCGCCCAAGGTGTCGTCGCCATTCCGCTGCTGCTCATCGCCGCGTTCGGCCTGAGTCTGTTGATCAATCCGCCCTGGTTTAGCGCCATGCTGGCGACCTACTACCTCTTCACCCTCGCCTATTCGCTGCGGCTCAAGCGCGCCCTGATGCTCGACGTCGTTGTGCTGGCCGGGCTGTACACGCTGCGGATTATCGCCGGCGCGGCGGCGGCGGCTATCGAACCCTCGTTCTGGCTGCTGGCGTTCTCGATGTTCCTGTTCCTGAGTCTGGCCCTGGTCAAGCGTTACGCCGAACTGTGGACCCTGCGCGAGCAGGGCGATCTCAACGCCAGCGGGCGGGGCTACCAGGTGAACGATCTGAGCCTCCTGCAAAATCTGGGCGGGGCCGCCGGCTATCTGGCGGTGCTGGTGCTGGCGCTGTACATCAACAGCGAAACCAGCCGCGCCCTGTACGGTCAGCCCATGGTGATCTGGCTGCTCTGTCCGGCGCTGCTGTACTGGATCAGCCGGGTCTGGCTGATCACCCATCGCGGCGAGATGCACGACGACCCGATCATTTTCGCCCTGACCGACGCCCACAGCCGCTATGTGTTGCTGGCCTGCACGCTCATCCTGCTGGGCGCGATGCCGAGGTAATCGCCGCCGTGTCTACAACCGCGCCGGCCAGTTGGGGCCGCTATCCCTCTTCGCAGCCGCGCTGCCTTTTGCCGTGCCGCGATGCGCAAATACCAACCCTGCCCGCCGAACCGCAGTTCTGCCTACCCTTCGGCAATGGCCGCAGCTACGGCGATGTCTGCCTGAACAACGGCGGCGCGCTGCTGCTGGCGCGGGGACTGGACCGCTTCATCGCCTTCGATCCGGCAACCGGTATCTTGCGGGCGGAGGCGGGCGTGCTGCTCTCGGAAATCCTGGCGCTGATCGTGCCGCAGGGCTGGTTTCTGTCAGTCACCCCCGGCACGCAGATGATCACCCTGGGCGGAGCCATCGCCAACGATGTCCACGGCAAGAATCATCACTGGACCGGCAGTTTCGGCTGCCACGTGCGCGCCTTTGAACTGCTGCGTTCCACTGGCGAGCGATTGCTCTGCACGCTGGCCCAGAACGCTGACTGGTTCCGGGCCACGGTCGGCGGCCTGGGGTTGACCGGACTGATCACCTGGGTCGAAATTCAGTTGCAGCGCATCGCCAATCCCTGGATCGTGGTCGAAAACCGCCGTTTCGCCAGCCTGGACCAATTCCTCGCGCTCAACGCCGAGTACGAGGCGCGCTACCCCTATACTGTGTCCTGGATCGATTGCGCCGCCCGTGGCCAGGCGCTGGGCCGGGGCCTTCACCTGGCAGGGATGCACGCGCCGCCCGGCCTGATGAAACCGCCGCCGCAGGAACGCCGGGCGCTGACCGTGCCGTTCGCGCCACCGATCTCGCTGGTCAACAACCTCAGCGTGTGCTGGTTCAATCGCCTTTACTACCACCTGCCGCGCCCGGCGCGGGGGTTGACCTCTTATCAACCGTTCTTCTACCCACTGGACAATCTGTTGGAATGGAACCGGCTGTACGGGCGGCGGGGTTTCTTTCAATATCAGTGCGTCATTCCGCCCGCTGCCGCTCGCGAAGCCCTGCGGGAAATCCTGGCCCGCATCGCCGCCAGCGGTCAGGGGTCGATGCTGGCGGTGCTCAAGCGGTTCGGCGACAAGACTTCGGGCGGCCTGCTGTCGTTCCCTCGGCCTGGCTTTACCCTGGCGCTGGATTTTCCCAACCTCGGTCAGAAGACGCTTGATCTGCTGGGCAGCCTCGATGAAGTGACCCGGCAGGCCGGCGGCGCGGTCTATCCTGCCAAGGACGCCCGGATGAGCGGCGACAGCTTCCGCCAATACTTCCCACAGTGGACGGAATTTCGCCGCTATATTGATTCCCGGTTTTCCTCCAGCTTCTGGCGGCGTGTTACCGGTTAAAGCGAAGCAACTCTGGTTTTTTAAATTCTTCCGTGATTTCCGTGTATTCCGTGGACAAAGATTATGCGCAACATGCTGATCATCGGTGCCACTTCGGCCATCGCCGAGGCCACCGCCCGCCGTTTCGCTGCTACTGGCGCCCGCTTCTACCTGGTCGGGCGCCATGCCGAACGGCTTGCCGCCATCGCCCGCGATCTGGAAATCCGCTCCGGCCAGCCGGTCGCCAGTGAAAGCCTCGACCTCGATCAACTGGATCAGCACCCGGGCCTGCTGGAACGGGCCGATCAGGCGCTCGGCGGCATTGACCTGGCGCTGATTGCCCACGGTACGCTGCCCGATCAGAACGGCTGCCAGCAGTCAGTCCAGAAAACACTGGCGGCCATTCACACCAACGCGCTGAGCGTGATCAGCCTGACCACCCTGCTGGCCAATCGGTTCGAGCAGCGCGGACGTGGAACCCTGATCGCCATCAGTTCGGTGGCCGGCGACCGGGGCCGACAAAGCAATTACGTCTACGGTGCGGCCAAGGGCATGATCAGCCTGTTGCTGCAAGGGTTGCGCAACCGACTGAGCAGCAAGGGCATTCAGGTCATTACGATCAAACCGGGGTTCGTAGACACGCCGATGACCGCTGCGTTTGAGAAGAAGGGGTTGCTGTGGGCGCAGCCCGATCAGATTGCCAAAGGCATCGTCGCCGCCGTCGAACGCGGTCGGGATGAGGTCTATCTGCCGTGGTTCTGGCGCTGGATCATGCTGGTGATCCGGCATATCCCCGAACGGCTGTTCAAGCGGCTGCAACTCTGAGCGGATCAGGTAGATCGGCGGCGCAAACCGGGCAGCAGCCACAGCCACGTCAGCAATTGCCCGGCCAGCGTCAGTCCGAACGCCAGTTGATAGCCCGGCTCGGCATAACCGCCGCCCGGTGCTGGCCACTGATTGATGATCGCGCCCATGCCCCACTGGCCGGCGAACGCCGCCACGAATACCAGCAGGTTCAGCGCCGTGTTCACCCGGCCCGCCAGCGCTGGCGGAAACGCCTGGGTCAGGATGGCGTAATTCAGGGTTCCGGCGGTGCCGAAGAAGCCAAATACCATCCACAGCGGCAACTGCGGTTCCAGCTTCAGCAGCAGCGCCAGTTGCGCCAGCATGAACAGCGCCATGCCGCCCGCTGATATCACCAGCGATGGAATCCCGCGCCGCGACAACCGGTAGGTTAACTGGCCCATGCCCAGAAATCCCGCCGCCATCGCCGCCGCCACCCAGAACAGATAACCCGCGGTCACGGCTTTATCCAAACCGGCCACGTCGCGCAGCCACGGTCCCGCCCACAGTCCCTGAATCGCCAGGAATGCCGCCTGCGACACCACGCTGCTCGGCGCGATCCGCCAGAAGACCGGGCTGCGGAAAATCTCCACCACGCCGCGTCCCTGCTCGCGCCAGCCGCCGACCGGCGTACCACCACCCTGCTGCTCCGGTACCGCCAGCCACAGGGCAGCCGCTACCGCGACCGTCAGGATCGCCAGGCCCGTGAATACGCCCCGCCAACTAGCCACATGCAAGGCTGCTTCCACCGGTGCGGTGGCGACCAGCGCTCCCAGCCCGCCCGCCGCCAGCACCCAGCCATTGATCGCCGGCAGGCGCACGGCAGGAAACCACAGGACGAAGGCCTTGAAACTGGCCATTAGACAGGCCGATACGCCCAGACCGATCAGGCCCCGGCCCACGATCAGTTCAACCCGATCCGTGCTGATGGCGAACAACCCCGCGCCCGCTGCCGCGAACAGCAGCAGCGTCGCCTCCACCCGGCGTGGACCAAACCGGTCCAGCAACAGGCCCAGCGGCAGCTGGAACGCGGCGAAGGTCAGGAAATAGACGCTGGTCAACAGGCCGAGATCGCTGGCATCCAGCCGCAGTTCCGCCGCCAGATGCGGCGACAGCACGGCGTTGATAGTGCGGTAGACATAGGACAGGAAGTAACCGGCGGCAAACGGCAAGAAGATGCGCAGCACGAGAGCTGGCGGCAGCTTTTGGTGAAAGTATTGGTGGGGCATGTTCAAAAGTTGGAAAGAATTTCTTGAAAGTGTGGGGATCGAGGGTATCAGTCCCCGACGCTATACAGTCATCGCCGCTGCCAGCGATTCCGCCCAGACTCGATAGCCGGCGGGGGAGGGATGCAGGCCATCGTGGCAGAAAAAGTCCCGCTCCAATCGCCCCGACAGCGGCGCATGGTGAACTTCCGGCAACCGGTACGCCAATCGAGCGGCGGCCTGATCCAGCACCCGCGCCCGCGCCCCCAGCACGATCCGCAACGGCGCGGGCAGCGCGGGAAATTCGCCCATCGGCGGCACCGCCGCCAGAAAGACCGGCGCTGGCCCGACCCGCTCGCGCACCGCCGCGATCAGCCGCCGCAGATCGGTCGTCCAGCGACCCGGACGCCGCAGTGCCAGGGTGTCATTGACGCCCAACACCAGCAACACGACATCCTGTGGTTCCGGTTGCAGTCGTCCCACCAGCAGCGTCTGGGTCGCAGAGGCGGTCACGCCGTTCTTCCCCAGCGCCTGCCACTGGACAGGACGGCCAGTGCGCGTCGCCAGCGCCCGCGCCAGTTGCGCAGCCAGGGCCTGCTCCTGCGTCGGCGCCCCAACGCCCGCCACCGTGGATTCCCCCAGCACCAGCAGGCGCAACGGCGTTCCATCGCCCGCCGCCAAGCCCTCGCGCGGCCCTGCGGCTTCCGGCAGGCGTGGAACCCGGCCCCGCAGCCACAACCCCTGCGCCAGCGCCACCGGCAGCAGCGGCCACGTCGCTATCAGCCGGAGATGCCCGGTCCATGCCATCATCGTTCTCTCCAGCCACACGGGGGTCTGATCAAGACCCGTCGGACCGATGCGCCAGCCGGTACACCTTCTCCTGCAACCAGGTCAGACCAAAATTCCGCCACCGCGATTCTTCGGACAGGGCGTCGCGCACGTACAGCAATTCCACCTCATGGGCCGGTTCGTACAGCGCCCGCACTTCCGCTTCGCTGACCGCGAACGGCGGCCCCGGCCTCACGGCCTGATCGTACTCCATCGTCACCAGCAGCACCCGGATGCCGGGCGGCAGAATGGCGTCGAGATGGCGAGCGTATTGCTCGCGCATGGCCGGCGGCAGCGCGATCAGCGAGGCCCGGTCGTAAACCCCAGCGCAATCGGCGACATGGCGCGGCTCCAGGGCGAAAAAGTCGCCCAGCAGGATGCGAATTTCATCCGCCTCCCAGACTGCAAACGCCCCTTCCCGCCAGCGGCGCGGTTGCAGTTCGTTTTCCTGGAAAAACGCCTCGACGGCGACCGGACTGAGTTCCACCCCGGTCACGGGATGCCCCTCGCCCGCCAGCCACAGCAGGTCGAGGCTTTTGCCGCACAGCGGGACGAATACCCGCTCGCCGGGGTGCAGCTCCAGACAGTTCCAGAACTGCTGGAGATGCACGTTGATTTCCTGTTTGTGAAAGCCGATCTCGGCCCGCTCCCAGCGTTCGTGCCAGAATCCCGGTTCCATCGCGTCACCCTGTTAGGTGTAAATAGACAAAATGTCTGAATCACGGATTAAACGGATGATCGGATGGCACGGATTTTTCTGTGTAATCCAGTTATCCGTTTAATCCGTGATTCAGACTATTCGATCAACCCGTTGATTCCGGCCACCAGGCCCGACGGGTCAACAACGCGCCCAACCCTTGTAGCAGGTAGCCGAAATCCCGGGCGGTGCTGCGCTGGCGGGCGTAGAACGCATCGCTTAGCAGCCGTTCCTCGCGCGGGGCGTCCGCCGGCAAGGTCAACTGGGTTGGCCCGATCAGCCCGGCCGGGGCCTGATCGCTGACCTGTTCCCACTCCTCCAGCCGGTCGTCCACCTGCTCCGGCGTCAATGGCTCGACGCCGACCAGCCGCAGATCGCCGCTCACCACCGCCAGCAGGCGCGGCAAATAGCGCAGCACCGGAATCGCCGTCGCCCACTCGCGGGCCACGAACACCCGCCGCCGGCGCGCGCCGAATTCGTCGAATTCCAGCCGGTTGCCGCGCAATCGCGTCTCGCGCAGCGGAGTATTGGCATTGCCCATCAGCGCGGCGGCCAGCGCCAGCGGCCACAGCGGCAGGGAGAGCGCCAGCGCCAGCGCGCCCAGCGCCCGGTTGAGCGGCTCGGCCAGGGTTCCGCTCAGGGTCACTTCACGCAGGTCGGCCAGCAGGAAAGTCTCGACTACCGGCAGTACTGCGCCGGTATCCACCCGGATCAGTTGGTTGCCCCAGACGATGGCATTCTGGACTTCCAACAACTCGCCGACGTAGGTCTCCGGCAACACCACGCTGTCGCGCAGGATGGCGTGCTGATCCACGATGACGTCGTTGGCGATGACCACCTCGCCATAAAATTCGGCGCTGGGTTCGATCCGGCAATGCACGCCGACGAAGGCGATGCCCTGGCGCAAGCTGCGCGGCGAAACCCTGGAGCGCAGCCCTACCCGCAGCCCCAGCGCCGCTTCCCGGCCGGGTATGATCAAACCCGGAAAGCGGCCAGTGGCGGCGTCGAGATTGGCCCGATGATAGGCGGCCAGCGAGTCGAGCCGGTTCAGCGCCCCGGTAGGTAGTTCCACCACCGGCCACACTGAATCGGTGACGGCTGATTCGCCAGACCAGCGCAACGGCTCCAGTCCGCCCCGGCCATTGGCGCGGTTCAGGCACAGGCTGATCGGTGCGTTTACCGCCCGCCCGTGCACCACCGGACCGCTGGCTTCAGTGGCCCGTTGCAGAAATTCGCCCAGCGCCGCGCCGCGCAACACGTCGCCCCGCAGCGCCAGAATTTCCGTGGGCAAGCGGTTCTGGCAACGTTCCACCACGGTATCGGGGTCTTCTTCGCCCTGGGTGAGCACGTAGTCCAGCCGCATCCCCCAGCGACTGCCGTCGCCGATGACCGCCCGCACCTGGTCGGCGAACGACGAAATGGCGATGACTGCCTCGCGGATGCCGGCGGCGACCAGCGCTTCCAGCGTATGTTCCAGCACCGGCTTGCCCACCACCGGTAACAACGCTGTGCAGGTCCGTTCGGTCAGCGGTTCCAGTTCCCGGCCCAGCCGGTCGGCGAAAATCAGTGCGTGCATGGTCTGATGTCCACGGAAAACACGGAAGGCACGGACGGAAAACAGGAAAGGAACTTCTGAATGCTGTCCACGGAAAACACGGAAAGCACGAACGGAAAACAGGAAAGGATCATTAGTAGGCTCCCCGGCCCAGCAGCACCGCCGGCACGGTCTTGAGCAGAATCAGGATGTCGTTGCCAAACGAGGATGATTCGATGTATTGCACGTCGAGCTTGACCTGTTCGGGGAAGGGAATGTCGGAACGGCCGGAGACCTGCCAGATACAGGTGATGCCGGGAATCACTTCCAGCCGCCGCCGGTCGGCCAGCGAATACTGGTTCACTTCGCTGGGCAACGCCGGGCGCGGCCCGACCAGCGACATGTCGCCGACCAGCACGTTCCACAATTGCGGCAGTTCATCAATCGACGCCTTGCGGATGAAGCGCCCGACCCTGGTGATGCGCGGGTCGTGCTTCATCTTGAAGATTACCCCGCCGCCCGACTCGTTCTCGGCCAGCAGCGCCGCCTTGCGCGCCTCAGCGTCAATGTACATCGAGCGGAATTTCCACATGGTGAACAGCTTGCCCCAGCGCCCGACCCGGACTTGCTTGAAGAAGATGGGTCCAGGCGATTCCAGCCGGATCAACAGCATGATGGTCAGGAACAGCGGCGTCAGCAGGATCAGCAGGATGAACGAAGCCACGATGTCGAGCAGGCGCTTGAATACGTAGGCGCTGGCCACCACGGCTTTCCACACCAGCCGCTTGCCCTGAAAGGCCAGCCGTTGCCAGAACCCATCGGGCCGAATCCGGCCATAGCGGTGCAACAGCGCCTCGCGCAGGGCCGCGTCCGGTTCGGCCAACCGGTCGGAATAGTCACTCATGAGCTTTTGCCTCCTGGCGGGCCTGCTTCCAGACCCGGTAGAGAAACAGGGGATTGCCGAGAATATAGCGCCGCCACATCCGGCCTGGCTCCTGGATCAGCCGCCACACCCATTCCAGGCCAATCTCGCGCAGCCACAACGGCGCGCGGGGAATCCGCCCGGAGTAGAAATCGAACAGTCCGCCCACGCCCATCCGCACCGGCGGCGTCAGGGCGTCGTGATGGTCGGCCAGCCACAGTTCCTGACGGGGTACGCCAAACGCAACCAGCAGCACCCCTGCCCCAGAGGCGTTGATGCGGGCGATGATCGCATCCTCCTCGTCTGGGCCGAAATAGCCATGTTGGATACCGGCAATCATCAAGCCCGGATAGCGGGCTTGCATGTTTTCGGCGACCAGCTCGGCGATACCGGGCCGCGCGCCGAGCAGGAAGAGCGAGAAGCCGTCGCGGGCGGCGCGTTCGCACAACCGGGGAAACAGGTCGGTGCCGTTGACGTTAGCCGCCAACCCCACTCCGCGCATCCGGCAACCGATTTTGACGCCGATTCCATCCGGCAACACCCGCGCCGCCTGCTGCAACACAGCGCGATAGCGGTCTTGGGTGTAGGCAATATTGAGGCAGTCAGGATTGACGAAAGTCAGCAGCGACTTTTCTCCCGCGCCCAAGGCTAAATCCGAAGTATTCCCCTCCTTGGACAAGGAGGGGTGGCGCGCAGCGCCGGGGTGGTTCGCAGCGCGCACCGCAATCCACTCCACCGCCTCGTCCATGGTGGTATTAACGATGGGCACGCCGAAGAAATCCAGCAGCGGCGGAACCGGCCGCTCGCCGCCGCCGCCCAGCAGCGCGGCAATCAACGCCCGCGCGCTCAGACCCCAACTGGCGCGCACGCTGAGATTTTCGACAAAGCGCTGGTCCAGTTCGCTTTCAGGATCGTGGGCGATGCCAGTGCGCTGTTGAACTTGATAGGGGGAGAACAGGCCCGGCCGCACGCTGAACCGAATGTTCGCCTCGGCGGGAACCATCGCCGCTTCCGCCACGGTCAACGGGCGCGGTCCGGCGATAGCCATGTTGCCGCGCAGGATATTGAACAGCGCCGCCAGATCGCGGCCCGGCAACGATCCGGCGAAGGCCAGCCGGACAAACGGGCGGCGATTGTGACCCAGAACGTGCGCGTGGTCGAACAGCCGCCCGGCCCCAATCAGCGCCAGCAGGGCGCGCACCAGCCAGAAGGGGGCCAGCAGGATCAGCCAGGTCAGGGTCAGCGCCAGATCGAAGGTGCGCAGCGCCCGGTCGGGGGAACGGTTCACGTCGCGCTGCTCCCGGCTGCCGACGGAGTGCGACGGGGTCGGATTTGCGCCGGCACGCCGATGGCGAGCGAATTGGGCGGTACATCCTGCAACACCACCGCGTTCGCGCCAATCGCCACATCGTCGCCGATGCGGATTGGGCCAAGAACCTTGGCGCCGGCGCCAATGTCCACCCGGTTGCCGATGACGGGAGCGCCGCGTTCGTTGGTGCGCTTGAGACCGACAGTGACGCCATTGCGGATGACCACGTCGTCGCCGAACACGGTGTCGCCGCTGATGATGATGTCGCCGAAGTGCTCGATCCTGAACCGCCGCCCCACGGTCACTTCGCAGGGCAGGTCAATGCCGGTGAGAATCTGCGACAGCAGCTTGAGAATCTTGTAGAGAATCGAGAACGGCAGGCGCAGCCAGCGGTTGTGAATGCCGTAGCGCCAGCGCCCGAAGCGGTACACGACCATCACCCACAGCCCTTGCCGGGCCGGATCGCGTTCGTAGGTCCGCCAGTCTTCACGCAGGTTGTCGAACATGATCGCCTCCCTACCACGGCCTCGGCGGCGAGACTTGGCCGCCGTCGGTTTCCCGCCACGCCTGGTCGATCAGGGTCACGATGGCCCGCGACTCCTCGGCCTTGGCGCGGCCCTCGGCGTCCGGGCGGCGGGCGTTCTTCCAGGCCCGCAACTGATGCCAGCTTTTCTCGACCTGCACCGCCAGCCAGGCCGTAGTCAGACCGTGCTGCTTGCGGTAGTAGAGATACTCGCTGCGCAATCGCCACAGCGTCAGTTGCGCGCCGGACGAGGACAGCGTCAGGTGTTGCAGGGTCTTGGACGACTCGCCGCCCAGATGAATTACGACCACGTCCGGCCAGTAGCAGACTTTATAACCCGCCGCCTTGATCCGCCGGCACAGGTCCACTTCTTCGTAGTACAGGAAGAACGCCTCATCGAAATAGCCGACCTGCTCCAGCACGTCACGGCGAATGATCGAGAACGCGCCCGGTACCCAGTCCACTTCCGCCGGCACGTTCGGATCGGCCCAGGTGAGATCCACCCGACCGAAGAAGCGGCTGCGCGGAAAGCGCACGGACAGCCCGGACAGCGACAAAAAGTCGTTGAGCGGGGAGGGAAACAGCCGCGCCGAGGGTTGCCAGGAATCATCCCGCCCCACCAGCCGCGCCCCGCCCAGACCGATGTTCGGGTCGGCGTCCATATAGGCCACCGCCCTGGGCAGCGCCAGCGGGCGCGGGAAGGCGTCGGAATTCAGCAACACCACGTAGCGGCCTTGGGCGATAGCGAAGCCCCGGTTGTTGGCGGCAGCGAAGCCGAGATTCACGTCGCTGCGAATCAGCCGCGCGGCGGGAAATTCAGCCGCCACCATGTCCGCCGATCCGTCGCGGGAAGCGTTGTCCACCACGATCACTTCGTAGCGAACGCCGCCCGCCTCGGCGGCGAGGGTGTTCAGGCATTCCCGCAGCAAATCACGGGTGTTGAACGAAACGATGACGACGGAAACGTCGAATTGCTCAGCGGTCATGGCTGGAAGACTCGCGGTCGGTGCGGACCCAGGCGGCGTCCTTGCGAGCGCCGCGCAGCAGGGCCTTGAACAGGGTCAGTTTCCACAGGATGTAGAACGGCGCGGCGGCCACCGCCTGCACATCGCGCCAGCCGCCGCCGCCCACCCGAATCGCCGCCAGCACGTGCGAGCCCACTAGCGCCAGGCCAAACAGGGCGTAAATCCGGCTGGGCGCGAAGGGCGGCAGCAGCGCCAGCAGCAACAGCAACACGTGGAACGCCAGCGGCAATAGCCACAGCTCCAGCAGCGGCTCGGCTTCGCGCCAGCGTCCGGCCAGAATGCCGCGTAACAGAATTGGCGTCTGCTCGCGGATCATGCGGAACCGGCCGCCCTCCCAGCGGGCGCGCTGCCCGCGCGAGGCGCGTTCGCCACTCGGCATCTCCGACCAGACCGTGGTGGCGTCCATGAACCGCACCCGGCGACCGTTCTGCACCAACCGAATGTGATATTCCAGATCCTCGGCCACCGACGCCGCATCGTAGGGTACGGCTTCCAGGGTGGCGCGGCTCAGGCCGAACCCGTTGCCGAGCAGGCCCACCGACACGCCCCAGAACTCGCGGCCACGCGGGCGCAGCACGTTGAACGCCTGCAACGCCACATTCATCAGCCGGGTGCGCACGGAAACGCCGGGGTTATCCACGCAGTAGCGGCTCTGCACCGCATCCGCGCCGGCCCGGAACCACCGCTGAGCCTCGGCGAACAGATTGGGTTCTACCCGCGTGTCAGCGTCCACTACCATGAAGGCGTCGAACAGCTCGTTCAGCAGTTGCCGGAAGGCGAAATCCAGCGCGTAACCCTTGCCGCGCCGGTCAGGATCGTGGCGCACCAGCACCCGCGCCCCGGCGGCTTCGGCCCGCGCGGCGGTATCGTCCTCGCAGTTGTCGGCGACCACCACCACTGTCAATTTCCCACCCCCCGACTCGCAGGCGCACAAGCTCTGGATGCAGGCGGCGATGCCGGCGGCCTCGTTGTGGGCGGGAACCACGATGGCCAGGTTGAGCGGCGGCGCTTCACCCCCCACCCCAGCCCTCCCCGCAAGGGGGGAGAAAGCGCGCGTTGGGACAGCAGAATTCCACCCACGGTCAGCATCAGCAGTTCAAACGTCCCCGGTACGCTCAGCAGCGCCAGCAGCGTACCCAGCAGCGCCCAGAAGTCAGCCATGACCGCGCTCCCCGCCCAACCGCCGCCGGAAAATCGCCGCCAGCCGCTCGATGTTGCGGTGCAGGTGGTATTTCTCCTCGACCCGCACCCGCCCGGCCTCGCCCAGTCGCCGCCGCAATTCCGCATCGTCCATCAGCCGGGCCAGCGCCGCCGCCAGTCCTTCGGCATCGGAGGGCGCGACCAGCAATCCGTCCTGGCCATCGCGGATCAGTTCGGGAATGCCGGTGATGAAGGTCGTGACGCAGGGAATGGTCATCGCCATCGCCTCCATCAGCACTACGGGTATGCCTTCGGCGAAACTGGCCAGCGCGAAGGCGTCAGCGGCGGCGTACAGTTCGCGGATGCGGTCCTGATTGACCGCGCCCTCGAAGACCACCGCCGTGCCGAGCCCGCGCTCGACTACGATCTGCTCCAGGATCGGCCGGTCGGGGCCATCGCCGACGACGCGCAGCCGGATGTCGCGGCCTTCCGCACGCAGGCGGGCGATGGCGTCCAGCAGGATGGCCTGACCCTTGGCGGGCGTCAGCCGGCCCACGCAGATCACCTCGAATGGGTGCGGATCGGCCCGGAAGGGGCGCGGCGCGAACAGCGTGGGGTCCACGCCCAGCGGCGAAATCTCGAACTTGTC
>Ga0113563_10001711_pt1 | contig 12719 bp, 11 predicted proteins | sample Mud3Dept3metaG_FD_80117 | JGI IMG/M metagenome (GOLD analysis project Ga0113563, IMG submission 80117) | Freshwater wetland microbial communities from Ohio, USA, analyzing the effect of biotic and abiotic controls - Mud 3 Core 4 Depth 3... | ecosystem: Environmental > Aquatic > Freshwater >...
CGTCTCTGGCTGACACCGCGAAGGCGTTGCGGCTGCGGCGTATCAATCGGATTCGCACCATCCAGGGCTCACTGGCCATTGAAGGCAACACCCTGAGTGAGGAGCAGATTACCGCGATTCTGGATGGTAAGCGGGTCATGGCTTCTCCAAGGGAGATTCAGGAAGCGCGCAACGCCATTGCCGCTTACGACCGCTTTGAACACTGGCAGCCTCATTCTGGAAAAGAGATGCTGGAGGCGCATCGCATCCTAATGGCGGGTCTGCTGGAAGAGGCCGGAGTTTACCGGCGCGGTGGCGTGGGTGTTATGCGCGTGGACAGGTTATCCACATGGCGCCGCCAGCGGATCGCGTCCCCACCCTGATGCACGACTTGCTGCGGTGGTTGCGCACCACCGACCAGCACCCCCTGGTGACCAGTTCGGTGTTTCATTACGAATTTGAGTTCATCTACCCCTTCGCCGACGGCAACGGCCGGGTGGGGCGACTGTGGCAAACCTTGATTCTAACCCGCTGGAACCCGCTGTTTGCTCATATCCCGGTCGAAAGCCTTGTGCACGAACACCAGGCGGAATACTACCAAGCCCTGCAAAACAGTACCGACCAGACGGACTCCGCACCCTTTATCGAGTTCATGCTTCGGATGATCCTCGATGCAGTATCTTCGGCAGCCTCCCCCCAAGTCGCACCCCAGGTCACCCCTCAAGTCGAGCGGCTACTTGAGGTATTGGTTGGCGAGATGTCCCGGGAGGATCTCCAGAACACGCTCGGCTTGCAGGACCGCAAATCATTCCGCGAACGCTACCTCAAGCCTGCCCTGGCTGAGGGTTTGATTGAAATGACGCTTCCCGGCAAACCCAACAGCCGCTTGCAGAAGTACCGCTTGACCGACCATGGGCGGAGTCGGCTGCAACCTGGCGATGTGGAGTGAGCATGATCCTTGTTTTCGAGGGAGTGAATTTTGGGAATTGGGAACAGGTAGCAAAGGCGTGCTTACAGTATTCTAATTTCCAAGATTAAGCATAGAAAACTACAATTAATCATCAGGCAATCCTAATGAAAGTCAACGAAAAAACCATCTGGATAACCGGCGCCTCATCGGGTATCGGCAGGGCGCTTGCCGTTAACCTCAGCCGGCGCGGTGTGCGACTGATTCTGTCGGCACGCTCCGCAGAGCGGTTGGAGGATTGCCGGCAGGCATGCACGAATCCAGACCGGCACGTGGTTCTGCCGCTGGATCTGGCGGACACGACCTCGCTGGAGAAGGCCTCGCGGTAGGCCCTTGAGAAGTGCGGATTAATCGACATCCTGATCAACAACGGCGGGATCAGCCAGCGTAGCCTGGTTGTTGACACGCGCTTCGAGGTCGACCGGCGGATCATGGAGGTCAACTTCTTCGGAGCCGAACGCAACGAAGTCTACATGGGAGGCAAAGAAAAGCTGGGCGTCTACCTCCAGCGCTTCGTCCCGGACCTGTTTGGGTTGATCATCCGCAAGGCCAAGGTGAGGTGAAACGGTTTTAACGGCGTGTCCGAGAAAGGGCCGGGCCTCAGGCAGGAGGATACCTTCAAAGGCGCTTATAAAACCAATTTCAAACCGCTTGGATGGGGCTGAGAGGACGGCGTTCAATTTTGGTTTTGCAGGGTGCCAAAATAGGTTTCCAGATACTTGCCAGATATGGCTTGGAAAATTAACTTTTTTTGCTCGGATCACAGAGCACTGTGATCTGAGGAAGCGGGTGGGGAAAGCGTACGAAGGATGGGTGAGAAATCATCCGAAGCGTACGGCTCATATCCCATGCACTTGCTGAATTTCATGGTAATGTCAGGGCGACCTCAGATGGGTGACTGAGGCCGCCCTTTTGTTTCTGCAAAAAGACCTTCTCGATGTATTGCTGAATCTTATTTACCCAGCATGCATGCCCTCGCGCGGGCGGCGCTCTTGCGGGCCGTGATCCGTGCGCAGCGATGCCATTTCGGTGGATTATTTGCCATTTTGTCGCAGTTTTCCAGTTCACCGACGAGCCGATCATGCTCAATCGAACAGCAGCGCTTTGCCTTTCTCGCGAATTCCGTGCTCATGTTTCACCTCCTCATGCCACATGCCTGAAAGTGTTTCTTTCCGGGCTATGCAGCTCTGGATCAGAATCTAATTCCTCCCTCCCAGAAAGCCAATAGGGTGAATCCAGTATTCCGTCCTGAATATTCAGTCGATCGGGGGTTACAAACGGCCGGAAGTTGTGAGGGACACAGAAAATATTTATGGCTGCAGTTGATCCCTTCCCTTGGCTCCATGACTCTTCAAGAAATTTACAACATCCAAACGGTCGGATAAGCGCGCAACGTCCAATGGGGTGAATCGCCCTCCTCCGGCTGATAATCTGGCGTTGATATCGGCGCCGCTTTGGACCAACACGACCACGGCTTCTTTCAAGCCATGGGCTGCAGCGTGGTGGAGGGGGGTGGCATGTGCATTCCCCTCGGATTTCGCTTCAAGATCGGCCCCATTGCTTATCAACAGCCTGATAATTTCTGTCGCTAACTCTCCGGGGTAAACGATCCGACCCTTTATTGTGATTCTCTCCCGAGTGGTATCCCAGCCTTGGAAATAAGCGGCATCGTGAAGCGGTGTAGAACCATCATTATCTTTTCTATTAACCTCGGCTCCGCTATTTAGCAAAAGGGAAACCGTTTCTGGGTAATTTCCAAATGCCCAAATGGACCCGCTTGATAACGGATTGGCAGCCATATGCAAGGGTGTTGCTCCGTTAGCATTTTTGGCGTTTACGAAATCAGGCTTTTGCTTCAAAATTTTTCGAACTTTGTCTACATCGCCTCGACTGGCGGCATCCATAATGCCTTCAGCTGTAAGCGGTAGTTCATCCGCTTTCTTAGTAGCTTTTGTATGAGATGTTCTATACGTTGCACATCCTTGAGCTGATAGTATAGACAACACGACAAGAAAAACCATAAATTTGGCAGACATTACATGCTCCTGACTTTAATAATCTTTCTCAAGATTTCATCAGGACGGTATGGCTTTTGTAAGAATTCAACGCCGCCGATGCTCAACAAGTGAACAACTTCCTCGCTGATGCTGTATCCGCTTGAAAGGACAAATTTGGCCTCCGGGTTTATTTGTCTTATCTTGTTGAAGGCTTCAAAGCCCCCCATCTCCGGCATGATCATATCCAGAATAATGACTTCAATCCGGTCTTTGGCCGTTAGGTAGAGTTCAAGCGCATTCTTCCCAGACATGGCCGCAAGCACCTTGAAGCCTTTCTGCGTCAGCATCCTCGTTACCGTTTCAAGAACACCCGGGTCGTCATCGATTACCAGAACGGTGATCTTATGCTTTTCACGGGCGCCGGTTTTGGCTGTCGCCGGAAATTTGAACTCATCGGCTTCAGCGGCTTTTTGCGGAATGGGTTTGTCGGTGACCGGCAAATAGATTCTCACCGTCGTTCCTTCACCCTCCTTGCTTGAAACCTTGATCACCCCGCTGTGGTTTTTGATGATCCCATAAGCGGAGGCCAGGCCGAGTCCGGTTCCTTTTCCCGGTTCCTTGGTGGTGAAAAAAGGATCGAAGATTCTTGGTAGGATGTCGTCACCGATGCCGATTCCCTCGTCTGCGACCGTAACTTCCGCATATTTTCCGGGTCCTACACCGGAACTCTTTTTGTCTTTTTCCTCCCACACCACGTTGCGTGTCTCTAAATAGAGGTTGCCCCCTTTGGGCATCGCATGCAATGAATTTACATATAAATTCAAGAGGACCTGCTCAAGTTGCCCTTCATCGGCTTCCACCGGCAACAGGTTTTCATCCAGTTTAAGATTCATAACGACCGAGCGGTTTGTTTTCCCAAACAAACCTCCGGTTCTGCGAACGACGGAGTTTAGATCCAGGGGAATGAACTCGTATTTTCCACGGCGTGCAAAACCCAGCAACTGCTTCGTGAGCGTGGCCCCATTCGCAACGGAGCGCAGAATGCTCTGAAGAAGCTCCTGATGTGCACCGGAGACCCCTTCGCTGTACCGCATCACGGCGGCATTCCCCTGAATACACATAAGCAGATTGTTGAAGTCATGTGCGATGCCCCCTGCCAGGCATCCGATGGCTTCCATTTTTTGGGCCTGGTGAAATTGATTCTCGAAGCTTTTTCGTTCGGTGATGTTCACCATGAACCCAAAAATGCTAGCCAATTTTCCTGCTTCATCAAATGCACCGGAAACGTTCTCGATGACATCGACGATCTGGCCGTCCAGCCGGCGAAACCGCGACTCGTAGCTGGTCAAATGTTTTTCTTTTTGAAGGAGGCCCAGAAATCGGCTTCTATCTTGAACATCGGAATAGATCGCCTGGATGCTGGCATTCAAGGCCTCCTGGACTGACCGAAACCCGAAAAGCTTCACAAAGGCTTCATTGCAGGCTAGGATGCTGCCATCCGGCCGGGTGATGTATGATGCCGAGATGTTTCTTTCAAAGAAGTGTCTATATCGCTCTTCGCTTCGACGAAGCTCAGCTTCGGCCGTTTTTCGCTTGGAAATATTGTTGCCGATGGATTGATACTCTACGATGTGGCCATCATCGTCAAAAATAGCCCGGTCCGTCCATTCCTGCCATTCCGTTGTGCCACTGGGTGATATTACGCGATGTTCATATGTGATGCACGGAGTTTTCAAATTAAGGGAAAGATATCTGCTTTTCACCTGCTCGTGCTCGGATTCCGGGATGAAGGCAAAAAAGTTGCAACCAACCATCGGCTCGCCGTTGGGGCTGAAAAATTCACGATAGGCTTTATTCACGTAGGTTAATGTTCCATCCGGGCTAAAGCGGCAAATCAGCGCCGGCATATCCTCAACCAATGCTTTGCAAAGCTCAAGTTCATCGTGCGAGGTCATTTGGGCGTTGTCCTGCTGTCCTGTAATGTTTCATGGGGCACTCGGCATGAGATGGGCTATCGACATATATCAACCCGGTGAAAATTGAAATAGTTTTCCTTGATTTTATTTTAGACTTTTTGATAATCATCATTAGTTTCCAAATAGATGGAAACCAAACCTAGCGGAAAAGGAGCCCACACAATGCCCAAAAGAAAAGCCGTTGATAGTGCCAAACTGATCGAAATGGTAAAAGAAGGAACCACCCGAGCCGAAATCATGAAGAAGATGGGTTTTAAGACCTCCGGCCAGTTGAAAACCGCTTACATGAACGCTCTCATCGTCGAGAAAAAGGTGCCGGCCATCCAGGGCGACCGAAGCGCTGGAAAACCGGTAAAAGCGAAAGAAGTCGGAGTCGGTAAGCGAGGCAGCATCGTCATTTCGAAAGACCTGGTTGAAGCGCTCGGTATTGGAACCGAGGAAAAGTTTACGCTTCGGAAAACCAAGGCAGGGCTCGCATTGAAGAGAGCCGATTAATCGTTTTCAGCGCGACAGAATGTTCTCAAAATTGAGCGGGTGATTTATTCTCCCGCTTTTTTTTTCAGGGCAGCGGGTAATGCCAACCGAAAACACCAAAGCGATTATCGCCTGGCTGAACGTGTGCGTGATTTGGGGCACAACGTATCTGGTGATCCGGATCGGAGTCGGGCACATGCCTCCGATGCTGTTTGCCGGCATCCGCTGGGTCATAGCCGGCGTCATTTTCATCACCGTTCTGAAATGGCAGGGCAAATCGCTTCCAAAGGCGAGGGAGTTTGTGCACTTGGCGGTAGTTGGCTTGGCCTTGATAGGGCTTGGAAACGGTCTGGTGGTTTTCGCTGAGCAATGGATTCCCAGCGGCTTGGCCGCGCTGCTGATCACCACCGTGCCTTTTTTCATGGTCGGAATGGAATCTTTTCTGCCAAAGGGTCCCCGGCTGAATGCCACCATTCTAACCGGTTTGATAATGGGTTTGGGCGGTGGCTTTTTGATTTTTGGAGAGGACATCAAATACCTGGCCGATCCGAATAACCTGGTTGGTGTATTGGGGCTGTTGGGAGCAGTTTTTTTCTGGTCGATCGGCTCGCTCTATTCAAAATACGTCAAAGTCGATGTGCATCCACTGATGGGGGCTTCCGTCCAAATGCTGATCGCCGGCATCGTTTTGAGCGTGGTGGGAATTTTGATCGGTGAGCTTCCCCGTCTGAACTTCGAGATCATCGGGCTATTATCTCTGGCGTATTTGGTTATCGTGGGATCCTTAATCGGATACACCTCTTACATTTATGTCATCGCCAAATTGCCCTTGTCCCTGGTTTCAACTTACGCCTACATCAATCCGGTCATCGCGCTTTTTCTAGGATGGATCGTCTTGGACGAAAAGCTCAATTTTCAAATCGCCATCGCGGCGGCAGTGATCATTGCCGGCGTAATCATCGTCAGGCAGGGGACCAGCAGACTGAAATCCAACTAGGTGGGTTCGCCGTCCAGAACTTTTCGAATGGCAGCGGCAATGTCATTTACCAATATCGGCTTCATAACAAACGCCTTAATACCTCTTTTTTTCGCTCGTTCAGGATCAATCGCCTGGCTGTAGCCGGTACAGATGACAACCGGGATGTCCGGCCGGATGTTCATCAATTCCTTGGCGAGCCTATCTCCGGTCATGTTGGGCATCGTCTGGTCTGTAATCACCAGATCAAAATCATTCGGTTTGACTCTAAACAGCTCCAGGGCTTCTATTGAACTGGTGCGTGCGATCACCTTGTATCCTAACCGCTCAAGCATTTTTTGGCCGATATCCACCAACATGATTTCGTCATCGACAAAAAGGATTCGCTCGGATCCGCCTCTGACCAATTCGGGTGGGTTTGATTGATAGGGCGCGGATAACGTGACTTTGGGCAGATAAATGTGAAACGCCGAGCCTTTTCCCGGTTCGCTTTCAGCCTTTATGGCTCCACCCGATTTCTTGACGATTCCATGAACGACGGCAAGGCCCAATCCGGTACCCACGCCCTTTTCTTTTGTTGTGAAATAAGGGTCGAAAATCCGCTTCATCACGGTTGGGCTCATTCCGCATCCGCTGTCTTTTACAGAAATTTCGACGTAGGACCCTATCTCCAAATCGATCAGCTCATCCTTCTCGGCCGGATAGATTTCGGTATTCTGAACTTCGACTTCCATGATGCCGCCTTGCTGGCCGATGGCATGTACCGCATTTGTGCAGAGATTCATGATGATTTGATGGAGTTCGGCCGAATTGGCTAAAACCGCACCAGACTTCTCATCGATTCGGCTCTTGATTTCTATCGTTGCCGGTATGGTGGCCCGCAAAAATTTCAGGGCTTCCTTGGCGACGACTCCAACCCGAACGGGCATTCGCTCTTCATCGGTCTGCCGGCTGAAGGCGAGGATTTGTTTAACCAGGTCCTTTGCGCGGTTCGCCGCTATGAGAGCTTCCCTGAGTTCATTCGCGCAGCACGCCGCTCCTTCATCGAGCATGGCCAGTTCGGTATAACCGATAATGGCCGAAAGAATGTTGTTGAAATCGTGAGCAATGCCTCCGGCCAGCGCCCCGATCGCTTCCATTTTCTGTGCTTGTTGCAGCTGAATCTGGAGTTTTCTTTTTTCCTCGTCGGCTCGTTTGGCTGCCGTGAGATCGATCAGAATGCCTCTAATGCCGGTGGCCGTCTGCCCGCTCATGACCCGGTTGGCGTGAACACCCACCGGGAATTGCCTTCCATCTTTTGTAGCGGCAGTATATTCCTGTCGGCCCAACTTTTGCCCCTGGATGTTGAGTAGGATATCGCGGGCAAGCCGCTCTCGGTCCTCAGGAATAAATGCCTCCAGAACGTTAAACCCGGTTGCAAAATCTTCCGGACTATAACCAAAAAGCTCATAACCGGTTTGATTGAGATAAATTAGATCGCCTCTTGAATCGACTTCAAATATTACTTGCGGCAGAGATTCCGCTAGCTCCCGATACTTTTTTTCGGTTTCTCTTAACTTTTCTTCCACCTGCTTGCGCGCGGTGATGTCCCGGAACATCCCGAAATGCTGAATCTGCCCCCGATATTGGATCGGCACCCCGGTGGACTCTACGTGTATTACCTGGCCATCTAAAGTCATCAGGCGGTGTTCGCGGGGAGGAGCAATCCAATTTCCATTCATGCTCTTTCTGACTCTTGCAACTGATTCAGGTCGGTCTTCTGGATGAACCCAGTCCAAATAACGTTTTCCAACCACGTCCTGCGGCTGGTTCACCCTGAAGAGTTTGAGCGCCGCCGGGTTTGCGTCAATGATCGTCTCCCCGGAGCGGACCAGGATGGCATCGGTCGAGGCTTCAAAAAGTTGATGATACCTGTCCTCGCTCTCGCGCAGCTCATCCTCCACTTGCTTGCGCTCGATAATATCGCGGGTAATGGAGTCCGGGCGGGTATGGAATGCAAGCCTGAACTTCTCCTCGCCTTGACGCAGCTCCTCTTTCTGCCGCAGGCTGATAACTTCAGCCTTGAGGTGCTCGACCTGGCGGCACAGGAGCTCCATTTGTTTTTCGGTCATGATGCGCTCCGGTGAACTCCGATAAACGATGGCAGAATCTAATCTATTAAATTTTACCACATCGCATCTTCAATCTCAAAAATTCAGTAAGGGTAGCCAGGATAGGACCGTCACCACCAGTAGTAGGGGTAAGGATAGGCCTGCGGGGAAAGCGGTTCTTTCCAGATATGCAGTTCTGATGCGGCGATGACGGGGTAGCGGTAGTCGATTTCGCCAAGGCGGCGCAGCACTGAACCCTGAACTTCTCCCGCCACGTTATGTCCCGCCCAGATCTGTTAATGGCAGGGTCCAGAAAGCGATCCACAACGACCAGGTGCCTCCCTTCGGATTTATCCGTCAGGTGAATCGAGGCACTAGGTCACCAGCTCTTTTTTCTTCAATTCCTTGGCAACGCTCTCCAGCCCGAATTTTCGATATATCTCGTAGGCCGGTGCGCCGGTTTTCGCGTCCCAGCCCATCTCACGGTAAAACAGGTCCATGGCCAGGCGGATGTCCTCCCGGTCCATACGGATGGTCCCGGCGTTGAACGGGGCCTTGTCCTTGCCGTACTCGAATATCCAGTCCGGGACGGTGTCATGCCGGTTGCGCATGTCCTGGGTGCCCATTCCTCGGATGGTCAGCGCCCGATGCAGCAAGAAGATGCGCTCCGCGGCCTGGTCAAGCTCCTCCCGGGATTTCCGGTCGCCGGTGGCCAGGCTGTAAAGCCGGGATTCGATGGAGTCGTCGCCGCGGTACCCGCGCTCCCTCAGCGGCGAGGCCACCCAGGGGCCCATCCAGTTGCACAGGGCCAAGGAATCGTGCAGCTCCTTTCGCAGGAGCGACCACTTGGCCATCCGAGCCTTGTAGATGTTCATCGGTGTGTAGGCCAGGGCCGGATCGACCGCATCCGCCGCGCCCCAGAGCTCGGCCGCCAGTCGTTTCTGCACTTCGATCGGCAGGCCGTTGCGGGTGAAGTTGGTGTGCGAATGGCACTGGGCATCCCGGTTGTACTGTGTGTTGATGATCACCCCGCACTGGCCGGAATCCTCACTGGAATGGTGTTTGGGGTGCCCCATCTTCCAGTAGGTCAGTTCAGGATCTTTCTTCCACTCGTCTTCGGGGATTCCCCAGCGCTCCAGCGTGTAGCCGGTCCCCAGTCCGAGGGCCGTGGCCAGTTCGCCTTCCTTGTTGGCGATCCGCGGCAGCAGCTGAAACAGGAAGGTCGGGTCGCCTTTTTCGTATCGATCCCAGGAGTAGCTTTGGTACTCCTTCTCGCCGATATTGGTTTTGAAAATGCCATCGTAATAAAGTTTCTGGAAGTCGCGTTGCAGCAGCCCGTAATTGTTCCAGAGGCCCAGGTCATCCGCAAGGTGCATCCCCACCATGCAGGCTTCGATGGCCGTCTGCCCCCGGTTGCCGTCCGGAAAGCTTTTGAAGAAGGCCCGTCCGAAATTCAGGCCGCCGCACGTGTTTTGGCCGATTTCCGGAATGCCGTATTTGGGAGCCACCGCCGGCACCTTGAGCATGACGTGGCAGCGGATGGGGCAGCCCGTGCAACCGTTGCCCCTGACCGTGTATTTCCACGCCTGAGGCCCCAGAAAGTAGGCGCCGCTGTTGGACCGGTAAGCGATGCGGTTGAGATCGTGAGGATCGCAGGCGCCGCTGTCGATGGCCGGGGTGGCCGCGCCCCACAGGCGCCCCTTGGACGCCACCCAGCGGGTTCCCGGGTTGGAATATTCCGACCAGGTCTGCGGAGAATCGGGAACCACATGCTGGTTGTTGGCTCCCAGCAGGGACAGGTGGAACTTGATCACCTTCTCCCACTCGTCCTTGCTTCCGGCAATCCGGATGCTTCCGGTGCCCCGCACGGCGACGGCCTTCAGGTTTTTGGCCCCCAGGGTTGCCCCGCCGCCCGCGGAGTGCGACACCGAGTTGATGACGACCGACATCGGCACTAGGTTTTCTGCCGCCGGGCCGATGCACGCCACGGCCGCCTCGGGGCCCATCTCCTGGTTGATTTCATAGGTCGCCCGCCGGATGCCCTGGCCCCAGAGGTGGCGGGCGTCCTTTATTTCCGCTTTGCCGTCGGCAATCGAAAGCCACACCGGTCGGTCGGCCCAACCCTCCACGATCACGGCGTCGTACCCGGCGTACTTCAGCTCCGCGGCAAAATGGCCGCCCATGTGACCGCTTGCGACCAGTGGTTGGGGCCAGCAGGTCGGCCACAGGGTTGTAATGGCGGTCCGTCCGTTGCAGGGGGCGCCGGTTCCGGCAAGGGGGCCGGTTGCGAAGACCACCTTGTTTTGGGGGTCGAACGGTTGGGTCCCGGCCGGGACTTCATCCCAGAGGACCTTGTAACCGATCCCCGTGCCGCCCAGGTAATCCCGGTATTTCTCGACGGTATCTTCCGTGGAGAGCTTCCCGGTGGACAGATCAACCCGCAGCACGTTGCCGGCCCATCCTCCGTACCTGGTCATGGAGCGCATCCTTTCCGGTTAGCGTTTGTGGCATTCAGTGCAGGCCTGCAGCTTCTCCGGGGAAATGACGGCGGTCGGTGCGACCCTTGGAGGAACGTTGCGGGTCAGGTCGCGCCAAGCTGCAAATTTCAGGGCTTCCGCGGGGCAGGCCTCGACGCACTTGGGCATGCCGTCGCAGAGAAAACATTTGGTGGCCGTGTTCGTATCCGGGTCAAAGGACATCATCTCCCACGGGCAGGCCCGCTGGCACATCTTGCAGCCGATGCATTTCTGCGGGTCCACCACCCGGGCGTTCAGCGGCGGCTTCACCACGATGGCGTCGTTCGGGCAGGCGTTCGCGCAGGGCACCGGATGGGGGCATTGTTGGCAGATATCCTGGATGATGAGTCCGTTGCCCCAGTTTCCCTGGCCGCCCTGGCGGGTGTAAAGGCCGGCAGGGCCGTAGTTGAGGTTCCGATTGATCTTGATCCGCGCCAGGCTCGGGGATGCCTTGCCGTCGTTGTATTCCGTGCAGGCCAGCTCGCACCTGCGGCAGCCCACGCAGCGGGTTGGGTCGGCGACAACCAGCCCTTCGGCCTGTTCGGTGATGATGAGCGGCGCCGCCGAGCCGTCGCTGACCCGGAAAAGACCCCACGCTGAGACGCCTGCGATCGTCGCCCCGGTCAGTTTGAGGAATTGGCGGCGGGAAAAGCAGTTGTCGGACCCTGTGATGGACAGAATATCCTCCAGGACGCGCTCGGGTTCGTTTTGAGGATTCATCCTGTTTCCTTTCCGCGGTGCGGGTATGAAGGAAACAACGGGGCTGATGCTGAGTGGAGATTTGAAAAAGATCATCCGCAACAACAACAGATTCAGGGAGGCTGTTACGACGAAGCCATACCAGAACCGGCTCGGCTTTTCAAGCCATCATCCAGGACGCCCCGTCCATGAAAATCCGAAGCTCCACGGCTTGTTGTCTCAGGGATTTTGGCTTGACTTGGCTCTAAAAATTTGGGATAATTTTCCCAAATACTAATTTCCGCACAAGCTATGAAAAAATCCAAACACCAGATGCTCGCGGCGGCGGCGGCTCGAATTTTAAAACCTCTCATTCGAATCCTTCTGCGAAACGGCGTTTCGTATGGGACCTTCGCGGACATCGCCAAGAGCCAGTTCGTCGAGGTAGCCCGAAAGGAGTTCGGCATTGAAGGCCGCAAGCAGTCGATTTCGAGGGTGGCGGTCATTACCGGTCTGACGCGCAAGGAAGTTCAGCGGCATATTCGCGTCCGCCACCCGAAAGATATGGAAAGCGCCGACCGCTACAACCGCGCTGCGCGGGTCATCGGCGGCTGGCGCCGAGACGAGCAGTTTCTAGACCATTGCGGAAAGCCTGCGATCCTGGCGATTACCGGAGACGGAGACACCTTTCAGGAGCTGGTGCGGCGCTACAGTGGCGACGTCCCCTATCGGGCCGTCCTGGATGAACTGGTCGCAGAGGGCGCCGCCGAGCGCCTGGATGGAGACCGGGTGAAGCTGATCGACCGCGCCTACTTGCCCCGAACGGATGAGTCCATGAAGCTGCATATCCTCGGGGCCGATACGGCTTTCCTCATCGACACCATCGACCACAACTTGAAGGGAGAGCGGGAGACCCCGCGATTCCAGCGCAAGGTGCTCTACGACAACCTGCCGGATGAGGCGCTTTCCGAATTTCAACGCCTTTCCTCCCGAGCAGCCCAGAACCTGCTGGAGAAGCTCGACCGATGGCTATCCGACCATGACCGTGACACGCAACCCGACATCA
>Ga0113563_10001712_pt1 | contig 12719 bp, 11 predicted proteins | sample Mud3Dept3metaG_FD_80117 | JGI IMG/M metagenome (GOLD analysis project Ga0113563, IMG submission 80117) | Freshwater wetland microbial communities from Ohio, USA, analyzing the effect of biotic and abiotic controls - Mud 3 Core 4 Depth 3... | ecosystem: Environmental > Aquatic > Freshwater >...
CCGCGGTTGTCGTCTTCAGTCATCCAGACCTGCTCCCAAGCGATCACCACTGTATCGCCATCCCGGGCAGTTTCAATCTCCTCCGGTGGACCATACAGCGTGGAGTGCGGCAGCTTGGACTGTACGACGGGCAGGCTGCTCAGTTCCCCGCGAGTCCCTACCACCGATGTAGACACCCAGCAGTGGCGGTCCAAATTAGCTGGTTGCACCCACAACCAGGTGCCCGCAGCATTGCGCCCATCAATGACCGACACATCGCCCTCTTTCAGCTCGTGGGAGTAAAGATAAGCCTTGCCCGGGCCGTAGCGGCAGAACGCCCGCATCAGAGCCTCCGCGAGCGGCACATCCGGGGTGGGCGATGGCGTAATGGTAGGCGAAGGGGTAATGCTCGGCGTTGTTGTCGTCGTAGCGGTTGCAGCCCGGGTGGGTGTTGAGCTGGAAGTTGGGATAGGCGTATTCGTATCCGTCGGGACAGCGGTCCATGTGCTGCTCTCATCTGGAGAGGGGGTAAATGTCTTGTTCGAGGTAATCGGAATAGCTTGCTGAAGGCTGCATGCAGATAAAGAAAGCACACAAATAGCCAGTAAAATGAGCCCGAAGGGTGCTCGTAGCCGATATTTGTTAACGAAATCAAGTCGTTGTAATGTTTTAAGATTAGTGAGCATAGCGCGGTATTATATCCGCTGCTTAGCCCTGGGCAACCAATTAACGGAATGCCTTAAATATCCGTTAATTCGCCGGATACAGAAACTTAACAGGTTGCCACGCGCGATATTCTGAAAGGTCGTTCACCTGAGCCAGTCAGTAAATGCCGGGCTGGACCCCTCTTGGAGAACTGCCTCTTACTCCACCCTCATCAATCTTCTGGCATTACTGAGATCGTTTTACCAGTCCTGCGTCGGCTCCAGAGCACTGTGATTGCCGCTACTGCCGTCCATGCAGCTGCGTAGAACAGCATAAAGCTGGTCTGGTTGATGACGCTGAAATAGACCAGGCTCGATAAGTTAATACCATAATGGAACAAGCTGGCTACCCAGAGGTTGAAATCAATATCCATCAGGAGAAGCGCCATGGTGACAGATATGGCAATGAATACGATGACCGCCAGCAGGACAAAAACCGGTCCGTTCTGGTAGAAGCCAAAATGCCACAGCCCCCATAGAGTTCCCACGATTAATGGAGACACCAGGGGTTTAAGCTCCCAATTCAGGCGAACCTGCAGGTAGCCGCGCCAGCCGATCTCCTCCCCCATCGCCCCCAGTACTAGGCTGGTCGCGAGGATCAGCATCGGAGGCAGATCAGATGGAAGAGCGAAGCTTGGTTGAGTGATCCAAACGGTCGGGAAGATCAGCGCAGCCGGAATAAATGGAAGAAGAAATGCTGCCCAGAACTTTTTTGAGGGAATCTTTTTCACCTTGAAATTAAGCGCCAGATCGTCTTTTCGGAATATGAGCAGCATCAGCAGTCCGGCGATGCCGGGTCCCCATTGAGGCAGTGCGGTTAGCGGGGGATTGATACCAACCGCCTGCTGGATTCCACCCAGTAAAAATGTGAAGAATATGGTCAATATATAAAATATTGCGATTCTGATGATCATCTCATATTTCCTTCGATCACTGGTCTTCACGCCATGATGCGATCAAGGTCATCGTCCGGGCTAGCCTGGTAGAATTTATAACACAACTTATGGGTGTCTTGCGCCCGGCGGTTAGATAGCCTTTTTCGGTATAATAAAAGGGCACTTCTCCTCCATTCCGGCTCTCACCAGTGGCACGCTCCCTCGTTGCCTCCCCACCGCATGCCCAAAAACGCAAATATCGGTAGTTATAGATTCTGCATCTCTTGATTGGATTTATAAATGGATTTCTCTTCCCCTTATTTGACCGGATTAAAAAACCGCATCAACCTGACCACGATCCCTTTTAGCGACCGCGGCTCGCGGCTGCTGGTCTTCAAGCAGGATCATAAGCTCATGCTCCGCCTGGCAGAGCGTTGGTTCAAACGCGAAGATGATTTATTAGCCTACCGGCAGCGACCGCCGCTTATCAACGAGTGGCAGTTCCTCGACGATAATGGCACACCGGTGGAATTTGGGATAGAGACGTACCCGCACTGTATCGACTTCCATACTCGCTTGGGCACTTTCACCCTCTCTTTCCTTGATACAGAAACCCTTATCCTCCGCCTGCCCTCCAATCATTGTGGTCTTACTTTCCATGCCAACCTGGATCAGGCGCAGACGGATCGCCGGGGCGGTTGCCTGCATCTCACCGGCGACATCCGGCGCAATATCGCCTACACCACAAACGCCAGGATACAGTCCAACTCGATAGTGCCCGCCAATCAGGCAGATCAGAGGGTGGTTCTGCAGCTGGATGCTACATCGGGGAGTGCCATCCTGTTCAACATCACACCCCGCCTGGGGTTCAACCGCTATATTCCCAACCCAGATCAAGCCATCGCAGATGCCGCCCAGCGCTGGCACGCCTGGTTTGCCGCCGCACCTCCGGTATTAACCCAATACCAGCCTCAATATTACTACGCGTGGTGGGTGATGCGCGCCGGTCTCATCTCCACCCGTTTCTATACCACCCGCGAAGCCATGACTCCCTCGAAAAACTTTTATGTCGGCGTGTGGCAGTGGGATGCTTACTTTCATGCCCTGGCGTACCGGCACGTCGAAACCCGCCTTGCGCAGGATCAGCTGCGCCTGCTGCTCGATCACCAGCGCGAAGATGGAATGATCCCGGATGCTATCCATGATGAAGGTGTCGTCACCCGTCTCAACTATCCGGTAGAAGCCGATGTTACCAAGCCACCATTGTTAGCCTGGGCAGCCTGGAAGCTGTACGAGCACACCCCCGACCGCGAGTTTCTGGAAGAAATCTACGAGCCTGTCGTTCATTGGAACAGATGGTGGTTCGACAAGAACGATACAGACGGCAACGGGCTGTGTGAATACCAGCATCCCTACTCATCAGGTTTGGATGACAGCCCGCTGTGGGACCAGGGCATGCCGGTAGAATCACCCGATTTAAACACCTATCTTTTCCTCCAGCAGGAAGCACTTGGAAAGATCGCTCGTACGATCGGTCTGGAGGATGATGAACGTATGTGGCAAGCCAGAGCTGAAGATATTGAACAGCGGATCATAGGTAAAATGTGGAACGACGCTGCCGGCCTTTTCTTGGCCAGGAGAGATGGCATCCCCATTCCCGTGCGGACGCCTTTCAGCCTGCTCCCGCTGATGACCGCCAAGCTTCCTGCCCGGATTTCTGAGCGGTTGGTCGCTCATCTGACCGACCCGCATGAGTTCTGGACTCGCTACCCGATACCCAGTGTCGCATTGAATGATCCTCAATATAACCCCGAACAGATGTGGCGGGGACCCTCTTGGGTGAATGTGAATTATTTGCTGGTTGAAGGATTATCCAGATCTGGCTATCCAGAGCTGGCGCGCGAGCTACGGCAGCGTACCCTGGACATGATCGCTTCCCGGGACGATATCTACGAATACTACCACCCGGAGACAGGCGCCAACCCGCCTGGGGCAGCATCGATATTCGGCTGGTCTTCAGCCATCTTTATCGATCTGGCGATCCAGGAGAGCAAGAGGTATCAAGATTGAACCTTGCCCGTACGGATTATCTTAAGCAGAAATCAGCTCACTAACGAAATAGAAAGCTGACCGAATGCGAACTGCCCTATAATTTGGGTTATCGGTATCTCTTAAGATTATGAGGCTGGCGCTGTGGGCGAATCGTTATACGATCGGCTTATAAGTCGCGATTGGATAAAGTACAAGGTTCAGCCGGAATTGCTCGAAGGTAAAGTGGGGATCGTGATTGCCGCCATTGTTCTGGCATTGTCCCTAATGTTGATCTTCTGGCGGTATCTCTTCACATCTTCTTTGATATACCCCGTCTCCGAATTGGGTAGTGATCTGAACCGGGAGGTAGTACCTCTAGCTCGTTATATCGTCCAAACGATCCAACAAGGAAACCCTTTACCTCTTTGGCGTACCTACCACCTAAGCGGCGCTCCGATCGCCGGGCACCCGGTGGCGCCCATTTTCTACCCACCAACTTGGATTTGTCTCTTCCTGCCATTGCCGTTGGCGTTAAATTTGCTGGTGGTAGGTCACCTTTGGTGGGCAGGACTGGGAACATTCGTCTTCATGAAAGATGTATTCAAGCTGCACTGGCACTCTTGCCTGATTGCAGCGCTCGTTTTCGCCCTAGCTCCGCGCTGGGTTGCTTTGATAAGCGGTGGACATTGGCAATCCATCATGGCATTGGCATGGTGGCCATGGGCATGTTGGGTTTTCGCCCGTTTCTGGCAAACCAAACGACCTGTTTGGGGGCTCACTTTAGGCGTGTGTTTGGCAGCCCAAGCACTGACCGATGGGCGGTATCTATTCATAACCTTGGCATGTTTAGCAATTGCAACTTTGAGTTTCTACCGCTGGAAAACGAAGCTTAACTGGTCTGTTCTATCTGCGACCCTTTGGGTCATCGCGGGGGTGATCTGCTTGGGATTGGCAGCCGTGCAGACGCTCCCCTTTCTTGAGCTGCTGCCTTATTCCACGCGGTCAAGCCTGACGGAGGTAGAAGCCAATGCCTTTAGCTTGCCGATCTATTTAACTGCCGGTGTGCTATTCCCTCTAAAACTAAAATTTCCTGAGTGGTATCTCTACACAGGTGTCAGCGTTATCATGCTCAGCATTTGGAGTCTAGCGAAAAAACCTGCCCGCCAAGAGATGGTCGCCTGGATGGCAATTGGGATAGGACTCCTTCTCAGCCTTGGCGATAACTCTCCGTTGTACACCGCCTTACTTCAATGGGTGCCAGGATTTGGGCTATTTCGCATCCCATCCCGGTGGTGGTTGTTGTCAGTTTCGGGTTTAGCTGTGCTCTCAGGTTGGGCAGTTGAGAAATGGCTTTGTTTCCGGAGTGAGGGTAGCCGGGGAGAGCGTGGCAGATTTCTACTGCTCGTGATGGGCACCATATACATCGTCGTAGGAGCGCTCGAGTTCACTTTTCCAGGAGCGGTACCCTTCGATGTTTCGACTGTATTGGTCTTATTCGCCCTCATTACAATCGGATTATTGTTCAAGCCATCTTATACGGCTTGGGCAGGTTTGGCTGTGCTTATCCTCCTGGATAGCTGGAATGCAAGCTTGGCTTTAATAAAGCCTGTGTCAGAACGCCAGACCATCCAGTCAGAGCAAATCGCCACGACGATAAAGTCGTTGAGCAACCACGAGGAGCGGTTTTTCGCACCATACGAAGGATTGACGGCTGCTGATCTGGTAGTTAATGATTTAAGTGCTGTGGACGGCTATGACTCTTTCCAATTGATGAATCATGCCCAATTGGCAAACCTTGCAATGGGCTGCTGGTACAACGGCTACGCCGTCACCGCACCAGCGACAAAATCAAATCCCGATGCTGTAAAAGCGTGTCCCGATTTGGATCTTAATAAGGGTCTGCTGGCAGCTCTCAACGCTCGTCTCCTGTTGCTTCCATCCAATTCTACACTAGAAGATGCGAACGCAAAGATCGAAACTAGGGGATATAAGATTTATGACTTAGAACCAAATCTCGGTCGTGGTTTTGGAGTGAGTGATGTTCTTGTAACCTCCTCGGCGGGCTGTTTTGATCAGCTGGCGAAGATCGACGCCAGAACTACAGGTGTAGTCGAGGTTTCCCCACCTTTTCAAATCGAGCCTTCAAGCATTGAGGTAGAAAGCCTTGAACGGACACCGAATCTTGAGCGCTTTCGCGTTCGATCAGAAGGGAACAGCATTTTAATTCGTTCCGAAAGCTGGGCGCCTGGATGGCAAGTTGCTGTGAATGGTAAACAAGCAGACTTGTTGCGCGCTGACTGTGCCCTGCAAGGCGTGTGGCTGCAGGCGGGGAACCATGAAATCATATTCGAGTATGCCCCTCAGGGATATATCGTTGGAAGGGCTATAAGCTTGATTACTCTAATCATTGTTCCTGTAGTTCTATTAATATCTCAGATAAAGACCTCCCTAAATCGATCCACTTAAGAATCCAAAATACCCTTCAGCAGATACGAGAGTATTACTGCCAGGGAGCACATATTGCCCAACAGCATATTCTTGAAACCTACCAGGCAGCACCGGCTGAACGAATTGTGGGTATAATTGCACCATCCGCTTGAATTTGAATAACAAACGGGGCTATCGGTGAGAATATTCTTGGATATCCTCGGGGGACTTTTTATCCTGTCAGGGATGATATGGTTCCTGCAAGGCATCAATATACTTCCTGGCAGCTTCATGACTGGGCAAACTCAATGGGCAATCTATGGTGCTATTGCCATCCTGGTAGGGTTAGGGCTGGTTGTATACGCCAACAGAAGGAAAAATCGCTAGTCCAGCTGTACCAAGCCTCAGCTGGCACTTTTTTCGCTTAAGACCCGAAGGCGGGGAATTTACAAGGAAAACCAAATGAACAAAGACACCCTTAGACAAATCCTGGTAGTGCTGGCCGTTGTCGCCACAATCGTGATGAATTTCCTGGCAAACCTGATTCCGCTCAACGGGCAGAACACAGGCGAGATTTCTGATCGTTTTAAAGTATTTTTTGTCCCCGCCGGTTATGTCTTCTCAATATGGGGGTTGATCTACATCGGATTGGCAGCCTATGCCATCTACCAGGCGCTGCCTGCCCACAAGGAAGAGCCATCATTAAGAGCTATCGGCTGGCCTTTCCTAATAGCCAGCGCCGCCAATATCATCTGGCTTTTCTTCTGGCACTACAACCTTTTCCCACTGAGTGAAGTTGCCATGCTCACCCTCCTGGCGAGCCTGATCATGATCTATCTGAGATTAGGGATTGGCGTTCGTCAGGTGAGCACAGGTATGCGCTGGGCGGTCCACGTTCCCTTCAGTATATACCTGGGATGGATCTCCGTCGCGACCATAGCCAACACGACAGATCTCCTGTACTACTGGAACTGGAATGGCTTCGGCATTTCGCCGCAGATCTGGGCGGTGATCATGCTGGCAGTTGCCGTGATCCTGGGTTTGCTCATGGCGCTTCGCCGCCACGATGTCGCTTTCCTGGCGGTGTTGTTATGGGCTTTCATCGGGATTGCCGTCAAGCAGGCAGCATTCCCCACGGTTGCCAATGCTGCTTGGGTAGCATCTGTGCTGGTTGCAGTTGAGATCATTCTGGCAATCTGGCTGGGCAGGCGGAAGAAGTAATATCAAAAAGGGCATCCGGATCAATCAGGGTATCTGTCCTGAAGATCATATTGTTAGCGCAGCAATGCTCGCCGCTGCATTTCCTCGGGCGAGACATCTTCAATGTGTGTAGCCATCCACCACTGGTTCCCAAAAGCGTCCAGCACACCCGCGATCCGATCCCCGTAAAACTCATCCTGCGGCTCGCGTAAAGAAGTGGCTCCGGCTGAGAGCGCGCGCTGATAAGTAGTATCAGCATCTTCCAAAAAGAGGTGAAGCATACCCGTTACATTGCCACTCTCGTCCACGGCTCCACCAATCATCACCAACGAATCGCCGATGCGCACCTCGGCATGCATGACGTTGCCATCCGGACGGCTCAGGCGCTCCTTCTCCTGCGCGCCAAAGACCTGTTTCAAAAAGTCGATCAAACCATCCACATCGTGCACGACGAGGTACGGCGTGACGGTGTGGTAGCCTTCAGGCACAGGCTTAACTTCTCTAGCCATTGGATACATCCTTACCGAGGACCATTGGAGGATTCATCGACTGCATTTTTAGGCAAGCCTAAGCCAGGACCCAACGGGTTGTGTCAGTTGGGAACTTCGTCCAGGCGAAGACCTTTTGGGGCTGGATCACATATAAGCCGCCGTTATCCCAGTTATCCGGCCCGGGTGCGTAGCCCAAACTCTTGTATTTAGCAGTATATGCCTTAGAGAGCTCTGCGCCTAAAGATGGCTCCGGCTTCCCGGCCTCATATGCCACCCCTTCTATGATCACCACCTGACTGCCGTCTTCCAGATGGACGACCACATTTGGATTGGTAGTGATGTTGCGATGGCGTCGCGTTGCAGGACTTCCTTCAATGTAAAGTTTCCCGTGCAACCATGCACCCCAAACTGGCATGGCATGCGGGCGTCCGTCTGGTCGGACGGTGACGACCCAATAATTCCGGGCGGTGAGCATCTGCTCATCCACGAAGCTCCAGGGCAGGGTGCCCGATGTGCTCTCGGGAATGCCGTACCCATCCGGCATCAAAGGCCGATCCGGCTGTGGAGCCGGTAGTCCTTCTGCATTTGAGGTAGATATACTTTTATCCATAGGGATGATTTTAACCAAGTCGGTCCAAATTGTCAAAAACCCAAGCTAGAATAAACGCCCTATCGTTCGAAAACGCCTGGTACGATTCTTACAATTTTCCTATATCCTCAAATGTCTATCTTACGAAAAATGAATAACATACCATTACAAAAATAAAGTAAAAGGTTGAATTTTTAAAAGGTACATAAAGGAGGTAAATATGAATCAGATAACACATTGGGATCCGTTTCGTGACATGATGCTTCTGCGTAGCAATATGGACCGTCTCTTTGACCGCTTCTTCGACAGTGAATACGAGGGCTGGGATCAGCAGTCCAGCTGGAATCTGGCGCTGGATGTGGCAGAGACTCCTGAAGAATTCACCGTCAAGGTGTCTCTCCCTGGCATCAAGCCGGAAGACCTGGATGTTACCTTCTCCGAGAACACCTTAACAATTAAAGGTGAGATTCGTGCCGAAGAGGAAAAAGAAGAAGCCCGCTATCATCTTCGAGAGCGCCGCTACGGCTCCTTCGCCCGCACATTAACCCTGCCTCGAGGCATCAACGGCGAAAATATTCAAGCCAGCTTCGACAATGGCGTTCTAACTCTTCACCTGCCCAAGAGCGAAGAGGTCAAACCGAAAAAGATCGCCATTCAGGCTGAGCGCAGCCCTCAAATGATCGAAGGCAAAGTCTCCGACGTTCGGCATAAGAATTAAGCACGCAAATAAGACTGTTGGGCTCTGGGTGTTATCCAGAGCCCTTTTCCTTTAATGATAGCTTTACAAGACAATCAATCCTTGCCGCACGCCGATTCGGACAGCTTCCGTTCGGCTGGTCGCCCCCAATTTGGAATAAATCGCCGAAACATGGAACTTAACAGTGTGCTCGCTAATCCCAAGTACCGCTGCAATCTGCTTATTTGCCAGCCCCTGGGCCAGCCTCTGTAGCACCTGTCCCTCGCGCTCGGTCAGCGGCTCAACGGGTACGTTGTCGCTGCTCCTTGCAGTACTGGGTAGAAACGGTTGCAGGAGAGCCGGGTCGCCCACCAGCAAACCCTGATGCAGCGCTTTCACTGACGCCAGGAGCTCCTCAGCGGTGCAGTCTATAGGCAGTAATCCCCAGGTGCGCCATCCCGATGTGGGTGGCAGGTGCATGCTTTCTATCTCATCTCCCGTTAGCACCAGCAAAGCAGGCATTAAATTCCCCGCAGAGACTCGCATATCCACTGGCTCACGCGTATCATATACCGGTTCGATCTCAATCCCCGCAACCACCAACACGTCGGCTTGCGAGACTACCTGGCGAGCCGCTGATAGGGTGGCGGCTTCCCCGATGACATCCATATCAGGGTCTGTCACGAGCAACGCTCGCAATCCTGCGCGTAGAGCCACCGAGGGAGCCGCCACCACAATCCTGATCACATCCAATCTCCAGACCGGTCTTGAGCCGAGCCATGGATGTGTGTTCCGGTACTGACCAGGCTTCGCCTCACAAAAGACTCGACGATATGGCTTGGAATCGCCACCCCCTGGTCGCCACCAACGACCATCGTGTTGATGCCCACTACATTGCCGGCCGCATCCACCAGCGGACCCCCTGAGTTCCCCGGAGCGAGCTGTACATCCGAGCGCAGTATCGGCACGCTGGTTTGCGTTTTCGATCCATTCCCATTGCTGCTGTAAGCGACACCCAGGCTGCTGATCACACCACCGGTCACGTAGCCTCTCTGACCCCAGGGATGGCCAATTGCGAAAACCATCTGCCCCACCTTCAAGCCTGTCGAATCTGCGATCGCTACGGGTACCAGATCCTCCGGCTCGACCTGCAGCAGAGCCAGGTCAAGGTGAGGTGCATCTGCCAGCAAACGAGATGGCACCTCTCGATCGTCTGGTAAGGTGACCCGCAAGTTGTCGGCAGTTCGACCGTTGCGCTGTGCCACCACATGGTAGTTTGTAATAATGAAGCTGCCCTCCCGCCAGACTACCCCCGCCCCCGCACCGCGCTTGCCGTTATGCACCACCACCAGGCTGCGCTGCACCAGGCGAGCAACCTCAGCCATGTCCTCGTTCAAGGCTGCAGCGAAGCTGAACACATTCATCACTTTCTCTCCCCAATTGTAACCCCTAACGTCTCCGGGCGACCGCCGCGCAGCACTTCAACGGGTGTTGGTACGCCCACAACCGGCCCTGCCAGGCTCGCTACCAGCTCATCTGGGTCATTAACCGGCTTCCCGCCGATTGACACGATAATATCGCCGACCAGCAACCCGCCCGCCTCAGCAGGGCTACCCGATTCTACTCCAACCAACAGCAGCCCCGAGCTCTGTTCACGCCCCAGGCTGCTTTGCTGGGCGGCAGGGATGGAGACTGGCTGGCTGCGCACACCCAGGTAACCCCTGCGGATGTGCCCGTGTTTTTCCAGCGTCTCTGCCAGACCCCAGGCGAGGGCTGCTGGTATTGCCAGCGAAGCCCCTCGTGCCAATCCGGAGGTGTTAATTCCGACCACACGTCCGGCAGCATCCACCAACGGACCGCCCGAAAAGCCCGGGTAGGGTATGGCGTCGGTGCGCAGGTACTGCTCAAGCAGTCCACCGCGTCCGGTGCGCACCGGTCCGCCAATCGCGCTGATTACCCCCAGGCTAGCCTGGATGCCGTCGCTCCCAGGTCTACCTAGTGCCAGAACCAGCTGTCCAACCCTCGCCGGTACAGCTGCTTTTTCTGCAACACTCTCGACAGGTGTCCCCAGGCGAAGCAAAGCCAGATCGCTGCTCGGATCACGTCCCGCGATGCTGACCGGCACGGTATTCCCATCCGGCAGGGTTACGCTGATATCATCTTCCCGTTCGATAACGTGGTCTGCGGTCAGAACCAGGTGCCCTGTGTAAAGCACCCCGCTGGCAGGCAGTCGCCTCCGTGCGTTCACCGCAACCGTGGCTGAACCAGCCTTGTCAACTGCCGCCACCATCGCCTCAGAAAGGGCTGTAAAAGGATTACTTTCACTCGACATGGACTCAACCTCCAAGACTAAATTAGGATCAAATTTCTGCGATAGGTTTCAAGAACCATTCTTTATTCAGTATATCCAATTCAAACCTGGAGCGCATCACCCACATGTCTGGTGGCGACCCGGAAATTCGGGTAGGTGATCTCTTCAAATATCAATTTTAGAATGTAAAAAGGTATGGAAAAATTCCAGTTTTCTAGGATAATATGAATGCGCTGCGCGTGCCAACTCTCTCGACGATAGTCTTAACACTGAGCATCCATGGCTAAGCTTAAGTTGCTCCTTTTCGGCTCCTTCAATCCGTTTCTCGATGATGAGGTCCTGCAGGGCTTCAAAACAGACAAGGCGCGTGCCTTGCTAGCTTACCTGGCAGTCGAATCGGGTCACCCCCACCGGCGCGCCTACTTGTGTTCATTGTTGTGGCCGGAGGCCAATGAAATCCAAGCCAGGCAAAACCTGAGCCAGGCGCTGTACAACCTGCGCCAGTTGCTTGGCGACCGCGATAGCAAATCCGTGCCCTACTTGCAGGTTCAGGAAGCCGCGATACAGTTCAATTTATCCAGCGACCACTGGGTGGATACAAATGAGTTCCTCCAGCTGGTCTCTGCCGTAGAAATTCACCCACACATACAGATTTCCGATTGCACAGACTGCATCCAGCGGTTAACCCGAGCCGTCCAGCTATATCAGGGAGATTTTCTATCAGGCTTCTCGTTGAAGGGTTGTCTGGATTTCAATGATTGGGTGCAGCTCAAGGCAGAGCGATTCCAGCAGATGGTCATGCATGCCCTATATCGCCTGAGTGAAGGTCTTGCTGATAAAGGGGAATTTGACCAGGCACTCGGGTATGCGTGGCGTCTGGTAGAAATGGATATGCTCTGGGAACAGGCACAACGCCTGCTGATCAGGCTGCTGGCGCACAGCGGGCGTCGTGAAGCGGCGCTCGCACAGTACCTGTTCTGCCAGCAAGTTCTGCGGGAGGAGTTGGGCGTCGAGCCCGAGTTGGAGACCCGGGTTCTTTATGAGAGTCTGCGAGATCATGACAGGCAAGACCTGCGTAGTCTCCATGTCCGTCAAAACCTGCCAGCTTCGCTTACCTCATTTGTTGGGCGTGACGCCGAGATGGCGTCACTCAAGCGCTTATTAGCAGATCCGGACACCCGCCTGGTAACGGTGTCCGGTCCAGGCGGTAGCGGAAAGACTCGTCTGGCTACAGAAGCGGCGCGTTCCTTTGCAAAACGGTTCCCTGAAGGAGCCTACATCGTCAGGCTGGATCTAATCGATTCAGCCCAGTTCATCTCCACCGCTATCGCTGAAGCCTTGGCGCTTCCACTGCTCCGGCAGGTTGATACAACGGATCAGATAAAAGATTACTTGCGAGACAGAGAGATTCTTCTGCTGTTGGATAACTTCGAGCA
>Ga0113563_10001713_pt1 | contig 12718 bp, 12 predicted proteins | sample Mud3Dept3metaG_FD_80117 | JGI IMG/M metagenome (GOLD analysis project Ga0113563, IMG submission 80117) | Freshwater wetland microbial communities from Ohio, USA, analyzing the effect of biotic and abiotic controls - Mud 3 Core 4 Depth 3... | ecosystem: Environmental > Aquatic > Freshwater >...
CGGAGCCAGCGCGCTTCGTGCCTATCTCGTGGGCAAGGAAGTCCTCACCGAGGTCGGCGCGCGAGCCCTCGTGGTCGCGCTCGTCGGCGCGCTCGCCGCCCCGTTCTGCATCGGCATCGCGCGGGTCGGACGCAAGCTCGCGCTGACGATCGCGCACATGGCGCTGCCGGCAGGGTTGGAAGAGCACGCGGGCCGAGGCGAAGCCCTCGACCTCGCGGCCGCCCCTCGCCGAGCGCTCGTGGTGACGTTGCAGCTCGGGCTCATGCTCCTCGTCGGCATACCGCTCGTCGCGATCACGCAGCCGTTCCTCCCCGGCTTTCACGGCGCCGAGGTGCTGCTCGCCATCCTGCTCGTGCTCGTGCTCGCCTCGTGGCGAATGGCGACGAACCTGCAAGGACACGTCCGCGCGGGCGCACAGGTCGTCGTCGAGGCGATCGCGCGCCGGAGTCACCTCGCAACGAACAGCGGCCCGATCGACATGCCGCCCGCGCTGGACGCGTTTCTCCAGGGCATCGGCCAGCCGGAGGTGATCGCCCTCCCGCCGGGATGCACGGCCGACGGCAAGACGCTCGCGGAGCTGAACCTCAGAGGCGCGACGGGCGCGACCGTCCTCGCGATCTCGCGCGGCGAGTCCGCGATCCTGATCCCCGGCGCGAGCGAGCAGCTCATCTCCGGCGACATCGTCGCGGTCGCCGGCACGCGTGAGGCGGTCGCAGCGGCACGAAAGCTTCTCGCGAAGTGAGCGGGCGCGAGAGCACCGCGGAGCATACGTTCCAAGCCATGCGTGCCCTCGTCGCCGCGGTCTCTCTCGCGCTCCTCGTCGTCGCGTCGTGCAACCTGGGGCCGGGCCCCGCCGCGCCTTCGTCGACGGCACCGGCGTGCATGCACGACGAGGACTGCCAGATCGGCGCCTGCGGCCCCTGCGACGTGAGCACGCCCATCGGCTCCGCCTCGCTCACGCAGGCATGTGCCGTCAATCCGTGTCCTGGCGCGCGCGCGTACTGCACTCCCGCGAACACCTGCGCGGTGAGGTAGAGCTCCGCGTGGGACCGCGCCTTGCATCGCGGTTCGCTCGGCGAGGTCATCTCATGCAAGCCGTGCTCGAGCCAACGCTGATGCGAGGCGCGACGTCCCTGGCGAGACCGAAGGGCTCACCTCGGCGTCGGTCCGGCGACCATCGCAAACGTCCGAGGCCCGATCGGCCCTCCGTCGGCCCCGAGGGCACGGTGGAGCTGCCGAAATCGCCGGCCGCGCCGCCCGAGCCCATGACGAATCAGGTGCCGCACGAGCGAGGTCCGGGCTCGGAGGATCGGGGCGGCCTGCGACTGTGACGGAATCAAACGGGGACGAGGACCATGGGAAAGCCGCAAAAGAAGACCGATGCGCAGCTCCAGGACGACGTGCTGCGAGAGCTGCGCTGGGATACACGGGTCGTCGCGACCGACGTCGGCGTCGAAGTGGACGACGGCATCGTGACGCTCTCCGGCACCGTCGACAGCTGGCCCGCGCGCCTCGCCGCACAGGCCGCGGCGCACCGCGTCGCAGGGGTGCTCGACGTTGCGAACGAGGTCCACGTCAAGCTGCCGACCTCGTCGGAGCGCACGGACACGGATGTCGCCCGCACCGTACGCGCCGCCCTCGAGTGGGACCAGCAGGTACCGCACGAGCGCATCAGTACGACCGTCTCGGACGGCGTCGTCACGCTGGAAGGCAACGTCGACTACTGGAGCGAGCACGACGACGCCGGGCGAGCCGTCCGCAACCTGTCCGGCGTGCGCGAGGTACGGAATCGCATCACCGTCGAGCCGCACGCCGCACGGGTCGCACCGGAGACGATCCGCCAGGCGATCGACAGCGCGCTCGAGCGCCACTCACACGCCGCGGATCACATCCAGATCGCCATCGCCGAGGGCACGGTCATCCTCAGCGGTACGGTCACGTCCTGGCCCGAGCACGACGCCGTCCTCGGCGCCGTACGCGGGACGCGCGGTGTCCAGAAGGTCGACGACCAGATCACGATCGGTCACGCCCCGCTCAGTAGCCAGCACCGTTCAGCGTGACGGTCCATGTCGTGCACGACGTGAAGTCGATGCGCAGCACGTTGCCTCGGTCGTCGGTGTAGACGACCGAGCCGCCGTCGAAGCCGGGCATCGAGGATGAAACCGTCTTGCAGGAGAGGTTCCAGTGCAACGCCGGCGCGCCTTGCCGTGTCCACGTGCGGGCGACGCCGCGCTCGGTGAGCGTCGTCTTGACGGAGCTCGTCACGCTACCGCGCCGCGAACGCGTCGTGGGCCCGAGGTCCGCATCGGGGTAGTAGGTCGTGAGTCCCGTGGAGTGGAAGCTCACGTCGGACAGCGCGGCGTTGTCCGCGACGCCGGTCACTGCGACACCGACGTCGATCTTGGCGTCGACCGCTCCGGGGCTCGGGTCGGGCCGCACGTAGACCAGGAAGGAGCCGTCGATCGTGTGCGAGCGTGGGTCGGCACCGGGGACGAGCCGCTCGGTCACGCGCAGGTCGCCCAGCCCCACGGCGAAGCCGCTCGTCGCGCTCTCGTCGCTGTCGTCGAGAACGATCCCGGTTCCCGACACGTCGTACGTCGAGGACGAGCAACCGAAGAGAATGCTCGCCGCGGTCGGGATGCCGTCTTCGTCGGCGTCGGCCGACGACTCGACGGTCCAGCACGAGGTCGGAACGGGCGCACTCCAAGCGCGTAGCAACTTGGCGAGCGGACGAGGAAGGGGCAGCGAGGCCGACGGCGCGATCGATAGCGCCTGCTCGAGCGGGATGTCGTCGAGGAGCGCGCCTTCGAGCGACAGCTCCTCGAGTATCGCGGCCGCGACAGCGCTGCGCTCGACGGCGTCCGGCTCGTTCAGAGCGAGCGACGCCCGCCCGCCGCAGCCTGCCGTGCTCACTGCAGGCACCATCGCGATGGCCACTGCTCGAACGACGCCTACGAGGAGCGAGCGAGATGTCATCGCGAACGACGAAGCACCGTCCATGCCGTCGCGTTCGGGTCGCTGCGATCGCCGACGGCGCGCGCTACTCGTACATCACGTATTCGGGCGGCGGCTTCAGCGCCAGCACCTCGGCGGGTGTCATCAGCTGCCCGCCGTTGCGGTGGTCCTCGTCGAAGAACAGCTTGAACCCCGCGTGGACGCTCGGCCCCATGATCTCCATGAGGTTGTTGTACGTCTCGATCTTCGCCGCCTTCGGGCCGAGCCCGTCGACGCTCTTGATCAGCACGACGCCCGGGTAGGCGCGCAAGGTCGGCTCGTCCTTGACCACGTGCCGATTGACCTGATGGAACACGAGGGCCTTCTCGGGGAGGTCGCCCTCGTTCGTCAGCTTCGACATGTACTCGGCGACGCTGTTGATCATCGCGCCGTCCGTCTGTCCGTAGACCTTGCCCGGACGCTGCCCGGCCTTCATCGCCCACTCGGGGTCGAGCGCGATGCCGACATCCGGCTGGCGGAGGTATTTCTCGAAGTGCTTCACCTCGGTGAGAAAGTCCGACTGTCCGGGCTGGATGTTGAGGAGGAAGAGGCCCTTCGACTCGCGCGCGTGGCGGAGGTACGTGTCGACGGTGCTGTCGTCGACGCGATGGCGATACTTGCCATCGGCACCGGAGCCCGCCTGCACGACGACGGCGATGAGCTCGAACACCGGCAGGACCTTCCGCTCCGAGCCGGCGTACTTGTCGGCGTAGCCGAGGAGCGCCTTCGTCTTCGCGGGGAGGTTGCCTTGGAGCTCGCCGAGCGCGGGACCGCCGGGCGTGCCGCAGAAGCCGACGAGCCGATGATCGGGAAAGAGCGCGCGGCCGCCGCGTGGCAGCTCGGACTTCGGCTTCTCCGCGACGACGGGAGGCGGCGCGAGGCGCGGTGCGGGTGCGCTCACGGGCGCGCTCTTCCGCGGTGCGGACGCGCAAGCGGCGAGAACGAGCGCGAGAAGCGCAAGCGCAGTGGACCTCGTCACGCCGAACGTCATCGCTGATCCAAGAGAACGTCTTTTTCCACCAGGATCCAAACTTTGCGTGTGATGCGCGAGGACCGCGGTGCCTAGTGCAGAGAGCGAGTGTCTGGCATGTGGGGCTCCGTGGAGCGCGGCTCCGGCGCCTCCGTGTGCTTCACCCACAGCTCGAGGGAGCCTGCGCAGCGCTCCCGCGCGACGAGGCCGTACCCCTCGGGCATGTTCCCGCCGAACCCGCAGTAGATCACCACGCGCGTCCCGACCCTCGCGCGCGCGAGGAGGTCCTCGGTCGCGTGGATGTCCTTCCAGAACTTCTCCTCGCTGAGCTCGACGGTGTGGTCGAGCCGATCCGCGGCGGAGCACAGGTTCTCCGCGAACGGATTGAACATGTAGATGCCGTCGAGCAGGGTGGCGTCCTGCTCCTCGAGCGTGCCTTGGCGAAACGTGGGGCTCACGCCGATCTTGGCGGCTGCCTCGCGGGCAATCTCGACGAGGTGAGGGCGATGCTCGATGCCCCACACCTCGCAGTCCACGGCGGCCGCTGCGACGATGCAGAACTTGCCGACGCCCGCGCCGATGTCGAGGATCGTCGAATCGGGACGATCGGCGAGGAGCTTCGCGGCGCGCACGGCCACCTCCACGGGAGTCCAGTAGACGCGCGAAGGGCCCCTCGCGGCGAGGGGGAAGACCTCGTCGAATACGCGGTCGGCCACGAGCCCGCCACGGCGGAGCCGACGAGCGATTCGCGGGAAATCGGGGGGGACGAAGCTCACGAGCCTTGCTCTATACCACCGCGGCGCGATCGGTTCGATCCGAGGTAACGGCGGCCCGTCTCGCTCGCCTTGCTTCGGGGCCCGGGGCCCCGCTCGCCCGCGTAGCTTGCTGCAAACACGACGAGATCGGCGCGGATCGACCTGCGCGGCGGCCTGGCCCGGAAGGTGCTGGAGAGGTGTTCGACCCCAACGCCCGAAGGAGGACTCCCATGTTGCGATTCACTTCCCGCTCCGCGCTCGTCCTGGTCCTCCTCGTCGCCGCGACCGGCTGTGGTGCACGCGCCGTCGCGGAGTCGCCGGCGAAGACGGCGGCCACGTGTGCGAACGGCCAGGGCGGCGACCGCGCCGAGGCCGAGTGCCTGCGCCAGGTCCTCGGCGATCTCGCCGCCCTCGACTCGAACGAGCTCCGTTTGCCGCGGCGGACCGCGGTCACCGCCTGGGGCGCACAAGGTCGATAGCGCCGGGCTTGTTCGAGCTCGTGGGCCGTAGGGCGATGCCCAGAAGCACGAAGGTCGAGACCATCGAGGCGGAGAAGATGTTCGCTGCCAGGTCCGGAAACCGCGTGCTGAGGAGCGCGCCGACCGCAGAAGGAACGACGCCGACCCAGAGCCGTGCCCGGAGCGCGATGGCGGCGCCCCCGACCCCCGCGGCGCTGATCCAGAGGTCCGTCGTGAAGATGTGAGCGACCGGGACGTCGGCGGCATACGCGATGATGCGCTCGCTCTCGATGAGGACTGCGATCCCGACCATCAGGGCCGAAAGCTTTCGATTGAAGGCGTTCGACATGAGCCGCCTGCGGAAGACGAAGGTCCCGATGAGCACCGCCCCCGTGAAGACGCCCCCGAAGAGGACGGTCTTCCGCGGAGTGATTCCGTCCGTCGACATGACGGCGACGATCGTGATCGTCGCGACCAGCACGACCATCAACCCGACGAGCACCGCGCGCGGCGCGGCCTCCACCGTCGGATCGAGATCGTGATCGATGGCCTCGAGGCGCTGGGCCTCGCGCTTGCGCGTCTCGTCCTCGGCGCGCACGGCGGCGAGCCGCACGGACAAGGACGGATCGGGCGACTCGACCTCGCGGAGGAGAGCCTCCGCGGTGTCGGCGTGCTTCTGGCGGATCTCGAGCTCGACGAGCGCGAGGATCGACGCTCGCAGGCCCGCGCTCGCCGCGGCGTGCTTCGGATGCTCGCGAAGGCTCTGCACGAAGCCGAAGCGAGCCTCGGTCGCCAGCTGGTACGCGGTGGCGAGATCGCTCGGCGCTTCCGTCGCCGTCGCGCCGCCGAGGAGTCCGTTCAGGAGCGAGAGTCGCTCCGATGCGGCGTCGCTGAGAGCCAGAGCGCTGCGCCGCTGCAGGAACTCGGCGATCTGATCGCGGAACGCGCGGACGTCCTTCGGGCGCGCGGACGGCTCTCGCGCGGTCGCCGCGTTGCAGAGCGCGCCGAGCAGCTCGGGGACCGATGCGTCGTAGGCCACGGGCTTCGAGGCGGCGACCGACTGCAGGACCTGCATGATGTCCCTCCCGTCGTGGCGGGATCGTCCGGTGAGGACCTCGTGCAGCGTGGCGCCGAGCAGGTACAGATCGGTGCGCTCGTCGAGCTTCGCGCCGAAGAACATCTCGGGCGCCATGTACGCGGGCGTGCCGGCGATACCCTCGGTGGTAGACGGGCCCTCGAGAGGCGTCGCGATTCCCCAGTCGACGAGGTAGACCTCGCCGTAGCTCCCGACCATCACGTTCTCGGGCTTGATGTCGCGATGGAGGATCCCGCGACTGTGTGCGAACTCGATCGTGCGACAGACGTGCGTGAGGATCCCGAGATTCGCGGCGAGCCGATCCACGTTCGCGGTGAGGATGGACCACAGCGGGTGCTCGGCGTTGCCGAGGAGCGTCGCCCAGTCGACGCCCTCGACGCGCTTCATCACGAGCAAGGGACCGCCACGTGCATCTACGCCCAGCGCGTGCACTGGGATCACTCCGGGATGCTCGAGCGCACCGGTGAGCCGTGCCTCGCGGAAGAGCCCGGCGGTCGCCGCGGGCGACGCGTTCTCCTTCAACGTCTTCACCGCCACGTCGCGATCGAGGGAACGCTGGCGTGCGAGATGGACGCGGCCCATCCCTCCTTCACCGATCGTCCTGACGATCGCGAGGTCGGGGCCGGTGTCCTGCTCGCGCGACGAGAGCTCCTTGGCGAGGTCGATCGAGATGTGCGGGAGCCCTTGATCGCTCGATGGCGCCGCAACGGTATCGACGAACGATGCGCCGCGGATCGTCGCGCCGGGCGCAAGCGTGCGCGCGATTGCGAGCAGCGTGATGCGCTCGCGGAAGAGCTCCTCGGTGTCCGCCATCGACACCAGAGTATCTCCCAATTGCACGGCGCGAAGGTCGGGTAGCATCGACGCGTGGTGGAGGGCTGGGAATCGCTGGCGGACGAGGACCTGCTCAAGGTCCGCATCTGCGACCTCGAGCTGAAGATCCCGGGTAGCGAGGTCGAGCCGCGCGTCCAGCACCTGCAGGCGGCGCTCGACGCCCGCAAGATCCTCGTACGCCCCATCTGCTATCTCGGCGCGGAATGGCAGTCGCCCGACGGCGTGCCGGCCATCTGCATCCCGTTCTACCTCGCGCATCCGCGCCTCCGGCAGCTCGAGATGCGCCAGATGCTCGAGATCGAGGGCGGCACCCCGGACGCGTGCGACAAGCTCATGTTCCACGAGTGCGGACACGCCGTGGATCACGCGTTCAAGCTCTCGCCGCGGAAGGCGTGGCGCGACGTGTTCGGCGATCCGCGCGCCGAGTACGACCCGTCGATTTACCACCACCGCCCGTACAGCAAGGCGTTCGTCCTCCACCTGCCGAACTGGTACGCGCAGTCCCATCCCGACGAGGACTTCGCCGAGACGTTCGCCGTGTGGCTCGCGCTCCCGACCGAGGACTGGCGCAAGAACTACGCGGGCTGGAAGGCGCTCGACAAGCTCGAGTACATCGACCGCACGATGCGCGGCATCGCCGGCAAGCCGCCGAAGGTCACACGCGGCGGGCTGCTCGGCGAAGCCGCGAAGTCGAAGAAGACGCTCGGTCAGCACTACGCGTGGAAGCGAAAGCTCTGGTCGACGAACTACCCCGACTTCTACGACGCCGACCTGCGGAAGATCTTCGGTGAGCTCACGCCGGGCGACGAGACGGCAGTGCGTTTCATGAAGCGCTATCGCCGCGCCATCACCACGGCGATCGTCAACTGGACGGGCGAGCCGAAGTACACCGTCGACGCGCTCATCACCCGCCTCATCAAGCGCTCGGACGAGCTCGGCCTCGGCACGCCACGCGACGAGTCCGCGCTCCTCATCGACATCGGTTCGTACCTCTCGACGCTCGTCAGCAATTATCTCTACACCGGCCGATTCAAGAAGAAGGTCTGACGTGAAGGTCCTCGTCCTCTACGACATCGATCGCGCCATCGACCCCGATGAGGGGCTCACCATCCGTGCGCTCCGGCGCGAGGAGCAGAAGCCCACGGAGGCGGACATCATCTCGTGCCTCCGCTCGCTCGGACACGACGTCGATCGCCTCGCCGTCTACGACGACGTTCGCGGAATGCTCGATCGCATCGCGAGCTTCGGTCCCGACGTGGTGTTCAACCAGTGCGAGACGTTCCTCCTCGATCGCGCGCACGAGCCGAACATCCCCGCGATGCTCGACCTCCTGAAGGTCCGCTACACGGGCGCCGGCCCCGAGGCGCTCATGCTCTGCAAGGACAAAGCGCTCGCGAAGAAGGTGCTCGCGTTCCACGGCGTTCGCAGCGCCGGGTTCGTCGTATCGACGCGCGCGCGGCCGCTCCGCAAGCTGCGCAAGTTCCGGTTCCCCGCGTTCGTGAAGCCGCTCGGAGAAGAGTCGAGCAACGGCATCAGCAAGGCCTCGTACGCGAAGAACGAGGCCGAGGCGCTCGAGCGCGCGAAGTTCCTCCACGAGAGCTTCGAGTGCGACGCGCTGATCGAGGAGTACATCGAAGGCCGCGAGCTCACGGTGAGCGTGCTCGGCAATCCGCGCCCCCTCGCATTCCCTCCGCGCGAGACGTTCTTCGGCAAGGCGGAGACGGACGAAGACGCGCCGCGCTTCGCGACCTCACGCGCCAAATGGAACGACGCGTACCGGCGCAAGTGGGGCATCCGTAACGGCGAGCCCGATCCACTTCCGCCGGGAGCCGCGGAGAAGCTCGCGCGGACGGCGCGCATGGTCTACCGCATCCTCAAGGTGCGCGGGCTCATGCGCCTCGACGCGCGCCTCACCGCGGACGGTCACGTCGTCGTGATCGAGGTGAACCCGAACCCCGGCCTCGCGAAGACCGACGACTTCGCGCTGTCGGCCGCGGCCGGCGGGCTCGACTACCAGGCGCTCATCCAGCGAATCCTGGACAACGCCGTTCGTTAGAGCTCGTTCGCGGGATCCGTCTTCGGCGTGGGGGCCGGGGCGGGGGCGGGGGCGGGTGCCGGCGCCTCGCCCGTGCTCGCGGGCGTCTCGCCCGTAGGCGCGACGGGAGCCGGGGGCCTCGGGCGCGGAGCCGGACGCGGCTGCACGGGAGCGGGCGCCTGCGACGCGGGCGGTGCCGCGCTCGTGGCGGTGCCGACCTTGCCTGCGTCCTTGGTGCCCGCGTCGGTCGAGTCGGCGCCTGCGTCCATGGCAGCCGCGGCGCTCGCGTCGGTGGTCGCGCTCGCCGCCGAAGCATCTGTCGCCTCGGGACCCGCGTCGCCCGCGGCCATGGCCGCGGCGCTGCTCGCGCTCGGCGGCGTGGCCGGACCGCTCGACGCCGCCGACGCGCTCGGGTGCGCGCTCGGAACCGCGGGCGGCGGGCCGACGATGCCCGCGAGCATGCCGGTCGTGTACGCGTAGACGCCGCCGCCGGCGACGACGAGAAGAAGCAATGCCGCGACGAGAAGACCGGCGCTGCCGCCCTTCTTCTTGTCGGCGTCCGCGGCGCGACCCGGCGAGACCGCGGACGCGGGCTTGGCGGCCGGGGCTTCCGCGCGAGACTCGGTGACGCCCGGTGCGCTCGGGCTGAGGCCGCCGAGGCCGGAGGCGGAGGCCGGAGGCGGCGACGAGATCGGAGACGGCTGCTCGCCCGGTGACGGCGACGCCATGATCATGGTCTCGCCGGACTGGGCTCGAGTGCTCGCGGGCGCTTGCTCGTGGAGCGACGCGTCGCCCTGCTTGCCGAAGAGCGGATTCTGTCCGATCTCCTCGAGCGACCCGCCAGCCTCCTTGAGGGCCTCCTCGAGGAGCTCGGCGGCCTGCTTCATCACGGTCTGATCGCGGACCGGCTCGCTGCCGCTCTCGGGATCGAGCCGCGGGAACATGGGCTCGGCCGTCTTTGCGGGAGGAGGTGTTGCTCCCGCGGGCGGCTCGGCTTCGGCAACCGGGGCCGGAACGGGCGAGTTCGCCGCCGGCGCCATGCCCATCATCGTTGCCTTGCGCGTGGGCGGGGGACGCGGAGCCGCAACGGGAAGCTTGGGCTCGGAGGGCTTCGGGGGAACGGCCGCGGCAGCGATCGTCGCCGCCGGAGCAGGCTCGGGCTTCGGGGCCGCGGCGGGCGGCGGAGCGACGCCCATCACGGTGGACGCGAGCTTGCTGGCCGGGGCCGCGGCCACGGGAGGACGAGCCGGTGCAGCGGCCGGGAGCTTGGGCTCCGAGGCAGGAATGGCCGGCGCGGCCGCCGGGAGCTTGGGCTCCGAGCGAGGGATGGCGGGCGCGGGGCCGGGACCCGACGGACGGGGACCCGCGAGCGTCCCCGAGCCGACTGGAGCCTTCGCGGCCGGAGGCGGTGCGGCAGCGGCCGCAGCCTTCGCGGCCGGAGGCGGTGCGGCAGCGGCCGCAGCCTTCGCGGCCGGAGGCGGTGCGGCGGCAGCCGGAGAAGGAACCGGGACCTTCGCCGCGCCACCCGCGGCGGCGGGGGCCTTGACCGGAGCGGGCGCAGGCGCGGCGGCAGGCTCGACGGGCGCAGCCGCGACGAGACCCTTCAACGTCGACGGATGTCCGGGCGGAGCTTCCTCGATGGGCTCTTCGGACGTGTAAGCGCTACCGGCATCCGCCTTCTGGGCGATGAGGCGATCGATGACCGCGCGCGAGGAGTCGTCGATCTTGATGAACTTGACGCCCATGCCCGCGGGCTTGTCCGCGCCGGACTGGGTCGGCTCGCGCTTCCACACGACGCGCCCTACACCGGAGATGACGCTCTTGTCGCCCGCGAGACGGATCTCGAACTTGAGCAGCGTTCCCGGAGGAAACGGCGTCGGCGTCTTCACGAAGAGGCCGCCCTTGCTCACGTCGTGAGAGTGGTTCTCGATGAACTCGTCGACCGTTGCGCTCTTGTAGCGAACGTTGAGGCTGACGACCTTGGCGCGCTTGTCCTTCCGCGTATCCTGGCTCATTTTATCTCGCGCCTCGGGAGTGGCAGCGCCCTCCCACGTGGCGGCCTCCATCCTACCCGACCCGGCTTGGAAAACACCAACCGCTGACGGCAGATGGTATGTTCCACCTCGGTTTGGCCCCCGAAGGTCCTCGGCATTTCCGCGCGCACGAGCGTCGCGAGGTGCGACTCACGGTTGAGGTCGCGGGGCAGCGATCCGGCATCCAGCGGCAGGCGGTCGTCGTCGACCTGAGCCTGGCGGGGGCCGGCATCGAGACGGACGAGCCGTTCTTCCCGGGCGATCGGATCTCCGTCACCCTTGCTACCCCGACAATGTGGGACCCGCTCGTGCTCGACGCGGTCGTCGCGTGGGCCCACCCTCCCCGTCCTGCTCGGGCGGTGGATGCGCTCGGCCGTTCCCGAACCGTCTCCCGGGCCGGGATCGTGTTCGACTACCCCGCCCCGGCCTCGGTGCTGGCGATGTTCGAGATGCTCGCGACGCTCGGCTACGAGTGAAGGCGGGAAGCCATCAACGGCTCTTCGAGACCTTCTTCTTCGGCTTCGCGGCCCTGGTCCTCGCCTTTGCCTTGGTCGGCAGATCGAACTCGACGGTCGCGAGGAGCTTCTTCTTCCGCTTGTCGATCTCCTTCTGGAGGTTCGCGACGGCAGCCTCGCGCGCGTCGTAGAGGCGGCGCGGCTTCTTGTGGATGCGCGGGTCGGAGAGCAGCGCGTACGTGAGCCACGGGAAGACGGCGGTGACGTCGCAGTGCACGTACATCGAGCCGTACTGGACGCTCTCGGCCGAGACCTTGCCCCACGTGTGGCCTTCTCCCGCGGGGCACGAGCTGAGCGCGCCGTTGTCGACCGGGTCGACGCAGAGCTGCACGTCGAAGTCGAAGCCGTGCGTGGGGACGCCGAGGATCTGGTCGAGGAGCGGCTCGCCCTGGAGCGTGTAGTTCTTCGGCACGCCGCCGCCGAGGATCCAGATCGCCATCTTCTTCTTCAGGGTGCCGAAGCAGTGGTGCTGCATCGCGCCCATCTCGAAGACGTCGTCGTTGACGTCGATCTCGAGCTTGAACTTGTCGCCGTAGAGGCGCTTCAGCTTCACGATGTTCAGGAAGATCGAGCCGTCCTGGACGGCGCCGACGAAGATCGGAACGCCGTACTTCCAGCACGTCGAGAGGAGCGAGGGGCTCTGGATGCCGAGCGCCGCCTCGATCTTCGCGATGTCCTTGCCGAGCATGAAGTGCAGCTCGGTCGTCGTCATCTTCTTCTGGTAGGCGGGCTTCATCAGCAGCGCGCTGAACAGCTTGTCCGTCTCGAGGAGGGTCTCCTCCCAGAAGCCGAGGTCGTAGATGCGGATGATCCGCGCGAGCCGGTACTGGAGGTCACCGGCGTTCGGGTCGATCTCGCGGATGCGGTGACCGATGATGCGATGCGCGTCGTGATAGAGGTTGGCGCCCGTCGTCGTGAGGCTGTCGACGAGGCCGCGTTCGATGAGCGGAATGAGGCACGACTGGTGGAGCCCGGCGGGCGTCATCGCGCCGGACATCGTCATGAACGTGCAGCAATCGTCCTGCGAC
>Ga0113563_10001716_pt1 | contig 12709 bp, 15 predicted proteins | sample Mud3Dept3metaG_FD_80117 | JGI IMG/M metagenome (GOLD analysis project Ga0113563, IMG submission 80117) | Freshwater wetland microbial communities from Ohio, USA, analyzing the effect of biotic and abiotic controls - Mud 3 Core 4 Depth 3... | ecosystem: Environmental > Aquatic > Freshwater >...
TGGTGCCGAAGAGGGGACTCGAACCCCTACGTGGGAACCCACACTAGACCCTGAACCTAGCGCGTCTACCAATTCCGCCACTTCGGCACGTCATTGAATTGGATAATAAAAACCTACAATTAAAACAAATCGTTGTCAAGGATTTTTTCCAGCCATCCCCAAAAGGAGGGAAAATGGTTGAATCATGCCGGTGTGAAAATTCATCTTAACCTATGAAGGGAGATGATAAGAATGAACGTGGATCGTTTGGTTCTGACTTTTGCGGGCATATTTATTCTTGTAAGTTTGATTCTGTCCCAGATCCATTCTTCTTACTGGCTCTTTTTCACCGCATTTGTCGGCCTCAACCTGTTCCAGGCTTCCTTTACGGGCTTCTGCCCCCTGGCTAAAATCCTGAGCGCCATGGGAGTAAAAGCTGGAGTTGTATTTAAGGTTTAATCTTTTCCCATCACGCAGACCTATTGAATTAATACCCTTCGTGTGGTAAAAAGAAGTTGGCTGTGAATAAATACGGCTGACTATGGAGGTTAATATCGTCCTTCAAGGGATCCCCCTCAAATTTACTCAAGTAAGACCCAACCCTATTTTCAATCTTTGCATCCCCCGAAATCTCCCATAGAAATTCGTCTCCTGAGCTGTCCTTGCGGAGAAGAAAGAGGTAAAGATGTCCTCCCATAATCATTACCCCCATATCACCGCCGAAGAAGCGGTTTCCCACATCCAAAACGGCGACACCGTTGCTTTCAGCGGGTTCACTCCCGCCGGGGCGGCCAAAGCAGTCCCAAGAGCCTTGGCTGCAAGGGCGACGGAATTGAACAGGCGGAGTGAAACCTTCAAGCTCCGGATCCTTACCGGGGCGTCATGCGGAGAGAGCATCGACGAAGCTCTGGCTCAGGCCGGGGCCGTCGCTTGGCGCGCCCCTTATCAGAGCAGCTCCAAATTGAGACAGATGATCAACCGTCAAGAGGTAGAATACGTGGACATGCACCTGTCCCATGTCCCTCAGACCGTCAGCTTCGGCTTTTTCGGAAAGATCAATACGGCGATCGTCGAGGCAACGGAGATCACCCCCGACGGCCGGGTTTTCCTGACCACTTCCATCGGCGCCTCTCCAACTTACTTAAAATGCGCCGATCGGGTGATTATTGAAATCAACCGGCATCATTCCATGCGGCTGCGGGAAATGGCGGATATCATGATCGTGCCCCCTCCCCCGCATCGTCATCCAATCCAGATCCACGACCCGGTCAGTAAGATCGGCTGGCCCTATGCCCAGGTGGACCCCCAGAAGGTCATCGGGGTTGTTGAAAACGATGAACCGGACCACGTACCCCCCTTCAATCCGCCCGGCAGGGCAAGCCTAAAAATTGCCGAGCACCTGGTCCGATTCCTGGCCAATGAGCGGAGCGCGGGACGCATCCCTCGGGAGTTTCTTCCCTTACAGGCCGGGGTGGGGAACATTACCAACGGAGTCATGGCCGCGCTGGGAAAAAGCCCGGAAATTCCCCCCTTTAAAATGTTCACCGAAGTCTTCCAGGACTCTCAGGTGGACTTGATGAAAGAGGGAAAGCTCCTGGCGGCCAGCTCAACCAGCCTGGCCGTTACGCCGGAAAAGCTGCGGCAGGTCTATGCGGACATGGATTTTTTTGCCCCCCGCGTTGTCCTGCGCCCCCAGGAGCTCTCCAATAACCCCGGCATCATACGGCGGCTCTGCGTCATCGCCATGAATACAGCGTTGGAGGTGGACCTTTACGGAAACGAGAATTCTTCCCACATCTACGGAACGGATGTGATCAATGGAATCGGCGGAAGCGCCGATTTTTCCCGGAACGCCTACCTTTCCATTCTCATGTGCCCTTCCGTCACAAAGGGGGGAAGAATTTCCACCATCATTCCCATGTGCCCCCATGTGGACAACACGGAGCATTCCGTGGCCATCATCGTGACCGACCAGGGACTTGCCGACCTCCGGGGCCTGGGTCCCATGCAGCGGGCCAAAGCCATGATCGAGAATTGCGCCCATCCCGCTTATCGGGACTATCTGTACCGATACCTCGAGCAATCCCGCGTCGGCCACATCCGGCATAATCTGGATAAATGTTTTGAACTCCACCGCAACCTGCTGGAATCCGGGGCCATGCTGCAAGACTACAACCCCGCGGACTTCCAGGAATGATGGCTTCGCAATAGAGCGTCATTCGGGTGAAATGCAGGATAAGGGGATTTTTAGGGAAATGCCATTCCGCCCTGCACTACGTGGAGTGCAGGGCAGCCTTGAACCTTGCATGGTTTAGGGCGCATTCCGAAATTGGAACAGATCTCTTATAATAGAGAACACTTGCCGATCATATAGGAGGGAGGCTATTCCTATGGAGACCAAGATCCGCTTAGGAATCAGCACCTGTCTGCTGGGCGAAAATGTCCGGTTCGACGGCGGCCACAAACTGGACCATTTTCTCACTGACACCTTGGGCCAATACGTGGAATACGTTCCCGTCTGTCCGGAAGTGGAGTGCGGTTTTGGAATTCCCCGGGAATCCTTCCGCCTGGTGGGCGAAGCCGAAAATCCTCGCCTGGTCACCACCCGGACCAACGTGGACCACACGGACCGCATGCATCAGTGGGCGAGAAAGCGGGTGCAGGAGCTGGAAAAGGAAGAACTGCACGGGTATATATTCAAGAGCGGCTCTCCCAGCAGCGGGATGGAGCGGGTCAAGGTCTATGACCGCAACGGGGTGCCGGCCAAGGTCGGGGTCGGCGTCTTCGCCCGGATATTCATGGAGCACTTTCCACTTCTCCCGGTGGAAGAAGAAGGGCGTCTCCACGATCCCAAACTTCGCGAGAATTTCATCGAACGGATCTTCACCCTTAAAAGATGGCGGGAAACGGTGGCCCAGAGACAAAGCCTGGGTGTCCTGGTTGATTTTCACACCCGGCATAAGCTTTTGATTCTCGCCCATAGCACCGAGACTCATAGGGCCATGGGAAAGTTGGTGGCCGAGGGGAAGGGAATTCCCCTGAAGACTCTCTATGAAAAATATCAAACCCGCTTGATGCAAGCCCTGCAGCTTAGGACAACCGCCAAGAAGAACGCCAACGTCCTACAACACATGCTAGGCTATTTTAAGGAGCAGCTTTCGACCGACGAAAAGCAGGAGATGCTCGAAATCATCAACCAGTACCGCCAGGAGCTTTTCCCCCTGATCGTTCCTCTAACCCTGATGAACCACTACGTGCGTAAGTACGATCAGCCCTATCTCAAAGAACAGCACTACTTAAACCCGCACCCCGTGGAGCTGCAGCTGAGGAACCACGTCTAAGAATTGCGGAATGGGGATTGCGGAATTCGGAATAGAAAAACTTTCAAAATGCGGCTGAAATCAGTGGAACCAGCCCCGAGCACCTATTTGGGGGGGAAAACCAACACCATAATCTCTTCTCCTGCCTTCCGGGCAAATTCCATGTTGATTTCCAGGCTGCTGTTTCTTAAACCCAAGGAAAAGGGGATTTTGCCCTGGTCTTTTTCCAGATGCACCATGGAACGGGCCAGCGAAAAAACACGGTCTGCCAAATGGGCGCTGGGGGCCAGAAGCTGATAATTTCCCCTGGCCTCGACCGAAAATAAAACCTTCCCTTCTTTCGTCTTTTGCAGAGAGATTTTTTTAGCCTCTTCATTCGCCCCGTAAAGCATGGTTAATCCAAGGAACTTCAAGGCCAGTTCCTCCGGGTCTCCCCCGGGGTCGCCGGAAACCCCCTTGCTGGCCTTCTCCAGTTCCCTCCGAAAGTCCGTCTCCATGAAACAATCGCAAAATTCCTGCAGCCTCAGGTGGTAACTCCGGTCGTCTTTGATCATAAATTTTCCCTCCTCAATCCATTAGATGGAATTTCTCCTTAAAATGATTCATCGCCGCAGGGGTGATTCATGAACCGTCCCTGCGGCCCGACTGTTCCACGCATATGCCGGAAAATTAAGCTAAGTCCAAATCCCGGCAATGGATTTACCGCAGAACTTGCACTTCCCCTTGTTGAGATTGACCTCCCCGATGGAGTATCCCTGACGGAAGATTAGGAGCTTTTTGCATTGGGGACAGTAGGTCCGTTCCCCTTCGTGGCCCGGAACGTTGCCGATGTAAGCATATTCCAAACCCGCTTCCATGGCGATCTTACGGTTCTTTTCCAGGGTTGTGACCGGAGTTGGAGGGAGGCTGCGAAGTTTGTAGAGAGGATAGAAGCGGGAGAAATGGATGGGCGTATCCGCACCCAGCTCCTCTTTGATCCAGGCGCACATTTTACGGACGATTTCCGGGGTGTCGTTATGGGTAGGGATGACCAGGTTGGTGATCTCCACGTGGACCCCTTCGCCCTTCAGGGTCTTCAGGCTCCGCAGGACAGGGGTCAGCCGCCCCTGGGACATACTGCTGTAACAATCTTCGGTGAAGCCTTTCAGGTCGACGTTGGCGGCGTCGAGGAATGTACAGAGCTCCTGCAACGGAGCGGGATTGATGAACCCGTTGGAATGGCAGACATTGAGGATCCCGGCTTTTCTGGCCAGCCTGGCTGTGTCCAGCATGTATTCGTAGAAAATGGTCGGCTCTACATACGTGTAGGCAATGGAGCGGGCACCGGCTTTTTTGGCCAATTCCACAACCCGGTCCGGTGGCAGGTCGTAATTGTAGGTTTCGTCGGGTGCGACCTGGGAAATCTCCCAGTTCTGGCAAAACTTGCAGCGGAAGTTGCACCCGGCAGTGGCGATAGAAAAGGACGTGGAAGCCGGGAGAAGATGGAAAAAAGGTTTCTTCTCCACCGGGTCCACGTGCACGGCGCAGGGGTTGCCATAAACCAGGCTGTAATACTTTCCCTCCCGGTTTTCCCGGACTCCGCAGAATCCCCGTCCTCCCGCGGGGACGAGGCATTCCCGGGGACACAGTTGGCATTGGACCTTGCCGTCCTTCATGGCCTGGTAATAAGGAGAAAGCTTGGGGCCGAGAAGACCTTTCTTTCCTCTTTGGGCATAAGCCGGGGAAGGATGGCCGGAAACGGACCAGAACAGAGAGCAGCAGGCCGCCGCCTTCAGGAAATGGCGCCGGGAGAAGGTAAGAGTCTCTCTGCCCGCTTGATCGATCATAAGCCGTATTTCTTCAGGATCTTGCCCGTGCGGGCGTTCTCCACAATTTCATCGAACTGGGGCCCCAGGTCGGCTCCCAATTCCTTGGCTCTTTTCTTGGCCCACAAGCCGATGTTTCTCGAGTCCTTGTAAAACTCTTCCCCCTGCGCCTTCTGGGAGTCGAACTCGTTCAGGCGGTCGGCTTCGGAACGGTGGTACGTCACCCGGGAAACCACTTTGGACATCTTTTTGCTTCCGCATCTCAGGCAGGCAATTTTCTTCTCGTCTTCTTTCTTCATCACCAGAAAGCCGCTGACGGCCCCACACTCCTGGCATGCATATTCGTAAATGGGCACGGCGAAAACCTCCAAAAAATCTATTCAATGGGACGCAGATGCACGCAGATCAAGGCAGATCAAGAAATATTTCAGCACCTAACCGGTTGCGGAAAAAATCATTTTTGCTAGTTATTGCGAGGAGCGTAAGCGACGTGGCAATCTCGAAAAAATTGATTCTATTGTGAATGGGATTGCTTCGCTGCGCTCGCAATGACTCCCCCATAGAGGTTTTTCAGCAACTTGCTAAAATACCAAATGTGTTATTTTCCATCTGCGCAAATCTGCGTTCATCTGCGTCCCATCAAATCAAAAAATATCCGCCGAGAACAGGTAGATCTCGGTCCCCTTCTCTTTCCAGGCGTTCTTCGGCAGGCCCGCTTTCCGGCAGGTCTCCTCCAGAAATCTCACCCGGTCCCACCTGTACTCCATAGCCACCTGGGGGAGCAGAAGGCCGGCGTAGAACCCCTGCTTGATGTAGAGCCCATGCTTGCCCACCTCAATCTCGCCGACATCCTGGACCCTCTGAAGGGGGGTCAGCACGGAAATTTCCAAGTCCAGGTCCTTCAGCTCGGCGGCCGAAAGGGGGGAAAAGCGGGTGTCTTCAAAGGCCGCGGCCATGGCCATCTCTTCAACCACCTGGTAAAGGGGCCGGCTCGGCTGAATCGTTCCGACGCATCCCCGCAGCTGGCCGTGTTTGTGAAGAGAGACGAAAGCCCCCCGGTTTTCCTTCAGTTGCCCTCCGGTAACGTCGATTTTGGAAGGTTTCTCCCCTTTCAATCGTCTTCCGATCGCTGACTGAGCCACTTGACGGAGGGTTTTCTTTTCCTCATCCGTCAATCCCAGGCTAATCCCGGTTTTTCTCCGATCCGATTCCTTCTCCAAACCTTCTGAATTTCTGAAGAAGACCGCGGCCGCGTATCCCACCACCCCGGAGCGGTCCCCGGTGACATCCCCCGAGTTCATGTACTTTAAAACCTTGGCCCGATTGGCTCCCAGTTCTTTTGCCGCCACCATCACCGCTATCACCGGCCCCCCGCCGCAGGCTTCTCCCTTCCCGCTATCCAAATCCCGGCTCAATTTCTGGGCATCGAAGGCCTGGATGCCGTCCAGAACGATCCTGTCCAGCTGAACCGCCCGGTCGTAGGGATGATAGTGAGAAAGGTCAGTGCTGGCCACGAGCAGGACCTTTTTCCCCTTCACCGCCCGGGCAATGGCCTTGCCCACCGCCTCACAGGAGCGGTAGTCCTGGCTTCCCATGACCATGGGCACAAGGGTAAACTTCCCCAGGACCGCCTGGAGGAAGGGCAGTTGAACTTCCAGGGAATGTTCCTGCGAATGCGCCCGGGGGAGATCCTGGATGAGGTTGCTTTCGCTTTTGAGCTTTTGGCAAAGTTCTTTTTCGATCTGCAGGACCCCGAGGGGCGTTTCATAGCCGCCCCGGTCATAAACCGATGCTCCTTGAAAGGGAAACCGGTGGCTGGGGGCCAAGATCACCACCGCGTCGAATTTCATCCCTTCCACGACCTTGAAGGCATGGGCCGCCACCAGGCCGGAATACATATACCCGGCGTGGGGGGAAACCAGGGCGATGATTTCCCCGGCCACTTCCTCCTTGGCTGCCTTGGAAAGGTATTCCCCTACCTGCCGGGAAAGGGTTTTCCTGTCCCCGGGGTAAAAGGAGCCGGCCACTGCAGGTTTTCTCAACTCTTCTTTCATAGCTTTCCCTTCACCTTTGGCTCTGCCCCGCTCCTGACAGTTTGCAGAGGCTAAAAGGACCCCGCTTCCCGCAATCGCCAGAATGAAAAGGGAAAACCAATTCACCCAGGCATGGAAAAAGGTTCTCATGGCGTTCGGGTTTGGTTCTGGTGCTGAATGGTCGGGGGAAAAGCTGTCCCTCCGGAAAGAACGATTTTTAACCCCTCCTCCACGGTGAAATCCGTAATGATTAGGTCCTCCTGCTTGAACAAGGCCACGTTTCCAATGTACAGATTGTTGGTAGGGAGGTAGACCGAAACCAGGCGCTGGGCCTGGGCCGTCCCCTTTAGGGAAACCTCGCTGGTTAAGAATCCAACGGCAAGGATCCCCGCTTTGGGGTATTCGACCAAAACGACCTTCTGGAAGGTGGAGCTGCTGGAGGGATGAAAAGCCTCCACCAGCTGTTTGATGGTGGGGTAGATGTTATTGAAGACGGGGATCCGCATCAGCAGGGTCTGGAACCATTTCAAGACCCGGGATCCCAAGACATTGGTGGCCAGAACACCCACCAGGAAGATAATCACGATTTCGGAAAGAATTCCCAGGCCGGGGATTTCTCTACCCAGGATCTGATGGATGATGGGGCTCAGGAACCCGTCGAGGACACGGAAAAGCCAGTAGAGCGCAAAGGCAGTGATAAGAATGGGGACGACCACCACCAACCCGGTTAAAAAGGTCTTTTTGATCGCCCCTCTGACTCTCTCCATGGAATTCCCAATCCAAAAACATCAATCGGAATTAGTGACAGGTACCGCAATGGTGACTGGAACAACCGCCGCATCCTCCTGCCTTGGAGGAAGAGGCGACGAACTTGGACCCGCTTTTGAAGCTGAAAGCGGAGACTTTCTTGCTTACTTTGCTGCTGTTGCATTTAGGGCATTGGACTTTCGGTTTATCGCCGAAGACGATCTTCTCGAAGTCCTGGTCGCATTTGGGGCAATGGTATTCAAAGATGGGCATTCCCGAACTCCTTTTTTTGTTTAATTATAACAAAGGGATGGGGGGGAAGGCAATGCAAATGCAGAATTCGGAATAAAAAACGGAACCCCAATTCTCTAAGAATTCCGCATTTAAAAAGTTATGCTTTCTCGATCCTCACCTTGGCGCCGTCGGCTACCTTTTTGAAGACTTTGGCATCCCCGTTGATTTTGCCGATCACGTTTACCGCGCTCGCCGGGCGCACCTCGTTCCCCCGGCTCACCGGGGTGGGCCCGAAGAAGATGCAGAAAGCGCTCCCGTTGGGCCAGTATCCCAAATCTCCCACTTCCACCAGTTCCTTGGCATCCTTTTCCAGCGAGGATTTCACCGGGATGGCAAAATAGATCTCATCCCCCCAGGTATTTCCCCTCGCCTCGATGGGAAGTGCTTCATAGATCTTCTTCGCCGTAGGGGAGTCGTTCAAAACCGCTTTCGCTTCTGCATTTCCCGCTTTGATTTTAATCTTGTTGCTCATACCCGCCTCCCGTATCTCTAGAATGAAGATTTCTTTTCAGAAAAAGCAGGCATATTCTTTCTGTTCCTGCTTCTCTGATTTTTTTAAGGGTGATGGTTGCATGACTGGATACACAATTAAAGAAGGTGTGTATTTCGGGATGATTCTTTCCTAATCATGAATCGGTTGCCAAACTGCGCTTATTCGGCTATCAGGAAGCATAGCTGTGCAACCCGGAAAGAAGATAATTGACCCCGAAGTAGGTAAAGATGACCGAGACGAAGCCAATAAGGGAAAGAATGGCCGTTCGTTTCCCCCGCCAATCCCGGGTGATCCGGGCGTGGAGGAAGACGGCGTACACGAACCAGGTGATCAAGGACCAAGTCTCCTTGGGATCCCAGCTCCAGTAAGCCCCCCAGGCGTAGTTGGCCCAGGCCGCTCCGGTGACGATGCCGATGGTTAGAAGCGGGAAGCCGACCACAATGGTCCTGTAAATCAAATCATCCAGAGAATCCAGGTCGGGGAATAGACCGGCCATACCGCCCTCTTTTTCCATCTTCCCCTTTTTCTTTAGCTTGACCAGGTAAACGATACTGACCGCGCAGGAAATGGCGAAGGAGGCATAGGCCAGGAAACAGGTTATCACATGGGCATGGAGCCAGTTGCTCTGGAGAGCAGGGATGAGGGGATCGATTCTGGCGGAGACGCCGGGGGCCAGGGAAGCATAGGCGTTAAACGCAAAGGCGAAGGGGAGAGCAAAGGCTCCGATGACCCGCGATTTCAGTTTCCGTTCCCAGAGCAGGTAGAGAAGGGCGATGCACCAGGAAAAGAAAACGAGCGATTCATACATATTGGAGAGGGGGGCATGGCCAAAACCCATCTGGTAAGACTCCACCCATCTCAAAAGAATGGCCGCCGTCTGAATCCCAAGGGTAATCCAGGCCACTCCGGTGGCGAGTCTTCCCAGCCGCTCGGCCCGGAAAGCCAGGTAGGTGAAGTAAACCACCGTGCAGAAGAGGTAGAGAAAGGTCACGGCGCTGACCAACTTGGGGCTGATCATGATGGGCCTCCTGCAGAACTCTTCTTCTTTGCGGAAGAAACCGCTTCTTTCACAGCCTGTCCGATTCGATCCATCTCCTTCTCGAATTCCGACCGATTCCGGTGGCTGGAGCCGGCTATCTCCACCTGCGTTTCTTCCTTCTTCTCCATCATTCTAATCCAAATCCGCCGGTGGGACATGAAGAAGGTCATATAAAAGCCGGCCATCATGAGGAGGCACCCCGCCCAAACCACCCAGACTCCCGGGTCCTTGTTTACCTGGAGACCGGAGTAATACCTGGGCTGAATCTCCCGAACCCGAAACTCGTAGCGCCCGGGCATTTTGGAAATAAACTCGGGGTGATTCTGGAGGATCACCAGGTCCTCCACCGGCCGCTCTCCCTCCAGAAGCCTGCCCTGGAAGGCCGGGCCCATTCCTTGAAGGTCGGGGATGAAGCGGTCGAGCACCAGGGAGTGGGGGGTCCCCGGGATCTCGGTCCGCGCCCCCGGTTGAAGGGACAGAGCAAATCCTCTCCTGGAAGACCGCTCCATCACATCCAGAACGGCCTTTTCCACCGAAGCCACTCCGTAGCTGGATTGATACAGGGAAATCCCCTTGTAGGTCAAAGGTTCGTTGACTCGAATGGGCTCCGTCAGAACCTTCTGGCTGCCTTCCAGGATCGTCACCGTGCTTTTGAACTCCCGGGGGGCTCCGGTGGGATAAAAGGAAACGCTGAATTGATCCAGCCTGACCTTGAAGCCCAGGGGCTCGACCTGTTGCCCGCTCCGCAGAAATACCCGGTCCGCGCTCTCTCCTTCGGTGATGTTCACGTACCCGCGAAACCCGTAGAAGGACCCGATCATGGCGCCCAGCAGAATCACCAGGATGCTGAGGTGGATGCAATAGAACCCCAGCCGGGACAGTTTTCCTTTCTCGGCAAAAAGGTACCCCAGCCCCTCCTCCTGCAAAACCCGGGGCTTCGCGAAAGTTCGGGAAAGAATACTCTGAATTTCCGCAAGCGCGTCCCTTGCTGAAAGAGAAAGTGAAAACCTTCTCGCCGGTGCTATCCCTTTCCATTGCCCCTCTCCAAGTTTTATTTCCGGCAGGGAGAAAAACTTACGGATCGAGGGCCACCTTCTCAGGGAGCAAACCATTAAGTTCAGGCTGAGGAGGGCCAGGAGAAAGACGAACCACCCAGCATGGTACATATCCAGGAACCCTAGGATCCGCAGGATCTTGTAGGTGGAGACTTTATAGATGCGGAGGTATTCTTCGGGGGTGGCATTCTGGGGGATCAGGGTGCCAAAAATCGAGACCACGGCCAGAACGATCAGCAGCAGAATCGTTAGGCGAACCGAAGATAGGAAATCCCGCAAAGTCGGTAAAAATCCTTGTTCTTTTTCCCTAGTGGACAACGGATGCCTCATAAAAAAACTGGCGTTGAGCTTTGGCCCAACGCCAGCCAGATGGACCCACTTTGCCGATCAATCACCCTTTTTTATGGCACTTCGCGCATTCAGAATCCTTGTTCTGGCTGAATGCCTTGGTCCCGTTGTGACAAACCCCGCAGTGCTTGTCCTGCCCATGAGCTTCCTTGGTCATTTTCAGGTCCTGTTTCTTCATGGGGAAAATCTTGGTATGGCAGTCCGTGCATTTCGCCTTTTGCGTTGTTACGTGGTTTTCGTGGCTGAAAACGACAGGGTCCGCTCCCTTAGGAGTAAATTTAACGTCCCCTCCCCCGACCTTCTTTGCCTGGGCAAAAGCAATGCCCAAGAAGGCGAAGCAGACGATACTGATGCTAATAATCGCAACTTTCCAGGCTTGATTCTTCAATTTTCATCTCCTTTCCAAGAAGAGTTGATGGTCATTCAAATTTAACTAATCCATGCCGCATATTTATACCACTTAGTTTATCCTCAGAAAGAAATTCCCGTCAAGGAGAAAAAATAGGCATGCCGGCAACCTGTAAAATCCCTAAGGATTCTAAGGCGATTTATGTTAATTTAAGAGTGACGAGCGGCACCCCGGTCGCCCAACAAAAAAAGATTGGGACGCAGATGAACGCAGATTTTCAGGATGCTGTTAAGTCAAGTCCCCCTTAATCCCCCTTTTCCATAAAAGGAGGAAAATGTCTAAGGATTCATCGAATTCCCGTGAATTCCCTCTCCTCCCTTTGCAATAGGGAGGCCGGGAGGGATTTCCGGAGGAGAGTTTATGGTCCGGGAAAAGCAGGTCAAGTCCATCCTTTCGAAATCGGGAATCCCTGGCGTTGACTACTGCCTGAATCCCTATGTGGGCTGCGCCCACGGCTGCAAATACTGCTATGCCACCTTCATGAAGAGATTCACCGGGCATGCCGAGCCCTGGGGCGCCTTCGTGGACATCAAAGTGAATGCCCCGGAGGTTCTCCGGCGGGAATTAAAAAGGACCTGCAAGGGCTATGTCATGCTCAGCTCGGTGACCGACCCCTACCAGCCGCTGGAGAGGAAATACGGGCTGACCCGCCGATGCCTGGAAATCCTTTTAAGCCAACAGTTTCCCGTGGGCATCCTCACCAAGTCTCCCCTCGTTCTTCGGGATTTGGATTTAATCCGGCAGTTCGATGATCTTGAGGTTGGGATGACGATCACCACCGATGACGACAGAATCAAGAAGATCTTTGAACCCGCGACCCCGCCGCTGGCAGCGCGAATTCAGGCACTGAAAGAAATCCACGATCAAGGAATTCGCACCTATGCCTTCATCGGCCCCCTGTTGCCCCAGAATCCGGAGGTACTTGCCGCGAAAATCAGCCCCCATGTCGATTCCGTTCTGGTCGACCGGATGAATTACCTCAACAAGACCATTGGCCTGTACCGGCGCTATCACTTAACCGAGTGGCTGGAGAGCGACTTCATCGATGAAATTCTGCGAAGGCTGAAGGCGGGATTCTCAGGGAAAGAAGTGAATATTTGCTAATTTTCTCCCTTTCATCTGCCCTGCCATCGCCCTTGGGATTCGATTGACATTTCTTACCGTTCCGAATATGGTTACACTGAAAA
>Ga0113563_10001717_pt1 | contig 12708 bp, 13 predicted proteins | sample Mud3Dept3metaG_FD_80117 | JGI IMG/M metagenome (GOLD analysis project Ga0113563, IMG submission 80117) | Freshwater wetland microbial communities from Ohio, USA, analyzing the effect of biotic and abiotic controls - Mud 3 Core 4 Depth 3... | ecosystem: Environmental > Aquatic > Freshwater >...
AATTGAGATCAATAAGTTCCGGGTTTGCCTCTTCGGCAATCATTGCTGCCTCCACCATAGCATCGACAAGATGACCATACAGCTGTATTCCGATGGGTCGCTCGAAATCATAAATATCCAGTTTTTTGACACTCTTTTCACCTTCCCTTATTAATCCATCAGATGATATGAATTCTGTGAACATGAAATCAGCTCCGAAAGACTTACAAACCATACGAAATGAAGGATCGGTAATATCCTCCATTGGTGCAAGGAACAAAGGATAATCACCCAGTGAAATAGTACCAATTTTCAAAGCTGGTTATTTATGAAATTGTCTGATACAACCGCGGGAAAAGTTAAGGATGCTGGAACAGCCAGAGCTTCCGATAATTTTGCTTTTTCCAGTTCCTTCTTCCTGTAAAAGTATATCAATCCGTACTCCTCGCATTCTTTCTTTCTTATTTCTTCAGGAAGAGAACTGAGGGTTGACTCAACTTCATTCCAGATCTGAAGTATTATTTCATCAGCTTCTTTTCTCATATCACCTGTACGTTCAGTAAGGTCAGATGCCTTCTTTGCGAGAGCTTTATGTGAATTATAGGCTTCAATAAAATTTTCAAACCTGACTTTAACAACAGCAATAGTCGGATTGGTAATAGGACTACCTCTTTTTCTTAGTCTGAGCTCTTCTCCTTCAATTATTCTATGACTCCAGCTTATCAGATCATTTTCTTTGTTCACTGAGGGTATTGTCAGTTCATTTATTGGGAGACCGTAATATGCTCTCGTATCAGCCGGCAGATCACCACGAAAAATTGCCATATTCATTACCCTTACAAAATGAGTCAGGTAAATCCTTGCTTTTCTAATAATCTCATTGTATTCCTTGCTTTTTTTATTCTGTGTAGCAAAGGCCAGTCGTTGAAGCTGAATGTTATGTTCAAAAATTGGAAGGAATTTCTGCAACCTCATGATAATCTTTGCTGAATACGCAAGTTTATGTGGATGAAGTTCTTTTCCTTTTTCGAGTGCTGTTTTCATAGCTCTGATGCGGGCTGCATCAGTGTTAGGTAATCTCCTGTAAGGCATAGTAATAATATATGTTAATAAATTGTTGGCAATCTCTGCGAATATAATGTTAATTTGTTAATAAAAAACATTATTCGCATATAAATAATGCTGATAACTAAAATATTCTGAAATAACTATATTAGTAAAAAATTGTTGATAACACTTTCACATAATATTATACGTAAAAAATACCGTGATTGTTTCATATTTTTATGATATTAACTCAGAAGTTTAATCACATATTAATTCAAACGCCATGTTTAAAAGTGAAACATATATTAAAAGAAGAGAAGAGCTTCGAAAGACGATGAAAACCGGGCTGGCATTGTTCATCGGAAATACTGAAGCACCTATGAATTACCCTGCCAATACCTATCATTTCAGGCAGGATAGTGATTTTCTCTATTTTTTTGGCCTCGACCTTTCGGGATTAGTGGGATTAATGGATTTCGATTCAGGAAAGGACCGGATATTTGGAAATGATGTTGACATAGACGATATAATCTGGATGGGTCCCCAGCCAAGTATAAAAGAGCTTGCTCTTAAATGTGGTGTGACAGCCACGGCCCCTGCCGTCAAACTTGAAGAATCAATAAAAGACGCTCTGGCCAAAAAACGAAAAATACATTTTCTGCCCCCATACAGGGGAGAGACCAAAATGATTCTTGGCTCATTGCTTAAGGAAAATCCGTGCCGGATGAAGACACTCGCATCAACTGATCTTATTAAAGCTGTTGTTTCAATGAGATCAATTAAAGAAAAAGCAGAAACGGAAGAGATTGAAAAAGCTATCGGGATTGCTTATGAAATGCACGTCACTGCAATGAAAATGTGTAAACAGGGGATAAAGGAGCAGGAGATATTTGGTGCAATCGAAGGTATTGCTCTGGCAAAAGGCAGTGGAACTTCCTTCCCGATAATACTGAGTATAAATGGTCAGACTCTTCACAATCATGATCATGGAAATGTTTTAAAGAAAGGCAGAATGATGGTCACCGATGCAGGTGCTGAAACAAACCTGCACTATTCATCTGACATTACCAGGACAACTCCTGTCGGCGGAAAATTCAGCCATCAGCAACAGGAATTATATGAAATTGTTCTGAAAGCAAACACCGAAGCCGTTAAAGCCTCACGTCCGGGTCTCTCCAATCGCGACACACATTTTCTTGCATGGAAAATAATTGCATCCGGAATGAAGGATCTGGGACTTATGAAAGGCGATATTGACGAAGCAGTCGCAGAAGGAGCTCCTGCTCTTTTCATGCCTCATGGCATCGGGCATATGATGGGGCTTGATGTTCATGATATGGAATCACTCGGGGAAGATTTTATCGGGTATAATGAAAATGTGAAAAGAAGCAGTCAGTTTGGCCTGGCATTCCTGAGGTTTGCCCTTCCCTACAAACCAGGGCATGTATTTACTGTTGAACCAGGATGCTATTTTATTCCGGAGCTGATTAACAAATGGAAAGCTGAAAATAAATTCAAGGAATTCATCAATTACAGCAAGCTCGAAAATTATATGTCAATCGGCGGAATAAGAATAGAAGACAATGTACTTATTACGGAAAAAGGACACCGTGTACTCGGAAAGCCAATTCCAAAAACCGTTAAAGAAATAGAAACAGTCTGTACATAATATTCCTTCTCCGTGTCCCTCTGTGCTTACTCTGTGTTTCTCTGTGTAACTATTTTTTAAGAACTTACACAGTGGTCACAGAGATAGCACGGAGGAGCACTAAGGATTGTCATAATTGAATATGAGCCGCCTGTTTGCCATAAGCGATATTCACGGTTGTTTCAAGCCATTTTATGAGCTTGTTGTCAGGATCATTGACCTGAAGAAAGCAGATAAGCTTATGCTTCTCGGGGATTATATCGACCGGGGTGAACAAAGCAAAGAGGTTATTGACTTCATAATCGATCTTAAAGAAAAAGAGTTTGATGTAACACCTCTGACAGGCAACCATGAGCAGATGCTGGTTGATGCATATTATGATCCGGAAATGATGCCTCTCTGGTTTCTGAACAGCGGAGCAACTACATTATTAAGTTTTGATATAAAGGATATCAGAGATATTGACAAAAAATATCTGGAGTTTTTTTCTGTACTGGAATATCATAAAACCATTGGAAGCTTCTTGTTCGTTCATGCCGGATTCAACGATTTGATCAAAGATCCTTTTTCAGATAATTATCACATGATATGGGAGTGCAGGACATATTATAACAATCCGGTTTTTAAAGAAAAAACAATAATCCATGGTCACAGGCAGAAGAATGTTGATTATGTAAGGAGGCTGATTATCGAAAAATCAAACGTAATCCCCATTGATACAGGCTGTGTTTACGAAAAAGAACTTGGCTATGGATATCTTTCTGCACTTGAAGTGAGTACCATGAACCTGATTTCAGTACCTTATTCTTAATATGCTTTGTAGAATTCCCTGTTAAGTCTGGCGATATTGGCTAGTTTAATCTGTTTTGGACATTCAGCCTCACAGGCTCCAGTATTTGAACAGTTTCCAAATCCCAGTTCATCCATCTTTTCAACCATTGCTCTCACTCTCTCTTTAGCTTCAATACGTCCATGGGGGAGCAGTGCAAATTGAGAGATTTTTGCTGAGACAAACAACATTGCAGAGGCATTTTTACAGGCAGCAACACATGCCCCGCACCCAATACATATCGAGGAATCAAAAGCTTTATCTGACTTCTTTCTGGGGGAAAGTATAGAGTTTGCTTCAGGTGCAGCTCCTGCATTGATTGAAATAAATCCGCCCGCAATCTGAATTTTGTCAAAAGCACTTCTGTCCACAATAAGGTCCTTGATCACAGGAAAGGGTTTTGCTCTCCAGGGTTCTATCCAGATTGTGTCGCCATCTTTAAAATATCTCATCGAAAGATGACAAGTGGTAATTGCCGGAACAGGTCCGTGAGGGTGTCCGTTGATGTACATTCCGCACGATCCGCAGATCCCTTCACGACAATCATGGTCGAATGCAACCGGATCTTTATCTTCCTCCACAAGCTTTTTATTGAGTGCATCGAGCATTTCAAGAAATGACATTTCAGGCGAAACATCGTCTGACCGGTATTTTATAAAATTACCCTTTGCCCCGGCATTCTTCTGACGCCATATCTTTAATGTAAGTTTCATATTCTTATGTTATTTATAACTTCTGACCTTGAGCTCCACTTCTTCAAACTTCAACTCTTCCCTGTGAAGTATGTGCGGTTTCCCTTCGCCGGCATATTCCCATGCTGCTACGTATGCAAATTCTTTATCGTTTCGTAATGCTTCACCGTCAGGTGTCTGGTACTCTTCCCTGAAATGAGCCCCGCATGACTCTTTCCTGTTAAGTGCATCAGCGATAAGTAGTTGAGCAAGTTCAAAATAGTCAGCCACACGTCCGGCTTTTTCCAGCTCCATATTTAATTCATCTGCAGTTCCGGGAATAATAAGATCTTTCCAGAATTCTTCTTTTAGATCCCTTATCATTTCCAGAGCTTTATTTAAACCAGCTTCGTTCCGTGTCATTCCGACATAATCCCACATTATTTTTCCGAGCCGTTTATGAAATGATGAAGCGGTCTGCTTTCCTTTTATTGACATCAGTTTGCCGAGTCGTTCCTTTGCCGCATTTTCAGCTTCAGCGAATTCAGGTCTGTCAGTGGAAATCTTCGGTGTGCGGATATCGTCAGCAAGGTAGTTGCTTATGGTGTTTGGGAGAACAAAATACCCGTCACCTGCTGCCTGCATCAGCGAGCTTGCGCCTAGCCGGTTAGCTCCGTGATCAGAAAAATTTGCTTCGCCGATGGCATATAGTCCGGGTATTGTTGTCATCAGTTCATAATCAACCCAGAGGCCTCCCATAGTATAGTGGCCTGCGGGATAGATTCTCATAGGTTCCTCATAGGGGTCACTCCCTGTAATGGTTTTGTACATTTCGAACAGGTTACCGTATTTGTTTTCGATGGAATTCTTTCCCTGTGCATTGATTGCATCCCTGAAATCGAGATTTACCGCAAGTTTTGTCTTGCCTACTCCATAACCTGCATCGCAACGTTCTTTTGCAGCCCTTGAAGCAACATCTCTGGGTACAAGATTTCCAAAAGCCGGATATCTTCTTTCCAGGAAATAATCCCTGTCCTCTTCAGGGATGTCATTTGGTTGTCTGGTATCGTCTTTTATTTTTGGCACCCATACACGACCGTCGTTACGAAGCGATTCTGACATCAGGGTCAGTTTAGACTGAAATTCATTCAGCTGAGGAACGCATGTTGGATGAATCTGAACAAAGCTTGGATTGGCGAAGAATGCACCCTTCTTATGTGCTTTCCATGCTGCTGAGGCGTTTGAATTAACAGCTAATGTCGAAAGATAATATATTGTTCCGTAGCCACCGGTTGCCAGAACCACTATATGTGCTCCGTGACGTTCGATTGCTCCGGTAATGAGGTTGCGTGTAATGATTCCCCGGGCTTTCCCATCAATCACTACAAGATCAAGCATCTCACGACGCGGGAACATTTTTACATTCCCTTTTTTTATCTGCCTGTTGAGGGAAGAATAACATCCCAGTAAACACTGCTGTCCCGTTTGTCCTTTTGCATAAAAAGTCCTTGACACCTGGACACCCCCGAAAGATCGCGTATCGAGCGTCCCTCCATAATCACGGGCAAATGGAACACCAAGTGCTGTAAAATGGTCAATGACATTATTACTTACCTCTGCAGCTCTGTAAACATTAGCCTCACGGGAGCGATAATCGCCACCCTTAATCATATCATAAAACAGCCGGTAAACCGAATCCCCATCATTCTGATAGTTCTTTGCTGCATTTATTCCTCCCTGTGCAGCAACAGAATGTGCTCTGCGGGGAGAATCCTGATAGCAGAAATTCTTGACGCTGTAACCAAGTTCGCCCAGTGCCGAAGCAGCTCCGGCACCAGATAATCCGGTTCCAACAACAATGATCTCAAGTTTTTTCTTGTTAGCCGGATTTACAAGCTTTACGGCAGTTTTATATTTTGTCCATTTTTGGGCCAGAGGTCCATCAGGTACCTTTGAAACAAGTTTTTCCATGATATAGTGTTTTTCTATCTGAAAAGCCAGAGCGTTAATGAAATAAATGCAAAACCAGCCGGTAAAACAATGGCATATATCCAGGCAAAAGTCTTCACAACAGGAGTCCATATTCTGTGATTCAGACCCAGAGTCTGAAATGCTGAAGAAAAAGCATGATAAAGATGAAGACCAAGTAATGCAAAACAGACAAGATAAATATAGTTATATGCAGGTATTTTAAAAAGATTATGGGCAACTGAATAAAAATCTTCCGGATCACCCGGTACAAATCCCAGTCTTATAAAATAGAAATTGAAAAAATGAAGAACAAGGAAAGTGAGCACAGAAGCACCTGTCCAGATCATAAACCTTGAGAAAAATGAAGTTTCGGATTTATAACCACTGACATAACCAATAGGTCGTGCAAGCCAGTTCTGTATCTGGATAAAAATGCCATAGAAAATATGAATCAGAATGGCTGCAATCAGAACTATCTCAATAATTTTAATAACGGGAAAGGTTGCCATAAAATGTGCTGCTCTGTTGAATGGTTCCGGATCGCTTCTCAGGAGCATCAGATTGATAATCAAATGGACAGGCAGAAACAAGAGAAGAAATATTCCTGCAAGTGCCATTACAAACTTCTTGGAGATTGATGAAAAAAGGATCTTATTCATTTGATATGAAATATTTACAGGTCAGTTCTTTGTTTAAGGAGCTTCTGATAAAAATAGAATTATTTAATAACATTACTTTTTCAAGTACCCGATCGCATATTTGAGCGTTGTATCGATCTGTTCCCATATAGGGTAAAAACCTTTATTATCAAGTATATTACGGGCAATATATGCTTTGAGTTGCACCTTGATGATCTTTTCCGATATTTTTAATCCTTCAGGATCGGGCTTAATGGAACTCCTTGTTGTAAAATTAATGAACTGATCGAGTAATCCTTGTTTGTCAAGATAGGTTTCAAGCTCAGATGATTTAGTAAATTTTTTAAGAATCTCCCTGTGATTTTCGGTATATCTTAAAGCAAACTGATAAATCAAGGGTCTTACCTTCAGGAAATAGGAAGAGATTCCTGAAGTATCATATGATACAAATTTATCCGGCATTATTCCGCCTCCGCCGTAAACAGTTCTTCCCCCCGGCGTAATAAATTTAAGAGAATCGGTAAAATGTATGCTGTCAGAAACCTCGAATTCACGTCTGTCGAACCTAGTATTGAGGTCATCATAATATTCATCGAATCCATTATTATATGGTTTCTGAATCGATCTTCCGGTAGGGGTGTAATAACGTGCAACAGTCAGTCTTATTTCTGAGCCGTCTGAAAAAGGAATTGGTTCCTGTACAAGTCCTTTCCCGAACGAACGCCTCCCGATAATTGTTCCACGGTCGTTATCCTGGATAGCTCCGGCAAGAATTTCGCTGGCTGAAGCGCTCCATTCATCTATAAGAATTACCAGATCTCCTGTTTCGAACTCACCTTTCCCTGTGGCCCGTGCTTCATTCCGTGGCTGAGTACGTCCTTTTGTATAAACAATAAGCTGTCCTTCTTTAAGGAACTGATTTGCTATCTGAATTGCAGCTTCCATAATACCTCCGGAATTTCCGCGCAGATCGAGGATCAGCTTTATCATGCCCGAATCCTTAAGTTCCCTGAGCCCTTTCATAAATTCATCATAGGTGGTCAGGGCAAAATTGTTTATCCTTATATATCCTATATCATTATTGACCATATAAGCAACATCCAGACTGTAAATGGGGATCTTTTCACGAGTGATGTTAAATGTCAGAAGTTCGTCATTTCCTTTGCGTAATATCTTTACTTTTACCACTGTTCCTCTTGGACCCTTTAGCATTCCCATAACTCTTTCATCGCTTATTCCTTTACCTGCAACAAGAGAATCATTGACATAGAGGATTTTATCACCGGCCTGGAGTCCGAGCTTTTCTGAGGGGCCACCGGGGATGGTGCTTATTATAAGGATTGTGTCAGTAATCATGTTAAAAGAAATACCGATTCCTTCGAAGTTACCCTGAAGCGGTTCATTTGACCTGACTCGGTCTTTTGTAGGAATATACACTGAATGAGGATCGAGTTTCTTAAGAATAGCAGGTATTGCTGATTCCTCCAGATCATTACGGTTGACGGAATCGACATAGTTCAACTCAATTATATTAAGAATATTATTTAGTTTATCATTTCTCGATCTTATAGATAAATGCTGAAGAGTTTCATTTCGTCTGGGAAGATAAATACCGATCAGAATACCAAAAACAATTGATAGTGCAAGCATTAATGGAAGGAATATACTCCTTCGTGAATTATTGTTGTTCATAGATGTCGTTTTCGTAATCAATATATACCAGCTCTATACCGGCCCGTTTAAGCAGATCAAGACCGTCGGTAATACGATATTTATTACAGTATACAACCCTCCTGATGCCTGACTGAATAATTAGTTTTGCACATTCCATGCATGGCGATGTAGTTACGTACAGAGTTGAATCCTCACTTGAATTATTCGATTTGGCAACTTTGGTGATAGCATTTGCTTCTGCATGAAGGACATATGGTTTTGTAACATTATTATCATCTTCACATACATTTTCAAAACCAGCAGGAGTTCCGTTGTAGCCATCGGAAATGATCATTTTCCCTTTAACAATCAAAGCACCGACCTGTCTTCGTATACAATAGGAATTCCTTGCCCATATAAGAGCCATTTCCAAATAGCGCTTGTCAAAAGCTATCTGTTTCTCTCCACACGGTTTTATTGAATTCTGACCTGTCATATTATAATTTCAGGATATTAAAGCGCACTAAGTTACATATTTAAAGGATGCCTGCTTTGAATTAGATTAATTTTTTTATGCTGAAGCGACGACTGCTTGTTTAAAAGATTGATGTCGGGTTAAAAACATTCTGACCTGTCAGACCCTCACGTTTATGTCAATAATTAATTTTGATGAAAAATTTATGACAGGTTTAAAAATATTGAAATCATTCTTCTTTGACAGCGATCCAAAAATTTAATTATTTTCAGTCTGAAATGAAAACTTTTGCTGAAATGGTAATTTCTTTTTGCAGGGATCTGGATTATAAAGGTTCTTTGCCGGAAGGTATTTCAATAATGAATCCGTTCAGGAATGATCCAGCGGCATTTGCTTCAGTTTCACAATTTTACCTGAAATTTTATAACGATAACAGAAAACGTCATTTAATTCTTGGTATTAATCCGGGGAGATTTGGGGCCGGGTCAACCGGAATTCCTTTTACAGATACGGTAAGGCTGAAAGAAAAATGCGGGTTATCAATTCCCGGACTTAAAACATACGAAACATCTTCTGTTTTTATGTATGAAATGATAGACGCGTATGGCGGGCCGGAAAAATTCTACCAGGATTTTTATATAAGTTCTGTCAGTCCGCTTGGATTCACATATGCAGTTACAAAGAATAAGGAGTTAAATTTCAATTATTACGACAGCAGAGAACTTACCGCCTCAATACTGGATTTTGTTGTGAAGTCATTAAGGAAGCAACTTGAGTTTGGCATTGATAGGGATGTCTGCTTCTGTCTCGGGACAGGTAAGAACTTCAGGTTTATTTCACAACTGAACGAAAAATATAATTTTTTTGAACATATAGAACCGCTTGAGCATCCCAGGTTTATCATGCAGTACAAGTCAAAAAAGAAACAGTTTTATATTAATAAATATATTAAAGAATTTTCCGGTATTAAAGTCAGATCCTGATACCGTTATTCACAAAAAAAAGTATAAAAATATTTGCATTATTTTAAAAGAATTCGTATATTTACGAAATACGGGTCTAAGTTAATAATATGGTTTCCATCTGACTTTTCAATCAATATACAACTGAAAGAATACCTCATAGAAAATGGTACCACTAAAAAAGGAAAATTATTCAAGGGAAGATATCCGGTTGGCAGGCTTTTCCAAGGCATTATCCCATCCGGCCAGAATTGCAATAATGCGCCATCTTGCTTCCCTGGAAACATGCTGTTTTAACGAAATATCTAAAGAATTACCACTTGCTGATTCCACTGTATCACAACATCTGACCGAGCTTAAAAAGGCAGGTTTAATTCAGGGGAGGATTGATCCGCCAAGAGTAAAATACTGCATCAATACTAAAAACTGGAAGCTTGCCAGGAAATGTTTCAAGGAATTAACAAAAATGAAGGTAATAAAAGAAGAAAATGACAAATAAATTCACATATGATGAAGAATTTTGATCAGAATACAGGTTTCTTTACCCATGGAGTTTTAAACGTAACCCCCAAAGAAAGCTATGAATTATGTAAGGGAGGAGCAATAATTATAGATGTCAGAGAATCTTACATGAACAATTTCAAAATGTTTAATGTTGACAAAGTACTTTATCTGCCGTACAGCGAACTCGAAAAATCTTATAAAGACCTGCCGAATGATCAATCACTGATTTTCGCTGATGCTGTAGGATTGAAAAGCCGCGAAGGTGTCCTGTTTATGAATGCTCACGGCTATGAGAATGTTGCTAATATGGTTGGCGGTATTGTAGATTGGGAGAGAGACGGTCTGCCGATAAATACGGATCTCACAGCAAGACTTTCCGGCTCATGTATGTGTCAACTTAAAACAAAAGAAGCGAAAAAAAGTAAACTTTAATCTTTTTAAAATATTTAATAATGAAACAGTCAATTGGTTTTATCGGTGGCGGGAGGGTTACAAGGATCATTCTGCAAGGATTTAAAAATAAGAATGTAAAATTCGGAAAAGTTGTCGTTGTCGATACTAATCCGGAGGTTCTGGCAAATCTTAAAAAACAGTTCCCTGAAGTAGAATCTGTAGACGCAAAAGGTGCCGCAGGACAGGATATTGTTATTATATCCTTACATCCCCCGGTAGTGATGGATGCACTTGAGCTGATTAAAGGGGATATAAAATCGGATTCTGTTGTAATTTCACTTGCACCAAAAATCAACCTGTCAAAGCTTACATCAAAGCTGGGGCATGTTAAAAATATTGCAAGGTTAATTCCCAACGCAACTTCCTATATCAACGAAGGGTTTAATCCGGTGACCTTTGCATCTGGTTTTGATCGCAAACAAAAAAAGGGTATACTCGACCTTCTGAAGAATCTGGGTAAGACATTTGAAGTCTCTGAGGAGAAACTTGAAAGTTATGCAATAATGTCGGCAATGCTTCCAACCTACTTCTGGTTCCAATGGAAGGAGTTAGCTGACATTGGAGCAAAGATAGGCCTTTCTGATACGGAGGCCAAAGAATCTATTAATCAGACTGTTAAAGCGTCAATTGATCTTCTGTACAATACGGACCTTACACCAACGCAAGTCATTGATCTGATACCTGTCAAACCGATAGGGGAAAATGAACCGCAGATAGTTGAGATTTACAATGTTAAACTGATTGGTTTGTTTGAAAAAATCAAGCCATAAGTTAAAGATCAGCATTCTGATATATTTATAACCTTTGATCAGCTAGTGATTATTTGACTCCTTTCCGATTCAGTACTTTTACCAATTCTTCTTCAGAAAAATATCCAACATGTCTGAAATACTCCTGCCCATTTTCGTCAAGAAATACCTGGGTTGGAATTGCCTGGATTCCATATTTTTGTCCATATGGTGCACCAGCTTCTGTCCATACATCATGAAATACCACATTTACCTGGGTTCCATATTTCTCCCTTATGGATTTCATTACCGGCTGCATCTGCTGACATGGAATGCAACGTACTGAACCCAGTTCAATAAAAGTCACCTTATATTTAATATCATTATTATCAGTAAGCTTCTCTGAATCTGCCGGTTTTGGTTGAGAATTACAGCTTGCCGATAGAAACAGCAATGAGATAAAAAGAGCCATCCGGATTTTACTAAAATTTTTCATGTAATCAGATTTATAAATTGATGATAATGTTTTCAGCATATTCATGGTTTTTCATTGTTTCATCTAAGAAATCCGTATAATATCAGCGACCTTCTTGTTATATAGTGCCAAAAATCAATCCCGCAATTGTTGAAAAGACAACAACGAGACTCACATAAACAACAGTCTTTTGTGTTCCCATTACTTTCCCTATAACAAGCATGCTTGGTAATGATAGTGATGGTCCGGCAAGAAGAAGTGCAAGTGCAGGACCTTTACCCATACCTGATGCCAGAAGTCCCTGGACAATTGGCACCTCAGTCAAGGTGGCGAAATACATGAAAGCACCAACTACTGATGCAAAGAAATTTGAGAAAACAGAATTCCCTCCGACAAGGGTAGATATCCATTCATTTGGAATTACACCTGCAATTGTTTTTCCATCATGGGTTGAGCCTAACAGAAATCCGGCGGCAACGACACCCAAAGCAAGCAACGGGACAATTAATTTTGCAAAATCCCACGTTGCGATTGTCCATGACTTGTTTTCTTCATCATTTTTATCTGAAAGAGTTATGACACTCAATGAAATGATGGCAACAAGCATTGGAATTAGTGGAATAAACTTCTGATTATTAATAAAGGTTGAGGATAAGACAGCAGATAATGCAGTGA
>Ga0113563_10001718_pt1 | contig 12707 bp, 13 predicted proteins | sample Mud3Dept3metaG_FD_80117 | JGI IMG/M metagenome (GOLD analysis project Ga0113563, IMG submission 80117) | Freshwater wetland microbial communities from Ohio, USA, analyzing the effect of biotic and abiotic controls - Mud 3 Core 4 Depth 3... | ecosystem: Environmental > Aquatic > Freshwater >...
AAGGATACGACCACAACTGGGTCATAAATAAAGAAAAGACAGGAAAATTGACTCTTGCAGCTTTGTGTTATGAGTCAAAATCAGGTCGTGTAATGGAAGTACATACAACACAGCCCGGCGTACAGTTATATACCGGGAACTGGCTTGATGGAAGCGATAAAGGCAAAGGAGGTCATATATATGGGATGCGATCTGCATTATGTCTTGAAACACAAAATTTCCCCGACTCACCGAACAAGCCTAACTTCCCTTCTACCCTATTGAAAAAGGGTGAGATTTATAAACAAACCTGCGTACACAAATTTTATGTAAAATAAATTAATACTATAATTATGACTAACTCTAAACAGCCAAGCTATTTGTTTCCGCTAATTGTAATGGCATCGCTCTTCTTCTTATTCGGCTTCATTACAACAATGAACAACTCTACTATCGACTTCCTGAAAAATGCATTTGGTCTTGATGATTTTCAGAAACAATTGCCAAACACATTTTTCTATGGTGCATATATACTTTCGGTACCAGTAGGATTTCTTTTAACAAAAATCGGTTACAAGAATGGAGTTCTTACCGGTCTTGGAATGATCTCGTTAGGATTTTTCCTTATCATACCAGGTGTTTCGATGGGTTATTACGGATTTCTAAGCACTGTTTCAGTATTTGCAATTGGCGTTGTAATACTTCAGGTTGCCGCCGCGCCTTATGTAAATGCCTTGGGAAGTCCAGAAACTGCAGCAAGCCGGTTAACACTTACAAATGCACTTAACTCAGTAGCTACAGTTATAGCACCGATTTTTGTTTCCATTCTATTAGTTACTCCGGAACTTGAACCGGGTTCGAAGATGGATAACTCCGCAATAAAAGATATAGTGAAAGGGCCCTTTATGGTTATTGGTATCATAACCGCAGTGATTCTTGTTATAATGTTTTTTTTAAAACTGCCTGAAATAAAAGCCTCTGATAATGAATCAGAAGGTACTGAGAAAAAACAATATAAATCAAGTGCATTCAAGTATACTCATGTATGGCTGGGTTCATTAGCCATATTTTTGTACATGGGAATAGAAATAGGCATTTCGAGTTTTTTTCCTGATTATGCAGCAAAACTTGGCATACAGGGCATTAATCCGATAGATATGCTGAAGTATTATTGGGGCGGTTTAATGGTTGGTCGTATATTGGGTATTTTCATCCTGAGGAAATATAAAGCGAGTCAGATATTGACCATTTGTGCAATTGGCGGGGTTGTATTACTTGGAGGCTCATTTGCTCTCAGTTCAAGTGCTCCAGATATTGCAATGTGGCTATTCCTTGGCACAGGATTGTTCCATTCAATTATGTGGCCTGTTATATATAACCTTTCTCTGGAAGACCTTGGTCCTCATGCCAAAGTTGCTTCAGGAGTAATTGCAACATCTGTTATTGGTGCATCAATTTTAACATTGATTATGGGGAAAATACAGGTTGCTACAGGCTCAGTAATGGCAGCGATAAGCCTGATCTTTGTTTATTATGTATATCTGATTTTCTTTGCTACCAAGGGTTCTAAAATTAGATAATCTTATTCCAAAACAATAAAAAAGAGGTTCACTTTTGGGGAACCTCTTTTTTTATGTTCTGTTTTTTACGATTTGCTTTTCTCTATTTCCTTCCATATAAGAGCACTGGCGCCAACTATTGCAGCCGAACTCTCTTTAAGCTCTGACTGAAGTATCTTTACCTTATTGCGGAATACAGGAAGAACATGGCGTTCCATACTAGCCTTTGTTGGTTTAAAAATGTAATCACCGGCAGCAGCAGCACCTCCAAAGAGGAATATTGCTTCAGGGCTCAGATAGTGAACTGTATCAGCAAGGGCACGTCCCAATAATTCTCCTGTTATCTCGAAGACCTCTTTTGCAATGGGATCTCCTTTTTCAGCAGCATCAAAAACGATTTTTGATGTCATTTCATTCAATGGAACATTAGCAAGAGGGCTTGCAGAATCGTTATATTTCGCAAGAAGTTCAAAAACAGTACGTTTTATTCCTGTAGCTGAACAATATGCTTCAAGATGACCACGACCACCACATCCGCAAACACGTCCGTCGGGAACAACTGTTGTATGTCCGCATTCGCCCGCAAAACCATCAGAACCATAAACTAGATCACCATTTACTATCAGTCCGCTTCCAAGTCCGGTACCCAGGGTCATCATTGCAAAATTTTTCATCCCTTTACCACCGCCATAAATCATCTCACCAAGAGCAGCCGCGTTGGCGTCGTTTGTTAATTTAACAAATTTAAACTCCGGAAAATTCTTCTCAATAAGTGAAGCAAAATTAACTACACCAACAAATGGAAGGTTAGGTGGATATTCGATGGTCCCGCTGTAATAATTGGCATTGGGTGCCCCAATTCCGATTCCCATCACTTCTAATTCCGAATTTATTTGTTTTACCATCGCGATGGCAGTCTTAATTTCTTCAGTCAGGTTTGCAACGTATTTATTCAATATGCTATCGGACAAAGCCTGTGTCATATGAGGATTTTCACTTTTCTGCGGTGTTGCCATCTGTGGCTTTCTTTCATAAAGCACATTGCCTTCACTATCAACCACTCCGATTGCAGTATTAGTTCCCCCAATATCAATTCCAATTGCTACTCTTTTCATTTTTAAGATTGTTTATATTTTAGAATTATTTGACTTTGCTTCCTTTCAGTGCAAAGAAAACGATATAGACATAACATATTATGGGTACAATCAATGCAGCGCGAACGCTTACCGAGTCAGTTAAATAACCCATCAGTAATGGAACAACTGATCCGCCGACAATCATTGTATTAATAATACCTGAAGCCATTGGCATCTCAAATCTGTCAAGATCTTTAACGCCTAATGCAAAAATATTCGGGAACATAATTGAATTGAAGAAGCCAATTGAAAGCAGTGCCCAGATACCAACATTTGCGCCAAGGACTGTGGAAGAAAAAACTAAAATTGCTGCAATTGTTCCGAATACACCAAGTGCGATGTTTGCTTTTCCTTTTGAAAGAAACATTGCTATAAAATTTACAACTGCAATACCAAGAAATATAAAACCATTTGTTGGTGATGATTCGAATACAAAAACTCCATCCTTTATCTGACTGCTTGTTACCAACCAGCCTACAAAAAATGCCAGAATAATTACAAAACCTGAATACATGAATTTCCTCCGGTTCTCCATTGCACTAAGATTTATTGAACCAAGGAATCGACCTACCATAGCTCCACCCCAGTACATTGCAGCTAATTTTGCAGCTTCACCAATCAGCATTCCACTCTGTTTAAGATATGGTACTATGGCAGTTGAAATACCAACTTCAGCTCCAACATAAAAGAAGATCGCCAATGCACCCAATAATACATGAGTACGTTTCCAAATGCTCTTTTTTCCTACTTCTTCTTCCCCACCCATTATCTCGGGTAGTTTCATGAAAAAGATAACAACAGCTATCAGTACTACAACTGAGCCAATAACCAGGAATGGCATCTGTACAGCAGTTGGTCCCATTGCTATGGCTGCTGGTGTAAGTACCAGAATACCTACTATGAATGGTGCAATTGTAGTGGCAAATGCGTTCAGAGCCTGTGTCAGATTAAGTCTTGCAGAGGCAGTTTCCTGAGAGCCAAGTGCTGCAACATATGGATTTGCAGCAGTTTGAAGGAATACTACACCAGTTGCCATTACAAATACGGCACCCAGGAATAAAGCGTATGAAGGTACTGCGACAGCCGGGTAAAACAGGAAACTTCCTAACCCGATAAGGAGCAATCCTATAATAACTCCCATCTTGTAACCTGTTTTCTTAATAATTTTACCGCATGCAAAAGAAAACACAAAGTACGCGAAAAAGAATACTCCATTTACCAGGTTTGCCATGAAGTTACTCAGTTGAAATGTTGCCTGTACCTGATCTTTTAATGCGATGTTGAAATTGGTAATAAACCCGAATATGAAAAAAATCATTGCCATCAGGGTCATGCCAAGTCTTAAATTGCTTTCAGATTGCTGTTTCATTATTTAATTTTTTAGTTAATTAATTAGTTCAATAGGTTTATTGTTGAGTACTGAACAAATATATTAATTTAATTGAATTATACTAATGCAATGACCGCACGATTTAATAAAACCCGAAAGGATTTTTCCTTTATCATATTTCATATCAGATGCATATTATAGGTACAAATGGTAACTGTTAATAATAATTATATTTGCAGAAAACAAGACAAAATTGAGGTACTTCATATATATTTCATACAAAGGCACTTCCTATCACGGCTGGCAGGTGCAGCCAAACTCTGTCACTGTTCAGAAGATACTCGATGAAGCATTAAGTGTTGTATTGAATGAAAAAATATCAACAATCGGAGCCGGCAGGACAGATACAGGTGTTCATGCTCTTGTGTTCTGTGCCCATTTTGACAGCAAAACTACTGATCTGGAAACATCGGAAAAAATAATTTTCAGATTAAATTGTTATCTGCCAGAGGATATTTCAGTGTTTTCGATTAAAAAGGTTGTAGCGGATGCAAATGCGAGATACAGCGCTATCTCAAGAACCTATAAATACTACATATCAAGAACAAAGGATCCATTTTTCAGCAATTCAAGCTGGTATCTCCATGCTGATGTTGATATCTCTATTATGAATGAAGCGAGTAAAATATTGTCAGGTCATTCTGATTTTACGAGTTTCAGCAAACTGCACTCGGGTACAAAAACAAATATCTGCAGAATTTATTTTGCCATCTGGGAAATTCAGGAAAACAGGTTTATCTTTACGATCAAAGCTGACAGATTTCTCAGAAATATGGTCAGAGCAATTGTAGGCACAATGATTGAATTGGGAACCGGGAAGATGAATCTTGAAAAATTTGAAGAAGTTATACTTGCAAAAGACAGATGCAGGGCAGGAAAATCTGCACCTGCCAAAGGTCTGTTTCTTATTGAAATTGAATATCCTGATGAAATTTTTATTTAAATCACCTTAATTTTGGCAATGTGATAATTATCATTTTAATAAGCTGTTAATTATTTCACAATAATCATTTTTTATAATATGTTTGTGCGGCTTTCAATAACCCTTAATACCATGTTATATGAGTAATGAATGGTTAATTTTATTTTTTCTGGTAGGTGCCATTTTTGTAGGTCTGGTTCTGATCTTCTCAGGAATAATAGCTCCGAAATCTACAAATCTTCAAAAATTTGATCCTTACGAATGCGGTATTCCAACAGAGGGAGTTACATGGCTTCAGTTTAATGTCGGGTATTACATATTTGCCATTCTTTTTCTTGTATTCGATGTTGAAACTGTTCTTGTTTTTCCCTGGGCAGTTGTAATGAAAGAGGTAGGAATGGCTGCTTTTGTTGAAATTGTGATATTCTTTTTCATCCTGGGCTTAGGTTTGCTTTATGCCTGGAAAAAACATGCACTTATATGGGAATAAAAGGAATGAAATATGAAGAGTTCGGAGACAATGAAAGTCTCGAACTCCTGAAGGAATCAGGGTCCAATGTTCTTTTGACCACTATTGACGATGTAATAAACTGGGGAAGAAAGAACTCCTTATGGCCACTCACTTTTGCCACCAGTTGTTGTGGCATCGAGATGATGGCTACTGGCGCACCTCGTCACGACTTTGCAAGATTCGGGATGGAAGTTTACAGAGCAAGCCCTCGTCAGGCTGATGTTATAGTTGTTGCAGGTACCATAGTGAATAAAATGGCACCTGTATTAAAACGCTTGTACGATCAGATGTCGGAACCAAAATATGTTGTCGCCATGGGAGCATGTGCAATTTCAGGTGGTCCGTTTTTTCTCAATTCATACAGTGTTGTAAAAGGCGTTGAACACGTAATACCGGTAGATGTTTATGTTCCTGGCTGCCCTCCCCGTCCTGAAGCATTACTTTATGGGATGCTACAGTTGCAGAGAATGATAGAGACCCAGACAATAAAGTCGAGAAAAAAAAGAAATGAATCTCACGATTCAGAGTAAAAGATAGCTGAAATCAGAAATCAGATCAACAATGGATAAAATACAATTAGGAGAATTTATTAAAACGCTTGATAAAGATCTGGAGATAAAAGAGGGAAAACAATTTACAGAGGTGATGGTACCTCCTGCTAAATTATATTCGCTTGCCAGACAATTACGGGAGAGAGAAGAATCGCAATTTGATTTTCTTTTTTGTCTGTCCGGAGTAGATTACGGACCGGATCTAGGGGTTGTATATCATATCCGCTCCACTCGCTTTGACCATGTTATAGTCCTAAAAACCAGGACTTCCGACAGGGAGCATCCCCAACTCGATTCTGTTTCTGACATTTGGAGAACAGCTGATTTTCATGAGCGGGAGGTATATGATCTTCTCGGAATAAAGTTTGCAAATCATCCTGATTTGAGAAGGTTATTTCTGGATAATTCCTGGGGGTTCCCGTTAAGGAAAGACTATGTTGATGATATAAATATCGTTACCAAGTAATGTATGGAAAAGAATATTTTAAAAGTGATCTCCGACGAACAGCAGGAATATGTTATAAACATGGGTCCTCAGCATCCTTCAACTCATGGAGTGCTGAGGCTTGTTGTTTCGCTTAAGGGAGAGACAGTTAAAAGTGTTGAACCTCATATAGGATATATTCACAGAGGTATAGAGAAGATGTGTGAGAGTATCACATATCAGCAGATAATCCATTTAACTGATAGAATGGACTATCTGTCTGCTCACATCAATAATGAAGCTGTCTGTCTCACAGTCGAAAAGGCTCTTGAAATCGAAATACCTGACAGGATTAAGGTTATCCGTACAATTATGTCAGAACTTACCCGTATCCAGTCACATCAGCTCTGGTGGGCTTCATTCGGCATGGATCTTGGGGGATTAACTTGTTTCTTCTATGGTTTACGTGACAGGGAAAAGATCCTTGACATTTTCGAAGAAACATGTGGTGGCCGAATGCTTGTCAGCTATAATTGCCCGGGAGGTGTGATGTATGACATTCATCCCAACTTCCAGAAACGTGTCAAGGAATTCATCAAATATTTCAGAAAGATTTTACCGGAATATGATCAACTGCTCTCAGGCAATGTTATTTTTCATGAACGTAGCAAAGGTATCGGAAGATTAAAGCTTGAAGATGCAATATCATATGGAATAACAGGACCCTCGGCGAGAGCTTCCGGATTTTCATGTGACGTTCGTAAACACGAGCCGTACAGTGCATATGATAAGGTGAATTTCAAAGAAATTCTTTTTACTGATGGAGATACATATCACCGTTATGTTGCCAGGATTGACGAGATGTGGGAATCTATGAATATTATTGAACAACTGATTGATAATATTCCGGAAGGTCCCTATGCTGTAAAAATGAAACCTGTTATAAAACTGCCCGAGGGAGAGTATTATCAAAGAGTTGAATCAGCAAGGGGGGAGCTTGGAGTATATATTATAAGTGATGGAAATAAAAATCCATACAGGGTTAAATTCAGAACCCCAAGTTTTGTGAACCTTTCTGTGCTTAATGAAATTGCTAAGGGATTCAAGATTGCCGATCTGGTTGCAATTGGGGCATCGCTTGACCTGGTGATTCCTGATATTGACCGATAGAAGTCTGGAGTGACTAAAGTGACTAAAGTGCCTAGAGTGCCTAGAGTGCCTGGAGTGCCTGGAGTTATGATAAACATGGAACATGGAACTTGGAACTTGAAACAAGGAACGAGACACGAGAAACGATAAACTAGTAAATAAAAGAAATCAGATATGTTACCTGACATTGCTATAGCAGATTTTTCTTCTTCACTTTCAGATCCCTGGTGGAAAGCATTTTATGATTTTTCATCTTTAACCCAAGGGATAGACACCAGTCGTCATAATGTTATGTCACCCTTCTGGACAACAGTAACAGAGATGGTGATTGTCGGGGTACTTGTTCTGCTGTTCTATGCAGTGGTTGGGCTGTTCCTGGTATATGCAGAAAGAAAAGTTTGTGCTTTTATGCAAAACAGGCTTGGACCAAACAGAATAGGGCCATTCGGGATCTTTCAGACAATAGCAGACCTTGTAAAGCTGCTCTTAGTTGAAATGATCCCAATTAAGAGTGCAGACAAATTTCTTTTTAACCTGGCTCCTTTCATTGTTATTATTGCAGGATTTATGGCTCTGGCAGCCATACCATTCGCTAATGGTCTGCATGCCATTGACATGAATATCGGTGTATTGTATGTCATTGCAGTTTCATCAATGGGTGTTATTGGCGTTCTCATAGCAGGTTGGTCAAGCAATAATAAATATTCACTTATCGGTGCGATGAGAAGCGGAGCTCAAATTGTAAGTTATGAATTATCGGTGGGTCTTGCTCTTATTACAATTGTCATACTTGCCGGGTCAATGCAACTTTCAGTAATTGTAGAAGCTCAGAGAGATGGGTGGTTTATATTTAAAGGACATATTCCTGCATTTATTGCTTTCATAATCTTTTTAATTTCAAGTACTGCAGAGACAAACAGGGGACCTTTTGACCTGGCAGAGGCAGAATCAGAACTTACAGCAGGCTATCACACTGAATACTCAGGCATCAAATTCGCATTCTTTTTTCTTGCTGAATATATGAATATGTTCATCGTGGCTTCAATCGCCGCAACAGTATTTCTTGGAGGATGGATGCCGTTTCACGTAGGATCCTGGGAAGGATTTAATTATGTTATGGATTTCATACCACCATTTGTGTGGTATATTGGAAAAACATTCTTTGTCATATTCCTGATGATGTGGTTCAAATGGACTTTCCCCCGGCTAAGGATCGATCAGTTGCTTACGCTTGAGTGGAAGTATTTGTTGCCTATTAATCTTGTCAATGTACTGATTATGGCTTTTCTGGTTCTGATGGGCTGGCATTTTTAATATTAAATAATTCTAAATATATATCTCTGAATGAGAAGTATAATAAATTATCTTAAAGAAATATTTTTTGGCGTCAAGTCACTGTTGGTTGGCATGAAGGTTACAGGTTCATACTTTTTCAGACCCAGTACTATTGTGACTCAAAAATATCCTGACAACCGGAAAAATCTGGTTATGTTCGACAGGTTTAAGGGCGAGGTGGTAATGCCGCACAATGAAAAAAATGAGCATAAATGTACAGGGTGCGGTATCTGCGAAATAAATTGCCCGAACGGGACGATTGAAGTTATCTCTAAAATGATTACTACAGAAGATGGCAAGAAGAAAAAGGCCATTGATAAGCATATCTATCGTCTGGGAATGTGCACATTCTGCGGACTTTGCGTAAAAACCTGCCCATCAAATGCTCTTGCTTTCTCACAGAAATTTGAGCATGCTGTTTTTAACAGAGCTGCTTTAATCAAAACATTGAATAAACCAGGTTCACAATTAATGAAAGGAGTTGAGTAATGGTCTCTAATCAGATTATGTTTATACTTTTTGCAGCAATGATTATTGTATTTTCAGTGCTGACAGTTACAAGCCGTAAAATTCTTCGGGCTGCTGTATATCTTCTTTTTGTACTGGTTTCTACATCCGGTCTTTATTTTATGCTGAACTACCAGTTTCTTGCAGGGGTCCAGCTGACTCTCTACGCAGGAGGAATAGTTGTACTGATCATATTTTCAGTGCTCCTGACAAGTCATATCAGTCAGAAATTCGAGCCCTACGGATGGAAAAAGACAGCCTTTTCAGCACTTGCAGCTATTGCCGGAGCCATTCTTTCAATAATAACCATTCTTGATTATAATTTTGAAGCCACTACCGTAGCTGCTAAAGAGATGAACATGAGAGAAATAGGACTAAGCCTGTTATCTGTTGATTATAATGGCTACGTACTTCCTTTTGAAGTAATTTCGATACTACTTCTTGCAGCTATGATAGCATCTATTGTAGTTGCAAAAAAAGGTGGACCGAAAAGAATTGATTTACCAACATCAAATAAGGAATAATATGAACACAGGAATACCTCTTCAATACTTTTTGATTCTGGCAACAGTTATGTTTTTTACCGGAGTCTACGGTTTCCTCACACGAAGGAACCTTATAACAATCCTGATGTCGGTTGAGCTTATCCTAAACTCAGTTAATATAAATTTTATGGCATTTAACAGATACCTTTTTCCTCATAAGATGGAAGGTATGTTTTTCAGCCTTTTCGTCATAGCTGTTGCTGCATCTGAGGCTGCAGTTGCAATAGCTATAATAATTAACATCTATAGACGGTTTTCAACCATCAATGTTGAAGATGCTCACGAAATGAAATATTGATTACTACACCAAACAGGAAATCTCTAATATGATAAATTTCAACTATACTATCTGGATTCTTCTGCTTCCCTTTCTGATGTTTATTTTCCTGGGATTAGCGGGGCACAAATATTTTCCTAGGTTCTCCGGAATTATTGGAACAGCCGGATTGGCGATTATTACAGCGCTATCCTACATTACAGCATATAAGTACTTCTTTCTAACTGAAAAGATTGACGCTGCTTATCAGAAAATTACTGCAGCAAATACTGTATGGCTGCAACTCACTGATAAGCTTCATATCGATATCGGGATTCTCCTTGATCCGATTTCCGTTATGATGCTTGTTGTTATAACTACTGTTTCATTCATGGTTCATATATATAGCCTGGGATATATGAAGGGTGAAAAAGGATTTGAAAGGTTCTTTGCATTTCTTTCACTTTTCAGTTTTTCTATGCTCGGACTTGTACTTGCAACGAATATTTTCCAGATGTATATTTTCTGGGAGCTTGTTGGAGTTTCCTCATTCCTGCTTATCGGCTTCTATTATCAGAAGCCATCGGCAGTCAGAGCATCAAAAAAAGCCTTTATTGTAACAAGATTTGCTGATCTCGGATTTCTTATTGGAATTCTGATCTTGTCTTTCAATACAAAAACATTTGATTTCATAACACTTACCGATCCTTCAGGCTCTGCAATTGCACAAGGAAGTGGTATCGCCTTTCTTGGCCTTTCAGTAATGACCTGGTCGATGATCTTTGTGTTTATGGGTGGTGTCGGTAAATCAGCCATGTTCCCGTTCCATATATGGTTACCGGATGCGATGGAAGGTCCTACTCCAGTATCAGCACTTATTCATGCTGCTACAATGGTTGTGGCAGGTGTTTACCTTGTTGCCAGAATGTTTCCTATTTATTCAATAGCTGCTCCGGTAGCTCTGAATGTTGTAGCCTACGTTGGTGCCTTTTCGTCATTGTTTGCCGCTGTAATAGCATGTACCCAGACAGATATTAAAAGAGTTCTGGCTTATTCAACTATGTCGCAGATTGGATATATGATGCTGGCTCTTGGAGTATCAGGTTACGGAGGGCACGATGGACTGGGGTATATGGCTTCTATGTTCCATCTTTTCACACATGCTATGTTCAAAGCATTGCTCTTCCTTGGAGCCGGAGCTATAATACATGCTGTTCACAGTAATCATATGACTGAGATGGGAGGTCTTCGCAAGTATCTGCCTATCACTCACATGACTTTCCTTATAGCCTGTCTGACTATAGCTGGTATTCCTCCATTATCAGGCTTCTTCAGCAAGGATGAGATTCTGGCCGCTGCATTTCATCATAATAAACTCCTTTTTGCTGTTGAGTATGCTGTTGCCGGACTTACTGCATTCTACATGTTCAGGTTATACTTTAGTATTTTCTGGGGAAAGGATACGCATTATCATCATACACCACATGAAGCTCCTGCAACTATGACAATTCCACTTATTATTCTTGCCATTGGAGCTGTGTTTGCTGGTTTTATTCCATTTAATGAGCTTGTTACATCCGATGGAAAAGGATTTGAAACTGAGATTGAACTAATTGTTGCAATCCCTTCAGTTCTTATTGGATTACTTGGTATAGGTATAGCATTTATTATGTATAAGAAAGAGAGTGCAATCCCGGACAAGCTGGCTTTAACATTCAAATACAGCTACAAATGGGCTTACAATAAGTTTTATATGGATGAAGTTTACTTGTTTGTAACTAAAAAAATCATTTTTCGATTCATTTCAGAACCTGTTGCCTGGTTCGACCGGCATATTGTTGATGCAACTATGAATTCTATAGCAAATGTAACCCAGAATGTCTCATTCAGAATAAGAGATTTTCAATCGGGACAGCTTCAGAAATACGCATTTGTTTTTATTACAGGAGCGATTATGCTTGCGATACTTTTTATATACCTGTGGAAATAGATTATTATCAAGATAAAGAGATTTAAATATGGATATTTTAACCCTGTTTGTTGTAATTCCGGTACTTACCATCACTGCTATTCTGTTTCTGAAAGACACACGGCAGGTACGCCTTATAGCAGCCTTCGGAATGGGTCTTCAGTTAGCAATGGCAGCTGTACTCGTGTATTTGTATCTCACAGCCCGTCATGGCGGAAACACTGATGAAATGCTTTTTATAACGGACTATTTATGGTTCAAGAGTCTGAATATACATTATGCTGTCGGAGTTGATGGTATCTCTGTGGCGATGATTTCTCTGACATCGCTTGTTGTATTTGCAGGGATATTTGCTTCATGGGAGGTTGAGTATCTGACTAAAGAATTCTTTATTTCGCTTATTCTTCTTGCCACAGGGGTATTCGGATTCTTCATCTCCATCGACCTCTTTACGATGTTCCTCTTTTATGAGCT
>Ga0113563_10001720_pt1 | contig 12701 bp, 11 predicted proteins | sample Mud3Dept3metaG_FD_80117 | JGI IMG/M metagenome (GOLD analysis project Ga0113563, IMG submission 80117) | Freshwater wetland microbial communities from Ohio, USA, analyzing the effect of biotic and abiotic controls - Mud 3 Core 4 Depth 3... | ecosystem: Environmental > Aquatic > Freshwater >...
CTGGATTTGGACAACCCGAGGACGGATGAGATCGCGGTGCTGCTAACGGGAAGGAAACGGTAGCGGGATCAGAAGCAAGGAGCAAGAAGTAGGAAGCAAGAAGCAAGAAGACGGAAGACAGAAGACAGAAGACAGAAGACAGAAGACAGAAGACAGAAGGAAAGACCCCCTCAAGCAGCTCGGCTGCACGAGTGAGCGAGGTGCCCGCCTCGCGGCGGGCACGCGTGCTCTTCGAGCCTCTGACAATCTTCAGTGGGCCCCTCTGGCTTGTGGCTAGGTTCTGTACTCCGCATTGATCGCCACATATTCCGCGCTCAGATCGCAGGTCCAGATGGTGGCGGCATGAGGGCCGCCGGCGCCGAGGTTGACCTCGATGTCGATGTCGGATCCTGCAAGGTAGGCGGCCGCTTCCGGGGCCCGCTCGTCGAACGGCACGCCGTCCTTGAACAGCACGACCGGACCGACACGGACCGTCGCGCGATCGGTGTTGAACGCCACGCCCGCGCGCCCGGCCGCCGCCAGCAGACGCCCCCAGTTGGGGTCGCCTCCATGGATGGCCGTCTTCACGAGCAGCGAGTTCGCCATCGTGCGGGCGGCGTGCCGCGCGTCGGCCGCAGATGCGGCCCCCGTGGCGGCAATCGACACCAGCTTGGTCGCTCCTTCGCCGCCCCGCACGATGGCGCGGGCCAGCGTGCCGCACACCTCGCCCACGGCGGCCACGAACGCGGGATACACGCGCGGATCGACCTTGACGCGCGAGGCGCCGCTCGCGAGCAGGTACACGGAGTCGTTGGTCGACGTATCGCCGTCGATGGTGATGGCGTTGAACGTGACGTCCACCGCCTCGCGAAGCGCCCGCTGCAGGATCGGCGATGGCACGTCGGCGTCGGTGGTCACGACGCCGAGCATGGTGGCCATGTGGGGTTCGATCATGCCCGCGCCCTTGGCCATGCCGCCTACCCGAAACGTCCCGGCAGCGGTTGTCACGGATACGGCCGCGGACTTGGGCGCCCGGTCCGTGGTCATGATGGCCCGCGCGGCGTCGCCGCCGCCGGCGCGCGTGAGCGCGGCGGCCGCGGCGACGGCTCCCTTCCGGAGCCTGTCGAGATCCAGTTGGACGCCGATGACGCCGGTCGAGGCGACCAGCACCTGGTCGGCCGTGCATCCCGCAATCGACGCCACGAAGTCCGCGGTGCTCCGGGCGACGGCCATGCCCTCGGGGCCGGTGCAGGCATTGGCGCAGCCGCTGTTGACGATGACGGCGCGGGCGCGGCCGCCGCTGCGCTCGAGGTGCTCGCGCGAGAGGGTCACAGGGGCCGCCTGGGCCTTGTTCGTCGTGAAGACGCCCGCCGCCGGCACCGCGTCGTCCGCCATCACGAGCGCGAGATCGAGGGCCCCGGTCTTCTTGATGCCGCACGCCACGCCTGCCGCGCGGAAACCCGCCGGCGCCGCGACGCCGCCGTCGATGGGCGTGATGGTGACACCCTCGGGCACGGCGTGCGTCATGACAGGTGCTCCTGGCCGGGCCCGGCCACGGCGGCCCTGCCGAGGCGCGTGTCCACCACGGCGTACTGCGCGCACTTCTGGAAGTGCGGGCAGCTCCAGCAGTCGACGGCCACCTTCTCGGGGAGCCACGTGTGCGGGACGATGGAGAAGCCGAACCGCACGAAGAAACGCGGGTCGTGCGTGAAGGCACACAGCGTGCGGTACCGGCCGGCCCTCGCGCGTCGGCGCAATTCGTCGACGATGACGCGGCCCAGCCTCCGGCCCCTGGCCTGCTCGCGCACGACGAGCGACCGGACTTCGGCCACGGCGGCGTTGAGCGGCGCCAGCTCGCCGCACGCCAGCAGGATCCCACCGCCGTCCACCACGACCGCGAAGCGCGAGGCGCGGGCCGTGACATCGGCGAGCGTGCGCGGCAGCAGGTGGCCCGACTGCAGGTTGTCCGTGATGAGCTGATGGATGGCCGGCGCGTCGGCTGCGGTCGCCTCGCGCACGACGGGCCCCGCACCGGGTTCGTGGGCCACGGCGCGCGTCGCGCGCGGAACGAGGATCGGAACGATGACGGGGTCGGTGGTCATGCGGCACGCTCCCGGGCGCCCTCGGCAAGGATCGCGTCCAACTGCGCGAGAGCGAGGTCGACTTCCTCGGATGTGATGACAAACGGCGGAAGCAGGCGGATGACGGTGCCGGCGGTCCGGTTGATCAGCACGCCGCGGCGCAGCGCGGCCTCCACGAACGGGGCGGCGTCGGCGCGCAGGTCGATGCCCCACATCAGCCCGGCGCCGCGCACCTCGCGGACGACTTCGTGCCTGCTCGCGAGCTCGCACAGACCGGCGGCGAACTGCGCCCCGGCCTTCCGCACGTGCTCCTGCAGCCCGCCGGCCGTCAGCGCCTCGAGGAAGACGAGCGCCGCGCGGCACGCCAGCAGGTTGCCGCCGTAGGTCGATCCGTGGTCGCCGGCCGACACGGCGCCGGCGATCCTCTCGCTGAGCAGCGCCGCCCCGACCGGCATGCCGGCGCCAAGGGCCTTGCCGACGGCCGCCAGGTCGGGCTTGAGGCCGAGACGCTGATAGCCGAAGGCGGAGCCAGTGCGCCCGAGGCCGCACTGCACCTCGTCGGCGATGAGCAGGGCGCCCGTCCGCTGCTGCGCCTCGCGCACGGCAGCCGCGAACGCGTCGCTGAGGGGCCGCACGCCGCCCTCACCCTGGATGGCCTCGATGACCACCGCCGCGGTGCGGTCGGACACGGCCTCCGCGAGCCGAGCCGGCTCGTCGGCCGGCACCCACACGACCTCCTGCAGCAGCGGCCCGAATGGCGCCCGATAGTGCTCGTCCCAGGTCATCGACAGCGACCCCATCGTGCGGCCATGGAACGCATGCTCGAGGGCCACGAGCCCGGTTCGCTTCGCGTCGCCGGCGCCGTGCCAGTAGCGGCGCGCGAACTTGAGGCAGCCTTCCATTGCTTCCGTTCCGCTGTTGCAGAAGAACGCACGGGGCAGGCCGGACAGCGACGCGAGGCGGGAAGCCACCTCGCCCTGCAGGCCGTGGTAGTAGAGATTCGACGTATGGACCAGCGTGCGCGCCTGGTCGGCGAGCGCGGCGGCGAGCGCGGGGTTGGCATGCCCGAGGGACGCCACGCCGACGCCCGAGATCAGATCCAAGTACGCCTTGCCCGCTTCGTCGAAGAGATACACCCCCTCGCCGCGCGTGAACACCACGGGCGCGCGCTTGTACGTCTGCAGCACGTGCCGGTTCTCGAGCGTCGGTGCGTCCATCACACCACCCTCGTCAGCGATGCCTCGGCGGGAGCATCCCCGTCCAGAGCAGCACGAAGCCGCTCGATGTCCCGCCCGTCGACGATGGCCACGTCGCCCACGCCGCCGGCGAGGGCGGCCCGGCACGCCTGCAGCTTGGCGAGCATGCCGCGGTGAACCGTGCCGGCGGCGGCAAGCTCGCGCTCAACCCGCGCGTCGAGCCTGGCAATCGTCCGCCCGGCGCCGTCCAGCACGCCGGGCGTGGTGCCGGCGATGAGGAGTCGGGCGGCTCGCAGGCGCACGGCGAGCGCGGCCGCCATGGTGTCGGCGTTCACGTTGTAAAGCGTCCCGTCGGCGCCGGCGCCGATGGTGGCGACAACGGGCACGTAATTCCCGGAGACCAGGTGCGCGACAAGGTGCGGCATGCCGTCGTGAACCGGCCGCCCGACCAACCCGAGCGGCACGGTGTCGCCGGCGATGCTCCGCAGTGGCGGCATCGGCTCGACGGGCCCGACGCCGGTGTCGGCGCCGGTCAGTCCCACGGCGCGCCCGCCGGCAGTGTTGATGGCGGCCACGAACCGCGTATTGATCGTGCCGGCCAGCACCGACACGACGACGTCGAGCGTGGGCTGATCCGTGACGCGAATCCCGTCCACCTGCCGCTTCTGGATTCCCGCCTTCGCCAGCGCCGCATCGATCTCGCGACCGCCGCCGTGGACGACAGCCATGGGCGTCGCGGCCGCCGCGCGGGCGATCTCGGCGGCGATCGCCTGTGCGCGTGACGCCTCCTCGAGCAATTCGCCCCCGAGCTTGAGCACGACCGTCCGAGCCATCACAGCAACCCCGTCCGCTCGTCCAGGCCACACATCAGGTTGAGGTTCTGGACGGCCTGGCTCGCGGCGCCTTTCAGAAGATTGTCGAGGCAGGCGACGATGACGAGGCGGGCGCCGGCCTCGTCCACGCGCCACCCGATATCGCAGAAGGGCGTATAGGCCGTGTGCTTGATCTCCGGAAGTCCATCGTCCCAGAGGCGCACGAAGGGCGCACCGTCATAGGCGGCGTGGAGAGCGGCGCCGATCGATGCGGCCGTCGTGCCAGGCGTGACGCGCGCATAGATCGTCTCGAGAATGCCGCGGTTGAGCGGAACCAGGTGCGGCACGAAGGTGACCTGGCGTTCGAGCGCCTGCTCCATCTCCGCGGTGTGGCGGTGGCTGAAGATGCCGTACGCCGCCGCGCTGCCGTGGTTCTCGGAGAAATGCGTGCGGTCGGTGGCGGCCTTGCCGGCGCCCGAGACGCCCGACTTCGCGTCGATGATCACGTCGCCCGCCAGGAGGCCGGCGTCGGCGAGCGGCAGCAGGGACAGCAGCGCAGCGGTCGGGTAGCAGCCGGGGCAGGACACCAGCGCGGCGGCGGGAAGCGCCGCGCGGTCCCGCTCCGGGAGCGCGTAGAGCGTGCCGCCCGGCAGCGCCGAGGTTTCCGGATACCAGCGCCTCCGGAGCGCCTCGTCGCGCAGCCGGAACGCGCCGGACAGATCAATCACCCGCACGCCGCGGTCGACCAGGGCGCTGCCGACGCCGGCGGCCGCCGATTCGGGAAGGCCCAGAAACACCACGTCGTTCGCGCGGCCGATCGCTTCGACGTCGAGGGGCTGCACCTCGCCGTCCCAGATGCGGGCGAGCGACGGCAGGCGCCGGGTTTCGCCGCCCGACGACATCGCCCCTGTCAGGGTGACGCCGGGGTGCCTGGCCAGCAGGCGAACCAGTTCCTGGCCGGCGTATCCGGAGGCCCCGGCGACGGCGACACGAAGGGGCGACGGTAGTACAGGCGTGGGTGGGTGCATGGCTCGAAGTGTATAAGTATGCACACTCATTTATAACTAGTCAAGCCCCGGCTGGAGCGGCGGCTTCGACTGTTTGCGTGGTTATGCATAACTATGTATACTCTCCCATCTGGACGAACCCCATGAAGCGACGCAGACAAGCAGCCATTCTCGACCTGGTGGACCGTGTATCCCTGTCCAGCCAGGAGGACCTGCGACGACGGCTCAGGGACCTGGGTTTCTCGGTGACCCAGGCGACCCTGTCGCGGGACCTGAGGGACCTCGGCCTCGTCAAGGCCAGCGCCGATGGCGCGTACCACAGGCCCGGCGTCGAGAGCACGCCGCCGGGAGTGGCCATCGCGCGCCTGCAGCACGCCGTCGCGGAATTCCTGACGGGTGTCGACCGGGTGCAGCAGCTCGTGGTCCTGAAGACGGGCCTGGCCCAGGCGCAGCCGCTGGCGAGCGCCGTCGACGCGGCCAGGCTGGACGGCGTGGTCGGAACGATCGGCGGCGAAGACACGGTGCTCGTCATCTGCCGCGACTCGGCCGCCGCCACCGCGGTCGCCGCCCGGTTCGACCGCATGGCGAAGCCGTCATGAGCACGATCGTGCTCGCGTATGCGGGCGGGCTCGACACGTCGGTGGCGGTGCCGTGGCTGGCGGAGCGGTACGGCGCCGAGGTGGTGTGCCTGACGCTGGACCTGGGCCAGGGCAAGGACCTCCAGGCGGTGCGCGAGCGCGCGCTCGCGGCCGGCGCCGCCCGCGCCCACGTCCTCGATGTCCGCGAGGAGTTCGCGCAGGAATACATCCTGCCCGCCCTTCAAGCCGACGCCGTGTACGAAGGACGCTACCCGCTGGCCACGGCCCTGGGCCGGCCGCTGATTGCGAAGAAGCTCGTCGAGATCGCCCGCATCGAGGGCGCGAGCGCCATCGCCCACGGCTGCACCGGCAAGGGCAACGACCAGGTCCGCATCGAGGTGTCCGCCCGCGCGCTGATGCCGGGGCTGCGCGCCATCGCGCCGGCCCGGGAGTCGGGGATGTCGCGCGACGCGAAACTGGAGTTCGCCAGGCAGCGCGGCGTGCCGGTGCCCGCCGCGGCGCCGAGCCCGTACTCGATCGACGCGAACCTGTGGGGACGATCGATCCAGCGCGGCATCCTCGAGGATCCCTGGGTCGAGCCGCCCGCCGAGGTCTTCTCGCTGACGACAGACGTCTCGCAGTGCCCCGACGAGCCGGCCTACGTCGAACTCGAGTTCGAGCGCGGCGTGCCGGTGGCGGTCAACGGCGTCGCGATGCCCTTCATGGATGTCATCGCGAGCGTCGGCACGATCGCGGGCGACCACGGCGTCGGCCGGATCGACATGATCGAGAACCGCCTGGTCGGGATCAAGACGCGCGAGGTCTACGAAGCTCCGGCGGCCGTGGTGCTGCACCTTGCGCACGCCGACCTCGAGGGGTTCGTCAGCCCGCGCGACCTCCAGCGCGTGAAGCAGGAGCTGGCGGCCCGCTACGCCGACATGGTCTACGACGGCGCGTGGTACTCGCCGGTGCGCGAGGCGATGGACGCGTTCGTCGCCAAGGTCCAGGAGCGCGTGACCGGGGTGCTTCGGCTGAAGCTCTTCAAGGGCTCCGCCCAGGTCGTCGGCCGCCGCTCGCCGTTCGCGCTCTACGACCTCGGCCTGGCCACCTACGCCGAGGGCGACACGTTCGATCACGGCGCGGCGGCGGGATTCATCAAGCTCCACGGGCTCCCCATCGAGACCGCGGCGCGCAAGCGGGGGGCCGCCGGCGCGACGGCGGAGCCCAGGAAGGCCGACTGATGCCGCATCTCTGGTCAGGCAGATTCGACGACGAGCCCGACGCCGCGGTCTTCGCGTATGGCGTCTCCCTCTCGTTCGACAGGCAGCTGCTCGAAGACGACGTGACGGGCAGCCTGGCATGGGCGGACGCGCTGGCCCGCGCGGGCGTGCTGTCGGACGCCGACGCCTCGGCGATCGCCGGCGGCCTCCGCGACATCCTCGAAACGGGCCGGCGCGACCCCGCGTTCGTGGACGGCCCAGACGAGGACATCCACGCGTTCGTCGAGCGGCAGCTCGTCGAGCGGATCGGCGAGGCCGGGAAGCGCCTGCACACGGGCCGCTCGCGCAACGAGCAGGTGTCGCTCGACCTGCGTCTCTACCTCAGGCGCCGCACGCCGCTGATGATCGATCGGGTGAAGCGGCTCATCGCGGCGCTCGCGTCGACGGCCCGGACGTGCGGGGACGCGACGATGCCGTCGTACACGCACTTGAGGCGCGCGCAGCCGATCCTCGCGGCGCACTTCTTCCTCGCGCATGCCGCAGCGTTCAGGCGGGACGTGGGGCGCTTCGAGCAGGCGGCCGACGAAGCCGACGAGATGCCGCTCGGATCGGGCGCGATCGCCGGCACGACCTACGCCGTCGACACCGCATTCCTGGCGGACCGCCTCGGATTCTCCCGCACGGTCCTCAACAGCCTCGACGCCTCGTCCGACCGCGACTTCGTCGCGAGCTTTCTCTATGCGTGCTCGCTCGCCATGGTGCACCTCAGCCGCCTCGCGGAAGATCTCATCATCTTCACGTCGGAGGAATTCGGCTTCTTCGAGCTGCCCGACCGGTTCGCGACCGGCAGCAGCCTGATGCCGCAGAAGAAGAACCCGGACCCTCTCGAGCTCGCGCGGGGCAAGTCCGGCCGTGTATTGGGGCGACTGACCGGGTGGCTGGCCACGATGAAGGGACTGCCCGGGGGGTACAACCGGGATCTCCAGGAGGACAAAGAAGCGGTGTTCGAGGCCGAGGCCACCGTGGCGTCGTCGCTCGATGCCTGCGCGGCCGTGGCGGCGGGGCTCACGCTGAACGCCGCCCGCGCTGAGGCGGCGGCGTCGGGGGTGCTGCTCGCCACGGACGTCGCCGACTACCTGGTGGCGAAAGGGGTGGCGTTCCGCGACGCCCACGCGGTTGTCGGCGCGGTGGTGCGCAAGCTGGTGGCCGAGGGCCGCGACTTCGCGTCGCTGAGCCTGAGCGAATGGCGCGCCTTCAGCGACCGCATCGACGCCGACGTCGTCGAGGCCATTTCGGCCCGGGCCTCGGTGGCGGCGAAGAAGACGCCGCAGTCGACGAACCCCGACGCGGTGCGCGCGGCGCTCGAAGAGCTTCGTGCCTGGCTGGCTGCACCGTGCCCGTAGGGGTCTTTTCCGGGCCCGTGCCCACTCTGCGCTTTGGCCCGGAGCGGAAGGGCGCTATGATTGGGGGCGGCATCACCAACGCGAGCTGAGGTCAGCCGCGGCCCGGGTCACGGGTTCGATGCCGGCCGTCGTCGCTTCTCGTTGCCAGCCCCGCGTCGGCAGCGTGAGCCTCGAATGGCGGCCGCAGGCGGCCGTTGCCCCGTCGCCGCGGGGCTACCAGGACCGGTTTCATCACCTGCGTTCGGCGGCTGAAGTCGGCCGCGAGAACGGATGATGGATCCGCTTCTAGAACCGGGCGTCCTGCGCCAACTTCATCCCACCTGCACCGGCGCTCAGCGGAGTTGACCCAGCGCCGGATGGAGCCCGCAGGCTCCCTTGGCCTGAGCGACGTCGAAGGCAGCCTGCGCAAGCCCGGGGCGAACGGGGTCAACCGACGAAAGCCCTGGGGTTAGAGTTTTCGAGGGACTGTGCATGCATCCGCGCCAGCTTCGGGTTGGTGATCTCGTCGATGACTACTGTCCGCGCGAGCGGCGGTTGAGCAACCACGCCATCGTGGCGCTTGTCGGCGAGGACGTCCGCCAGGTCAGGTGCACCACATGCGACGCCGAGCACGAGTACAGGGGCGGCAAGGTGCCCGCGAGCCGCAAGAAGAAAGCGGTTGTCGGGCCGCCGGCGCTCGCTCCCGCGCGCGAGGTGGCGGTGGCGCCTGCCGCCGGGGACGAGCCGCTGGTCGCGGAGGATCCGCCTTTCGCCGAGGAGGCGGAGCCGGGTGCCGCGACCGCTGCCCCTGCGGATGCCGCGGAGCGTGACGAGCCGCCTGCGGAGACGCCCGAGGACAGCCAGCCGCCGTCGCCGCACGCCGAGATCAGCCTGCACCGCCGCCTGATCCGCGCCACGCTGCCCCGCGTCGAAAGCGACACCCCGGCACGCCCGATTCCCGAGTTCACCATGCACCGCGCCGCCGCGGCCCATGGACACCGCCACGGCAAGCCTTTCCGCCAGGGGCAGGGCGGCCAGCCCCGGCACGGCAAGGGCGGGTTCGGGCAGGGCCGACACGGACAGGGCGAGCCAAACGGCAACACGCTCGCCCCCCCGCGCGGGGGGCAGGGCCAGCGCAGCGGCCAGGGAGGGCACGGCATCCACGGCGGGCGCGGGGGCCATCGCGTCGGTCAGGGCGGTCCTGGCGGCCACGGGAACCCGCAGGGCCAGCGCCACTCGCGCCACGGATTCGGCCGCGGGCCCAAGAAGCACTGACACCCCGGTTCCATGGGCAGCCTGCACGGCAGCTTCGGCCTCATCACCGGCGTCGCGAACAAGCGGTCGATCGCGTGGGCCATCGCGAAAGCGATGGCCCGTGACGGGGCGCGGCTCGCGCTCACGTACCAGGGCGAACGCCTGCTCGAAAACGTTCAGGAGCTCGCGGCCGAACTTGACCGGCCTCTCCTGCTGCCGTGCGACGTCACCTCCGACATCCAGATTGCCGAGGTGTTCGAGACGATTGCGCGCGCGTTCGGCGGGCTCGACTTCATGCTGCACGGCACGGCGTTCGCCCCTCGCGAGGAGCTGTCGCGGCCGTTCGTGGAGACGAGCCGCGAGGGGTTCCGCGTCGCGCTCGACATCAGCGCCTTCTCGCTCATCGCGCTGTCGCGCGGCGCGGCGCCGCTGATGGCGGCGCGCGGCGGCGGCTCCATCGTCACGCTGACCTATCTCGGCGCCGACCGCGTCTTCACGAACTACAACGTGATGGGCGTGGCGAAAGCGGCGCTCGAGTCGAGCGTGCGCTACCTGGCCGACGGCCTCGGGCCGCAGAACATCCGGGTGAACGCGATTTCCGCCGGCCCGATCAAGACGCTGGCCGCGTCCGGCATCTCGGGCTTCGGCGGCATCCTGCAGGTCTACCGCGACCGCTCGCCGCTGCGCCGCAACACCGAGCTCGAGGAGGTGGGCGAGACCGGCCGCTTCCTGCTCGGCCCCGAGAGCTCAGGGATCACGGGCGAAGTCCTCATGGTGGATTCGGGCTATCACGTCATGGGCGTCTAGCGCCCGGTCCGGGGTCCGGGACTCGTCAGTATCGCTCCCGCCTGATCCTTCGCGCCGACACCCCCGCCTCACGCAGCATCTCGATCATCCTCGCCACGAAAGGCTCCGGGCCGCACACGTAGCAGAGCGGGCTGCGGCCCTTCACGATCGCGTCGACCCAGGCCTGCCGAACCCGCCCCCGCCTGCCGCGCCACGAGCGATCCGCCTCGCGCGTCGCCGTCGCGCAGAAGCGGACCCGGCCCTGGCGCGAGAGCCGGCGCCACTCGCGGGCGAAGGCGATCTCGGCCGGGGTCCGGGCGCTGTAGATGAGCGTGATCGAGGGGCGCGCGGGCCGCTCGAGCGCCGAGGCCATCATCGCGCGGAGCGGCGCGATCCCGGTGCCGCCGGCGATGAAGAGCAGCTCGCGGGGCAGCCGGCGGGGGAGCACGAACCCGCCCACGGGACCCTCGACGGCGACCAGACGGCCCGCGCCGACGCCATCCAGGTTCGGCCGCGGCTGGCCGTCGCTGCCGACCTCGACCAGGAACGCGAGCGATCCGCTGCGCCGCAACTCCCCGGGCGAACTGGCAATCGAATACGGCTTTCTCGCGGCGCGCCCGGCCAGACCCACCATGGCGGCCTGTCCCGCCGCGAACGCGAACCGCGCGCCCGAGGCGTCGAGCGTGAGGAGCATCGCGCGCGGCGTTTCCCGGACCGCCTCACGAACGACGAATTGATGGGTCGTCACTGTGCTCGTGCGCCATCCGCTGGAGGGCGCGCTCGGCCTTCCGCAGCTTCCGCGCGGCCTTGTCCTCGTACATGCGGGCGTCCGCCACCTGCAGCAGAGTCTCGTAGGAGTCGCCGTCGGCCGGGAACACCGCGCTGCCGATGCTGATGGTGAGACGCACGCGCAGCATGTCGCCGACGCCGAACGGCGTGCTCTCCAGGGCCCTCTGCAGCTCGAGGCGCTTGGCCTCGGCCCGGTCGGCGCCGAAGTCCGAGAGCAGGATGATGAACTCGTCGCCGCCGTAGCGCACGCAGATGTCGTAGGGCCGGATCGCGCCGCGCAGCACCGACGCCACCGCGCAGAGCGCGCGGTTGCCGGCCTGGTGGCCGAACGTGTCGTTGATGGGCTTCAGGTTGTCGAGGTCGAGCAGCATGAGCGCGACCGACGACTTCAGGCGCGCCGCGCGGGCCAGCTCGCGCCCGGCTTGGGCGTAGAGGAACCGCGTGTTCGGCAGGCCGGTCAGCGGATCGGTGACCGAGTCCTCGCGGGTCTGCTCGAAGACGATGGCGTTGTTGATGACGGCGGCGATCTGGCCCGAGACGCGGCTCACGAGCCGGCGATGCTCGTCGGTGTAGCCGTGCGGGACCGTGTGGTACAGCGCCAGCGCGCCCTTGATCGTGCCGCCCATCATCAGCGGGCAGACGAGCGCCGACTGCAGGCCCGCGTCAGCCAGGTCGGGCCGCCGCATGTCCAGATCCGCCGAAGGGTCGCCGTTCGTGATGCACTCGCGGGCAGCGACGGCCCTGCCGACCAGGCCGTCGCCGTCGGCGACGATCATCCCCATGAACGCCCCGTGGCCGGGGCCGGCCGCGAAGCGGCAGCGAGAGCAACTGTTGGTCGGGTCGTGCAGGTACAGCGCCACCGTCGTGAAGGGCACCAGCCTGTCCAGCTTCGACGTGAGCGCCGACATCGTGTCCGACACCCCGAGGCTGGTGCTGACGGCCTCCGCCATCTCGTACAGCGCCCCGAGCTCCTGGCTCGCGCCGCCAATGCCGTCGAGAACCGCCGACGGGGGCGTCGGCCGCGAACCGCCGCCGGCAGGCGACGCGCCGCTCCTCCCCGAGGTCGCCACACCCGCGTCCGCGGCGTTCGCCAGCCTGGCCTGCTCGTCGGCCTCGCGCAGGGAGGGCAGCAGGTTCACATAGCGCGCCACCACCGCCGGATCGAGGGCGTTGCCCGCTTCCTGCCACAGCACGTTGACGGCCTCTTCGACCGGCATGGCCTCGTTGAACGCCCGGTCGGAGGTGATCGCGGCGAAGTAGTCCACCACCGTGAGGATCCGGGCCCCGAGGGGAATCTCGGCACCGCGCAGGCCGTCGGGATAGCCCGAGCCGTCCCAGCGCTCGTGGTGACTGCGGATGAGCGTGGCGACGGGCTTCGGGAACGGCACCTGCTCGACGATGGCGGCCCCCACGCCCGCGTGCGTCCGCATCTTGCTGCGCTCGTCCTCGGTGAGCGGGCCCCGCTTGGTCAGGATGTGGTCCGGCACCGCCAGATTACCGATGTCATGCAGCAGCGCCGCGGTGCGGACGCATTCCACCTCGTCGGCCGGGAGTCCGAACGACCGTGCGAGCGCGGCGGCGTGACGTTGCTCGCGCTGCAGCGACGACCTCGACGAC
>Ga0113563_10001722_pt1 | contig 12695 bp, 10 predicted proteins | sample Mud3Dept3metaG_FD_80117 | JGI IMG/M metagenome (GOLD analysis project Ga0113563, IMG submission 80117) | Freshwater wetland microbial communities from Ohio, USA, analyzing the effect of biotic and abiotic controls - Mud 3 Core 4 Depth 3... | ecosystem: Environmental > Aquatic > Freshwater >...
CGCCGATATCAACAAGGCTGTCGAAGTTGCGGGTAAAGTCGCCGGCGTGAAATCCGTCAAGAATGACATGATCGTCAAAGGGCAGCAGTAAACCCCCGCGCCGCCAGCTGGTCTCCGGACATCCGCTCCGGGGATCGCCAGCCGGACAAACCATCGAACACCGGGGGGCATGATCATGCTGCCCCGATGTCAAGCTGCAGTGCGCCGCGACCTGCCGCCTCGGCGCCAACCGTGAACACGGTTCGACCACGCTGCCGCTGACCTCCGGGCACTGGCAGGCCGCGGGCGGCTGTATGCGTCCGCCGGCCGCGCATCGGGGCGACGCGGCACCCCCGCTGCGGTAAAATCCGGCTTTTTCGCGGAAATCCCATGGAAGCCGAACGCATCAACGCGATTGCCAATCGCCTGCACGATCTCGAAGAACGCGCGGGGGCGCTGCGGAGGTATCTTTGACTACGACGCGAAAACCCGCCGCCTGGAAGAACTGGTCAAGCTGAGCGAAGACCCGGCGCTGTGGAATGACGCGCCGCGCGCCCAGGAAGTCGGCCGCGAACGCAAGACGCTGGAAGGCATCGTGGTCACGTTGCGTGAACTCGACCGCGACATGCGCGACACGCAGGAACTGTTCGAAATGGCGCGCAGCGAGAAGGACGACAGCACGCTGCTGGCCGTCGAGCAGGACGCCGCCAAGCTCGCCGGCATCGTCGAGAACATGGAATTCCGCCGGATGTTCTCCAACCCGATGGATCCGAACAACTGCTTCCTCGACATCCAGGCAGGCTCGGGCGGCACCGAGGCGCAGGACTGGGCCTCGATCCTCGAACGCATGTATCTGCGCTACTGCGAAAACAAGCAGTTCCGCGTCGAGGTGCTCGAGGAATCAGCGGGTGATGTCGCCGGCATCAAGAGCGCTTCGCTGAAAATCACCGGCGATTACGCTTTCGGCCACCTGCGCACCGAATCCGGCGTGCATCGCCTGGTGCGCAAATCGCCGTTTGATTCCAACAACCGCCGCCACACCTCCTTCGCCAGCGTGTTCGTCTATCCGGAAGTCGACGACTCGATCGAGATCGACATCAATCCGGCGGACCTGCGCATCGACACCTATCGCGCTTCCGGCGCCGGCGGCCAGCACATCAACAAAACCGATTCCGCGGTACGCATCACGCATATTCCAACGGGCATCGTCGTGCAATGCCAGAGCGACCGCTCGCAGCACCGTAACCGTGCGGAAGCCAATGCGATGCTCAAATCCAGGCTGTATGAGCTCGAACTGCGCAAGCGCACCGAGCAGAAACAGGCGCTGGAAGACGCCAAGACCGACATCGGCTGGGGACACCAGATCCGCTCCTACGTGCTCGACCAGTCGCGGATCAAGGACCTGCGCACCAACGTCGAAATCGGCAATACCCAGGCCGTGCTCGACGGCGACCTCGACGATTTCATCACCGCCAGCCTCAAATCAGGGCTCTGACCCAGGACACCTCATCATGGAAAACCCGAATTCCCCGCCGGCCATCGACACCAACCGGATCATCGAGGAACGCCGCGCCAAACTCGCCGAACTGCGCAGGGAAGGACAGGCATTCCCCAACGATTTCCTGCGTGCCCACCTGGCCGAAATGCTGATCGAGGAGCACGAGAACAAGGACGCCAAGACGCTTGCCGAAAAGGTCATTGCGGTCAGCGTCGCCGGCCGGATCATGCTGAAGCGGGTGATGGGCAAGGCCTGTTTCGCCACGATCCAGGACATGAGCGGACGGATCCAGCTTTATGTTTCTGTCGACGACGTCGGCTCCGCCGCGCTCGAGGATTTCAAACACTACGACATCGGCGATATCGTCGGCGCCCAGGGCGCATTGTTCAAGACACAGAAAGGCGAGCTGACAGTGCGCGTCAGCACGATCCGGTTGCTCACCAAGTCACTGCGCCCGCTGCCCGAAAAATTCCACGGCCTCACCGACCAGGAACTGAAATACCGCCAGCGCTACGTTGACCTGATCATGAACGAGGACACGCGACTGGTCTTCGTGCAGCGCGCGCGCATCATCCAGGCCATCCGCAACATGCTGATCAGCCGGCGCTACTACGAGGCCGAAACGCCGATGATGCAACCGATCCCGGGCGGCGCCTCGGCGCGCCCTTTCGTCACCCACCACAACGCGCTGGACATGCAGCTCTACCTGCGCATCGCACCGGAGCTGTACCTTAAACGGCTGGTGGTTGGCGGTTTCGAAAAGGTCTTCGAGATCAACCGCAATTTCCGCAATGAAGGCATGTCGACCCGGCACAATCCGGAATTCACGATGCTCGAGTTTTATGCGGCCTACACCAACCACGAGTACCTGATGGGATTCGTCGAGCAGATCCTGCGTGCGGCAGCACAAGCCGCCTGCGGCACCGAGCAGATCACCTATCAGGGCCGCAGCATCGACCTGGCGCAGCCCTTCGCCCGGCTGACCATCACCGGCGCCATCAGGAAATACCGGCCGGACATCGGCGATGACGTGCTCAATGACCGTGAACGGATCATCGCCAAACTCAATGAACTGAAAATCCCGTTCCGCGAGCAGGACGGCCTCGGCGGCCTGCAGCTGACGCTGTTCGAGAACACCGTGGAGGCCGAGTTGTTCGATCCGACCTATATCGTCGATTACCCGGCGGAAGTATCCCCTCTGGCGCGGCGCAGCGACCGCAATCCGGAGCTGACCGAGCGTTTCGAGCTCTACATTGCCGGTCGTGAAATCGCCAACGGCTTCTCGGAGCTCAATGATCCCGAAGACCAGGCCGAACGGTTCATGGAACAGGTCCGCCAGAAAGACGCCGGCGACCATGAGGCCATGCATTACGACGCCGACTACATCCGCGCACTGGAATACGGCCTGCCGCCCTGCGGCGGTGCCGGCATCGGCATCGACCGCGTGGTGATGCTGCTTACCGACAGCCCGTCGATCCGCGACGTGATTCTGTTTCCGCAGATGCGACCGGAATAACAGCCGGCACGGTGTACACGGAGGCGTTGGCAGTGGAATCTCCGCTCTGGCGGCCCGGACCCTCACAGGCCGCATCCGCCAACATCACGGCATTCATGCGGCATGTTGCCGCGTCGGGCGGGCCGCAGTGCGCCGACTATGCCGCGCTCTACGGCTGGTCCATCGAACGCCCGGCCGAGTTCTGGGGTGCCGTCTGGGATTTCTGCGGCGTCGTTGCCGAACATCGCGGCAATTGCGTGCTGGAACATCCGCAACGCATGCCGGGCGCGCGCTGGTTTCCGCAAGCGCGGCTCAACTATGCCGAGAACCTGCTGCGCCGCCACGACAGCGCGACCGCGATCGTGTTCCGGGGCGAGAACCGGATCAGGAGCAGCATCAGCTTCAGCGAACTGCAGCATGAAGTCTCCCGCCTTGCCCAGGCACTGCGTGCGGCCGGCATCACAGCCGGTGACCGCGTCGCCGGCTACATGCCCAACCTTCCCGGCACCGTCATCGCAATGCTCGCCGCGACCAGTCTTGGCGCCGTGTGGTCCTCCTGCTCGCCGGACTTCGGCGTGCAGGGTGTCGTCGATCGCTTCGGCCAGATCGGGCCGCGGATCCTGTTCGCGGCCGACGGTTATTTCTACAACGGCAACACCATCGACAACCTGCCGCGGCTGCGCGACATCATGGCGCAGCTGCCCACCGTCGAGCAGTTGGTCATCGTGCCCTACACCAGTGGCGCCCCGCAGATCGCCGACCTGCCGCGCGCCGTCAACATTCATGATTTCATGGCGCCGTACCAGCCGTGCGTCATCGATTTCGCGCAACTGCCATTCGACCACCCGCTGTTCATTCTCTTTTCTTCGGGAACCACCGGCGTGCCCAAGTGCATTGTTCACGGTGCCGGGGGCACGCTGCTGCAGCACCTGAAAGAGCAGGTGCTGCATACCGACATCAGGCGCGGTGACCGGCTGTTCTATTTCACGACCTGCGGCTGGATGATGTGGAACTGGCTGGTGTCGGGCCTGGCCGCGGGCGCGACGCTGTTGCTGTACGACGGCTCGCCGTTCATCAGCAAAGGCGCGGTGCTGTGGGACTATGCCGAGCAGGAAAAAATGACGGTATTCGGCACCTCGGCAAAGTACATCGATGCGCTGGCCAAACTCGGGCTCGCGCCGCGGCTAACCCACGACCTGGCGGCGCTGCGCGCGCTGCTCTCGACGGGATCCCCGCTGGCGCCGGAGAGCTTCGATTACGTCTACCGCAGCATCAAGGCCGATCTCCAGCTCGCTTCGATTTCCGGAGGCACCGACATCATTTCCTGCTTCGCGCTGGGCTGTCCCATTCTGCCGGTGTGGCGCGGCGAGTTGCAATGCCGGGGACTCGGCATGAAAGTGGAGGTCTGGAACGACGCCGGTGAGCCGGTGCGCGGCGAAAAGGGCGAACTGGTCTGCACCGCTCCCTTCCCGTCAATGCCGATCGGGTTCTGGAACGACGCTGAAGGCGCGAAATACCGCGCCGCCTACTTCGAACGCTATACCGGGGTGTGGCATCACGGCGACTATGTCGAACTGACTGCGCACGACGGGCTGATGATCTTCGGGCGCTCCGACGCGGTGCTCAACCCCGGTGGCGTGCGCATCGGCACGGCCGAAATCTACCGCCAGGTCGAACAGCTCGACGAAATCGTCGAAGCCCTGGCCATCGGCCAGGACTGGCCGCCGCAGCAACCCAACGATGTGCGCGTCGTGCTGTTTGTTCGGCTGCGCGAAGGCCTGACTCTGGATGCGGCACTGATCGACCGTATCCGGAAGCAGATCCGCGACAACACCACGCCGCGCCACGTGCCCGCAGTCGTGGTGCAGGTCGCCGACATTCCGCGCACCAAAAGCGGCAAGATCGTCGAACTGGCAGTGCGCAACGTCGTGCATGGCCAGCCGGTTAGAAACCTCGAAGCACTTGCCAATCCCGAGGCGCTCGAGCATTACCGCAACCGGGCCGAACTTGCTGCATCGTAAAATTATTTAAAAACAACCTGTTATATAACTCCTCCGCGGGCCGCCATGCGGCCCGCTTGGTTTGCCGGCTTCCCGATCGCATCGCCGGCTTGCTCATATACCCCCACCGGGTATATACTGCACGGCATGAACACACTCGCCACAACGGATGCCACCATGCTTGCCACCCCCAAACGGGCTGCCGCGGTCATTGATCTTCCGGTAACCGGCATGACCTGTGCCGCGTGCGCGGCCCGCATTGAAAAAACCCTGAACCGCCTGCCCGAGGTCAAGGCAGCGGTGAACTTCGCCACCGAAAAAGCGCACATCGAATATCCGGCCGGCCGGCTGGCACCCGCCGACCTCATTGCCGCCATCCGCAGGACCGGTTACGACGCGCAGTTGCCTGCAGCCGGCGGTGACGCCGCACGCAAGGCCGAACGCCGCGCCGCATACCGGAAAGATCTGCGCCTGTTCATCGTTTCGGCCGTGCTGACACTGCCGTTCATCGCCCTGATGCTGTATATGCTGACCGGCGCCCATCACGCCGAGTGGCTGCCGCCCATGGCACAACTGCTGATCGCCACACCGGTGCAGCTCTGGATCGGCAGCCGTTTTTATGTCGGCGCTTACCACGCACTGCGCGGCGGCGGGGCCAACATGGACGTACTGGTCGCCCTCGGCACCAGCGTCGCGTATTTCTACAGCGCCGCGGTAGTGCTATTCGGCCTCGACGGCCACCTCTATTTCGAAGCCGCAGTCAGCATCATCACTCTCGTCTTCCTCGGCAAACTGCTGGAATCCCGGGCCCGGGCCCGGGCCTCCTCCGCAATCGAAGAACTGATCCGGCTCCAGCCCAAAACCGCGCGTATCGAGCGCGACGGCAGCATCGTCGAAATCCCGGTATCGGAGATCCACGTCGGCGACGTATTCGTGGTGCGCCCGGGCGAGGCCATACCGGTCGACGGCAAGGTCATCAATGGCAGTTCCAGTGTCGACGAAGCCATGCTCACCGGCGAAAGCCTGCCGGTGGCGAAAACCGCCGGTAGCACCGTGTATGCCGCAACCATCAATGCTCAGGGTTTGCTGCGCTGCACGGCCACCGGTGTCGGCGCCGATACGGCGCTCGCCGGCATCATCAGGCTGGTCGAGGAAGCGCAGGGTTCGAAGGCGCCGATCCAGCGACTCGCCGACGCTATTTCCGGGGTGTTTGTCCCGGTAGTCATTGCACTGGCACTGCTGACTTTCGCCGGCTGGTGGTGGTATGCGGGTTCCTGGGCGGAAGCCCTGGTTCCCGCAGTCGCGGTACTCGTCATCGCCTGCCCCTGCGCGCTGGGTCTCGCCACGCCGACCGCAATCATGGTTGGCAGTGGCGTCGGCGCTCGCGCCGGCGTGCTGATCAAGAATGCCGAAGCACTGGAACGTGCCGGCCACATCGACACGCTGGTCCTCGACAAGACCGGCACGCTGACCCAGGGCAAACCAGCGGTGACCGATGTCATCGTCGCCGCTGCCACGGACGAAGCCGGCCTGCTGCGCATCGCCGCAACGCTGGAAAACGGTTCCGAACATCCGCTGGCTCGTGCCGTGATCCAACACGCGCGCGAACGTCAGATTGGCATCGCACTGGTGCAGGACTTCGAGGCCGTCGCCGGCAAGGGCGTACGCGCCGTGATCGACGGCAAACCCGCCCTGCTTGGCTCGCCGCAGTTTATCGCCAGCAACGGCCTTGACCTCGACGAACAGGCGGTCGCACGGCTGCAGAATCAAGGCAAGACCGTCATCGGTATCGCCTACGGCGTTAGCGTGCTCGGTCTGATCGCCATTGCCGATCCACTGCGGCCAACGTCACGCGAAGCAGTAGCGGCGCTGCAGGCGTTGGGCATTGAAGTCATCATGCTCACGGGTGACAACCAGCGTACTGCAGCGCGAATCGCCCGCGAAGCCGGCGTCACCCGTTTCGAAGCCGAGCTGCTGCCGCAGCACAAGGCGCAGCGAGTGACCGCGCTGCAGCAGCAAGGCCGGCACGTCGGCATGATCGGCGACGGTGTCAACGACGCGCCGGCATTGGCAGCCGCCGAGGTCAGTTTTGCGATCGGCACCGGCTCCGACGTGGCGATCCATGCCGCCGATGTCACGCTGATGCGCAGCGACCTGCTGAGCGCAGTGGATGCCATACGGCTGTCACGCGCGACTTTTCGCAAAATCAGGCAGAACCTGTTTTTCGCGTTCATCTACAACGTGCTGGGCATCCCGCTGGCGGCTGCGGGGATGCTCAACCCGGTGATCGCCGGCGCGGCGATGGCAATGAGTTCGGTGTCCGTGGTCAGCAATTCGCTGCTGCTCAAGCGCTGGCGGCCGGAGGGGCGGTGATGCGCAATGCGCGCATGACCGGACGCACGACTCATCACCCATCACCCAGCCAGTCATTCCCTCAAACCATACCGCAAGGAGAACAGCATGGAAACCACCAGCATCCCCGTCAAAGGCATGACCTGCATGGGCTGCGTCGCCAGCGTCAAACGCGTGCTGAGCAGCATCAGCGGCGTCACCCAGGCCGACGTGTCGCTCGAACAGGCGCGGGCCGCAGTGACCTACGACCCGGCACTGGCCAGCCCCGAGACCCTCAAGGCTGCGATCACGGATGCCGGTTATGACGTCGACTGAGCGCAAACGGCTCGCGGCGCACACCGAGTGCCATCATCCGCCGGTCGCACAGCCGCACAAACAAGCGCTGCTGAAACGCCTGAACCGCGTTGCCGGTCAGGTGCGCGGCGTCGCGCAGATGATCGGTGAGGACCGGTATTGCGTCGACGTGCTGACCCAGGTCGCGGCGATCCAGTCCGCGCTGGACGCGGTGGCACTGCAGTTGCTGGAAGATCACACCAAGGGGTGTGTTGCCGATGCGGTCAAAGCCAACCGCGGCGACCAGGCGATCACGGAACTGATGACCGTGGTGCGGCGTTTTGCGCGCTGAAGCCGGAACTACCAGTTCCAGATCTGCCACCAGGACACGTCCTTGTTCGGACCGCCCTTCAGGTAAACGCTGTCCGGAAAGTTCTTGAGCAGCACGCGCTCCGCATCGTTGCGCAACGTCGTCAAGCCCAGTGCATCGTAGGCCTTGACCATGACGACCAGCCCTTCCTCGTTTGCCGGTGCGCCCGGGTACGTTTTCAGCGCATATTGCGCCCGGTTGGCGGCAGCCACATAGGCCTTGCGCTTCAGGTAATAGCGCGCGACATGAACTTCATGTGATGCCAGCGTATTGACCAGATAGTTCATGCGCTGTATCGCGTCCGGCGTGTATTTGCTCTCGGGGAACCGTACCGCCAGTTCCTTGAATGCCGCAAACGCATCTGCCGCCGCCTTCGGATCGCGTTCGGACAGATCCTGCCCGCTGACAAAACCCATGATCCCCAGGTCGTCATTGAAATTGATCAGACCGCGCAGGTAATACATGTAGTCCACGCTCGGGTGGTTCGGATGCTGTTTGACGAAGCGGTCGATCGCGGCCAGCGCGGACGCGGGATCCTCGTTCTTCCAGTGCGCGTAAGCCACTTCGATCTGCGCCTGCTGCGCAAACCGGCCGAACGGATAACGCGACTCGATGCGCTCGTAATGCTTGATCGCATTCTCGAAGTTGCGATCCGCAAGCTCGGACCGGGCTTCGGCATAGAGTTTCTGCACGGACCAGCCGCGCGTCTCGTCCACCTCGCTGCCGCCGAAAATGCCGCAGCCGCCGACGGCAAGAATGAGGAATACCGCTAGAATGCGCTGTATCAATGAGCCCTGATTTGTCATCCGAAAATTATACCGAAAACACCACCGTTCCGGCTGAGCATCGCATCGCGGTGCCTGCCGCCTGCGTCGGCTTGCGCCTGGACCAGGCGCTGGCCCGGCTGCTGCCGGAGTATTCCCGGGCACGACTGACGGCGTGGGTGCGGGAAGGCCGGGTCACCGTCGATGGCAGGATTCTCGCGCCGCGCGACAAGCTGCACGGCGGGGAGCAGATTGCCGTTATGCCGACGCTGAAACCCGAGGAAACCGCCTTCCGCCCGGAAGCCATTCCGCTGCAGATCGTCCACGAAGACGACGCCATCATCGTCATCAACAAGCCGGCGGGCCTGGTGGTGCATCCGGGCAGCGGCAACTGGCAGGGCACGCTGCTCAACGCGCTGCTCGCCCATGCGCCGCAACTGGCGACCATTCCGCGCGCCGGCATCGTGCACCGCCTCGACAAGGACACCAGCGGACTGCTGGTCATTGCCAAAACCCTGACTGCGCAGACCGACCTGGTGCGCCAGTTGCAGGCGCGCACGGTCACCCGCGTATACCGCGCCGTCGTCCATGGCCGTGTCAAACGCGACGGCAGAATCGAGGGCGCGATCGGGCGCGATCCGCGCAGCCGCACGCGGATGGCGGTAGTGTCTTCCGGCAAGGCGGCCGTCACCCATTACACGGTGCTGGAGCAGCTGACGCGTGCCAGCGTGCTGTCCTGTCGCCTGGAGACCGGGCGCACCCACCAGATTCGCGTGCACCTGCAAAAACTCGGGCACCCGATCTGGGGCGATCCGGTCTATGGCCCGCGCAACGCGCCGGCCACACCACACCTTGCACGGCAGGCGCTGCATGCCGAAAAACTGGCGCTCACCCACCCCGAGTCCGACGCCGTACTGCACTGGCAAGCGCCGTTGCCGGAGGACATGCAGCAACTGATCGCGGCATTGCGCGCCGAATGAACACGCCGGACCACCCGCACCCGCAATGGATCATTCCCGACTGGCCGGCGCCGCGGCAGGTTCGCGCACTGGTCACCACCCGTGCCGGCGGCGTCAGTGCCGGCCCCTATGCCAGCATGAACCTCGGCGTGCGCACCGATGACGATCCGGCTGCCGTCGCGCAAAACCGCGCCCGGCTGCAGCGCTGCCTGCCGCAACCCCCGAAATGGCTGGCCCAGATCCACGGCACCACGGTCGTCGATGCCGACGCGCTGACGGCAATCGTGGAGGCCGACGCCAGCGTCGCACGGCGCCCCGGCACCGTATGCGCAGTCCTCGTCGCCGACTGCCTGCCGATCCTGGTCACCGACCGCGCCGGCACCTGTGTCGGCGCCGCCCACGCCGGGTGGCGCGGACTGGCCGGCGGCGTGATCGCCAACACCGTGTCATCGATGCCGGCCGCCGCTGCAGATCTGATCGCCTGGATCGGGCCCGGCATCGGTCCGACCGCCTTCGAGGTCGGCGACGACGTGCGTCAGGCTTTTTGCGACCGCACGCCGGAGCACGGCACCGCGTTCGCGCCGCTGCGCCCCGGCAAATGGCTGTGCAACCTGCCGGCGCTGGCGCGCACCGCGCTGCATCGCAGCGGCGTGACGGCGGTCTACGGCGGCGAACTGTGTACGGTCAGCGATGCCGTACGGTTTTATTCTTACCGGCGTGACAGAGTGACCGGGCGCATGGCGGCACTGATCTGGCTGGCGCCGCAGCCCGATACCGTATAATCCGCGGTCTTCCGCAACAGCCGCATGCTCATCCCCGGCCGCATACCGTGAACACCCTGACGTGGATCATCCTGACCACCCTTGCCGGCGGCGTGCTGTCGGCCCTTGCCGCGAGCCTGTTCGCGATCAAGGCCAAAGCGGCGCAGATTCCGATGCTGGTCAGCTATGCCGTCGGCGCACTGCTCGGCGCCGCGTTCATCGAAGTGCTGCCGCACGCGTTCAGGGAAAGCGACAGCATCGAGGCGACCGCGGCAACGGTATTGTTCGGCATCCTCGCGTTTTTCGTGCTCGAGAAACTGGTGCTGTGGCGGCATTGTCATGTCGAGGAATGCGAAGCGCATGACCCGCATCTGCCGCTGCAGCCGAATCACGGCCACAATGACCACGGCCGCAGCGGGCTGATGATCCTGATCGGCGACACCTTCCATAATTTTGTCGATGGCGTGCTGATCGCGGCTGCCTTCATGGCCGACACCGAGCTTGGCATCGTCACCGCCATCGCGATCATTGCCCATGAAGTGCCGCAGGAAGTCGGCGACTTCCTGATCCTGCTGCACTCCGGCTACAGCAGGCGTGCCGCGCTGTTCTACAACGTACTCTCCAGCGCAGCCATGGTGGTCGGCGGTGTGCTCGCCTATCTCACACTGCAGGTGGCGCAGGCGCTGGTGACGCCGCTGCTGGCGCTGGCGGCCGCGAGCATGCTCTATGTTGCAGTTGCCGACCTGATTCCGGGCCTGCACCGCCGGCCCGAACTCGCCGCGACCGCACAGCAGGTCGTGCTGATCGGGCTGGGCATAACCACCATCTGGCTGGTGGGCGTCTGGGCGCACGGCCACTGATCACCCACCAGGACGGAGGCCCGGACCGCCGCCGGCAGCGGCAGGGCATTATGTTATCGTCCGCGACATTCCTGTAATCGGCGTGTCGTCGCCGCGCCGCAAGCTGTCGACCAGTCATGACCGACACCACACCAAACTCCGCCACAGACGCATTTGCCGGGCTCAGTCGGATGTTGCTCGGCGACGCCACTGCCAAACTTGGCGGCGGGCAGTCCATGCCCGACGCGGCCGAGATGATGAAACTGCTGGCCGCCGGCATGGCCGAGAACAGCGAGCGCTGGCTGGATCTGAACAGCCGCTATTATCGCGAACAGCTGGCACTGTGGAATGCCTATGCCGGCGGCGGTGCCGCAGCCCAGGCACCGACACCGGCACCGCCCGCCGACCGCAGGTTCCGCGCGGAAGAATGGCGTGAACCCTACTTCAGCTACCTCGCCCACTCCTATCTGCTGTCGGCAAACTGGCTGCAGGAGATGACTGCCGCCGCCAAACTCGACACCCACGCCAAGCGCAAGCTCGAGTTTTACACCCGGCACATGATCGATGCGCTGTCGCCCGCGAATTTTCCGTGGAGCAATCCCGAGGCGATCAAGATGGCCGCCGCCACCGACGGCGAAAGCGTCAACCGCGGCCTGAAAAACCTCGCGGCAGATATCGACAAGGGCCTGGTGTCGATGACCGACGAAACGGCATTCGAGGTCGGCCGCAATCTGGCCATCACGCCGGGCGCAGTCGTCTACGAAAACGATTTCATGCAGCTGCTGCAATATGCGCCGCTCACCGATACGGTGCATGAACGCCCGCTGGTGATGGTGCCGCCCTGCATCAACAAGTACTACATTCTCGACCTGCAACCCGACAATTCCTTCGTCCGCCATGCCATCACGGCGGGACACACGGTGTTCATGGTGTCCTGGCGCAACATGCCCGAGACCATGGGCCGCGCGACCTGGGACGACTACCTCGAACACGGGGTAATGCGCGCAATTGCCGTGGCACAGGACATCTGCCGTGTGCCCCAGGTCAACGCGCTGGGTTTTTGCGTCGGCGGCACCCTGCTGGCCTGCGCGCTGGCCATACTGCGCGCGCGCGGCGAGAACCCGGTGGCCAGCACGACCTTCCTCACCACGATGCTCGATTTCAGCGACACCGGGGAACTGAGCGTGTTCGTCGACGCACCCTACGTCGCCGCGCGGGAAGCGGAGTTCGCCAATGGCGGCGTCCTGCACGGACGGGAACTGGCGCTGACTTTCGCCAGCCTGCGCGCGAACGACCTGATCTGGCCGTACGTGGTCAACAACTATCTCAAGGGCCGCACGCCGGAGGCCTTCGACCTGCTCTACTGGAACAGCGACAGCACCAACCTGCCGGGAACCATGTACGC
>Ga0113563_10001723_pt1 | contig 12691 bp, 10 predicted proteins | sample Mud3Dept3metaG_FD_80117 | JGI IMG/M metagenome (GOLD analysis project Ga0113563, IMG submission 80117) | Freshwater wetland microbial communities from Ohio, USA, analyzing the effect of biotic and abiotic controls - Mud 3 Core 4 Depth 3... | ecosystem: Environmental > Aquatic > Freshwater >...
CAGATTTTCAGGATTCTATCAAGCTATCGTAAACGGCTTAAGAAAATAGTCATTGCGAGGAGCGCAGCGACGCGGCAATCTCATGAGATTGCTTCACTTCGTTCGCAATGACCTCCCATACTGTGTTCACTTATTTCTGCCGTTCACTACAAAAATCTACTAAGCGCCTAAGCAACCAGGAACCGTATTTCTCATTCCTCCTCATCCCGTTCCCCCGAGACCTGGAATTTCTGCATGAACTTTCGGTCGATATAATCCTTCAGCAAAAAAGCCAGCCGCCCTTCCCAAACAAGATTCTTCCTCCACAGAATCCCCCGCCCGTTGCCCATGTTGAAGATGACCATGTAATCCCGCTGGGGAATGAAGGTCTGCATCTCTTTCCCTTCCAGCGCGGCTAAAAGATTATGCAGCAGAATGGGGTTCTGCCTGACGGCGTAGACTCCGACCTTGGCCAGAGGACGTTCGGCAAAGCTGATGCAGTCTCCTCCCCCGAACATTTCCGGGTGGGCAACGCTCTGGAGGTGAGGGTTGACCAGGAGCCCTCCGTCTGGACCCGCAGGGACTCCCGAATCGGCAAAAATTGAGGAGGGCTGAACCCCGAGAGCCACGAAGGCTAGATCAAATGGATGGGACGACCCATCGACGAGGCGGATTTCCTCCCGGGTGAATTCCTTCCCGTGTTTTCCTTCGATGACCGTGATCCCTCTGCCATTCAAACCCGCAAGAGCAAGGGCTCGTACTCTCTCAGGAAGTCCCCCCAGTAGCTTGCTCCCGGCGATTAGGGTGATCCGGACCTTGCCCCGGCTGTCCTGAACCAGCCGCCAGAGATTGGCGGTCACCTCCAATCCGGCCGGTCCCCCTCCGAGGACGATGAAATTCATCTCTTTTTCCTTCAACTTTGGGATGATCCATCGGCGGGCCTGGAGGAGGTTGAAAACCGGTTTTACCGGGACAATATTTTCCCGGGGAGCGGAGACAAGGGATTTCAGGGGAACATCACTCCCTGTGTTGAAGGATACCACATCATAATCGATATGATTCCCCGATTGGAGTTTCAGGCTTCTCTGGTCCGGGTTGATCTTGATCACTCTGTCTTCGACAAAAAAACCCCCGCGGTCTTCCACCATTTTCTTCCCATGAAACCGAACTTCTTGGGACCGGTAGATCCCCGAGAGCATCCCCGGTCCCATGCCGGAATAATAATGGTAGGGAGAAGGCCCGATCAGCGTGACCCGATGCCCGCGCTGGATAAAATTGGCGATGTTTAAAAGAACCGTAAGGTGAGCATGCCCACCCCCAACCAATACAAGGTGTTTGTCCACCCTTGTTCCCCTCCTGTCTAAAAACCCGGCTCCATTTTGGTTTTGCCTCTTATTGGAGGATGATCCTCAAGTCAAATTTCCATTTGCCTACCAGTCGAGATGTAATTGAAGGTTGACCCCCTGAGGACGGGAAAATTTTACTTCCTGCACCCTGAGAGACCGGCCCTCAGAAGAGTCTACGGTCATCTGCCGTCCAAGGTCGGGAGAATGGAATTGTACTCGAATATCCGATTGGATCCCAAACAGCCTTTCGAATACGCTGTTCAATGCACCCAGAGGATCGGTCAGAATTAGACTTGCATGATCATACCAACTTAGCTGGGGTTTGGCCTTGATCATATTTCGAATCGGTTCGAAGACAAACTTCCCCAGAATGTAACCTCCCACGGGGGTGGCAATCAGGTCATTTTTGGAGGGGGGTTCGAAAAAGGCTTCGATTCCGAATTCATAACACGCAGAAAGCAAAAAAGAGTAGGAGAAGGAACCGAATTCTCCGAATCCGCGTTCCCGGGCCCGAATATAATAGGTAGCGCCGAAATAGGGGTGGGCAATGTAATTGATCCAAAATTTATCTTCATCCCAGACTGGATTTTGAACGTTTTCCTTCCATTTTTTCACGGTTGCTTTTTTCTGGTCTTCGTCCCAAGCGGTCACGCTTTCCGGCAGAAGCCAGAGAATCCCGGCAAAAACCACCTGGTACCCGAGAAAAAAAGCCGTATCTCTTCCGATCCCTTTCCAATCTCGCTGGGGCTTGCCGGGCTCTTTCGGGCCTGCATCGGAAGAAGCCGCCCCCCCCTCATTAAGCAAAGTGTACCTGTAAACCGGATTGGTCTCTCCCGAAAAGCTTTGGGGGGAAAAGGGAAGTTGATTCCGGTCTCCGGCCGGTCCCAGCCCTCTCGAAACCTGCCCATGGAGAAAGCCGGGCTCATTCCACTCGAGATGGACATTCCAAAATGAACCAGACCCATAAGCCCCTTTTTCAGTCAGGCCTTTTTCCCAGCGATGATCTTCGGCTTCTCTCACCCTCCCCATCGATGCGTCGGAACCCTGGGCCTCGCGATAGCCATTCATCCCCAGCAGCCCTCCTAGGAAGAAGAGGATAAAAACAAGAGTCTGCACCAGTACTTCCTCCGGATGGAACCATTCCGGAAACGAATTAGATTTTGAATTTTATCACGGAATGATTTCGAAATGGGAATCTCTTTCCATCCTTAATTTTCTAAAATGAAAGATCATTTCCCTGGACAAGAAGGATGCGAGTTGATAACCTTTTTCCAAAAATCTTGACGTCCAGGGCAAAGCGATGCAGAAGCGTATTCGTTTTTATTTGGGAGTGGCCATCGGCGGGGGAATTCTTTTTCTCTCCCCCTATCTATACGCGGTTGAAATGACCCCTTTTTACACTCAAAACCAGAGCCCCTTGGTCCAGGTTTTCGGGTTGCCTTCCATCGGGGATCCCTCCCTGGTCTCCGCCCAAAAGGCCGACCTGAGGTTCATCATGGATCTGACGAATAATTTTGTCCAAGAGCAAAATCAGCGGGAAAGCGTCGTCCTGGATGGACAAAGCACCCGGTTCAGCCTGGATGCGCGATACGGAATGGCCAAGAATTTTGAAGTCGGGCTGGTGATCCCCTACATAATCGAGGGGGGCGGGTTTACGGATGGCTTTATTGACTGGTATCACAATACCTTCGGGTTTACCGAGGGAGGCCGGGATCAAGCTCCGAAGGATCGTTTGCTTTACCAGTATCAAAAAGATCAGCAGGTGCGCCTCCGCGTCGATCAGTCCAGCAATGGAATTGGAGATATTCAAATAACAGGAGCTTACCAACTCTATCGAAATCCTGAAAAACCTTCCAGGGCCGTATCCTTACGCGCTTCTCTAAAACTTCCTACCGGAGACAGCGACGACCTCCACGGGAGCGGCAGCACGGATTTTTCTCTATGGATGACCGCCGGAGACGACTATAAAATATCCGTCGGCCATTTCACCCTTTACGGGGCAGCGGGGGTCATGGGCATGACCGAGGGGAATGTCCTCAAAGAGCAGCAGCGGAATTGGGTGGGATTCGGATGCCTTGGGGTTGGCTGGAGTCCGGCCCGATGGATTGCTTTCAAGGTCCAGGCCAACGGGCATACTTCTTTCTATAAAGACAGCGAACTCACAACGCTCAATCAAAACTCCATCCAGTTAACCATCGGGGGGACTCTGGCTTTCTCCGAAAAGATCTCCCTGGATTTGGGAGTGACCGAAGACGTGGTCGTCCGGACCTCCCCCGACGTGGTCTTTCATCTTGCCCTGCGGGGAACCTTTTGAGATTCCATAGGAACGGTTCGCGAATCTCCCTTGCCTTTCTCAGTCGATCCTCAGGATGAAGCCAAATCCTCCTTCCCTCTTCCTTTCAGGAAGTACTTCTGGATGAGGGGATAACAGAGGGAAAGGAACGCAAAAATAATGAGCCCGGCGCTGATGGGCCGGTTGATGAGGATCATCGGGTCGAAGTTGGACAGGAGCATGGCCCGGCGCAGGGAGACCTCCGCCATGTCTCCCAGGATCATTCCCAGGATCATGGGCGCCAGCCCGAATCCTTGCTTTTTCATGACGTATCCAATGAATCCAAAGGCCAGGGTCACGTAAACGTCGGACATGGAGTTGTTAATGGCGTAGGAGCCGATGACCGCGAAGAGCAGGATCGCCGGGCCGACCTTGTGGTAGGGAAAATCCATCAGCCGGATCACAAATTTGATGCCGATAATCCCGGCCATGATAATCAGCAGGTTGGAGAAGAAGTACCCGGCGAAGATGGAATAAACCAGCTTTTCCTGCTGCATCATCATCATGGGCCCGGGGCGAAGCCCATGGATGAGGAAGGCGCCGATCATGACCGCGGTGACCGAACTCCCCGGAATCCCCAGGGTAAGCAGGGGGACCATGGCCCCTCCGGTGGCGGCGTTGTTGGCGGTCTCCGGTGCGGCGATGCCTTCGATGATTCCGGTGCCGAACTTCTCCGGGTGCTTGGACCAGCGCACCGCCTCGCTGTAACCGAAGAAAGCCGCCGTCGTAGCCCCGACTCCGGGAAGGATGCCGATGATCGTTCCGATCAGGCCCGAGCGCAGAAAGGTCCACTTCAGGTATTTGATTTCTTCCCAGGTGGGCATTCCGATTCGGACCTTCTCTTGCCTCTTGTACCCTTCTCTCTGTCCCCCTTTCAGGCCCCTTTCCACCTCCTCAAAAACCTCGCTGATGGCAAAAAGGCCGATGACCGCGGGGATGAAGGTAATCCCCATGAGCAGGCCGCTGTACCCGAAGGTGAACCGGTGGGTTCCTGAAATGGGAGACGTGCCGAAGGTGGCCAGGAAGAGGCCGATGACCGCCCCGATCACGTTCTTGAGGACCGACTTTCCCCCGATCCCGGAACAGACGCTCAGCCCCATGACCGCCATGGCGAAGTACTCCGCGTCTCCGAATTCAATGGCTACCGTGGAAAGGGGAATGGAAACCGCGGCCAGACAAATGGTGCTGAAAATTCCCCCGAGAGTGGAGGCAAAAATAGCCATTCCCAGGGCCCTGCCCGCTTGTCCTTTCTTGGCCAATTCGTGGCCGTCCAGAATAGTCATGATGGACGGCGCCTCGCCCGGGATTTTAAACAGAATGGCGGTAATGGAACCGGCATACGTGGATGTGCAATACAGGGAAATGAGAATCAGGATCCCGGTGATAGGCTCCAGGTTGAAGGTGAAGGGGATAATCAGGGCTACGGCCATGGTCCCGCCCAGGCCCGGGAGGATGCCGATCAGGAGGCCGATCAGCATGCCCACCACCATGGCCAGGAGGTTCACGGGCATCAGAACGGTGTAGAAGCCGAACGCGAAAAGCTCCAGCATGACTTCCAGGTCCTTTCCATCAATAGAGCAGGTTGCTCAGGCTCTTGAAAATCCAGACTCCCCGGGGCAAGGCGGTGTATATCAGAAGGGCGAAGATTAGATAGGTGGCCACGGTCATGCCCAGTGAAAAATACACCATACTGGAGGTTTTTCTGTCCCCCATCAGATAGGAAAAAACCATGAGCGCCAGAAAAGTGGAAAACAGAAACCCCAGGTAGGGAATACAGAGGATGTAAACAATCATGACCCCCATCGTTTTGAATAAAGCCGGACGGTCCAAGACCTCTTTGGGGGAAGTCTTCTGGGCGGATTCCTTCTTCCTCCTCTTTAAAAGAGACTGGACGATCAGAAGGATCGAAAGACCGATCAAAACCAAAAGAACCGCCCGGGGCCAGAAGGCATCCCCCATCTGCTGGTACCCCTTCACGATGGGAAACTGGGTGGTGAGGAAAAAGAAGAAAATGGAGAGGCCGATGAGAATCAGACCCGCGACGATGTTGTTCATGCTTCACTCCCCCGAACTGCCGGTCCTCCCCGATTCCGCAAATCCCGGAGGCCCCGTGGACTGAATCATCCTTCGAATGGCCGGGTTTACTTCTTGATTTGATAGACTCCCGTGCGTTTCAAGAACTTCGTCACCGCTTCGGCGTCTTCTTTCAAAAAAGCCTCAAACTCCTCGGGGCTCAGGAATCCCTTTCTCAAATCCAGAAAACTCTCGGCCTCGTATTTTTGATAAGCGGGGGATTTATAGGCGGCGGTGAAGACCTCGGCCAGGTAGCGGATGATTTCCGGCGGGACTCCTTTTTTGGCCGCGATTCCCCGGTAAATTCCCGGAAACTCCTTGGCCCCCATCTCACCGATGGTGGGCAAGTCGGGAAAGGGACGAATCCGCTCCCTGGAAAAGGAGAGAAGAGGTCGGACTTTTTTGCCCTCGGCCAGGCTGATGACCGTGGCCGGTTCGTCCAGCATCACATCGATATGCCCCCCCAGAAGGGAGGCCTGCTGCCTTCCCGCCGAATCGAAGGGAACAATTTTCGGAGTAATCCCGACGGCGCTGGAAAAGCTGTCGGCAATATAAGCCTGGTACCCCTGGGCTGTCCCGACAACTCCCCAGCTCTGCTGGCCCGGGCGGGCTTTGGCGTCGGCGATCACCTCCTGGATATTTTTAAAGCGGCTCCCGGAAGGGACGACCAGCAGCATGACGTCGTGCTGGGCGCGTATAATCGGGGTAAAGTCGGTGTATTGGAATTTGGTCATTCCCACCAGCCCCCCTGTCAATAGAACGGTTGTGGATCCCGCCCATATCGTATACCCGTCCGCCGGCTGTCCCTGGATATATTCCAGGGCAACAACCCCGCCCGCTCCGGGCTTGTTGATGATGGGGAGGGGAACCTTCATGATTTTTCTGGCTTCGGCGGTGATCGCCCGGGCTAAAAGATCGCTCCCGCCCCCGGCGCCGTATCCCACGACGACCTCAACCGCTCGTTCGGGGTAATTTTTGGGTTTGTCAATTGCCCAGGCGCAGGCATTCCAGATCAATACCGCGGCAATTGCCAGCATGAAGCACAGCCGTCTCCTACGATTCCTTTTCATCGCATTTCCTCCTTGGTATGAATGGCTCGTCGAAATCTTCCTGGCCCTGGAATGACCCCGGGAAAAAGCCCCTCTTGCGATCGTCCAGAAACCTATTTCTTAATTTGGTACACTCCCGTGCGTTTATAAAACTCCGTGGCCCGTTCCGATTCCGCCTTCATGAATTCTCCAAACTCCTTGGGTCCCATGTACCCTTTGCGCAGGTCGAGAAAATCGTCGTGCTCGTATTTCTTATAGGCTGGCGAGTTGACCGCGCCGGTAAATACTTCCACCAGGTATTTTGCGATATCCGGAGGGGTTCCTTTTTTCACCACAACCCCCCGGTAAATTCCCAGGGCCTCTTTGGATCCCGATTCAAAGGTCGTCGGAACATCGGGAAAAGGGCGAATCCGGTTCTCGGAAAAGACCACCAGAGGGCGGACTTTTTTGGCCTGGACGAGCGAGATCGCCGGGCCGGGCTCCTCCATGATGGCATCGACATGGCCACCCAAAAGGGCGGCATGCTGCCGGCCCGCCTGGTCAAAGGGGACGAGTTTTGGGCTGATTCCCACGGCGCGGGTGAAATTATCGGCGATCAGTGCGGTATATCCGGTGGCCAGGCCCACCATCCCCCAGCTCTGCTGCCCGGGCCGGGCCTTGGCATCGGCGATCAGTTCCTCGATATTTTTGAAGCGGCTGTTGGCCGAAACCATGAGGGTCATCGTGTCCAGTTGCGCCCGGATGATGGGTTCAAAATCAGTGTACTGGGATTTCGTAGTCCCCAGCAGTCCCCCAGTCACGATCACCGTCGAGGAACTCACCCAGATGGAGTATCCGTCGGCAGGCTGGTTTTGAATGTATTCCAGGGCTACGACCCCGCCGGCACCCGGCTTGTTGACCACCACCAGGGGCACCTTCATGATTTTCCGGGCTTCCGGCGCCACGGCCCGGGCAAACAAGTCGCTCCCGCCACCGGCCCCGTAGCCCACCACAACTTCTACCGACCGCTCGGGATAATTCTTGGGCTTTTCGATGGCCCAGAGGAACGGAGCGTAAATGAGGACCCCGGCCGTAGCAGCGATCAAAACAAACACCAACCAACGATATTTTTTCATAATCCTTTATCCCCCCTTGATTCTTTCCTTCGACAACCAGCCCCAAGGTTAAAACGAAAAGTCCTTGTCTCGGGAATGGGCGCCCGCTTTTCCCTGACCTTTGATTTAACCCTGCCCCCGGGCTTTCTTCACCTCGGTCAGAAACTTTTGGGCGTTTTCGGAGATCACCGAGTATTTTTTCTCGGCCACCGCTTTTTTGTCCACCAATTCTCCGCCTGCGGCGATGGCCGCGGCTCCGGCCTTGATGAACTCCCCGGCATTCTGAACGTTCACTCCTCCTGTGGGGACCAGCGGAATGTGGGGAAGAGGGCCTTTGAGAGCCCGGATGTAAGCCGGTCCGCCCACCTGGGCGATGGGGAAGACTTTGACCAGGTCGGAGCCCGCCTCCCAGGCGGTCAGGATCTCGGTGGGAGTCAGCGCTCCCGGAATGACTACTGCGCTATAGCGTTTGCACATCCTGATGACATCCAGGTTCAGGGTAGGAGTCACGATGAATTTGGCCCCGCTGAGCAAGGCCGCCCGGGCCGTTTCCGGGTCGAGGACCGTTCCGGCCCCCAAAAGAACCTCTTTCCCGAACTTCTGGGTAACCTCTTTCATTACGTCCAGGGCGCCGGGGACCGAAAAGGTGATTTCAATCATCGAAATCCCCCCGTCGCGAATCGCCTTGGCCACCTCGAAGGCCTCAGCGGCCGACGCGACCCGGATGACCGGGACCACCCCTTCATCTATTATTTTTGCCAGCACTTCATTCATCCTGGTATCCTTTCTCCCGAGTTCGGAGCAAAAGCCCGAAGTATTTTTGAATCCGAACTCGAAACTTCGAACTCCGAACTTTTGGTTATCTCGATATCCTAAGCCCCGCCCCCTTGATCTGGGCCTCCACTTCTTCCGGGGTGGACCAATTAAAATCCCCGAAATTGGTATGCTTCAGCGCCGAAAGGGCATTCCCATATTTCACGCCTTTCTCGGCTCCCCCGGTCAGGTACCCATAGATAAACCCAGCAGTGAAGGAGTCGCCGGCCCCGACCCGGTCCACGATTTCAACCGTGTAGGTCCGGTCCGAATAGACCTTCCCGTCGGCGTAGGCGATGGCCGTCCAGTTGTTCTTCCAGACCGAAAGGTCTTCCCGCAGGGTGATGGCCACGGCCTTAAACCCAAAAGTCTTGGCCAGCGTCTCGGCCGCTTTCTGGTAATTCTCCTCGCGGATGCCGAAGACCACCCCGGTGTCCTCTTCCGTGGTGGTGATGATGTCCACCAGTTTCATCAGCGGCTCCTGGCATTTCCTGGCGTCGGCGGGAGACCAGAGTTTCTTCCGGTAATTCAGGTCATAGCTCACCAGGCACCCAGCTTCCTTGGCCGCCTTCATGGCTGCCGCCGTGGTCTCGGCCGCCGATGCGCTGAGGGCCGGGGTGATTCCGCTCACGTGGAAGAGCTTGGCCTTGCCCAGGACTTTCTTCCAGTCCACTTCGCCCGGCTGGATCAGGCTGATAGAGGAATTTGCCCGGTCATAAAGAACTGAACTGGCCCGGGGGGCTGCGCCGTACTCGACGAAATAGAGTCCCTGGCGGCCCTGGTCGCTGAAGATCACGTGGGACGTGTCCACTCCCAGCTCCCGGCCGCGGTTGCGAACCATTTTCCCCAGGGCGTTGTTGGGAAGCTTGGATACCCAGGCCGAAACCATTCCCAGCCGGGCCACGCCGACCGCCACGTTCAATTCGCTTCCCCCGATCTCCACATCCAAGGAATGGGTCTGCTCCAACCGCCCGAAGTGGGGCGGCGAGAGCCGGAGCATCGCTTCACCGAAAGTCACGACATCGTACATCATTTTTTCACCTCCCAGACCAAAGGATGATAAAGAATGTTATCCCAAAAGCGCTCCCGGATCAAGAATTCAAAATCCTTGCCCCCCTTCACTTTTGTTCCTTTCTTTTCTGAGAAAGCAGCCTTGTGGTCCGGAAGGGAAGGCATTTCGCGGAAAAAGCATCGGCGGGAAGAGATTTTCACCCAAAGATCCGATTATGTTTCCGCAGGAAGAGGCGGGCCCATCGGGCGCCCGGCCGGGCGCCCCTACAATGGAATCACCTATCTCTCGAAGAAAGAAAGGCTTGCCCACCCGGCCCAGAAAGGGAAAAAAGCCTCATTGATTTTTTCGCGAAATGCCCTTCCTTCCGGGCCGGGTACAGGTTGAAATTCAATTGCGATTCCGCCCTCCGGCCTGACCTTTTCTCAAAGGAGAAACGCGCTTGAGGTAAGGACCTTCATATCCTCCTCTGCGATCTTCTCCGGAGGATGGGAAAGGACTGCGAAGTCCGCCTTTTTCCCCGGAGCAAGGAAGCCGACCGCCTCGTCGAAGATGGCATGGGCGCTGCCCAAGGTAAAACACTTCAAAGCCGTGAGGGGGTCCAGGCCCTCCTCCGGGGCCACAGCAAAACCGGTCTTGTGTTCCCTGTTGACCGCGGCGCGCCAGCCGATGATCGGATCGCCCGGGACCACGGGCTGGTCGGAACTGAAGGCCACGGCTACGCCGGCCTGGAGCCAGGTACGGATGGGCATCCCTCGGTCCGTCCGGTCGCCCAAGGCAGGCCGGTAGTAATGAGAAAGATGATAGAGAAACTCCGGCTGGACCGCGGCGATCATTCCGTAACGGGCCATCTTCCGCACCATTTCCGAATCGGTCAGAAAACAGTGCTCCACCCGATGCCGCGGATCGGGCCGGGGGAAGGCCATCTGGGCATTTTCATATGCCTGGACCGTCAATTCCACGGCTAGGTCCCCGATGGCATGAACTCCAATCTGCCAGCCGCCCCGGTGGGCCGCCAGCACCCGGCGGTTGAATTCTTCTGGGGGGTAAATCAAGACCGTGCTCTTGGATCCATCGGCATAGGGTTCTTTCAAGGCCGCGGTCCGGGGGCCGAGGGCCCCGTCGATGTAGAGCTTGATGGCCCCGAGGCGCAGTTGCGGATGGCTTTGGGGAACGGTCACTTCCTGCCGATTGCCCACCCACCCGGCTTTCTCCATCTGGTCATAGTCCGGCATGATCGTCATTCTCACTTTAGCCCCTTGCTCCAACGCCCGGGTGAATCCGCGCCATTCGTTTTCTATTCCGTAATACCTTCCGGTGGTGGCATCCGAAGCGGAAAGGATTCCCCTTCGAGCCATGACCTCGCAGATCCTCCGGATAGCCCGGGAAATCTCATCCACGCTCAAGGGCGGGATGCGCCGCTCCACGAGAAGCCAGGCGCGTTCCAGAAGAATCCCCACGGGTTCCCCGGACGCCTCCCTCACGATCCGCCCATCCGGCGGGTCCGGGGTTTGGGCGGTCAGGCCCGCAAGCTCCAGGGCCTTGGAATTCACCACTGTGCAGTGGCCGCTGGTATGGCGCACCGCCACCGGCCGCTCCCGGGAGATCCGGTCGAGGTCATGGCGGGTGAGGTGTTTCCTTTCAGGGAGCAGGTTCTGGTCGTACCCGATTCCGAAGACCCAGCCTTTTTCATTGCCCCCGGCGATCCATTCCCGCAGCCGGGTTTCTATTTCGACGAAAGACTGGCAGCCCCGGAGGTCGGCGCGGGTCAGGGCCAGGCCGGAGGAAAGGATATGGGCGTGACTGTCATTGAAAGCCGGAATCACCGCGCCGCCCCCCAGCGAAACCTTTTTCGCTCCCGGGAATTGGGCGGCAAGGTCCTTTTTATCCCCTACGGCTGAAATGATCCCATTATCAACCACCATCGCTTCGGCCAAGGGCTTCTTATTCCAGAGAGTGTAGATGGGCGTCCCGTAAAAAAGAACCTTCATGAATCCTCCTCAATCCATTGCGGATTTCGGATCGAACCCCTCCCCAAAAACCGGATCCAAGGGGAAAGAAGGGTTTCCAACCCGCAATTTGCTACTGGAATTTCAGAATAGCTTCTCCCTCAAATGGCAGGCCACCCGATGGCCTTCCCCGGCATTGCGGAACTCCGGGTATTCTTCCCGGCACCGATCAAAGACATAGGCGCAGCGGGTATGGAAATAGCAGCCGCCGGGCGGATTGATGATGCTGGGGATATCCCCTTTGAGAATGACCCGTTTCTGCAGCGCCTGGGCGTTGGGTTCCGGAGGGGGAATGGCGGACATGAACGCCTGGGTGTAGGGATGAAGGGGATTCCGATAGAGATCGTCCCGCCCGGCTACTTCCACGATCCGGCCCAGGTACATGACCGCCACCCGGTCGCAGACGTGTTCCACGACGCTCAGGTCGTGGGATATGAAAAGAAGAGTGAGATGAAATTCCTTCTGGAGGTGTTTCAGAAGGTTCAGAATCTGGGCGCGGATGGATACATCCAGCGCGGATACCGGCTCGTCGCAGATGATCATCTTGGGATAATCCGTGACCATGCGCCCCACCAGAGCCCGGGCAATGCCGATTCTCTGCCGCTGGCCGCCGCTGAACTCGTGGGGATACCGTTCCAGATGGTCGGTATTCAACCCGATCTTGGTGATGATCTCGGCGACCACATCCTTGACCCGGCCGGCGGGGACAAGCCGGAACCTTTTCAGCGGCTCGCCCACGATCCTTTGAATCGTCATCCGGGGATTGAGAGAGCTGTAGGGGTCCTGGAAGATGATCTGCATTCTTTTCCACAACTCCTTGAGCTCCTGCTTCTGGAGGGCGAAGACATCAAGGCCGTCATAGACCGCCCGCCCGGCATCCGCCTGGTAGAGCCGGATGAGGGTTTTCCCGATGGTGGTCTTGCCGCAGCCGCTCTCCCCCACCAGGCCTAGCGCCTCTCCTGCCTTGATTTCCAGGTCCACGCCGTC
>Ga0113563_10001724_pt1 | contig 12689 bp, 9 predicted proteins | sample Mud3Dept3metaG_FD_80117 | JGI IMG/M metagenome (GOLD analysis project Ga0113563, IMG submission 80117) | Freshwater wetland microbial communities from Ohio, USA, analyzing the effect of biotic and abiotic controls - Mud 3 Core 4 Depth 3... | ecosystem: Environmental > Aquatic > Freshwater >...
AAACCAAATAAACCAAAGAAACCAGAGAAACCTAAAAAACCCTTATCGGCCCATAGTCGCGCATTCACGGCCGCCTGAAAATGCAAAACGAAGGAGGATCCGATGCCCAAAAGACTGATTCAAAACCTGGAAGAATTGAAAAAGATGGCGGGGCAGGAAGTTGGGGTGAGCGATTGGCATCCGGTGACCCAGCAGGCCATCAACCTGTTTGCCGATGCCACATTGGATCACCAGTGGATTCACATCGACGTGGAGCGGGCCAAGCGGGAGTCCCCTTTCGGGGGTCCCATCGCCCACGGATATTACACCCTGAGCCTGGCCCCCTACCTGCTGGCCAATGTGTTTGATGTTGCCGAGAAAAAGATGGGGGTTAACTACGGATTGAACAAGCTTCGCTTCATGGCTCCCGTGCCGATTCCGTCCAGAGTGAGAGTGCGAGCCGCTCTGGCTCAAATCGAGGAAATCAAGGGGGGTGTTCAGGCGACGCTCAACCTGCAGTTCGAGGTGGAAGGGAAAGACAAACCCGCCTGCGTGGCCGAAGCGATCTACAGGTACTACGCATAGGGCATAGCGCCTAGAGTATAACGATGAAAAAAAGACGTTACGCTATGCCCTATGCTCTCTGCTCTATGCCGTTTTCACAGGGGGATCGACCCGTGCTTCTTCTTCGGTCGCTCCTCCTGCTTGGTCCATAGCATTTCAAAGGCCCGGCAGATCATGGCCCGGGTCTCATCGGGCCGGATGATGTAGTCGACATAGCCTCTCCGCCCGGAAGCGTAGGGGTTGGAGAACTGGTCCCGGTACTCCTGAATCTTCTCCTTCCGCTTCTTTTCCGGGTCGGGGGTTTTATCTATCTCCCGGCGAAAGACGATATTGGCGGCTCCCTCAGCCCCCATCATGGCAATCTCGGCCATGGGCCAGGCAAAGACCGCATCCGCCCCCAGTTCCCGGTGACACATGGCCACATACCCCCCTCCATACCCCTTGCGCAAGACCAGGGTTACTTTGGGAACCGTGGCCTCGGCATAAGCGAAGAGGATCTTGGCCCCATGGCGGATGATCCCCCCGAACTCCTGGGCTTTCCCGGGGAGAAAGGCGGGCGTGTCCACCAGGGTCAGGAGGGGAATGTTGAAACAGTCGCAGAACCGGATGAACCGGGCCGCTTTGTCCGAGGCGTTGATGTCCAAGGTGCCGGCCAAGGCCTTGGGATTATTGGCGATGATTCCGATGGGGTGGCCGTGGATGCGGGCAAAGCCGATGACCATGTTCCGCGCCCACATGTGCATGACCTCGAAGAAGTCGTGGTCGTCCACGATCTCTTCGATTACTTTGACCACGTTATACGGCCGCTTTCCATCCGCGGGAACGATTTCGAGAAGCTTTTCATTCCTGCGGTCGAGCGGGTCGCCGGAATAGCGGACAGGAGGATTGTCCCGGTTGCTGTTGGGCACAAAAGCCAGAAGCCGGCGAATCTGCCGGAAACATTCCTCTTCTCCTTCGGAATAGAAATGGGCCACCCCGCTGATCGAATTGTGGACCCTCGCTCCGCCCAGCTCTTCGTCGGTAATTTCTTCTCCCGTAACTTCCTTAATGACATTGGGCCCGGTCAGGAACATTCGGCTGATCCCAGCGACCATGAAGATAAAGTCGGTGATGGCCGGGGAGTAGACCGCGCCCCCCGCGCAGGGCCCCAGGATGGCCGAGAGCTGGGGAATGACCCCGGAGTAGATGGAATTGCGGTAAAAGATTCGGGTGTAGCCGTATTGGGCGTCAATTCCTTCCTGGATGCGCCCTCCCCCCGAGTCGTTGATCCCGATCAGGGGAGCTCCCACTTTGGCGGCCAGGTCCATGATCTTGACGATCTTGGAGGCGTGGGCTTCTCCAAGGGATCCCCCCAGGACAGTGAAGTCCTGAGAGAAGATGAACACCTGGCGTCCGTCGATGGTTCCATAGCCGGTCACGACCCCGTCGTCGGGGGCTTCCACCTTGAGCATCCCGAAATTATCACACCGGTGGTGGACGAACATGTCCGTTTCCACATAACTGCCGGGGTCCAGGAGCTTCAGGATCCGCTCCCGGGCGGTCAACTTTCCCAGCTGATGCTGCTTCTCGATCTTGTCCCCTCCCCCGGCGAGCTCTATTTTGGCTTTCCGTTCCTCTAATTCCTTTAAAAGTTTTTCCATAACTGGACTGATGGCCATAAGATTCCTCCACATGGGAATTGAATAGTCTGAATATCAAGATCGCCCGCTTTTGTCAAGAATTTGTTGGCACGGCCGAAGGCCTATGCTATAAAAAGGGAGCCTGGATGGATGAAGAAACCAGGCCCCCCAAAAAACTTTTTCATCCGGTTGAAAATGGCTGGCCGTCACCGAGAAACCCTGGGGCAATACCTGCGGCGGGAGCGGGAATCCCGCAGCGTCTCCCTTCAGGAGCTGTCCAAGAACACCCGCATCAGTATGACGTTTCTGGAAGCCCTAGAGAAGGACGATTTCGAGGCCTTTCCCCGGCAGGAATTCATCCTTGGATTCCTGCAGGGGTATGCCCGTCAGCTCGGCCTGAAGGGGGAAGAGGTCTTGCGGCGTTACCGGATCCAAGTCGAATGGGCCAACCGAAAAGAAAAATTTCAGCAGATGCCGCTTTTCCCGGGGACGGTCCCCTCGGTGGAGGAAGAAGAAACAGCTTCCGAATGGAAAGAGTCGCTTCCCCTCCCCCGGGGAAAAAAGGTTCCCTGGAAGATGCTGGTACAGATAGCCATTGTGCTTTTTGCCCTGGGCCTTTCCCTCTATCTCCACCTTCTGCTGAAGAAAACCGACTCACGGGAGAAGGTTTCCAATGCCGGGGGAATCCCTTCTGAAAAGGAGAAGTAAGAGGTTGAATCTTTCCCCGGGTTTTCCAAAAGGGGAAAAAGAAAAAGGGAAGATAGAAAAGGTTGCAAAAATACAATAACCCCGGCTGGGATTGTGTTAGGTTTGCCACATCATAAAATTGGGAATGAATGTTCCCTCTCCTGGCTTGGTCCGCGGGGGCCTGCGGATGGATAAAATCTCCATCATTCGGATGTCTTACACGCCTTTCGGGCCTGGGGAAAAAATATTTTTTTCCAGATCAACATGGCACTAAATTTGCTATAGGCACTTCAAAGTCATGAAATTTGGCGAGGAGTTCCCCTAAAATGATTTCCCAGACAACGGTCAGAAACCCAATCCTATGCAATGGAGTTGGGTTACATACAGGTCTTCCGGTTCACATGGCTATTCATCCTGCTCCGACGAACATGGGTATTGTTTTCATCCGCAAAGACGTTGAGAAAAAAGTCAGGATTCCAGCCCGGATTGACAACGTGATTGATGCCACGTTAGCCACAACCATCGGTTTTGAGGGAGTGAAAGTTTCCACCGTTGAGCACCTGATGGCCGCCTTTGCCGGCCTGGGAATCGATAACGCCGAGGTGGAGCTCGATGCTCCCGAAGTTCCCATCATGGATGGAAGCTCTGAGGCATTTAATACCTTATTAAAGAAGGCCGGAGTTCGGACTCAGGACAAACCGAAGAAGTTCGTCATCATCCGCCATCCAGTGACCGTCACCGATGGAGACCGGCAGGCGACGTTTCTTCCAAGCAATGATTTCAAGCTGTCCTACACCATCGATTTTCGCCATCCCCTGATTTCCAACCAGTTCTATCTCATCCAGATTTCCAACGGAAACTTTGAAAGGGAAATCTGCCGGGCCAGGACTTTTGGGTTTCTGCGGGAGTATGAAATTCTGAAAGCCAGAGGATTCGCCCGCGGCGGGTCGCTGGATAATGCCGTGGTCGTGGACGATTCCCGGGTGCTTAACGAGGGCGGCCTTCGTTTTTCCGATGAATTTGTCCGGCATAAAATCCTGGATTCCGTCGGGGACCTGTGGTTGCTGGGGGCTCAAGTTATCGGCCATTACATCGGCTATAAGTCCGGCCACACCTTGAACCACAAACTGATCCATAAACTGCTTGCTCACCCGGAATGGTGGGACCTCAAAGAGTTCTCGAGCGAAGAAGAAGTCAAAAGACTCCAAATCACTCCCCCCAGTCACTAATCGAAGGAACCTTTTCGGAAGATCCCCATCGTTTTCCAGGGAAGGGGTTTCTCATGCGGGAACAAGAACCTCAAAGGGATAGGTTTACATACCCATCCCCGTGAGGCATCCAGCGCTAATCAATCCTTGCTTTTTCTCGAAATCTTGGATAAGATATTGAAAATGTTGAAGAACAGGATGAAACCGGGAAGGAGAAAGGCTGGGGAGTGAACCCCGGCCCGAATATGGCTGAGGAGAAGGGGAGGAACAAGATAGTCCATAGGAGACGACGGGAGATCATCCTGATCCTCGTCCTCCTAGCTTCAATCCCGCTCCTTTTCTTTTTCCAGACTCATGTCTCCACCTGGAGGGTTCAGGCTCCCTTCCCGAACAATCTCCTGGTTATCTCCCTGATCGGTCTCAATATCCTCCTGCTTCTTCTTCTGGTATTTCTCATCCTTCGGAACGTAGTCAAACTGGTATTCGAGAGGAAGAAGAAAGTCCTCGGAGCCAAGCTCAAGACCAAATTGGTCGTGGCCTTTATTGCCCTTTCGCTGGTGCCCACCATCCTTCTCTTCTTCATCGCCACTCATTTTATCACCAGCAGCATCGAAAGCTGGTTCAGCGTCCAGGTGGAAAGCTCCCTTCAGGAGTCTCTCGTGGTGGCCCAGATCTATTACCAGAACCAGGCCAGCAATGCTCTCCATCATGCCCGCAATCTGAGCCAAATGGTCACCCGGCAGCGCTTATTGGAAAAGGGCAATCATGAACTGCTGGGATCGTTATTGAAAACCAAACGGGAAGAATACAACCTGGAAGCGGTGGAGATTTTCTCCCCCCAATTGCCCAGGCAGTTGTCGTTCCTGGGGCCGGCTCTATCGTCGGTAAGCCTTCCTTCTCTCGAGTCGAGAATCACCCAGGAGGCCCTCCGGGGAAAAGAGGTTACCAAAATCCAATCCCTCGGGCAGGGGGATCTGGTCCGGGGTTTGGTGCCCATTTTTTCTCCCCAGAATCCGCGCGAGGTCACCGGGTTTCTGGCGACGGTTTATTTCGTCCCCCGGAGCTTGGTTTCCCGAGTCTCGGAAATCTCCACGGCCTTCGAGGACTATAAACAACTCCAGATGGTGAAGCACCCCATCCGATCCAGCTATCTGGCCACTCTCTCCCTGGTTACCCTGCTGATTATTTTCGCGGCCACCTGGTTCGGCCTATTCCTGGCGAAGGGAATCACCGAACCGGTTCAGAAACTGGTGGAAGGAACCCAGAAGATCGTCAAAGGGAACCTGGACTTTGCCATTCCGAAAACCTCGGGCGATGAGATCGGCACTCTCGTGGATTCCTTCAACCGAATGACCCAGGACTTGAAGTCCAGTAAGAGCCAGGTGGAAAAGGCCCATGGCGAGCTGAGCAAGAGTAATCTGGAGCTCGATCAAAGACGGAGGTACATGGAGGTTGTTCTCCGCGATGTGGGGACGGGGGTTATTTCGCTCGATTCCACCGGAAAAATCCGGACCATCAACCGGTCGGCGGAAAAGATCCTGGGAATCCATGCCGGCCCGGTGGTGGGAAAAGAGTATACCGAGATTCTGCGGGGGGAATATCTCCAGCTTGCCGATGATCTGGTCCGGGGGGTGAATCGGGCGGAGAATCATTCGATCACCCGGCAGATCAAGCTCCGGGTGCGGAACGAATTGCTGACCTTGCTTGTGAAAGTGGCCCTGCTCCGGGATGAGGAGGAACGCTATTTGGGGATGGTGGTGGTTCTGGACGATCTTACCCAGCTGCAGAAAGCCCAGAGGGCGGAGGCCTGGCGGGAGGTGGCCCGCCGGATCGCCCACGAGATCAAAAATCCCCTAACTCCCATTCAGCTTTCGGCCCAGAGATTGCGGAAGCGGTACCTGAACCAGTTCGGCCAGGACGGGGCCATCTTCGACGAATGCACCCAGACCATTATTACCCAGGTTGAGGAATTGAAGAACCTGGTCAATGAGTTTTCCAGTTTCGCCCGAATGCCGGCGGCCAACCCCACGCCGAACAACCTCAACGAAATCATCCGGGAAGCCATGGTTCTCTATGTGGAAGGGCATAAGCACATCCGGTTCGAGTTCAAGCCGGACGAGAAGGTCCCGGTGTTCAACCTGGACAAGGATCAGATCAAACGGGTCATCGTCAACCTGCTGGATAACTCGGTGGCCGCCGTGGATTCCATGGCCGGCAAGGACGGGGAGGGGCAAATCACCGTTTACACCCAGCTCGACCCCCTGATGAACCTGGCGCGGATCGAAGTGGCCGACACGGGATGCGGGGTCGCCCCGGAAGACAAGCCCCTTCTCTTCGAACCCTACTTTTCCACCAAGCCGTCGGGAACGGGATTGGGGCTGGCCATCGTCAATACCATTGTTTCGGACCATCATGGATACGCCCGGGTGAGGGACAACGTCCCCCGGGGGACCCGCTTGATCATCGAACTTCCGATTAACCAATGAAGAAGGATTCCCGAACCCCCAACTGTGAATCTTACCTTCCTTCCGAAGGAAAACCATGGCTAAACAGATTCTAGTGGTCGATGACGAAGAACGGATCCGCCAGTCCCTGAACGGAATCCTCAAGGACGAAGGCTATGAAGTCGTGGAGTCCAAAGACGGGGTCCAGGCCTTAAAACAGCTGGAAACGGACCCCCCGGACCTCGTCCTCCTGGATATCTGGATGCCGGGAATGGACGGGATCGAAGTGCTGGAAAAAATGAAGGGGCAGATTCCCAACTTGCCGGTCGTCATGATCTCCGGGCATGGGAACATCGAACTAGCGGTGAAGGCGGTCAAGCTGGGGGCCTACGATTTTATCGAGAAACCCCTCTCCCTGGAAAAGGTTCTCCTGGCGGTTAACAACGCCTTGCTCTTCTCCAAGCTGGAACAGGAAAACCAGTCGCTCCGCAAGGAAGTGGAGAGGAAATACGAGATCGTGGGCAACTCCGCGGAAGTCCAGAAACTGAAGGAACAGATCAAGATCGTGGCCCCGACCAACGGCTGGGTTCTGATCAACGGAGAGAACGGGACCGGCAAGGAGCTGGTCGCCCGGGGAATCCACCGACTGAGCCTGCGAGCGGAAAAATCCTTTGTCGAGGTCAACTGCGCAGCCATTCCCGAAGAGCTCATCGAGAGCGAGCTTTTCGGCCATGAGAAAGGCTCTTTCACCGGGGCCCTGACCAAGAAGAGAGGCAAGTTCGACCTGGCCCATGAAGGGACCCTTTTCCTGGATGAGATCGCCGACATGAGCCTGAAAACCCAGGCCAAAATCCTGCGCATCCTCCAGGAGCAAAAGTTCGAACGGGTGGGAGGAACGGAGATGATCTACGTGGACGTCCGGGTCATCGCCGCGACCAACCGGGACTTGAAGGAGGAGATTCAGAAGGGCAAGTTCCGCGAGGACCTGTATTATCGATTGAACGTGATTCCCGTTTGGGTTTCCCCCCTGCGGGAGAGAAAAACCGACATCCCCCTTCTGGTGGAGCATTTCATCGCCGGGTTTTGCCTGGAGAATAACAAAGAGCCGAAAAGGATCTCTCCGGAAGCCGTCGAGTTGCTGGCCTCTTATTCCTGGCCGGGCAATGTTCGGGAACTGAAGAACATCGTGGAGCGGATGGTCATTATGACCCGGGGGTCGGTCATCGAAGCCAAGGATATCCCCGACCCCATCCGCGAACTGCCCAAGGCGGCCCCGGAATTCTCCTTCTTCGATTTTGATTTGCTCCGGGACGCCCGGCGGGAGTTTGAAAAGCGGTTCATCATAAAAAAACTGTCGGAAAACGACGAGAACATATCCAAAACCGCGGAAATGATCGGGATCGAAAGAAGCAACCTGCACCGGAAGATCAAAGCCTACGAAATCGCCATGAAAAAAGAGGTGCCTTAAAAGACGGGCGGTACGGGAGAGCCCGACTTCGGGCGATGACCTCGATCCTCCATGGGAGATTCGATCCGGGAGCGGATAGGGGAAAATGAAAAAGGGAAAGGAAAAAGAAGAGATGAAGCCGAAAGTTTTGGTAACGCGCCAGGTTTACGAGCGGCCCTTGCGGCTCTTGCAGGAGAAGGCCGAGCTGACCCTCAACCGGGAAAACCGGTCTATGACCCCGGAGGAGATCATGGCCGCCCTGCCGGGGAAAATGGGGATCCTGGCCATGGGCAGCGACCCCATGAACGCCAAGGTCCTGGAGGCGGGAAAGGATTTGAAGATCGTCGCGAATAATGCGGTGGGATTCAACAATATCGACCTGGATGCGGCCACGCGGCTGAAAATCGCCGCCACCAACACGCCGGATGTCCTGACCGATACCACCGCGGACCTGACCTTTGCCCTGATCCTGGGAGTGGCCCGGCGGATTGCGGAGGCCGACCGGTTTGTCCGCGCGGGAAAATGGACGGGCTGGACCCCCAGTCTGATGATCGGGGGGGACGTTCATAACAAAACCCTGGGCGTCATCGGCCTGGGAAGAATCGGCTCGGCCGTGGCCCGGCGGGGACAGGGGTTCAACATGAGGATCGTTTATTATGACATCCGCCGCCTGGACCCGGCCATCGAGCAGCAGCATCAACTCCAGTTCTTCCCCCTAAGGGACCTTCTTCAAATGTCCGATTTCGTCACCCTCCATGTTCCCCTGACCGCAGAGACGAAGCACCTGATCGGCGCGGAAGAGTTGAGTCTGATGAAGAAGACTGCCTACCTGATCAATGCCTCCCGGGGGCCAGTGGTGGATGAGAAGGCGCTCGTCGAGGCCCTGCGGGCGGGAAAAATCGCCGGGGCCGGCCTGGATGTTTTCGAGGCGGAGCCCAAGGTCGCCCCCGAGCTTCTCCAGATGGAGAACGCCGTCCTGGTTCCTCACATCGGCAGCGCCACCGACGAAACCCGGGAAGCCATGACGAGGAGAGCGGTGAATAACCTCCTGGCCGTCATCCGGGGCGAGGTCCCTCCCAATATTCTCAACCCGGAGGTTTACCGGAAATAACCTGGAAAAAAAGCGACTCAAGCCGGGATGCATACACGATGGCTTATTGCCGAATGTAGGGGCGATGCGTGAATCGCCCCTACGTTCATGGAAAATTTCTTTCCCCCCAAAATAGCAATCCCGGGTCGCTCGCAGGTCCTTTCCCGTTCAGAGGTGCAAAATCCTACCCTATATCCAAAATTCGCCAGTCTTTTTCTGGATAAATAGTTTGAAGACGTATTGTTCGAATACGAAAAATGTATTGCTGAAGGTTTTGTTTTTTGCTAGGATGGGGCCAAATTTCTCCCGGGGCCCAACATGGAAGTGTATCCCTTCCACCACCGCAACCTTCTATTCAACATCTTCACCGACCTGGACCTGACCTTTACAGAGGTTCGGGCGATTCTGGATTACCTGCTGGAAGCCAATGCCTTTCCCAGGGACAAAGAACAAGATGCCTCGGCTGGCGGAATGATCTACGATGTCCGCCTTGGACCGGTCCAATATACCTTGGATATTTTGGGCTATGAGGTAGTCATCTACCAGCGAACGGAGATTCAAGAATCCTGAATAAATTTTCCAGGTCCAGGTTTGCCCTCCCGGCCGAGGGCGAAAAAGGGAGCGGGGAATTGACCAGGGGCCTTGAAACTCAAAACCAGTTTTCGAAGGGGTCGCCATTTCCGAACCGGTGTTTGAATTTGTCCATTCGGAGTTGAATCAGAGAGTCGATTTTTTCGGCGGGGGATACCTGTTTGTAGAGGAAGGAAAGTTACATTATCGGGGGAAGGAGGTGTTCTATCTTGTAGGAATGGCCGGAATTGAAGCCTCGTGTTGCGGACCCGGGGGATGCGCCTTCATCAAGGTCCCCGGCTACATCCGGACCTGGAAGGAGGGAAAGAACGAAGCCGGGCGGCCGGTCTCGCAAGTCGAGAGAATTGAGGGCCAAGATCAGCAAAAAGAGATTCAAGGTTTATTGAAGGCAAGACATCCGATTTTTACCCAGGTTGAGTTCTTGTAGATTCTTTCCTACAATCCATTTGAGGAGGTGAATATGGCTGGAATTGTTTCCTTCGGAGCCTATGTTCCCCGATACCGGCTCAAACGGATGACCATCTTCGGGGCCATGGGGTGGATTAATCCCACCAACATCCTGCTGGCCCAGGGAGAAAAAGCGGTGGCCAACCAGGATGAGGACAGTCTGACCATGGCCGCCGAAGCCGGCATCGACTGCCTGAAGGGTTTCGACCGGTCCAAGGTGGATGCCCTCTATTTTGCCTCAACCACCATGCCTTACACGGAAAGGCAGAACTCGGGCATTATTTCCATGGCTCTGAACCTGCGGGACGACATTCGTTCCGCAGATTTTTCCGGGGCTCTCAAGTCCGGAACCTCGGCTCTCCTCTCGGCCCTGGAAGGGGTGGGGTCCAAGAGCCTGAAGCAGGCCGTGGTCTGCGCCGCAGACTGCCGCCTGGGCAAGATGGGCAGCCCCCAGGAGATGATCTTCGGGGACGGGGGGGCCTCGTTCCTGATCGGGGAAGAAGAGACCATCGCCGAATTCAAGGGGTCGTATTCTTTGACCGCGGATTTTGTCGATCACTACCGAGGGTCCAAAACGACTTTCGACCGACAGTGGGAAGACCGCTGGATCCGGGACCTGGGGTTCGATGAGTTTATTCCCAGGGCAGTGCATGGCTTGGCGAAGAAATGCAATGTCCAGATCAGCGACTTTTCGAAAATCATCTTCCAGTGCCTCTATGACTCGGAACGCCGGAACCTGGCCAAGATCCTAAAGCTCGACCCTGCCAAGATCCAGGATCCGCAGCACAACACCGTCGGAGAAACGGGGACCGCCCAGTCCCTGATCATGCTGGCGAAGGCCCTGGAAGAAGCCAAGCCGGGCGACAAGCTCCTGGTGGTAAGCTTCGGAAACGGCTGCGACGCCCTCTATTTCCAAGTCACCGAGGGAATCGGCAAGCTCAACGGCCGAAAGGGAGTGAAGGGAAGCCTGGCCAACCGGGCCGAACTCAACAGCTACCAGAAATATGCCGTGTTCCGGGGTATGATCCCAGTGGACATCGGACTCCGGGGCGAAGCGGATTTCATCACCCGCTGGAGCTTTCTCTGGCGAAAGAGAAAAGCGGTGCTGGGCCTCATCGGGTCGCGCTGCAAAAAATGCGGGACGCCCCAGTTCCCTCCCCAGAGAATCTGCGCCAATCCAGAATGCGGGGCCGTGGACCAGATGGAAGACTATCCCTTCGCTGACAAGAAGGGGAAGATTTTCAGCTATACCGGGGATATGCTGGCCGCCTCCTACGATCCCCCCGAACTCTACGGCTACGTGCAATTTGAGGGGGGGGGAAGGATCCTGTGCAACTTCACCGACTGCACCCTGGAAGACCTCAAGGTAGGCATGCCGGTCGCTTTCAGTTTCCGCAAAAAATACTACGACGAGAAACGAGACATCCACGGGTATTTCTGGAAAGCCGTTCCCCAAAAGGAGGTGGCATAGATGGCAACCGGAATTCGTGACAAGGTGGCGATTCTGGGCATGGGATGCACCCGCTTTGGAGAGAGGTGGGAATCCTCCGGCGAGGACCTGATCATTGAGGCCTTTCAGGAAGCTCTAGCCGACGCGGGGATCGAGAAAAAAGAGATCCAGGCGGCCTGGTTCGGGACCCACATCGATGAGGTGAATGTAGGAAAGAGCGGGGTTCCCCTGGCCACGACCCTGAAACTGCCGTTTATCCCGGTGACCCGCACGGAGAACTACTGTGCTACCGGCACCGAGGCTTTTCGGGGCGCCTGCTATGCCGTGGCCGCAGGGGTTTACGATATCTGCCTGGCCCTGGGGGTGGAAAAGCTCAAAGATACGGGATACGGAGGACTTCCGGCGACCACCGCCTTCGGGCAGATGCAGGCCCTGGTGGGACCCAATGCCACGGCGCCAGGTCTCTTCGCCCAACTGGCTACGAGCTATTTCGCCAAATACCAGGTCGATCCCAAACTGGGAAAGAAGGCCATCGCCCACATTTCGGCCAAGAGCCATGCCAACGGAGCCTTGAATCCCAAGGCCCATCTGCGCAAGGCCGTGGCGGAGGAGCAGATTATCAACGCCCCCATGATCGCCTATCCCCTGGGCCTCTTTGACTGCTGCGGGGTGAGCGACGGGTCGGCGGCGGCCATCGTGACCACTCCGGAAATCGCCCGGTCGTTGAAGAAAATCGATCCCGTTCTGGTGAAAGCCCTGGCCATTTCCGTCTCCTCGGGAGAAGAGGCCCTGTTCACAAACTGGGATGGGGCCCACCTGGAGACCACCTTCCGAGCGGGGCAGATGGCCTTCAAAGAGGCGGGGATCAGGAATCCCAGGGAAGAGGTCAGCATGATGGAGGTCCACGACTGTTTTTCCATCACCGAGCTCACCGTGTACGAGGACCTGCAGATTTCGCCGCGGGGCAAGGCCATCGACGATATCCTGGATGGATTCTTCGACCTCAAGGGAAAGGTTCCCTGCCAGCCTGACGGAGGGCTGAAATGCTTCGGTCATCCCATCGGAGCCTCCGGGTTGCGAATGCTCTATGAGATGTACAGCCAGCTCCTGGAGAGGTGGCCGGAGGAGCGCAGGGTGAAGAACCCGCGCTTCGGCCTGACTCA
>Ga0113563_10001725_pt1 | contig 12681 bp, 8 predicted proteins | sample Mud3Dept3metaG_FD_80117 | JGI IMG/M metagenome (GOLD analysis project Ga0113563, IMG submission 80117) | Freshwater wetland microbial communities from Ohio, USA, analyzing the effect of biotic and abiotic controls - Mud 3 Core 4 Depth 3... | ecosystem: Environmental > Aquatic > Freshwater >...
CCTGAAACTGTTTCAACTGATTATGATACATCCGACAAGCTCTATTTTGAACCACTCACCGCTGAAGATGTTCTAAGCATCTACGAAAAGGAAAAGCCGGAAGGGGTGATTATACAGTTTGGCGGCCAGACACCATTGAACCTGGCAAAAGAGCTCGCAGAATCAGGTGTCAGAATTCTGGGAACAACACCCGAAACAATTGATCTTGCGGAAGACCGTGATCGCTTCAGACATATTATAAGCAAACTGGGGATCCCTCAGCCTGAATCGGGAATGGCAAGCAATATGGAAGAGGCTCTCAGAATAGCTGGAAGGATCGGTTATCCTCTTATGATAAGACCATCATATGTTCTGGGGGGCAGGGCAATGAAAATTATTCTTGATGAGGAGATGCTTTCAGAATATGTAGCAAAAGCTGTCGGAGTGTCACCCGACAGGCCTTTACTTCTGGATAAGTTCCTTGAAGATGCCATCGAATCGGAAGCTGATGCGATCTCCGACGGGACAGATGCATTCGTGCCGGCTGTAATGCAGCATATCGAATATGCAGGGATCCATTCAGGCGATTCTGCCTGTGTTATCCCTCCTGTTGTGATCCCCAAAGATCACAAAAAAACAATTTATGATTACACCCGGAAGATCGCTATGGAACTCAAGGTCGTTGGTCTGCTGAATATCCAGTATGCAATTTATGAGGATACCGTATATATTCTTGAAGCCAATACAAGAGCCTCACGGACAGTACCTCTGGTTTCAAAAGTCTGCAATATCCAGATGGCTCGTATTGCCACCCAGATATTGCTTGGACAAAAACTTGCAGATTTCAAACTGAAAAACAGGACATTAAAGCATTATGGCGTAAAAGAAGCTGTTTTCCCTTTTAATATGTTCCCGTCTATCGATCCTCTTCTGGGTCCTGAAATGCGTTCCACAGGAGAAGTCCTCGGTTTGGCCGATTCGTATGGTATGGCATTTTTCAAATCGCAGGAGGCAACACAATCACCTTTACCTATAAAGGGAACGGTCCTGATTACAATAGCTGACCGTGATAAAAACCGGATTCTGGAGGCAGCAAAAAATTTCAGTGATATGGGATTTACTATTTTATCCACGGGCGGGACCAGGAAATTTCTTGAAGAGCACGGAATTCCTGCCGAGCTTATTCTAAAGGTTCACCAGGGCAGACCTAATATTGTCGACGCTATCAAAAACAAAGAAATAGACCTGGTGGTAAATACTCCGGCCGGACGTCTCAGCGAATATGATGATTCCTATATCAGGAAAAATGCTATCAAATATAAAGTTCCGTACATAACAACAACCTCAGCGGCACTCTCGGCGACAGAAGGAATAAAGGAAAGGCAGAACGGCGAATATAAAGTGAAGTCGATACAGGATTATCACTCGGAAATCGAAGACTGATTTACCCCTCGTCCACCTCAAGGGAGCTTAAAAATGCCTCGGGAAAATTCAAGGTTTTGCATAATTTTTCGGGGAAACACCGAAATATTTTTTAAATGCTTTTGTGAAATTTGACGGATTTGAAATCCCGACACTGTTAGCTACTTCTGTAATATTACCTGCTTTTACCTTCAGCATCCCTGCCGCTTTTTCAAGCCTGATGTTACGGATAAGTCCGCCGGGAGATAATCCTGTAAGTATTTTTAATTTACGTGTAAGATGGGTTCTGCTCATACCAACCTGATATTGCAGGTTTGCAACATCAAATGAGAAGTCTCTCAGGTTTGCGTTTATTATATCAAGGACTTTGTTCATAAATTTGTCATCAACCGATTCTGAAGTCTGTTTTCCTTCACTCTGGGTATAAAACCTGCTGTATTTCTTTTTTAGCTTTTCACGTATGGAAAGGAGGTTTGTAATTCTTGTCTCAAGTTCCGACATACTGAAAGGTTTTACAATATAATCATCGGCACCTGATTTCAGACCTGTGACCCTGTCCTCTGTGGTTGCCTTGGCGGTCAGCATGATTACCGGAATATGGCTTGTTCGTTCATCATTCTTGAGCTGTCGACAAAGCTCAATGCCGTCAAGATCGGGCATCATAATATCCGTGACAATAATGTCAGGCATCATTGTGAAGGCAGTGTTTATGCCTGACCTGCCATTATCAGATTCATGAACATGGTACTTATCCGAAAATGATTCTTTTATGAAGGTTCTGAGATCCGCATTGTCCTCAATAAGAAGCAGACTTGATTTGCCTTTGTTTGCTTTTTTGTATGATGATATTTCCGAAGGATTATCAATCAGGAAAGTTATCTCCTGTTCCGTAGCAATGGAAAGCTGCTGAGCAACTACAAACTCATCGGCTGACAGATGATTCTTACCCAAAGGAATAATCACACTGAAATCAGATCCTTTCCCCTGTACGCTTTCAACTTTGATTTCACCATGCAGTAAAGAGACAAACTCGCTTACAATGGAGAGACCTATACCGGTTCCGCGGCCATTCTTTTCATGTTGTTCCTCTATCCTGTAAAACCTGTCAAATATCCTGTTCTGATGCTCCCTGCTGATGCCTGTTCCCGTATCAGCGATCTTCAGGCATAGACTGGGGCCTGGATTATTGTTTCCATCATTATCAATCCTCACAATACAATGAACGGTACCATTTTCAGGAGTATATTTAAATGCATTTGAGAGCAGGTTAGTAGTGATTTTTTCAATCTTATCCCTGTCAAACCAGGTTATGAAACTACCATCAGGAAGGTCGGCAATATATTTAATGTTCTTGCTTTCAGCATAAGACAGGAATTCATACACAAGAATTCTAAGGCACTTTACAATGTCTTCCTCACAAAGAGAGATTCTCATTTTGCCTGCATCGAGGCGCGATATATCGAGCAGCTGGTTCACCAGGTGCATAAGTCTGCGGGCATTTCTTTTCATTATATCCACCATTGCAGCCATCCTCCCACTGAGGGTTTCGTCCACAGAAAGATGTTCAAGAGGACCAATAATAAGTGATAATGGCGTGCGTATCTCATGGGAAATATCCGTAAAGAAATGAGTCTTTATCCTGTCTACTTCAGCCAGCTGCCGGTTGGCATGCTCAAGTTGTGCGGTTCGCATCTCGACTTCGGTTTCAAGTTTAATCTTATCCCTTCTTAGTTGCCTTGTCCTCATCCTAATATATACTCCTATGAAAATCAAAATGGAGAAAAGATAAATCAAATAGGCTACAACTGATCTATACCATGGAGGCTTTATAATAATATCCAGTGCTGTTCCGGATGGATTCCAGATACCATCATTATTTGATCCTGTAACACTGAAGGTGTAGTGCCCGGGCGGCATATTCCTGTATTCAGCGGGCAACCCCTGCCCGGTATAGGATGTATCCCTGTCCAGACCATGCATATAATAACGGTACCTGTTTTTTTCGGGATTCAGGTAATTAAGTGCTGCAAACTCAATACTTAAGGTGTTGAGCCTGAAAGGAAGGATAATCTTCTTAACAGAACTTACATTGCTGCTATTGGGGAAGATGCTGTTATAATCTTTCCCATCGATCAGGAGTCTTGTCAAATAAACAGGGGGGATATAATTGTTAAAGGCGATATTCTTCTCATTGAAGATATAAAGCTGGTCATTATTCAGAAAAATTATATATCCCGATTTGAGCTGGTACGACTGAACATCATACTGTAGTTTAGGTGTTTTAATCAACCTGGAGCTTTTGTTGAGTTGATCGTAAATGGCAATCCCCCTGTTATTAGCTACCCACAACCTGTCACTTCTGTCTACCAGCAGATCATAATATTCCAGAATTTCTTCCCTGCTGTTTATTTCAACTCTCTCAAAAGAAGAGTTTTGACTGTTGAATCTGTGAAGTCCGCTTCTTGAATTAAGAATGAACAGGTTTCCCCCGGAGTCTTCTCCAACGCGGATATTGGTATAAGATGACGAAAATATACCGCCTTCATATTCAGTATAATCTTTGATTCTCATTTCAGGCATTTCAACTTCAAGGAGAGACTCAGATGTAAGGATCCAGAAATGATCTCTGCTGTCAATTAAGAAATCAAGGAGGATCTTGAAATTTTTATTCCCTGACTTGTAAGTAAAATCAAGGATATGATCTACCCTGTCATTTCCTTTATCAATCCGACTTAATCCTTTGGAAGTTGCGATCCATAAGTTCCCGTTTTTATCCTCACGGACCAGGGGAGCAATGACTATTTCCGAGTAGTTCAGAGATTTATTATTTGTCAGTGTTTCCAATCTCTTTGTCAGGGGATCGTATCTGGTGACATTTCCTTTTTTATCCCCGAACCAAAGATTTCCCCTGCTGTCTTTAAATCCGCCTCCGGCGCTATTGTCTCCATCCGGAAACCTGAACTGCCTTAAATCGAGTGAGGATGAAATATCAAAATTCTTACAGGTTTGAATGCCATAAAGAAACAGGAAATATATATTATTCTGATTGTCCTCAAGAATTGTTCCCCTGTGGGTCTGGGCAACATTCGAAGTGTTATTTACATAATATACAGTATAGAAAGGTATACCACATGTAACGAGCCTGAAGATATAGTTTCTTGAACATGCAAACCAGAATGATCCGGTATTATCCATAAGGCACTGATAAACAGCAAAAATGGGCGATCTATACAATGATAATTCTTCTTCTGCAGGATCAAATCTGAACATAAGGCCGGCCATCTTATTCAGAAACCAGAGTATCCCATCCTCAGATTGAAAAATCTGATCGATCCATACTTCTGACCCCGGATATTCATACTGGGTTCTGTACTTATAATTTAAAATATATGTTTTAATGCTTTTGTCCTCAGGGTTATAATTTGAAAAGGTACCATTTCCAAAGCACCATACTGATCCGTTTTTGGCGGTAGCAACTGCTGATACTGCTGTGAAACTATCCCTGTACTTTTCTGTAGTACGTATATTTATTTTTTCGGGCCTGTTCAGTATGTAATTCCACCTTAACAGACCTTCTCCCTCGGTCCCTATCCAGAGAATTCCGTTTTTATCAGTATCAACACATCTTACCCTTTTCAGGTCTTTAAATTCCCCACTGGATTGATCGGGAAGCACCTGTCTGAAAGTTTTGTCGTGGTTATTAAAAATGTATAGTCCCTTGTAAGTAACGAACCACTTGTTCCCAAGTTTATCTTCGGTAAAACACTGATCTTCGGAAGGGAAATCATATTTAAGCGGATACCACGAAATCGTATCAACACTGTATTGCGTAAACTTTTCCCTTTTCCTGTCGAAAGAAAAAATGTCTTTCTTGGTGAGCACCCACAAAAGCTCATCTCTGTCTTCTCTTATTGCCCTTATGAAGTTACTGAATTCATGTATCTGTATCGAATCGGGGATATAATGAGAAAACGTGCCTTTGTTCTGATCAAGTTTATTAAGGGCCTCTGATGTGCCGATCCAGATTGTCCCCTCCGAATCTTCAAAAATAGCATTGACATCAAATCCTTTAAATCCTTTTTCGTTCCCGCTGGTTACACTATATTCAACATACCTGGCCCCATCGTATCTGTAAAGACCCGATTTGGTTCCCGACCATAAAAATCCTTTTTTATCAAAAAGAATACTTAATGATGTCTGGCTTGCTTCACCGTTATTTACAAGGAAATTGTTGCATCTTACATTTGGAGGCACATATTCGGGATCAAGGATTTTCTGGCAATAGTTTTCCACCGGTAAATAAAACAACAGTGAAGCAAAGATCAGATATCTGAAATCCACTTTCATAATCACCGGACGGATCATTTAGAATTATGACACTCCTTATAATTCTAATGAAAAGATAATACTTTTTTGTAAGATCGAGCATTCCTGATTGCTCCTTTTTGACCAACCGGAATCGTGATGTTACAAAATGACAATATTATGTTACAAATGGGGTGGAATTTGAGTTCAGGACGGTAGAACTTTGCTTGAAACTAAACTAATAATTAACTTTTTATTCTTTAATTTAATTCTTACTGCTATGAAAAAGTTAGTCTCTCTGATCATCCCGTTAATGATTTTGTTGCTGGTCTCCTGTACAAAAGACACACTGGAAAATGTATCTTTGACAGGTTTCGGAGATGTCCGTACTTTTAAAGCCGCACTTGGAACTGTAATTCAGGTTTTACCAAGCGGAGGTGACGACACCGATGAACTTATTGCTGCATTTAATGAGGCCAAAGCTTCCGGACCCGGATCAACAGTTCAGCTTGTTCAAGGTGAATATCACATCGGCTTTGTCCTTGTAGAAGATTATATCGGAACCTTTACCGGTGCAGGGATGGGCAAGACCATTATCATACCAAATATGGATCTTCCATATTTTGATTTGTATGCCCAAAACCTGGCTCCTGAGTTGGTCAAGTTCCTGAGAGGGAATGTCAGGATTTCCAAAATGTCTTTCCGGAACCTGGAAGGCGAACCCTGTCCCGGGGACGATCTTTGGGCGTTTCTTGGTCTGCATGACTGGGCATTCATCGAATTGCCTTACCTGCCTGAAAATCATAAAATAACGGCCGTGGTGGACCATGTTGAATTTGTCAGTAATCCAGGGCCGGCCGGCTTTTCCCCATTCGCTGTACAAACGGGGATAGGTTGCAGTGGTGATTTTGTTTGGTATTCTGACTTGCCGTATTCCAGAGCAGATTTAACAGTAACAAACTGTACATTCAATGAATTGAACTGGGCTGTTGGTAATCTCGGAATTGAAGAGGGCAGGATTGTATTGAGCAACAACAGTCTTAGCACTCTAGCAGGAATCTGGCTTGCGGATAACATTGGTGGCAGCACACTTATTTCTGCCAACGAATTATATACACCGGCCTGGGGCAATGGCATAAACATTACAGATGCAAATTATACTGGTTATGATCTCTTTGAAGACAAATTGAGTGATGGCGCCCAGTACGAAATCTCGGGGAATGTTTTTCATGCCCTGGACGCATGGGGGGTCGTTACCATCGCAGATGACCGTAAAGCTATGGGCATTATTGATAACAATAATCCCGTGCTCGCCCTAATTAAAAGTAATTTGTTTGATTTGCAGGGTTCCACATGGGCAGGAATCTGGAACTGGATCACGGACAATGCCGTTATCAGGAATAATAAATTCACCGGGCAGTCCAAAGTTGGCGTGTATGTTGATCCCCGGACAGTAAACTCACTTATGTTGGGTAACAATTTCTCAAACCTGGTCTGTGCAAGTGATATCGAATGGTTACCAGGCTTCGGGAACATTTACAACATTCTACTGCTCGGGAATGATAATACCCTTGTCGGCGGCGGCAACAATGGCACGTACGTACTTAATCTTGGAGAAAACAATGTGATCACCGGTGCTAAATTTGACAATGAAGGGGAAGATCCGCTGGGACAGACCATTACCGATAATTACAGGATCTGGAAGGAAAATCTTGTAAATATGAGGAAGCATTATTAATCCAATGTCCTAGATAAGCTGAGGGGCTAAGCCAGAATGCCAAACCTGGAAAAGAAAATGAGCAAAAATCAATTCCTTGATTTCTGCTCATTTTAAATCTGTCTCTATCCCTGAAAACTCCTTTTAATAAATTACTTTTGCAATTACTGTTGGCCGCATTATTACAATTGGCTTTTGCACTACAACCGGATTCAGCAATATCGTTGGCCTCAGCCATCGGATTGAGAATTTTATATTTATCCCCGGGTTTCAGCCCGGTATTTTCTGTGATTAAAGTCTCTGTTAACCGGAGGGATATCAATTGCCCTCAGCTAAAGCCGACATCAATAGAATAATTTAATTCAAACTTTCAATTTCTTCCTGAGATTATTTAACTCATTTTCAAGACCTGCAATTATATCATTCTTCTTTGAGATCTCTACTTCTCTCTCCGAGACATCCTTATCAAGCTCATCGACTTTCTTGTTCAGATCTTCAATCCTGCTTTTAAGCTTGATTATATCATCTTTCAAACCGGCGACCTCACGGTTCAGCTGAGCCTTCTCATCCTCGAGCTTCTTTATAATGGGTGTATAAATCGATTTGGCATAGTACCAGGCTGTAAGATATCCGATCAATCCTGCGACAAGGAGCAATGCAATAATCAATATGACTGCAGCTGCGACTGACATAACCTGTAATATTAGCAATGTGTTCATGATATTATTTTTTTATTGAGATTACTGTTCTTCTGTTTTTTGCTCTGTCGTCAGCCGTGATATACCCGGCTGCAGGTTCCTGCTCCCCTTTGGAGCCGATAATCATTCGTGAAGCAGGGAATCCTTTTGATTCAAGATATTTCCCCGCGGCATTGGCTCTTTCAAGTCCTAGAGCCTGATTGTATTCGGGAGTGCCGACAAGATCGGTATGCCCGGTAACCAGGAGCATTGATTCGGGATATTTATCAAGCCAGTCTTTAAATCCGGCAAGGCTTGTTTCCAACAGGGGATCAGGAACTAATCGGGCTTTATCAAAGTCGTGCCAGATCACAAAGTCTTTCGGCATCAGCGCATAGATTCTCGCCAATGAATCGGCCACATTGTCTGTGGTTTCAGGAACTGTCACTGTTTCAACAGGCTTTTTCAGCGCCGGCTTCAGAACATCTACAAAGAGCCATGTGGAGAAAAACGCCCATATTATAAAAGCGACACCCCCGATTGTAAGAATTCTCATTTTCTAACTTGTTAATTTACGGATCAGGTAATTATCTTTACAAGTTAGGAAATTCTGTTAAATCCGGTGCAATAAAATCCTGAAATATTTTAATCCTTAAAGAGAATCTCTTTCTTAAACCTGTGAAAGAGTATATCTTCATCTTCACCTTTCTTTATGCCGTCAAGGAGCAGTTCAATAAGTTTTGGAATGGCCCTGTCGCTGAATCCGGCTTCAATGGCAAAACGTTTGATCAGTTTTCTCTCACCTTCAGTAATAACTTCATCAGCGAGGATCATTTCAGCAATATTATAGAGGTGTTCGAACTTATCAGCGAGGCTGTAAGGGGGATTATAGTGATGATGAGATTCGTGCTCAATAAGTTTGTCAATTTCCGGATCGGTAAGTCCGAATTTCCTGCCTTCCCTGTGCAACAGATCAAGCTCTGAGGGATTTATTTTACCGTCGGCTTTCGAGACCTGGACAAGATGAATATAGTGTTCCTTGCTGATCCTCTTGCCGGTACTCATAATGAAATCTGAGAAATTCATATTTATAAATTTAATTAATCTGCATATACGAAATTTAAACCGGTTAAAACTGTCCGGTTTGTAAAAATAAACCCAAAATTAGTTAATAATGTTCAACATCGACAGAACATTTTGTTAATAGTTGTATACTTTTCTGCTGCAGTTCTATTATTCTAATTTTGCTTTTATTCTTACGTAATTAAGATCCTTTTATAAAATTTCCCTATTATATAAAATAAGAATCATATATTAAAGATCTTTTATTCTTTTTGTCCAGAACTCATTGAAGCTGCCTGCCGGGTCTTCACACAGCCAGACGGTCGTTCCGAATTCACGTGCATCACGATTTGAAATACTCCCGATTTTTGTGATCTTCCTGAAAAGAAGACGGACATCCTCTCCCATTTCATCATTTATATAAACGAATGATTTTATATCCGGATCGAATTTCTTCGGGATCCAATACCTGAAACTTTCGCTGAAACAGACTGCTTCGGGCAATCCGTATTTCTTTCCTATAACTGTTATTGCTCCTGCCTGTCCGTAGTTTTCGCAATAGATGAATGCAGATTTTTTATCAGGTACCATCCGCCATGCTTTATCAGCAATGCCTGTAAGCTCTTCCCATCCAAGCATATCGGCATAATCCTGCGGTAGAGAGTGAATGGAATTGTCCTCAAACCTGCACACAAAATCCATCCCGTAATCAGTCCCGAGACCGGTAAAGTAACCGACAAGCTTTTCCGTTTTATAAACCGGGATCCCAATCGGTATCATGGGTATGGTGAGAATTATTATCGCAAGAGGCAACATGATCCTTAACCATGTTTTCCTGAGCAGATTCTCCCATGATACAGCTCCTGCTGCAATCAAAAACGGGAAAATTCCCTGAGTATAATAGCTCTTTCCATGCAAAAACATAAGTGTGATAATTACACTTATAACAACAAATCCAAGAAATCTGAATTTTCTTACCTTTTTACTTACAAATAAGTATATAATCCCTGCAACGGTAAGAACCGATGCAGCACCCGGCATTAAAAGCTGCTCAATTAAAAAGGCAGCCTGGTCAACATTGACCAGCTGAGTTCTCTTCAGTTCAGCCATATGTTGAATTACCGGTAATCCGTTTGCAATCTGCCATATTAAATTAGGCGAAAAAACAAGAATTCCTGCCAGAATACCGAGCCATAGTTTCTTGTTTCTGAAAAGAGTCCGGTATTGTGTAAATGGAATTATTATGAGAAACGAAAACAACAAGATTCCAATAAGGTATTTATTTAAAAAAGCCAGACCTGCTGTTACCCCAAACAAGATAAGATAATTGCCCGAAGAGGTGTTAATGTATTTTACTGCCAGGTAAAAAGCGAGTGTCCATAAGATCAGGTCGATATGAACAGGCTGAAATAAAAGGAATGTCCTTAATCCGAAAATTGAAATAATGATGCCGATAGCTGCCAGGAGCCTTGAATAACCTGTTCCGCCCAGTTCTTTCACGAGGGCTGAGATCAGGAAAACCATCAGGCCGCTCAGCAACGCCGGGAAAAACCTGACTGCAAAAAGAGAATATCCAAAAATACTTTTCATTACCCAGGCCACCCATCCTGTCATGGGTGGGACTGATGCATAACCGAATGCAGGGTGCTGTCCAAGAGAAAAGTACAGAAGCTCATCCCTGTGAAATTCGAGATTATATGAAAAAATCAGGTGAATAGCTGTAGTGAAAAGAGCCAGTGTGCAAATAATAATATTTATATGATTGATTTTCAGCCAGTTCTTCATCCCCAACAATGATAAGATTAATTTGTGATATATATTATATATGGAAAGTTATGAAAAGAATTGTAATTGATTTATAAAATGAAAGTGAAATATTTCGGGGAATAAAATTTAACCAATTGATTGATATTGTATTTTTGTTGGCCGGCCACTAATTAAATTTCGGGACCATGAAAAAGAAATTTTGGATAGTGTTAATAACATTCTCAGTTTTAAGTATAGCCACCTGGATGAGTATCCTGACAGCTCAGCCCGGAACAGTAAATAATGCGCTTGATGAAAAAGTCAGGAAATTTCTTAACGATCATTCGCATTCCTGGTATGATATGAATATTCCTAAAGTTGACGGGGAATTGCTATACTCCCTCATCATCAAAGGCAACTACAAATCAGCCCTTGAAATAGGAACCTCGACCGGTCATTCAGGGATCTGGATCGCCTGGGCTCTCAGCAAAACCGGCGGGAAGCTGATAACCATAGAAATTGATGAAGAACGGCATAAAACTGCACTTGAGAATTTCAGACAGGCCGGATTGTCGGATTACATCGATGCAAGACTGGCAGATGCGCATAAGCTTGTAAAGGAGCTTAGAGGTCCTTTTGATTTTGTATTCAGCGACGCAGACAAGGAATGGTATAAAAATTATTTTATCGACGTGGATCCTAAATTAAAAGTCGGAGGCTGTTTTACGGCACACAATGTATCTGCGAGGGATCGTGGCGGGTATGGCAGTTACGGAGGCGCGGGAGCCTTTTATGAATATGTCAGAAGCCTTAAAAATTACGAAACCACAGTTAACAGTGCCGGAGGCGGTGTGTCGATAAGTTACAAAAGAGCTGAAAGTAAATAATCAAATCATGGCTGAAGAAAAACTTGAGAGAAAGCTGGGCCTTTTTCCTGCTACCAATATTGTTGTAGCCAACATGATCGGTGCAGGAATATTCACAACTTCAGGCCTTTTAATGTCAGGACTCAATGATCCTGTTCTTATGCTGATTTTATGGGCTGTGGGCGGCATCATTGCACTTTGCGGGGCCCTGTCTTACGGAGAATTGGGAGCCGCAATGCCGGGTGCCGGAGGTGAATACCTGTTCCTTTCTAAATTGTATCATCCTATTTTTGGTTTTCTGAGCGGCTGGGTCTCATTTATCGTAGGTTTTTCAGCTCCCATTGCAGCCTCTGCGCTTGGATTCAGCGAATATTTCACAAGAGCTGTTCCGGATTTCTCAATCTGGATTCAGAATAATGGATTGATGGGACCTGAACTGACTAAAAAAGTACTCGCAGTTTCTGTAATACTTATATTTACCTTTATCCATTATCGCGGCATTAAATATGGAGCCAGAATCCAAAATGCTCTTACGCTGCTGAAAATCCTGCTTATTGTTATTTTACTGACAGCCGGATTTTCGTCGGGGAAAGGGGATTTTTCAAACTTTGCTGAGGGTGGCATCCTCCAGTCGGGTCTGGCGGGCTGGAAGACAATCGGACTTTCTCTGATGTGGATAATGTTCGCCTATAGTGGCTGGAATGCATCAACCTACCTGGGAGCAGAAATAAAGAATCCAACCAGGAATCTTCCGGGCTCTCTCATTGTCGGAACTGTAATTGTCCTGATCCTTTATCTGGGCATCAATATATTATATGTCTACGGCATTAATCCGGAAGAAATGAAAGGAGTGATATCTGTTGGCGGTCTGGCAATGGGCAACCTTTTTGGAAAATCAGCTGAGATA
>Ga0113563_10001726_pt1 | contig 12670 bp, 13 predicted proteins | sample Mud3Dept3metaG_FD_80117 | JGI IMG/M metagenome (GOLD analysis project Ga0113563, IMG submission 80117) | Freshwater wetland microbial communities from Ohio, USA, analyzing the effect of biotic and abiotic controls - Mud 3 Core 4 Depth 3... | ecosystem: Environmental > Aquatic > Freshwater >...
GGGATGTCTATCCACCGTTCTTTGCTCATTTCCTGTCCTAGAATTGCTCCCGGGAATATTCTCGGGACTATACCCGCCCCGGGTTCTCTTGTTTCAGCGTCAATGAATGGTGGGAGAGGTTTTGGCAAATCAGGTATTATGTTGTACCATTGCGTCGGAAGATCTTCTTCGCCGAGTAGTATTTTTCTTGTTGGCATGTCGCTTTCACCCATTTTATGTTGGGAAGCATACAGCCAAGCTCTATTTAAAGCTATTGTGTATATATTTGTACGCAAACGCCCAACATGGATCGTTGATGGAAAGAGTCGGCAATTCGCCCTGCCAACACTTTTATACTCGACTGAACAGAAACGTACACAAAGGCACCATTAATGTGGAACACAATAAAAAAATATTTCGAAGGACACTCTGAACGCCTCAGAGTAGTGCGTGTGCTCGTTGAACATGGGTTGAGCGCGAAACAAGGGCGAATATACCTTAATCAAATCGAAATTCCCCCCGTGCGAATCGCCCGAGTTGCCGGAGTAGACAGAAGAACAGTCAACGAAACGCTAAACGTCATCGAGTCTAAACCAGAACTACGGATGATCTTTGAAGAAATACGCCCAGCTGGGCATTCCCTGAAAGAAATTGCCAAACATCTGAACCTGAGCGTAGTCGAAATTGTGCCAGTAGATGCAAAGACCCCCGGCATTTTGGCAAACTCGGCGATGGTGCTAACAAAAGGTGGTTTGGGCATTAGGCAAGCAATCGTCGATGACCCGGAGCTTTCGCCAGAGCCAAAACTCACATTAATTGTGGACCAGAAGATACCTGGAGAACTAATCCCCGAGCTCTTGAAAATTAACGGAATAGCAAAAGTTTCAGTCTATTAGCAAACATACAAAAAATTGAGTGCCTTGCATAGTTCAAACAATGCTTCTCGAAATGCTTATATTTCAAATGTGATCTTTCTTGTTCGCACTCAAAGGAGGATCTTGATTTGTCAGCTAATGTACAAGCAGGCGGAGTCCCTGTTCTGGTACTCAAAGAAGGATCAAACCGCTCACGCGGGAGAGAAGCCCAACATGCCAACATAACTGCTGCGAAGATTGTTGCAGAAAGCGTTAGAAGCTCGCTGGGTCCGAAAGGCATGGACAAGATGCTTGTAGATAATTTCGGAGATGTGACCATAACCAGCGATGGGCGAACAATCCTAGATGAAATGGATATTCAGCATCCCGCAGCCAAGATGCTGGTAGAGGTTTCTAAAACGCAGGACAACGAAGTTGGCGACGGAACGACGTCAGCTGTCATAGTTGCGGGCGAGCTATTGAATAGAGCCGAGGAATTGATAGAGAAGAATGTTCATCCAATCATAATAATCGACGGGTATAGGAAAGCTGCTGAAAAAGCGCTCGAGGTGCTCGACAAGATCGCGATAAAAGTGGACCCCGAGAACGCTGAGACGCTCAAAAAGATCGCAGAGACTTCGATGGCAGGCAAGCTCGTCGCCGATTCCAGAGAGTTCCTCGCCGATCTGGTAGTCAAGGCAATGCTTGAGGTCGCTGAGAAAGATGGCAAAAATTGGAAAGTCGATGTTGACGACGTCAAAGTTGAGAAAAAAACTGGTGAATCGCTGAGCGAAACCAAACTAATCAACGGCATAGTTCTGGACAAAGAAATTGTCCACTCAGGAATGCCAAAACGTGTAGAAAAGGCAAAGATTGCACTACTTGATGCTTCTTTGGAGATTGAGAAGACCGAGTTCGATTCCAAGATCAACATAGAAACACCAGATCAAATCGAGGCGTTTCTTAACCAAGAGGAAGCTATGCTCAAAGATATGGCGGATAAAATCGCTAAGTCAGGCGCAAATGTTGTCATCTGCCAGAAAGGCATCGATGATATGGCGCAGCATTTTCTTGCCAAGAAAGGAGTAATCGCGATTCGAAGAGCCAAGAAGTCGGACATGGAGAAGCTGGCGAAAGCTACAGGCGGAAAAATAGTGTCCAAGATAGACAGCATAGCCTCAGGAGACCTCGGATATGCGGCCCTTGTTGAAGAGCGCAAGATTGGCGATGATAAGATGACATTTATAGAGGGGTGTAAAAACCCACAGGCAGTCACTCTCCTAATAAGAGGAGCTACAGATAGACTCACAGCTGAAACGGAACGCTCACTCCATGACGCTCTTTGTGTTGTTAGAGACACAATCACAGAACCAAAGATGGTTGCGGGAGGAGGTGCTCCAGAGATTGAAATGTCAAGTGTAATCAGAAAGTACGCTGAAACCCTACCGGGCAAAGAACAACTCGCGGTCATGATCTTCGCGGAGGCTTTAGAGACTATTGCAGTTGCTCTCACGCAAAATGCAGGCTTGGAACCAATCGACGTGATATCGGAGCTGAGATCAAAGCACGATCAAGGAGAAACCTGGTACGGAATTGAGGTAAGGGAGGGAAAAACTCAAGACATGTCAAAAATCGGCGTTTTCGAACCAATCACGGTCAAGAAACAGATTATCAAATCAGCAACGGAAGCCGCAACCATGATTCTCAAGATAGATGATGTGATCGCCTCAGGCAAGATGAAGGGCCCGCCCACTCCACCCGGAGGAGCACCTGGCGGGGGATACCCAGGAATGGGGGAGTACTAGAAACGACAGAGCAAGAAAAAATCGTGGTTGGTCCGCCAAAAATAACACGTTTCGAGAAAGCGAGAATAGTAGGGGCTAGAGCCCTTCAGATTTCGATGGGTGCTCCAATACTTGTAGAAGCTGATGAAGGCCGCTCAAGTCCTATAGACATCGGATTGAAGGAGCTTGAAGCCGGCATCTTGCCCATGACGGTAAGGCGAACGCTGCCTGACGGAACTTTCCAGGACATCCCGCTGAAGTGGCTCCTCAAGAAAGCTTAAGTTTCCCTTCTGCCTCTTCAAGCATAGCGCTGATTCGCCCCCAGTGCGCGCCACGCCAGTAGATTTTCCCACAGTGTGTGCAACGCCAGAACTCGTCATAGTTTTCGAAAGTATTTTCTTCAACTTTGCCAACTGCCTTTTCTTTTGGTATTGAGCGGAGTTTTCCGTTGCATTTAGGGCAGCGTGAAGTCGTAACATCAAATTGCAGCGGGAAAGCGAAGCGTCGAGATAGTTCCGCTAGTCGCTCAGTTTCGTTTTTGGCTTCAACGTAGAACGCGTTTAGTTGTTTGGCTGCGGAGCGCTGGTAAAGTTCGAAGTCTCTGGTTAGGAGAACTCGGTGCTCCTTCTTCGCTAATGCAATTAGTTCTGCGTCATTGAAATTGACAGAGTATTTGACATCTTGCCCCAAAATGCGTAGCCAGCGGGTGAGTTTTCCTAGCATCCCGTCTGTTAGGAACTTCATCCATGCTGACTCCGGATTATGCTGCCACTTCCGGGTTTAGCCACGATTTCTTGGTCGTCCATGACTAGCATTCCATTGACAAAGGTCTTGACTGGCCTACCCTGCACTTCACGCCCGTCGAAAGGTGAAAATTTTGCTTTTGAGTGAAACTTAAAAGCCTGGATCTTGAATTTGCGTTTGAGGTCCACGGCTATCATGTCCGCTTTCCAACCTTGTTTCAGGTGTCCCCTGCCTTTGATATTGAAGATTTCCGCAGGTTTTTCTGCCAACAACCTCACAAGGGTTTCAAGCGAAATCGCGTGTTTTGCCACCATAGTCAGCAACAGCGGCAACGTGGTCTCCAGCCCTGGAAAACCGACTTTGACTTCCCAGATGCTACGAGCTAATTTCTCGTCTATTGTGTGAGGGGCATGGTCTGAGCCTATAATGTCTACTCTGCCGTTTGAAACGCCTTCTTGCAACACTTCGATGTTGTGGCTATTGCGGAGTGGTGGCATAACGGCGAGCATAGCACCTGTTCTTTCGAAATCGATTTGCGAGAGGAGCAGGTGATGGGGTGTAACTTCGCAGGTTACTTTTTTTCCAGATTGTTTCGCTTCGGTAATTGTGTTTAAGCCTTCCTCAGTTGTAACGTGGCAAACGTGCAAACGTGCTTCTGTGTATGAAGAGATTTTGAGGACACGCTCGATTGCTTTGAGCTCAGCTTGCTCCGAATGCGCTTGGAGAAAAGCTTTCAAGTTATCACGCTTTGCGCGCTTAAGTGCCTGTGCACTCGCGTCGATTGAAGCTTTGTCTTCGGCGTGAACTGCTATGGTGAGGCCAGTCTCAGCCACTTTTTCGAAAGCCTCCAACAGCAATTTGTCCTCGTCGATGTCTAATCCACCTATTTGGGTGACCATAAAGAGTTTGAATGCGACGGCGCCTTGAGTTGCGATATCTTTGACTTTGTCTACGTTATTCGGGAATTCAGAGTAGAATCCAACATTGACAAGAACCCTTTTCTCCGCAAGACGCATGCGATTCCGCAAGGAGGTCGCACTCATCGTTACAGGCTCGTTGTTGGGCATGTCCAGGACAGTGGTTACTCCGCCTGCAGCTGCTGCGGCAGTTCCTGAGTAGAAATCCTCTTTGTAGGATTTTCCTTCATCGCGTAGGTGAACATGAGCATCTATTAACCCTGGCAGAAGCAACAGGTTCCTCAGGTCGATTCTTTGATCGGCGTTAGGCATCTGGGTTTCTTTGCCAATCTTGAAGATCTCGCCGTTTTCGATTGCTATGGCGCAGTCCACTATTTGCTTGTTGTAGTATGCCTTGGCGTTTGCTAGAATCAAATCTGTGATCAAGTTGGAAGCGCCCTCAGAATGAGGAATAACGAATTCTATGCTAATTAAACTTGTTTGACGAAAGAAAGAGTGAAAAGCTGGTTTCCGAACAGGTGACTTGAGCCCGGTAGGCTATTCTTCTGTTTCTACCTCAATACGGCAATCTTCGCACAAGTTCTGGCCGTTGGTGTCTTTCAGGTTTTCAGAGTAGACCCCGCAGCGGTCGCAGTATCCGTAAAGCGGAGCTTCTTCCGCGGTTTCTGTTGCTTCAGGACCACCAGCGCCCTCAATTCGGGTTCTTTCCTGGATTATCTCTATGAGTTCTGGCATTACGTCCAAGATGTCTTTGCTAGACACTATGCCGACCAGGTTGTTCTTGTAAATGACGGCGAGTCTCCTGATGTCTTTCTTGCGCATTCGCTTGGCTGCCTCGATTATGGGAGCGTCCGGCTCTATCGTTACCAATGGAGACGACATGAACGCCTTAGCAGCTGTTTTTTCAGGGGGAACGTTTTTGGCGAGGACCCTTGCTACGAGGTCTCGCTCAGTGACTATCCCAAGTGGTTTTTCCTCTTTGCTCGTGACTACTATGCAGCCAACTTTATTTTCAAGCATCAGCTTGGCAACAGTGTTTGCGCATTCTTCTTCGTCCGTGGTTACAACTGGACTGGACATAACGTCTTTGACGAGCATTCTTGTTCTTAACCCGATTTCAGACATAGTGTTTGGTCACTTCGCAAGTTTTGTCGAGGCTTGGACTTTCAATAGTGACAAGTAGTAATCGCTCATTTAAGAGTTGCTTAGACCCGGGAGGCTACAAGTGAGAAGCCTTGCAAGTTTTGTTAGCCTCTGAAGACAAACAAAGAACTGCGGTGTCGTTTGTTGTTGAGAACAAACTTAGAGAAACTCGGGAAAATCTCGGTAATTGGCGAAATTGCTAGCATCGCTAGCTTGTTGGCTTTGAGAGCAGATATATAAGTCAGAAAACTGAAGTATTGATGTCAAATATAAAAGAGGCTAGAATAGTTGCCGTCTAAGCGAAAGAGTAGAGGAAGATCAAAGGGAGGCAAAGGAAGCAGCAGTCTCGTTCAATGCGCGAACTGTGGAGCCCAGGTGCCTCGCGACAAGGCCAAGAAGTCCACTCGCCGAGTCTCTTTCGTTGAGCCACAGCTTGCCAAGGAGCTTAGGCAGAAAGGCACTTACATGGCCTCTTGGTTTGACACAAAATACTACTGCATTTCTTGTGCCGTGCATCGTGGAATCGTCAAAGTTAGGGCGGAAAGTGAACGGCACACGAAGTATAGAAGAAGACGCTAACGCTCGTTCAACGCTTTGTTTTTCTTAAGCACATTGTAGGCGTGTATTACTCTTTGAACTACCGTAAGGTTTGAAAGGACTGCAATTATGGCAATCCCAAGATTCAAGGACGGAAACCAGAAGAATGCAATAACGCTTGCAGCGAGTAGTATCAGGATTCTTTCAGCTCTTTCAGCTATGCCCACGGATTCCATCTTCACTCCCGCAGCCTCCGCTCTTGCCCGACTGTAGCTTACCAGCATTGACCCGAAGAGAGCAGCTAGTCCCCAGTGGATATCGCATAGACCGCCCACTATGATACCCGAGAATACTATGGCGTCGGCGTATCTGTCCAAGATGGAATCAAAGAAACCGCCGAAAACCGTTGCTTGATTGTGGCTCCGTGCTATTATTCCATCAAGCGCATCACAGAAACCGGAAGAGAGCAACAAAACGGCAGCAAGCAGAAGCAGCCAAGAACAATTGAGCGCCAATGCATACGCTGCTGCTGAAGAAACAGAAAGTACTAGACCAATTGCGCTTATGACATTTGGAGTAAATCCCAAGCTGTAAGCAATCTTCGCTTGAGAAGACAGAAGTTGTTGAACTTGCTTCTTCAGTTTGGTCAGCATCGCCTAACTCGGTTATTCCGTATGATAACAACTATATTTAAACGGCACTAATCGGAAAATTCAAAAGTTACAATCGTAAAAGTCGCAGGGACCACGACCATTTCTTGTTTGCTCTAGAAGACTGTTCTAGATTCTGTCTTCCCTTGAAGCTTATTAGGAAGACCTCCGTCTAATAGTGAACGGTAGCGTTCTGCCATCAAACAGAGCCAAAAGCAGCAACGTTACACAAAGGCAAAAAGGAGTGAACGAAATGACAGAGAATGCAGACGTAATCTTCGTCGGAAACAAACCTCCAATGAGCTATGTGCTGGCAATAATAACAAGCCTATCTTCCGGGAAAACAAACGCAATAACGCTGAAAGCCAGAGGCCAAGCGATAACTACAGCCGTCGACGTGGCTGAGATAGCCCGGAATCGCTTCGTAAAAGAGCTTAAAGTCACCAGCATAGCGATAGGCACCGCCGAGATGCCGCCCCGAGAAGGAGAGACCAAGAGCAGAATGGTTTCGACGATGGAAATTACGCTATCCAAGTAAACCAAAGAAAGCAGCCGATGCGGATCGGTGACACACCCTTAATATTTTCTTTAACTTTTCAGAACCTTATCGTGAATACCAGTTTAACTGGTATTACCTGCTAGAAACAGGAGAAAGACGCAGAGTTCTACAGTTCATCAAGACGTAGAGAAATCACGAAAAGAGGCAGATCGCAAGACTAAATAGTAATCTGAATGTTAAGCTATACAGCCAATTTCAAAGGTAGACGATATGCTAGACATCAAACTAATCCGGGAGAACCCTGAACTCATCCGAAGAAATTTGACCAAAAGGGATAATCCCGAAAACATCAAGATGCTTGACGAGCTTCTTGAGGCAGATAGGAAGTGGAGGCAAGACCTAACAAAGGCCAACGAGCTTCGACACGAACGGAAACTCGTGACAGCTGAAATTGCGAAACTCAAGAAAGTGGGGCAAGACGCCAGCAGCCAAGTTGGCAAAGCAAAAAAGATTGACTCTGAAATTACAGAAGTAGAAAGAGAGGTCGCTACTGCTGAAGAAAAGGAAAAAGACTTCCTCATGCGGCTGCCAAATCTCCTGCATGACTCTGTTCCGCCTGGCAAGGATGAAAGCGCCAATGCCCAGGTGAGAACATGGGGCAAACCACCCACGTTTAATTTTCCTGTTAAGAACCACATTGATCTGAGTTCCGGCTTAGGCATAGTCGATATGGAGAGAGCAGGAAAAGTCAGCGGCTCAAGATTCTACTATTTGCAGCGCGAAGCAGTGCTTTTGGACATGGCTCTGATGAGTTTCGCCATGGAGGAAATGGTCAAGAAAGGGTACGATCCTGTTGAGCCGCCATACTTGATGCGGAGAGAAGCTTACGAGGGAGTAACTGCGCTGGGGGATTTTGAAGAGGTGCTCTACAAGATTGAGAATGAAGACTTGTACCTGATTGCAACCAGTGAGCATCCTATGGCTGCAATGTTTCAGGGTGAAGTCATCTTGGAGCAAGAGTTGCCCATTAAACTTGCTGGAATCAGTGCCTGTTTTAGAAAGGAAGCCGGAGCACACGGCAAGGATACGCGTGGCATATTTCGCACGCATCAGTTTAACAAGATAGAACAATTCATCTTTTGCACGCCTGAACAATCGTGGCAACTGCACGAGGAACTGATTCAGAATGCTGAAGACCTCGTACGCAAGCTGGGATTGGCGTATCGTCTTGTGAACGTGTGTACGGGTGACATCGGAACTGTTGCAGCTAAGAAATATGATATTGAGGCGTGGATGCCGGCTCAAAATGGTTACAGAGAGGTCGTGTCGTGCAGCAATTGCACAGATTACCAAGCCAGACGCTTGAACATACGCTACAGAGAGAAAGAGGGTGCTCCAACCAGAGGTTTCGTGCATACACTGAACTCGACTGCCATAGCCACGGGCAGAACAATGGTTGCGATTATTGAGAACTATCAGCAAGAAGACGGTACAATAATCGTTCCTGAGGTTTTGCGGAAATACATGGGCGGCATCGACAAAATAAACGCAAAACGGTAAACATTTTAATACCCCTCTGAGAATCTTTGCAAACGCTTGGAGGATTAACTTGTCCGCAAGAACCAAACATGTTCGCGATAAGTGGCGAGGAAAAGCATGGTACATGGTTGTAGCGCCGTCATTCTTTGGCAACGTGGAGCTAGGCTCCGTTCCGGCTGAAGAGCAAGAGCAGCTGATAGGCAGAGTCGTTGAGGCAACATTGTACGACATCACCCAGGATTTCTCGCACATGTATCTGAAGATGTTCTTCCAAGTAAACGAGCTTGATGGCAAAACTGCCAAGACGGTGTTCAAGGGGCACGAGTATTCACGAGACTATTTGCGTAGTCTGGTAAGGAGGAGAACCACGAAGGTAGATGGACTGCTCAACCTAACCACGAAGGATGGATACAAGCTCCGCATTGCGATATCCGCGCTAACCCTATCAAGAATCAAAACCTCTCAAGAGAAGGTCATCCGCGGAATAATGCAGAAAACCATCAAAGAAAAATCGGCGGCTCTGACTCTTGACCAGTTTGTCCAAGAAATGGTTCTTGGCAAGATAGCCTCAGACATATACAACGAAGCAAAAAAAGTTGCGCCACTCAGGCACGTTGGAATCAGAAAGTCAAAACTGGTTGCTCAACCCGTAAAGGCTGCAGTCCAGGAAACCAAGCAAGCAGAACAATAAGGCGACGACTTCTCACAACTTCTTATGTTTTTCAATTAGCCGCTGTAAGGAAACATTTGTTAGCCTGAACCAAGTTAAGGAGACAATTGCAGAGGAGACCCCCTTTTGACCAATGACTCTGGAGTTCATGAGAAAGGCACCATCACAATTTCGGACGTTCTATCCAACATAAGGAAGAAGGAAGCATTCAGGAAAGCAGGGGCAATTGCCACGTTCATCGGCGTCGTGCGCGGAGAAACACTCGGCGGTCAAAAGGTCAAGAAAATGACTCTGGAAGCCTACGAAGAAAAAGCCAATGAGGTACTCGCGAAGATAAGCGAAGACCTGACTATGAAGCCGGGAATAGTTGACGTTCAGATTCACCATCTTCTCGGAGACTTTGATGTCGGCGAAGACCTCGTCTATGTTTCCGTGGCTGGAGCGCATCGAAAAGAAGTCTTCGCTGTTTTGGAGGAAGCGGTAGAGCGGTACAAGAGCGAAGCACCTGTATTCAAGAAAGAACGAATCGTTGATGCTAAAGGCAAAGCAATTGAATACTGGGTTTCCGAGAAACAAGGGCATTAGTCGAAAACGACTTTCCGAAAGCTTCTTGAACACGATACGGCGATTTTTTCTCTGAGCTAAAGGTTATGATAACAGCGTTAGCAGGCGGCGTTGGCGCTGCCAAATTCCTAACTGGACTTGTGAAGCTCGTCCCTGAAGAAGAGCTAACAGTAATCGTGAACACCGGAGACAACATAATCCTGCATGGACTTTACATTTCGCCAGACACAGACATTATCACCTACACACTTGCGGACATTGTTGACGAGAAGAAAGGGTGGGGAATCAGAGGAGACACTTTCCATTGCCTTGAAGCTCTAGAAAAACTTGGACAGCAAACCTGGTTCAGACTTGGCGACAAAGACATGGCAACTCACTTGTACAGAACTACTCTTCTCAGGAAAGGACTGACGCTATCTGAAGTTACTGCCCGAATTGCCCGCTCTTTTGGGCTAAAACTGGCAATTCTGCCCATGACAGATAACAGATTCGAGACACGCATCAAGACAAGAGACGGCACGGTTCATTTCGAAGAATATCTGGTGAAGAGGAAAGCGCGAGACGAGGTATTGGGTGTCAGTTATTCTGGCTCAAACAATGCTGAACCAGCAGAAGGCGTCTTGGATTCGATTGCAAACTCAGAGTTGGTTGTGCTTTGCCCGAGCAACCCAATAGTCAGCATCGGAACTATCTTGGCTATCAGAGGAGTCAAAAATGCTCTTCGGAAAACGCACGCAAGAAAGGTTGCCATCAGCCCAATTGTTGCTGGTTCACCGATAAAAGGACCCGCAGACAGGCTTCTGAAGGGATTGGGGTGTGAAGTCTCCGCTTTTGCGGTGGCAAAGCTTTACAGTGAATTCCTAGACACGTTTGTTATCGACACTGCTGATTGCCAGTCTAAGACTAGAATAGAGGAGCTTGGAATTGAAGTGAAGGTGACAAACACAATTATGCTGAGTCTTCAAGACAAAATAGCCCTAGCAAAGACTGTTCTTGAGGACTAGGGCTGGGCAATCTCCCCGATAGTTGTGCCTAAACTTCAAACTGGTCCGCTGGTTTCAGATACATGAAAACATCTGCAGTCTTAACTATCCAGCTAGGGAGCACAGATTAACAAGATAATGCAATTCTAGGGCACTCGGTCGACGCTTTCCTGAAAGTAAGGGTTATATCTTGAGCTGCTCCAAATAGAGAACAGCGGAGATGCGCCACCTTGGAAAGAAGAAGCTACGATTGGTTTGAGAAGCGAAGAAGAACAAAAGGGCTCGAACTTGCCCACGAACAAATAAACAAAGCCTTCGACACCGTGACTCTGCTGCACAAAGCCACCAAAAGCTTCGCCGAAGGCAACCTGAAGGAATCCAAGAAACACGTTCAGAACCTTTTCACAGCAGAAGAGGAAGTCGACAAATTACGAACCAACGTTTTTACAGAACTTTCTAAGGGAGCTGCACTCGTAGCAGACTATCGAGAAGACCTGCTGCATCTGGTGAAGAGATTAGACACTCTCGCGGACCACACCAAGGACGCCGCAAGATGCCTGCAAATGCTCGGAGAAGCCAAGATCCCTGAAGAGCTTTCCAACAAAACCGTTTTCATGACTTCAAAACTCATGGAAACTGCGCAGAAACTGCGGATAAGCATTGAGAAAATCTCCTCAAACCCAGGTGAAGCGATTGCTGAAGCCAAAAAGGTTGAGGACATAGAACATGACATTGATCAGGAGTATCTCGCGACCAAAAGCTTGTTTGTGAAGTACGGTGAAGTGATCAATTGCGGAGCTATGGTTATCTTTGACGATCTGATCGAGTTCATTGAGCACGCCGCAGACATGTGTGCGGACACGGCAGACTACATCGTGGTTCTGTCAAGCAGAGAATAAACTAGATCATCAAGTCTCATTGCCTCTCAAACTACAGCAGCAGTTGTGTGGCGACTCTTTCTCGACGTAAAATACAAGGCACAAGCGTGTCGCATTGCCTGGTTGTTGAGCTAAATTGTTGCTCCGATTCGAGGAATGCGTTTCATTGATGAATTGGCGGGCCCGCTGGGATTCGAACCCAGGACCTCCGGCTCCGCAGGCCGGTGTCATAATCCGTACTAGACGACGAGCCCTGAGGGTTTACTTGTGATACTTGTATTTTTGGATTTAGGCTTGAAAGCATGAGGTTTTGCCATTCAGGCAGTTTAGAGTACTATTGACCCCTGAATATCTCAAGACAACCCAAGGGTTCTTCGGATATCCAGTTCAACCTCAGCAACGGGTCTGTCGGCTCTAATAATAGTCCAGTTGCCAATAGCCGCCAAGGAAAGCCCCTTTGCTCTCACCTTCTTGAGTTCAGCGATTTGTTCGAAGATTTCGGTGCTCTTTCTGGCTTGAACTATCCTTCTGCGAGCTTCAGTGGGAGGAATGTCCAGAAAGAACATAGCTTTCGGTGTCGGCACGACAAGAGCAAAAAACCGGTAGGCAATACTATACAGAGGAGAAGGCAGGTATGCTGTACCCATCAAATAGCGCACAAATATCAAGTAATCATACCTTTGCCACGTGTAAAGAAGAACAGAACGGATTACGTCCATCATGTAGAAAAAGGCGGAAGCAAAGTGCGCGCTTTTGCCGCTGCAGTACAGGAACTGCTTTGCCCTGAGACCGAAGAAATTATCGTCTGAAGGATGAGAACGAAGGCAGGCAGTTTTACCTTTCCTTTCAAGGAATACGTAAAGTTTGAGCGCCTGAGTGCTCTTTCCGGAAGCATCCAAGCCGTCGAGAACTATGAGAGTAATGCTATA
>Ga0113563_10001727_pt1 | contig 12668 bp, 7 predicted proteins | sample Mud3Dept3metaG_FD_80117 | JGI IMG/M metagenome (GOLD analysis project Ga0113563, IMG submission 80117) | Freshwater wetland microbial communities from Ohio, USA, analyzing the effect of biotic and abiotic controls - Mud 3 Core 4 Depth 3... | ecosystem: Environmental > Aquatic > Freshwater >...
CCGACGAGTCGAGGCCGAAATGACGGCCTGCGGGTACGACGAGATCCGCGTCGACCCGATGGGCAACATCCTGGGCCGCATCGGCGACGGTCCGCGCGTGCTGGCCCTGGACGCCCACGTGGACACCGTCGATGTGGGCAACCCAGCGAACTGGTCGGTGGACCCGTTCCGGGGCGACGAGCGCGACGGCATCGTCTACGGCCGCGGCGCGTGCGACATGAAAGGCGCGCTCGCTTCGATCGTGTACGGGGGACGCATCGTCAGGGAACTGGGCCTGGGAGGCGACTGCACGCTCTGGGTGGTCGGCAGCGTGCAGGAAGAAGACTGCGACGGGCTGTGCTGGCAGTACATCCTCAACGAGGGCGGCGTGCGGCCCGAGGCGGTGGTGATCGCCGAGCCCACCAACCTTGCCCTCTATCGCGGCCACCGCGGGCGGATGGAGATCGAGGTGCGGACGCAGGGCGTGTCGTGCCACGGCTCGGCGCCCGAGCGCGGCGTGAACGCCGTCTACAAGATGGCGCCGATTGTGGCGGACATCGAGCGGCTCAATGCGCGCCTCGGCGGCGAGCCGTTCCTGGGCACGGGCACGGTCACCATCTCCGAGATCCGGTCCACGTCGCCGTCGCTGTGCGCCGTCGCCGACTCCGCCACCATCCATCTCGACCGGCGCCTCGCCGCCACCGATACCCTCGAATCGGCCGTCGGGGAAATCGAGAGCCTGCCGAGCGTCAGAGCGGCCGGCGCCCAGGTCGTGGTGCTCGACTACGCCGTGCCGAGCTGGCGGGGCCTGACCTATCCGACCCGGAAGTACTACCCGACGTGGCTGCTGCCCGAGGAGCATCCGCTCCTGCAGGCGGGCGGGGCCGCCTACGAAGGGCTGTTCGGCCGGCCGCCCGAGATTGGCCGTTGGGTCTTCAGCACGAACGGAGTGGCGGTGATGGGCCTGCACGGCATTCCGTGCGTCGGGTTCGGCCCGGGCAACGAGACCTACGCCCATATGGCCACGGAGCAGATCCCAATCGACCAGGTCGTGCGAGCCGCGGCTTGGTACGCGGCGTTTCCGGGCGCGTATGCTGGTGCCGCGCCCGCCGCGTGAGCACCTGTTCCGACTACTGCGCGCCCCCGGCCGTCCTTCGCGCCGCCTGCTGCGCCTGGATGGCGGTCAGGTTGATCGTGAACACGATGTCCTCGACCAGGCAGCCGCGCGAGAGATCGTTGACGGGCTTGGCCAGGCCCTGCAGCATCGGCCCCATGCTGACGACGTTGGCCGAGCGCTGGACCGCCTTGTAGGTCACGTTCCCGGTGTTCAGGTCCGGGAAGATGAGCACCGTGGCCTTCCCCGCCACGGCCGAACCCGGCGCTTTCAGCCTCGCCACGTCGGGCATGACGGCCGCGTCGTACTGCAGCGGCCCTTCGAGGGCGAGGTCCGGCCGCAGTTCCTTCGCGATGCGCGTCGCTTCCTTCACCTTCTCGACGTCCTCGCCGGACCCGCTCGATCCGGTCGAGTACGAGAGCATCGCCACCCGCGCGGGGATCCCGAACGCGATCGCCGAGTCGGCGCTCTGGATCGCGATGTCGGCCAGTTCCGGCGCCGTCGGATTCGGCACCACCGCGCAGTCGCCGAACACGAGCACCTGCTCGGGCAGGCACATGAAGAAGATGCTCGACACGAGGTTGCAGCCGGGCACGGTCTTGATGATCTGCAGCGCCGGCCGGATGGTGTGCGCGGTGCTGTGAACGGCGCCCGACACGAGGCCCGAGGCCTCGTCGAGGGCGAGCATCATGGTGCCGACCATGATCGGATCCTGCAGCTCGATGGCGGCCCGTTCGGGCGTCATGCCCTTGTGCTTCCGGCGCTCGACGAGCGGCTCGACGTAGCGTGGGGCCACCGCCACCGGGTCCACGACTTCCACGGATCTCGGCAGGGTGATCCCCTGCTTCGCGGCCACCTCGCGGATTTCGTCCGGGTTGCCCAACAGCACGCACTGGGCGATGCCGCGGTTCTCGACAATCGCCGCCGCGGCCACCGTGCGCGGCTCGGCGCCCTCGGGCAGGACGATGCGCTGGAGGTTGGCGCGCGCCTGTTCAATGAGCCGATGACGGAACGCGGGCGGCGACAGCCGCGGCACGCGCGCGGCGTGGCCGAAGCCCTTCACCCACTCGACGTCGATCCGGTCGGCGACGAAGCTCATCGTCCGCTCGATGCGGTCCGGGTCGTCGGCCGGGATCTCTGTGTTCATGCCGGCCACGTGCGTGGCGGCGCGGTAGCTGGACTCGTCGACCGCCAGGACGGGCAGGCCGGTGTCGAGCGCCTTCCGGCACAGCCGGACCACGCGCGGGTCCGGGTCGTGGCCGCCCGTGAGCAGCAGGCCGGCGAGCGGCGTGCCCGACTGCACGCTCAGCGCGGCGGCCATCATGATGTCGCTGCGGTCGCCGGGCGTGATGATCAGCGTGCCCGGGCGCATGGCCCGCAGCGCGTTCGGCACGTTGGCGGCGCAGAGCCCGACGTCGGTCACGCGCCGGGTCCGGATTTCGCCGGCGAACACGACGCGGGCTTTCAGCGCCTGGGCGACGTCCAGCACGCGGGGCGCCGCGAGATCCGCGCTGCACGGAACCACCGCGAGCGGCCGCAGCTTTACCAGCTGGAGTGACCGGCGGTGCGAGGCCTCGTTCTCGGCAAACGGCGCCACGCCCTCGCAGTCCGAGCACCCGCCCTGGGCCTGCCCGATGGTCTCGCTCTCGGCCTGCTGCCCCGCCGCGCCGATGCACACGCGGTTGAGGATGCAGCTCACCTGCCGGCCCTCGGGCAGCGGCCCGTACCCGCGCGCGGCAATCGCCATGGCGTCGGCGACCTCCATCGCGTTCTGGCTGCGCGGCGAGGCCACGAGCACCAGCTCGGCGTCGAGGGCCTTCAGCATCAACTCGTTCACCCGGCTCGCGTGCACGATGCCCGGCTCGGGGTTCATGCCTTCGACGATCAGCACGTCGGCGCCGACACCCGCCCGGCCCGCGAGATCGACGACGTGCTCCATCAGCGTCTGGTCGTCGCCCGAGGCCAGCAGCTCCTCGGCCATGTGACTGGGCACCGACTTGACGGGCATGATGTGCGCGCCCAGCGCGACCAGCTCCGCCGACTGGCTCACCTCACGGTTCGCGACCGGCTTGACGAAGGCGACGCGGATGCCCTGGCGATCGAGGGCCCGCACGAGGCCGAGGCACGCGGTCGTCAGTCCGACGCGCCGGCCGGCCGGGGCAACGAGAATGGTGGTAGGCAACGTTTCCTCCGCAGCAGTCTGGTATGACGCCGGCCGTCAGGACCGGCGCGCGATCTCCGCCGTGTCGAGGGCGATCATGAGCTCTTCGTTCGTCGGCACCACCAGCGCCTGGGGGCGCATCTCCTCGGTGATCCGGCCGTTCTGGCCGCGCCCGTGCGCGGCGTTGGCCTGCGGATCGATCGTGAGCCCCAGGAACCCCAGGTGCCCCACCGTTCGCTTGCGCACCGCCACCGAGTTCTCGCCGATGCCGCCGGTGAACACCAGGGCGTCGAGCCGGCCGAGCGGCACGACGAGCGCCGCGATCGCCTTGGCCAGCACGTAGCAGAAGATGTCAAAGGCGAGACGCGCCCGTTCGTGGCCTTCGGCGGCCGCCGCCTCGACGGTCCGCATGTCGTTCGAGAGGCCCGACACGCCCAGCAGCCCCGACTTCTTGTTCAGCGCGTCCAGGATCTGATCGGCCGGCTTGCCGAGCGCGCCGGCGAGGTGGCCGACGATCGCCGGGTCGACCGAGCCGCTGCGCGTCCCCATCATGACCCCTTCGAGCGGCGTGAGGCCCATCGTCGTGTCGACGCTCTTGCCGTCGCGCACCGCCGCGCACGAACAGCCGTTGCCGAGGTGAGCGGTGACGAGGCGGTGGTTCTCCGGCGACAGCCCCGTCAGCTGGAGCGCATGACGCGCGACGAACCGGTGGCTCGTGCCGTGGAACCCGTACCGCCGTACGCTGTGCTTCTCGAACCACTCGTAGGGCACCGGGTAGGTGTACGCCACGGGCGGCATGGTCTGGTGGAACGCGGTGTCGAAGACGCCGACCTGCGGCAGGTTCGGAAACAGCTCCTGGGCGAGCTTGATGCCGACCAGGTTCGGGGGATTGTGGAGCGGGCCGAGCGGGATGCACTCCTCCACTTTCGCGATGACTTCAGGCGTGATCGCCATCGAGCCGGAGAACTTCGACCCGCCATGCACCACGCGGTGGCCGACGCCGATGAGCTCCTCGGTGAGGCCGAGGTCGTTCAGGAGCTCATTGACGGCCCGGAGCGCCTCTTCGTGGTGCGCCCCGGGAATGGGGCGCGTGTCCTTCGCCCCGTTGCGCTTCCAGTCGAGGGACGCCTCCGGAGAACCGAGGCGCTGCGCGATGCCCGACACCTCCTCTTTCGACGTGGCGGGATCGATGACGGCGAACTTCGCGGATGAGGATCCGCAGTTGAGCACGAGTACGTCCATGGTCAGTCCTGGCGTTGAGGTCCGGCGTGGCGGCAGGGGCGGGATGCCAGCGGGCTCCGTCTAGGGGCGCGGGGCCGACCCGAAACGCACGGGCCGACCGCCAGCCTCTATAGTACCGGTTTCGCCGCAGTCGCGCCAGAGGCGGACGCGGCGCGGTGTGTCAGTATTTCGACAGCCGTTCGATGAGCGTCCGGCCGCCCGGCGGCACCGGGAGCGACCCCGTCACAATCTGCCTCATCTCCAAACGTTTGCCGTAAAGATCCAGATTCGCGTCGTCGTCGCCCCTGAGGGTCGCGCCCTCGACGGCCACGCCCGCGAACACGCCCCGCGACCGCGACCAGGACAGGATCTCCGCGGTCATCGCCGCGTCAGTCTGGGCCGCCGCGGTCCGGCCGACCGGCCCGGCCGCCACCGAGGCGTCGGCGCCCAGCGTGAACCTGTTCGACAGCAGGCGGTCGACGCCGCGCTTGTTCATGATGGCGAGAATGACGTCGATCTCGGTCCCGCCGATCTGGAACCCGACGCTGCCGCCCTCCATCCGGATGCCCGCCGGCGCCGACCACCCCGACTCCGTCCGGCACGACACGAACCCGCGGCCGTACTTGGCGCCGACGAGGAGCGCGCCCTTCTTCAGCCCCGGCACGATGGCCACGCACTGCGCCTTCTTCAGCAGGTCGATCGGGATCGCCCGGTCGCCCATCGACATCACTTCGTCGAACACCTTGACGGTGTTCTCCATGCGGGCCATGGTCTGCGCCTGCGCCGGCTTCGTTCCGAGCGATACGGCCAGGCACAGCGCGAGTCCCGCCGCCAGCGCGGTCTGCCTGAGAGACATGTCGGCCTCCTCTGCCCTCCAGCCTACTGCTGTCGCCGCCCTTCGGCAACCGGTGGCACGCGCGACTGTGGCACGCGCGACCGCCGGTGGCGTAGACTGCTTCGATATGGCGACACGACTGCCGACGCTGCCCGGTGCCGTCCGCGGCAAGGACTACATCGAGACGCGCGACTGGACCGACAAGGAGATCGAACTCCTGCTGCAGACCTCGTTCGGCCTCAAGAAGGCGTTCAAGGCCGGCCGCCAGACGCGGTACCTGCCCGACAAGACGGTCTTCCTGTTCTTCTTCGACAAGTCCACGCGAACGCGCAACTCCTTCGAGGCGGGCGCCACGCAGCTCGGCGCCCACGCCCACTTCATCGCCGCCGAGACCTCGCAGGCCGCCCATGGCGAGTCGCCGAAGGACATGGGCACCATCCTGTCCAGCTACGGGCACGCCATCGCGATCCGGCACGACCTCGTGCCCGGCGAAGGCAACCGCTACATGCGCGAGGTCGCGGCGCACGCCACCGTGCCGGTCTTCAACATGCAGTGCGACGTCGACCATCCGTTCCAGACGCTGGCCGACCTCATGACGATCCGCGAGGAGTTCGGGAAGAACTTGCGCGGGCGGAAGATCGCCGTCACGTGGGCCAACGCGCCGAGCTACGCGAAGCCGATGTCCGTGCCGCAGGGCCTCATCACGCTGATGCCGCGCTTCGGACTCGACGTCGTCCTGGCGCATCCTCCCGAGTGGAAACTGATGAAGGCACCGATGGCCTGTGCGCAGGCCCAGGCGAAGGCGCACGGCACGTCGTTCGAGGTGTCCGACGACATGGACGCCGCCTGTCGCGGCGCCGACATCGTCTACGCCAAGTCGTGGGGCATCGAAGAGCTCTTTCACCAGCCCGAAGAGGCGCTCCGGCTGTCGAAGGAGTACAGGCACTGGGTCTGCGACGAGCGGCGGATGGCGCTGGCGAAGGAGGAGGCCATCTACATGCACTGCCTCCCCGCCGATCGGAACCACGAAGTGACCGACGCGGTGCTCGACGGCCCGCGGTCACGCGTGTTTCCCGAGGCCGAGAACCGGCTGCACACCTGCAAGGCCGTGATGGCGCTGACGATGTGAGGCAGGAGCAAGGGACGGGGCCTGCCGCGGCGACGCCGAGGGAGGAAAGCGTCTGGCCGAATCGAGGCGAAGTCGGGAGCTCGGGGCTCGGGGCTCGGGAGTTGGGGCTCGGGGTTCGGCACCTGGAGTCCTGCGTTCGGGGTGGAGGTCGAGGCGTCAGCCTGGACGAATTGGCCGCAGGCAGGCGTGGCGTTCGTTCCATCGGCTGCGCACGGTAAACTGGTCATGGGAGAACACGACGACATGGCATCGACCCGCACCGTGGCCGCCAACCTGTTGCTCGCCTCTTCGCTGGCCTCCGGCGCCGCCGCGCAGCCGGCTTCCGGCAAGCAGGCCGGGATGCCGTCGCCCGCGCTCGACGCGCTGCACGCCCGCCTCGACAGGGCGGCTGAGGCCGTCATGCCTCGGGTCGTGACGTGGCGCCGTGACTTGCATGCCCACCCCGAGCTGGGCAACCTGGAGGTGCGCACGTCGGCGTTCCTCGCGGGCGAGCTGCGCCGCATGGGGTACGAGGTCACGACCAACGTCGCGAAGACCGGCGTGGTGGCACTGCTGAGGGGCGGGATACCCGGCTCTGTTGTCGGCCTGCGCGCCGACATGGACGCGTTGCCCGTCACCGAAGAGACGGGACTCCCCTTCGCGTCGAAGGAGCGCGGGCAGTACATGGGCCGCGAGGTCGGCGTCATGCACGCGTGCGGCCACGATTTCCACATGTCGATCCTCCTCGGCGCGGCCGAGGTGCTCGCCGGCATGAAAGCCGACCTCGCCGGCACGGTGAAGATCGTCTTCCAGCCCGCCGAGGAAGGCGTGCCCGGAGAGCCGGGCGGCGCCGAGGTGATGGTCAAGGAAGGCGTCCTCGAGAACCCGAAGGTGGACGCCATGTTCGGCCTCCACGTCGGCATCACGCCGCTCGAGGCCGGCTCGATCACCTTCAGGCCGAGAGGCCTGATGGCCGCCGGCGACACCTATCGTATCGTCGTCAAGGGACGGCAGACGCACGGCGCCATGCCGTGGGCCGGCGTCGACCCGATCGTGGTCGCGTCGCAGATCGTTCTCGGTCTCCAGACCGTCGTCAGCCGGCAGATCGACTTGACGGCGGCCCCGGCCGTCGTGACCGTGGGCACGATTGAGGGCGGCACGCGGCACAACATCGTGCCCGACGAGGTGCGCATGAGCGGGACGATCAGGACCTTCGATCCCGAGATGCGCAAGGAGGTTCTGGCCCGCGTGCAGAAGACCGTCGAGGGTATCGCCTCGGCTTCCGGCGCCACCGCGACGCTCATCCTGGACGAGGGGTACCCCGTCACCTGGAACGACCCGGCGCTGACCGAGCGCATGACGCCGTCGCTCAAGCGCGTAGCCGCCGGCACGTTCAACCCGAATGCGCAGCCGACGACGACGTCGGAGGACTTCTCCTACTACGGCCAGAAGGTGCCCGCGCTCTACTTCTTCCTGGGCGTCGCGCCGAAGGGCGCCGACCCGGCATCGTGGGCAGCGAACCACTCGCCGACGTTCAGCCCCGACGAGGCCGCGCTCATCACGGGCGTCCGCGCCCTCGCGAGCCTCGCCGTAGACTTCCTTTCCGCCGCGGGGAGATAGGGACCAGCGGCGGCGTTTCGGTTCGCGTCTCCCCGCTGGTGGAGGCCCGGGGCGTCAGCCCCGGCCAGCTCCCGGAACCTGGCCGTCCGCCTGGCCCCGGGAAATCGACGTCAGCCCGCCAGACACATGCTCTGTCCGCATTGCCTGCCGGCCGCCGGACGCTCCGGTGTGCGAGGGCCCTTGTCGTCGCCCGGCCTGCACAGGACAATACGCGCGGACGGAGCGAGCTATTCGCTGACTGCTCGGGCGGTGGGTATCAACGGTGCGCCGCCCCCCAGCACTTCGCTGCAGCGGCCGGCTCTGACGGACCGCCGCTGAGCTCAGACGTTGCGTCGTCGTGAGGCGTTCACGGAAGGGCTGCGTGTTATCACTCCTGAAGAAGCATGCTCTGGCGGCAGGACTGGCTGCCGCCCTCGGCCAAGCCGCCGCGCTGTCCCAATCCTCCCTGCCCCCGACCGAGTCGAGTCTCTCCAGAAACCACACGCTAGTGCATGACTGGGCGAATCGTCTGCTGGCCAGCGACCCGAAGGTCCGCGCAGCCGCCGAAGCCGCCCTGGTCCAAGGGGCGCGGCGCTCGCTGCCGCTGCTGAGACGGTTCCTCGACCCTGCGCATGAAGACCTGGATGAGGTGACGTTCGAACTCATCCGGCGGATCGGTCCTCCCGCCATTCCGCTGCTGGTGGACCTGCTTCGGCACGAGCAGGAATCCATCCGGCGCAGCGCCGCCGATGCGTTGATTGACCTGGCGCCCCATACAGAGTCGGCTCAACCGGCGTTGAGACGGGCGCTGAGAGACGAGGATGCCATGGTCGCGGGCGATGCCGCGCGCGCCCTGGGGGCACTGGGCGCGAAGGCCAGCCCTTCGGCCGCCGCTCTCGTCAGGACGCTCTCGCACGAGGATCCATACGTCCGCGTCTACGCGGCGGAGGCCTTGGCCTCCATCGGTCCGGCGGCGGCCGCGGCGACGCAGGCCTTGGCCGGGGCTCTGGATGATCCGGTTCCAGGCGTCCGGTGGGCGGCGTGCGAGGCCCTCGCCAGCATCGGACCGGCTGCGCGCTCGGCAGTGCCGCGGTTGATCGAAGCGCTCGAGGACGACTTCCTCTATGTGCGGATCTTCGCGGCCGGAGCGCTGGGACGCATCGGACCGAAGGCACAGTCGGCCATGAAGGCGCTGAGGGCGGCGGCAGACGATCCCGCCTTGCGTGACGAAGCCGCGTGGGCACTGAGTCAGATCGCTGGAGTCAAGTCCGGAGAACCTGTCGGCTCACACCCGGTGCCCGCGCCCTCCGCCGCGCCCCAACTCCACACGACGCCCGTCCAGACGGGCAATCCTCCGATTGACTGGAATGCGACGACCGGTCGAAACATCGTCTGGAGCGTGGAACTGGGAAGCCAGACGTTCGGCCGTCCCGTGGTTGTCGGGGATACGGTCTACGTGGGCACGGACAACGCAAGGCCCATGAACCCCGCCTACCAGGAAGAAGCGGGCGTGCTCGCGGCGTTTCACGCGAAGGATGGCACGTTCCTCTGGCAGGATGTCGCCCCGCGGGTCGAGCGAGGCCTGCGGGAGTTTCTGCTCCCTTCGACCACCGGTGCGCCCTATGTGGAAGGGACCCGCCTGTACTACGTCACCGCCGAGTGCCAGCTCCGTTGCCTCGACACACAGGGATTTCGTGATGGCGAGAACGACGGTCCGTATCGGGAGGAGGTCTTCCAGGCCAGCGCGGCGGCCGACATCGTCTGGGAGTTGGACATGTGCGGCCGCCTCGGCGTCTTTCCGCATGAAGCCACCAACAGCGACGTGCTGCCCGTGGGTGATCTGCTGATGGTCTCCACCTCCAACGGGCAGAATGAAGGTCACACGCGCGTCCCGTCGCCGCGCGCCCCAAGCCTGATCGCGGTGGACAAGCGTTCGGGCGATGTGGCCTGGCGCGCCATCGGCCCGGGCGAGCAGGTGCTGCACGGCCAGTGGTCCAGTCCTGCGGCGGCCCCTGTCAGTGGACGCATACAGGTGCTCTTCGGCGGAGGAGATGGATGGTTGCGCGCCTACGACGCGGCGTCGGGTCACGAAGTCTGGCGGTTTGACGGCAATCCGAAAGACGCCCTCTGGCGCCCACGACCAGGAGTCCTCTCGCGCAGCGCCATCATTGCTGCACCGGTCTTCGCCGACGGCCGCGTCTTCGTGGCGATGGGACAGAGTCCTGGACACGGCAACGGACCCTCACTGATACATGCGATCAGTCCGAACGGCCAGGGAGACGTCACCGAGAGCAGGCGCCTCTGGACGTCCCGCGAGGTCGGTCGGGTGGTGGGAACGCCCATTGCAAGAGACGGTCTCCTCTACGTTGCGGATCTGGGCGGAACGGTTCATTGTCTGGATGCGGCGACCGGCGCTCACGTCTGGACGCACGAAACGAACGAGGCGATCTGGGGCTCCCTCCTGCTGGCCGGCGACCGGCTCTACGTCGGGAACGTTGCAGGCTTGATGACCGTTCTTCGTGCCGGACGGCGCAAGCAATTGCTGGGGCAGATCGAGATGGATGCGCCGCTCTATTCGCCTCCGGCGCTGATTGGCGATGCGCTCTATCTGGCCACCGCGAACCGGTTGTACCTCATCGCGGCCAGACGGTGATTCTCGACGCAACAATCGCAAGATCGCTCTTGCCGGGGATGGTCCCGCGGCCTAACCCCGCCTTCCACCTGAGGATTCCGGCCCTCGACTCGCCCATGGCGGCCCCGAGCTCATCGCTCCTTGACGCCGTTCGGGACGACGCTGAACCGGCCGTCCTGCGGCGCTGTTCGGGGCAGCCCCGAGGCCATTGACGGCCCGAAGGGCCGGGTCTGGAAACCCGAGTCCCGACTTCTGCTAAGATCTTCCTCAGCAGTTGGCCCCCTCCTCGTCGGTTCCTTCTGGCACCGTCCCCATGCTCGCCCAAGCCGTCCGGAACCGCGTCGCATCTCCATCGTTCGCCGGGACCTCGTATGCCGGTCCTGGCGAGGAGTGACACCTGTGGCCGAGTACCGCATCACGAGGCACCCCGTTCTGCCGGTGCCCGCGCGCGAGACCATCGAGTTCTTCTGGCAGGGACAGCCCTGCACCGGTCTTGCTGGCGAGACTGTTGCGTCCGCGTTGTTCGCCAACGGCATCCGCATCTTCGGGCACCATCACAAGGACGGGGCCGCCCAGGGGATCTTCTGCGCCAACGGCCAGTGCGCCCAGTGCGCCGTGGTGGCGGACGGCCTCGCCGTGAAGTCGTGCATGGTGCCCGTCCAGCCCGGCATGCGCGTGGAGCCCCTCGACGGCAGGCCCTCGCTGCCGGACGTCGGGAGCGCCCACGAACTGCGCGACATCCCGACGGTCGACTGCGAGTGCCTCATCATCGGCGGCGGCCCGGCTGGACTCACGGCCGCCATCGAACTGGGTCGCGCCGGCGTCCGCACGCTCATCATCGACGACAAGCACCGCCTTGGCGGCAAGCTGGTGCTGCAGACGCACAAGTTCTTCGGATCGATCGATGCCTGCTACGCCGGCACGCGGGGCATCGACATCGCGACCCGGCTCGAGCGCGACGTGCGCGTGTTCGAGAACGTCCGCGTCTGGCTGAACAGCACGGCGCTCTCGGTGTTCTCGGACCGGCGGGTCGGCATCCTGCGCGACGGCCGCTACTGCATCGTGCGGCCCGAGATGCTGCTGGTGGCGGCGGGCGCGCGCGAGAAGTCGCTGGTGTTCAGGGGCAACACGCTGCCCGGCGTCTACGGCGCGGGCGCGTTCCAGACGCTCGTCAACCGTGATCTGGTCCGCCCCACCTCCCGCCTCTTCATAGTCGGCGGCGGCAACGTCGGGCTCATCGCGGGCTATCACGCGCTGCAGGCCGGCATCCAGGTCGTGGGCCTGTGCGAGGCGCTGCCGGAGTGCGGCGGGTACAAGGTGCACACGGACAAGCTGGTGCGGATGGGCGTGCCGATCTACACCTCGCACACCGTGCTCAGCGCGAACGGGACGGAAGAGGTCGCCTCGGTGACCATCGCGAGAATCGACAAGGCCTGGAAGCCGGTCCCGGGCACCGAGCGGACGTTTCAGTGCGACACGGTGCTCGTGGCCGTCGGCCTCGAGCCGGTCGATGAGTTCGTGGCGAAGGCGAGGGAGTTCGGCCTGCCCGTGATGGCCGCGGGCGATTCGGAGGAGATCGCCGAGGCGTCGGCGGCCATGTTCACCGGGCGCATTCGTGGGCTCGAAATGGCCCGCGCCCTCGGCCGCGACGTGGGCGAGGTACCGCCGGAATGGCACCGCACGGCGGAGGTGCTCAAGTCGCGCCCCGGGGCCACGATTGCCGAGGACGTCGCGCCGGCCACGGCCGGCGCATTCCCGCTGTTCCACTGCTCCCAGGAAATCCCGTGCAACCCGTGCACGTCGGTGTGCCCGCACCACGCCATCCGCATCGAGGACGGCGACATCATGGGCCTGCCCGAGTTCGTCGGGGATCAGTGCGACGCCTGCGAGAAGTGCGTCGCCGTGTGCCCGGGCCTCGCCGTGACGCTCGTCGACTTCCGGAAGGATGCGGCGTACCCGACCGTGACCGTGCCCTACGAGTTCACCTCGCAGTCCATCAAGCCCGGCGACATCGTCACC
>Ga0113563_10001730_pt1 | contig 12658 bp, 7 predicted proteins | sample Mud3Dept3metaG_FD_80117 | JGI IMG/M metagenome (GOLD analysis project Ga0113563, IMG submission 80117) | Freshwater wetland microbial communities from Ohio, USA, analyzing the effect of biotic and abiotic controls - Mud 3 Core 4 Depth 3... | ecosystem: Environmental > Aquatic > Freshwater >...
CAGTAAAAAACTCACACAGGATAATGCCGTATAACCTACATTTATAACTAGAAAAAACAGGTTTTGTTACGTATAGCATTTGGTAAGCGCTACTGGAGGATTATTGCTTTACACGATGGACTTGGATCTGTAATCGCTCGTTCTAGGGCGACCCCATATACGCGGCGGACCTCCTGCCATGAGCCAAGAAATAGAAATCGAGCTGCGTCCTGGAAGTTGATCTTCGTCCTTTTTTATGAAAGAAGCCATCTCACACCAAACTTGACACCGCGGTTCCCTTCCGCTCACGGTGGACGATACCAGAGCGGAACGCCCTCGTCCACTGCAATCCTCCAGTCCTCAACATGATGTGCCGACTTCTCACTTGACGCACAACGGCGGATTTCCCTATAGTCCTCGCATCAGGAAGCGACTTCTTATCACCTCACCTCACCAAATCGACGGAGGTGAATAAGGTAGTCCTCCTCGCGATGGATCGGGTGTACAACTGCAACGGTGAGCCGATGCCCGTTGACGAATCGTCTTCCGAAAAGACCCACTGTTACATATCCAACGAGTACGTCGCGAGTATTGCAAGCGACAACTCAGGTAAGGTTCTGTTTGGAGCCTCTATACATATGGATCGGCTCAACGTGGAGCAATATCTCGAGCATGCTAAGGACTGCGGTGCCGATCTTGTAAAGTGGCTCCCTTCCCCTCAAAGTATTGATCCATTGAGGAAGACCTACCGAAGTTTCGACAAGAACCTGTGGAACTGAACCTCACTTTGCTTTGCCACGTGGGGGCGAGCACTCAATTCCTGTGCCAAAAGAAAGAAAAGGCTGTGACGACTGGAAGAAGAAGGACTGGATGTACACCATGCTCAATCGTCCCGATGTCCTCCTCCCCCGGCCCTAGAGGCGGGAGTCACCGTCATTGCGGCCCATTGCAGTCTCCCTGTGTGGGATTCTGATCCAGACTACACATACGAATTCATCCGGTTGATGTACACCGCCAAGGAGAATGGATGGAACCTCTATGCAGACCTTTCAGCGCTGGCGGTGCCTTGCTTACTCTGCCCGAAGAGGTATAAATCCGTCAGGAAAATCGCTAAGGAGAAGGGAATTCACTACCGACTATTGCTCAGGAGTGATTTCTCGGTAGTAGTTGGATCTGTCATTCCAGAACTATCGGATGGACTTGACCTCGAAGAACTGAGCGACCTCCTAGGTACCTCAAACCCTTTGGACAGAAACGTGAAGTGGCTCCGCCGGCTGGGTTTTTCTCAAGCCGTCTTCGAGAGGGGCGCGCAAGTACTGGGCCTCACGACCTAGAGGGCGCATTTGAAGGAGGTGCCCCTGAGCGGAATTACAGCCTTCCCCTTGTTAGCATTCGGGCCCTCCCGGTGGGCGACGACCTCGCTCAAGACGATCTCTAGGCCGCCACCCGACGCGTTCCGCAGATCGCGCTCAGCCTTCCATGGTTTGTCACTCCAACAAGTATGAGCATTTCATGGTACAACTGCCTCGTACCTACTTGGACAACCTCAAGTCGCAGCAAACCTCAGACTCCCGCTCGGGAGGCGGGAATATGCAACCATCCTTTTCAGCCGGTACCTCAAACTCCTTGCAGGCGTCTGTGAGATTCGGCGCGCCTTTGAACGCCTTAATCACCGCCTTATTGGCCGCCTCGCACCCCTCCCTCAACTGCTTTCGGATGTTCAGACAATCAAACTCATACGTATCCGCCATGTGTTCGAGCGGGGCAATCACCGCCATTTCATAGTGATGGTCTATTCCGCCCTTCTCATTGTAAGAGCAGACGGGGAAATCGCAGGGAAGTGCAGATAGCATTTTTTCGTTGGCTACGCTGTCCGGGCCGTTGCGCAGTTTTTCTATCACATGATCCCTCCAGCAGAGCATCTGGTTGGCCACGAGAGCGTAGTTGATGTCCCAGCGATAGGGGGCGCGCAGCCCGATGGTCACCGTGCGTTCAAGAATCCTGCGCCCGTTTGATTCGGTCTTTATCGGGTTGAGCGAGTCTTGACAGGACCCCGGCGGCGGCAGCGTATCAGACTCCGCACTGTATGGGCCTGACACGATCACGAACAGTCGACATATATTGTTTGGGTGGGGTGGGATGCCTTGGGGCAGGTTTTTGCACAGATCCTTTTCATGAACTTGGGCGAAACGAAGTACGTCAACATTGCGGGCCGGGAAGTAACCGATCACGGGAGTCATGTGTCGGAGGCCTCCGTCGGCGTACTGGGGCCAGTGGTCTACATTGGTGTCGCTTTCTTCAGCCTTCCCGGGTATGCGAGGCATTTCTCCATAGATTGGGATAAGCGAACTCGCATAGATATAGTCATTGAACTGGCTGACCGTGACCAGTTTGTCCGACATCGGGTCTATCTCAAAATACTTGCCATCATAAAATGACACGACTCCGACTCGCAGATACCGATGCCCTTTCTTTTGATTCTCATACAATCTCCATGGGTTCACGCTCCGTTCAAGCAACTCACGAAAAGGCGTAAAGTCGTTGAGGCTCTCGGTGCCAAATAGCGCTACCCCCGCTAACCCCAAACATCGTGGCTTCAGGAGATCTTGCGGGCCTTTAATCCGCAACCAAACTTTGACAAGTTCCTTGGCCTGACACTTGAGGTTGTCCAGGGATTTCTCTCCCCCCTTCGCCTGCGCAAGATAGGAGACGTTCAGTGCGCCAGCAGAAACGCCTGAAAAATCCTGAATGTCATTGTCCCGATGGACGATCAGGTGATAGAGGGCGCCGGCTTCGAACGCACCTTTGGCACCTCCCCCACTTACAGCAACAGCAGTGATTGAGCCTTTGCCACAAATGGGCTCCATCCCTTGAACCGTGTTCAACGAAAGCAAGAGAGTGAGAAAAGCAGCGACTGCAATGGCCTGTCTGGTCATTTTCTTCTCCTCCGGATCGGGTTACCCATGCGTCATGGTTCACGGCTGACGTGCGATGTGTGACGTGCTTCTTTTTCCGTGACTACAGGGCTGCGAGGCGCCTTAGCAACTCACGGGTGAAGATTCATGGCTTGGCTGGCCGCGTTCCGGCCAAGGGTAATGAGCTCTTGGATATCATCCGAGTCAAAATCCTCAAGATCGATCGGCAATTCCACGGCTGGCCGGATGACTGTCGTGGGAATGAAGCGACACCCAGCGAAAGGACCGTCTGTCAAGGGCGTCCCGTCCCGCGGGCAATACTGGTTGATGAACTCAACCCATTCCAGGTCATTGTTCACCGTTTCATTGACGATGATATCCATCAGACACTCACTTAACTCGATTAAGTTCTTCTGATTGAAGTTCTCCCCCGAGACCTTGCTTGGCTGGCAGACGATGCAGACGATCTCATCGGCGCCGTCATCGATGGCCGACTTAAATGGGGCAACGTTTCTGAGCCCACCATCGAGCAAGGGTTGTCCGGCGACCATCGAGATGGGCATCAACACCGGGATAGCAGTGCTGGCGATGATGTAATCGAGGATGTTTGGGTAACCCAGATCAGCCTCGATGTAATCTCCGGTCGCGACGTTGACTACCCCTGCAGAAAACGATACCGGACTTTGGAGCAGGTTCTCTTCCTTGATGACGGTGCGCACGAGGGTCCGGATAGGAGATGTGTCAATAAGGCCGTCGAAGTCACTAAAGAGGATGTCGATAGCCAGTTCCGGAGCCGAGTTCTTCTTACCGATCTTGTCGAAAGAAGTGATTTTTCTCTTCCAGAACTTCTCCAGTTTCTCCCCAATCTTCGGCCAGTTCGGGGCCTTCCCACGCGCGACCGCTCGACCGGCCCGCTCCGCCAGAAAGGCCCCGTTGAGGCTCCCCACGGACACCCCATAGATGGCGCTTGGGACGTAACCGCGTGCCAGAACCTCCGCGATGGCCCCCGCCTGGAAGGCCCCCTTGACTGACCCGCCGCTCAACACAAGTGCTCTTCCCATCGCCTGCCTCCTTCGAGCCCTAGGAAAAATGCTTCCGAAACGAGTGGGAATCTGCTATTGGTAAGCACACCAATGGCCCCTGGAGCGATCTCACCCCGAAGCCATTATTGCAGCGATCCGCAACTTGGTCAAGGGGGTTAGCAATTGGCCGTAAGGGCTGGCCGGAAAAAGAGACGAGATTGAGCCAAGGTGCGACACGGGCTTCATGAACACAGGTTTTCATGAGGTGCGGGTCGATCAACAACTGCCGAAACCCGGATTCGTGACGGGGCGCCGCCATGCGTAGACTCAGCATCGGCATTATCGACCTCATTGCCAACGCTCCCAAACAGGAGTTATATCCGCGCCTTTTCAATGCCGGTTTTGCGAGCCTTATGCCCCAAGTGATAGCGGTATGGTGCGAGCAGGCCGGACATCATGTGACCTTCATCACGTATACGGGTTTCGAGAATCTATCGGAAGAGTTACCAGACCAGACCGACCTAGTCTTCATATCCGCATACACCGAAGGAGCGCAACTCGCATACGCGCTGAGCAATCTGCTGCGTTCGAAGGGAACAGTCACAGCCCTGGGAGGGCCCCATGCGCGTTGCTATCCCCAGGATGCCTTGCAGTATTTCGACTATGTCTTCGGCTTCACTGATAAGACGCTCATCTGCGATCTCCTGCACGATTCGTCGCGGCAGAGGCCGATCGGTGTGTACCTGTCTGCGGCTCGACAGCCCACCACACTCCCCGGGGTTGTAGAAAGATGGAAGTTTATCGCCTCGACCTTGAGCAAATCGCGATTCATCAAGATCGTTCCCATGTTGGGGAGCGTGGGCTGCCCTTACACATGCAGTTTTTGCATAGACTCGACGGTGCCCTATCAGGCTTTTCCTTTGGAAACAATTAAGGAAGATCTGCGATTCCTGGTAAAGACGCTGAGGAGGCCATGCGTAGGTTGGCAAGATCCGAATTTTGGAGTTCGATTCAACGACTATCTAGATGCCATCGAGGAGGCCGTTCCGCCCAATAGTGTTTCTTTCCTAGGCGAGGCCAGTTTGTCACTTCTCACTGAGTCCCGTCTGGAACGGCTCAAAAGAAATGGATTTAAGGCCATCCTCCCAGGAGTCGAATCCTGGTACGATATGGGGGAAAAATCGAACACCGGAACAAAGAAAGGAATGGATAAAGTCCGGCAGGTCTCTGAGCACGTCAATCTCATCGCACAGTATATCCCCTACGTTCAAGTCAATTTCGTTTTCGGACTCGACTCGGAAGATGGGCCGGCGCCTTTTGAATTCACGAAGAGATTCGTGGACATGACGCCCGGCGCCTTTCCAGGTTATTCCTTGCTGTGCGCGTATGGCCAGGCAGCACCCTTCAACGTCGAGTATCAGCGTGCCAACCGCGTGCTGCCACTGCCGTTTCACATATTGAACAGCAGCATCGTTACCAACGTGAAGCCGAAGAATTACTCTTGGACTGAGTTCTATGATCGTTTCATAGACTTGACGAAATATACCATCTCATGGCGTGCAAACCTCTCTAGATGCAGAGCCATTGATCGCGTCGTGCCCCGATTGGTCTTGTTGTTGCGCGCCATCTCCTACAGGGGGAGAGGACGGATCAAACACTACACCAAGTTACGGCAGCTCTTGGACAACGACGCCGAGGTGCGAGACTACTTCGAGCAGCGGACAGATCGACTTCCCGTCTTCTACGTTCAGCGGATAAGAAGGGATTTGGGCCCTTTTTGGCACTGGTTGCCCGAGGGGGCCCTGTATCATGATCCCAACGCCTACATGAAATCAGAGACAGCCGGGCGAAAGAGGAGCCACGGGGCGGAGCGACGGAGCACGGAAACCGTTGCGTGATTTAGACCGATCTCCTTCAGGGCGAACTTATTGCCTTTGTTTGTCCGTTCGGGAGGCAAGAAATGAAATGCCCAAAATGCCAATTTGAGAATCCAGAGGGTCTGAAGTTTTGCGGCGAATGCGGAGGCAAGCTTGAAAGAGTCTGTCCTAAATGTAATTCCCCCAATCCCCCCCAATTCAGATTCTGCGGGGAGTGCGGTCACAACCTTACTGTCTCCTCTGAACCAATCCGCAAGGAGCTCTCCTTTGATGAAAAGATAGCCAAGCTCCAGAAGTACCTACCCAAGGGCATCACCGAGAAAATCTTATCCCAGAGGGACAGGATTGAAGGCGAACGCAGACGGGTCACAGTGATGTTCTGCGACATGGAAGGATTTACATCCCTGTCTGAAAAGTTAGGTCCTGAAGCCATATATTCCCTTATGGATCAAGTATACGAGATCCTCATCCACAAGGTGCAAGAGTATGAGGGGACGGTCAACGAGATGACTGGGGATGGAATCATGGCCTTGTTCGGTGCGCCCATTGCGTTGGAAGATGCTCCTCAAAGGGCCATAAGATCCGGCGCAGCCATTCATCGTGAGATGATCCGGTTCAATGATCGGATGAAAAAGGAAAAGGGGGAGATGCCGGCCATCAAAATGCGTGTCGGCATTCACACAGGTCCTGTTGTAGTCGGGACCCTGGGGAATGACCTGAGAGTCGAGTTCAAAGCCGTGGGCGACACGGTGAATCTTGCCGCTCGCATGCAGTCTCTCGCTGAACCGGGGACCATCTATGTCAGCGACGAAACCTTCAAACTGACCGAGGGGCTTTTTCGTTTTGAGGCCCTAGGCGAAAAAGATATCAAGGGCAGAGAAAAGCCCGTCAAAACCTACCGGGTCATTGCCCCCAGTTCCAGGATGACCCGGTTTGATGTGAGTGCGGAGCGAGGTCTCACGCCGCTGGTTGGAAGGGGTAGGGAACTTGAGCTGCTTTTGGAAGGTTTCGCGAGAATCAAGGAACGCAAGGGGCAGGTCTTTTCGATCGTATCTGAGGCTGGCTGCGGAAAGTCACGTCTGTTGTATGAATTCAGAAAAGCGGTTGCTAATGAAGATGCGTTATTCTTGGAAGGAAAGTGCCTTTCCTACTGCAGAGGGGCGGCCTATTACCCCTATATTGACATCCTGAAATCGAGCTTCGACATCCAGGAAGGTGAAGGGGATCAGCAAATTCGAGAAAAGCTGGTCCGCGGGCTGAGCGATTTGGGTGCTGACGAAGCCACAACCCTCCCTTACCTCCTGGAACTCATTTCTGTCAAAGACGCCGGGGACGATCAAATCCCAATGAGTCTCGGAGCGAAGAAGGACAAGATCGGCGATGCGATCAAACAAGTCGTTTTCAAAGCTTCGGAGAGACGCCAGGTGATCATTGCTGTTGAAGACCTGCACTGGGTGGACAAAAGCTCAGAGGACATTGCATGGGCTCTTTCAGAGAGCATTTCGGGCCTGCGGGTTATGCTGATCTTTACCTTCCGTCCTGAGTTTGTGCCACCCTGGGGTGCCAAGTCCTATCATAACCAATTGACATTGCACAGGCTCTCCAACCGCGAAACCCTACAGATGATGTCACACCTCTTGGAATCGAAGGAGATTGAAGGGGCTCTTTCCCGGTCGCTTCTCGAAAAGACGGAGGGTGTCCCCTTCTTTGTGGAGGAGTTTATTAAGTCTTTTAGGGACCTGAAGATAATTGAGAAGAAAGAAAACACCTATTCTCTCTCCCGAGATATCCGGAAGGTCATGGTGCCGTCCACAATCCAGGACGTGATCATGGCACGGGTGGATTCGCTGCCAGAGCCCGCAAGGGAATTGGTGCAGACGGGATCCGCCATTCAAAGCGAGTTCAACTACCTTCTGATCAAGCAGGTGAGCGGCCTTTCTGACGAAAATCTTCTCGCCCTTCTCTCCGTGCTGAAGGACTCTGAGCTCATCTACGAAAGACTTGTAGGTCCGAAATCGACATTCACCTTCAAACATGCCCTCACAAGGGATGTGGTCTATGATTCCATCATGACCCTGAGGAAGATGAGGTTGCACGAAAAGATCGGACTGGCCATAGAAGCGCTCTACGCAGATGAAATCCAGGATCACTATGAAATCCTGGCCGCGCACTTTATCGAAACCGAGAATCACGAAAAAGCGGCACTTTACTCCAAACTGGCCACAAAAAAGTGTGAAAAAACTGGCTCCCTCCGGAATGGGATCGACCATGCAAAAGAGTGGATCAACGTTCTGGAAAAAATGCGCCGAAGCGATGACGTGCAAGAAGAGATCATGAAGGCCCGTGTGACGCTTGGGCTTTATCACAGCCAGATCCTGGACTTCTCTTCAGCAAAAGACTCGGTTGAGCCCGTCGTTGAAATCGCGGTGAAGCGCGGGGACAGACGCCGGCTTTCCCAGATCTACACCATCATGGGCGCTCACGGCTTCTTTCTCCAAGACGACATCGAGACCGCCTTCCGGTATCTCGGAGGTGCGTTGACCATCTCCGAGGAGATCCATGACGTCGTGTCCCTGTTGATGGGGAATTACTGGATGGCCATCGTCCTAGCCTATCACTGCGAGTTCGACAAGGCTCATTCCTTCTTTAAGGCGTCCCTTCGCATCAATGAGACCGCAAACAGCCTTTGGGGCGTCTCCATCATGAAGAGCAGCATAAGCTACTTCGTACACTATTTCCGCGGAGACATGAACGCGAGCTACGCGCTGGCGCTTGAAGCCGTCGAACTGGCGGAGAAGAGCGGAGACAGCCTTTCAAAGGCCATGGCCTATGCGAGTTATGGGAGTGCGTGCTACGGCCGCGGCCTTCTGGAGGATGCGACTACATCCCTGACCAAGGCAATCGAAGCCTGTGAGAGAGTCAACATGTCAAACTGGAATGCCTCAGTTCACTTCTGCCTGGGAGAGACCTTTCTTGATCTTGGGAGCTACGAGCACTCGAAGCTTTATTATTCAAAAGCGATTCGAATCCTGGAAGAAAACAACATGTTCCCCTCTTGGACGAACTTGAACCGATTGGCCTTTGCCAGGGCAAAGGCTAGGCAGGGGGAAAAGGACATCGATCCGAGTCCCTTTGACGATTATTTCGCGGCCAACAAGATCCGGTTATGTGAAGGCCCTATGGCTAGATGTATTGGAGAGATCCTTGTGGAGTTGGACGAGCACAATGTTCGTGAGGCGGAGGAGTGGGCCCGGAAGGCCATATCCGCCGACCAACGAAACGGTTTGATGCTCCATCTAGGGAGGGATCTTAAGTTTCAGGCAGACATGCTCTACCGTAGGCGGGAGAATCATGCGGCGCTGGAAGCCGTGAAGAGGTCGGTGGAGATTTTCAAGGGCTGCGGCGCCTTGCGGGATCTCCAAGAAGCGGAAAGGATGATTCTTCCAAAGGGTTGACGTTCGCAAAGGCAGAGGATCAGAGGACGATGCATTCTGCGTTCGATAGAGTCCCTAACTTTTCGCGAACGTTGTCATATCTGTCTACATCGAGATCACCGATAACCCTTGGCCTCCTCAGATGCAAACAGTAGAGGCGGGTTTTTCCCGGGAGGTGAAACAATGCTAACCCATGTGATCCTATTTCTCATCACGATAACCCTGATAAAGAGCAACATGAGAAGAGCCTATAAGTTTTCGGTTATCCCACGCTCCACACAAGAGCCAAGATCAGGGTCCCGCCACCTTTATGCCGGACGCCACCCAGGCGGTAAGCAGGTTTTCCCCGGATTTATTCTGGGACATCGTAGGAAGCCCAGTTTTGACGTCATCCACTACGTTTCGACAGCTCATCAGTGGTTCGCTTACGCTCGGCTCCCTGACCCTCACCTGCCACGATCCTATGCTGTGACTTTTCCTTACCGCTCAACACCGTGGCTTTTGACCACAGCAGCTTAAGCTGGTTTGAAGCCTGCTCCTGCAAGCCGGCTTCGAGGAGCCAAACCCTCATCTCCTGTGCAGTCTCGTGGCGCACTATCTCCAACCTATCTGGAAAGACTTGGGGAGCATCCAAGCCTGTGATAGAAACTCCCAGCCCAATAAGCAGATTTGCCTGACCTTCAAGCTTACGTTGGGTAATCGCTCGCTTTTGGGAGGCAGCCAAACCAACGCTTACGATACGGATTGGAACCCGGTTCTGATGAGTTGCCAATTAAAGAATTCAAAGCTATGCTCAGGGTCAGGGTCGGTTTCGAAATGGTCACTGGCATCCTTCCTATCCACGCAATAGGATGAGTTTGGAGGTCAATACTGGGCAAAAACTCTCCTCCTCGATAGCTTGGATAGGAGGTTATAATCTTCGCTAAGCTGGTTTTCCTTGACATGGTACCAGTTTTCTTATCTATCTACCCCCGATTTTGAGCTGATTTGACAGCCTAATAACGCGCACGGAGAAGACTCGCGGTACCATACGGGAATTCTGCTCCCAGTATTACCTGGAATTAAGACCCAAACCAAGTTCTAGGAGGAAGCCATGTTCGATGAAATCACGGAGATAAGGAAAATCCGCAAGAAATACAATCAAGCTATGTTTCGTAGCGGAATCAGCACTTTTCGGAAATTTGAAGATCTTGAAGCAGATGCGTTGAAAGATGGTGCTGTGTCTCGGAAATACAAGGAGCTTGTTGCTTTGGGCATCAGCATCACGCAAAAGTGTTATGGCTGAATTGAATTCCATGTCAGCAGCGCTGCTGACCTTGGCGCTACCCGTGGAGAAATTTTCGAAACTGCGGCGGTCGCTCTGGCTCTGAATGGTGGCCCCGCCGAATGGCCTATCCGCTTCGTCTTTAAAGTACTGGAGGAACTGGAATTCTCAAAAGAAGAAAACGAGGGGAAGAGATAAGCCATCAAGGTTTCGGTATCGCCTTTTGACTGATGATTCCACACGGTTCATGAAGGAGGTGAGTACGCCATGCGTTTTGTCGTCTTGAATGGAAGCCCAAAGGGTGATGTGAGTGTCACCATGCAGTACGTCCGCTTTATTCAGAAGAAGTTTCCAAACCACGAGTTCTTGATTCACAACATTTCCCAGCGCATATCAAAGATTGAAGAGGACAAGGGGTCTTTCAAGGAGATCATCCAGAGCATAGAGCGGGCAGACGGAATTTTATGGGCCTTTCCTCTCTACTATTTCCTTGTCCATTCTCAATACAAGCGTTTCCTAGAGCTCCTATGGGAAAGGGGTTCAACAGAGGTCTTCAAGAACAAATACGCTGCAGCCTTTTCCACCTCGATCCATTTTTTTGACCACATAGCGCACAGCTATGTGAATGCCATTTGTGACGATCTCTCCATGCGCTTCTTCGGTGGGTATTCCGCGGACATGTACGACCTCCTCAAGGAGGGAGAAAGAGAGAGATTGTTGATCTTCTTTTCCGGTTTCTTCGAGGCAACCCAAAACAAGATTCCTACCTTGAGAAACCATCCGCCTCTGACTCCTATCAATTTGGAGTATGCCCCTGGACATCCCAGGGAGGTTTTACAGGCGACCGGGAAGAGGATCGTGATCCTCCACGACATCAAAGATCCTCAATCCAACGCCGGCAGGATGACTAATTTTCTTGAGAACAAACTCGCGGGCAAGCCGGAGCTCTACAACCTTTTCGATGTTCACATCCAAGGCGGTTGCTTAGGGTGCCTTCAATGCGGGTACGATAACCGGTGTGCTTATACGGGAAAAGATGATTTCATCGACTTTTATAACGCCAAGGTGAAGACTGCGGATATCCTCGTCTTTGCAGGAACCATTGTGGATCGATATCTCTCTTCCAGGTGGAAAATCTTCTTTGACAGGAGTTTTTTCAACACTCACACCCCATCCCTCGCTGGAAAGCAGGTCGGCTTTGTCCTTTCCGGACCCCTGGCCCAGTTGCCGTATCTCAGGCAGTTCATCGAAGCGTACACTGAATTTCAGCAGGCCAACTTCGCTGGAGCGGTGACGGATGAATGCACAGACTCGACCCAGTTGGACGAGGGGCTATCCGCCTTGGCAAACAGTCTTCTAGACTGTGCTTCAAAGGCTTACATTAGGCCCATGACCTTTCTGGGTGTGGGTGGCATGAAGGTTTTCAGAGATGACATCTACGGAAGACTTCGGTTTCCTTTTCAGGCGGACCATAGGTATTACAAGGAACATGACCTGTACGACTTTCCTCAGAAGAAGTATCGGACCCGCTTCGGTAATGCCATTCTTGGACTTCTTGCTCGGCTTCCCTCATTTCGAAGGGAGGTTTATCAAAAGCGCATGAAAGGAGAAATGATCAAGCCGCTAAAGAGTTTCGTGGATGGGATCCCTTGATGGTTTTGAATCTTCCTAAGATAACTTTGTTGGGGCCTTCTTTATCCCCAGAGAGCAAGCGGCACCGGAGAAGGCAAGACCAGCCCTTGGATTTTGAGCCCAAGATTCTAGCCCCTGCGACCAGAAGGGCTTGAATTGCTAATCGCTCGTTCAGGGTCGCCAGAAACACGTGTTCCTGCTTTCACTTACGGTACGCTATACGCTGCTCCAGTAAGATTACTAACCGGTTTTGATTACAACAATTAACGGAGCCATCCATGGTTCTGTAGGCTGAATTTTACGGCTCTTTCCCTATCTGAAGCCCATGCCTCCCTCTTCGGCAAGTTGATAAATCCGACACATCGCGACACAGCCCCGTTTCATCCGTTTGAAATTAGGCCTTAAATGGCCATGACACCTGACCTGCAATCAGGGGCTCTTCGGGACAGGGTTGGATCTACCTCTTCATCAGTAGACCTAGACGGCACTCTCGCCGTGGGTTGTCTACTATTGGGATACTGGTAAGCTATCGCAG
>Ga0113563_10001732_pt1 | contig 12655 bp, 11 predicted proteins | sample Mud3Dept3metaG_FD_80117 | JGI IMG/M metagenome (GOLD analysis project Ga0113563, IMG submission 80117) | Freshwater wetland microbial communities from Ohio, USA, analyzing the effect of biotic and abiotic controls - Mud 3 Core 4 Depth 3... | ecosystem: Environmental > Aquatic > Freshwater >...
AACAAGGGACGCCCTCGCTAACTCTAAAAATGCAGGAACCAGTTCTACCGGCGAAGGTGTTGCAGGTGGCGATGGTAACCAGGGCTCTCCGACAGGATCAGTCGATTCGCAAAACCGGGGAGAGGGCAGTGGATTTGGAAACAGTGGTATATCATATAGCCTTTCAGGCCGTGGTGTGCGGAAACTCCCGCTGCCTGAATATGATTACCAGGGTGAGGGAAAAGTTGTAGTGGAAGTCAGTGTAGATAGGTCGGGAAAAGTGACACAGGCTACTGCAGGGATCAAAGGATCCAATACGCTCGATGAGTATCTGCTGAAAGTTGCCAGAGAAGCTGCAATGAAGGCCCAATTTGATGCAAAACCCGATGCACCTTTAATGCAAAAGGGGACAATAACGTATAATTTTATTCTAAAATAAACTTCAGTCCTTCCTATCGAAAAGCTCTTTTATTGCGATATCCAGATTGTTAATTAGATTATTGTCCTTAATAACATAATCATCAATCCCTTTCCTTGCCAGTTCAAGAACAATCTCTCCTTTTTCCTGTCCCGAAAGCATGATAACCAGAGTATCAGGCTTCAATTCTTTAATCTTATCGAAAATTTCCATCCCGTTCATGAATTTCAGGTCCTCTTTAACAAATAAATAGTCAAGGATTATCAGGTCGGGATTTTTATACATTGCTTTCAGACATTCTTCTCCGGATTCGAATGCTTCACATTTATATTTATCAGAAGTGAATCTTTTAACTACTAACATGTTAATGAACGGATCATCATCAACAATAAAGATAAGTTTCGGATTGCTCATTATTGAAAATTAAAAAAACCGGACTAATGTAAAGTTAGTTAAAAATATTAAAAGTGATAATGATTAACACCCTGATCTGTATTATTTTCACATTGAGAACAGGGGAAATGGTTTCATCATTTCAATGACCTTATCTCCCACTTTTGCAATAACCTGCTCATTATCAATATCTGAAATGACTTCATCAATCATATCGACAATTATTCCCATGTGCTTTTCTGTAAGTCCTCTGGTAGTTATTGCCGGAGTGCCTACTCTTAAGCCTGATGTGAGGAAAGGAGATCTGCTGTCAAAGGGAACCATATTTTTATTTACCGTTATATGTGCCCGGACAAGGGTGTTTTCAACTTTTTTCCCTGAAATTTCAGGGAATTTAGTTCTTAGATCAATGAGCATAAGATGATTGTCAGTACCATCAGATATCACTTTATAACCTTTATCCATGAATGCGCGAGCCATCACCGAAGCATTCCTTTTTACCCTCTGCTGATATTCCTTGAACTTCGGATCGAGAGCTTCACCAAATGATACTGCTTTTGAAGCTATTATATGTTCCAGTGGTCCACCCTGCACACCTGGAAAAACTGCCGAGTTGAGGAGCGATGACATCATTTTGATTTCACCCTTGGAGGTTGTTAAGCCCCACGGATTGACAAAATCCTTTCCCACCAGAATAATTCCTCCACGCGGTCCCCGCAGAGTTTTATGTGTCGTTGAAGTTACAATATGAGCATATTTTAATGGATTTGAAAGCAGTCCTGTAGCAATCAATCCGGCAGGATGAGCCATGTCAACCATCAGAAGAGCACCAATCATGTCGGCTATTTTTCGCATTCTTGCATAATCCCATTCACGCGAATATGCAGAGGCACCTCCAATGATCAGCTTAGGCTTTTCCTTCTGAGCAATTTCTTCCATCATATCATAATCGACCTGGCCTGTTTCTTCTCTGACACCATAAGCGACAGGTTTGTAAAGAATACCTGATGAGTTGACCGGCGAACCATGTGATAAATGTCCTCCATGTGCAAGGTTTAATCCCATAAAGGTATCTCCAGGTTTAAGCACTGCCATAAATACAGCCATATTAGCCTGTGCTCCCGAGTGAGGCTGAACATTTGCATATTCCGCATCGAAAAGTTGTTTGAGCCTGTCGATGGCAATCTGTTCAGACTGGTCGACAAATTCACAACCCCCATAGTACCGGTTCCCCGGATAGCCTTCAGCATATTTGTTTGTCATTTCAGATCCCATGGCTTCCAGTACCTGTGGACTGACAAAATTTTCGGAAGCAATGAGTTCAATACCATTCAGCTGACGCTGGCGTTCTTTTTCAATAATGTCAAAAATCAAAGTATCCCTTTTCATAATATTATAATTTAATAGATTTATTCTTCTGAAAATTGAATTAATAATTCCCTGTAGGTAGTATAAATTCTTGATTTTGAGATAAAACCAACATAATATCCATTATCAAGAACCGGCAGGTTCCAGGCTCCTGTTTTCCTGAAAGTGTCCATTACAGTTTCAATGTTTTCCTTTTTATCAATATAAGAGGGAGGTATGGTCATCAGGTCTTTGACAAATATTTTATCATATAATTCCTGGTTAAACATTATTTCTCTCACCTCATCAAGTGAAACGACACCCTCAAGAATATTATATTCATCAACTACAGGAAAAAGATTACGTTTCGACTTTGAAATAATCTTCACAAGATCTCCCAATGTGTCAGTGGTCTTCACTTTAAGGAGATCTGTTTCAATTTCCTTTTTCCAGTCCATCAGAGTCAGTACAGCCTTATCCTTATCATGGGTAATAAGCTCACCTCGTTGTGCAAGCTGAATATGATATATAGAATGACGTTCGAAGCCTCTTGCCGTGATATACGCCGCTGTTGAAGTAATGATAAGCGGAATTAAAAGATCGTAACCTCCTGTTATTTCAGCGATAAGAAAAATTGCAGTAAGAGGTGCATGCATTACACCTGCCATCACACCTGCCATTCCGGCTAATACAAATCTGTTATCGGGAATATTTACATTTAAAAACCTGTTAAGCAGAATGGCTACTAGGTAACCGGTTACTCCTCCAATAAATAAGGTAGGTGCAAATATACCTCCCACTCCGCCAGCGCCGTTTGTTGCACTGCTGGCAAATACCTTAAGGAGTATCAGCCCCGCCATAAATAAGGTGATTATCAAAAATTTATCAGACAATTGATAAAAAATGCTGTTGCTGAAAACAGTATTTTCTTCACCCTGAAGCAGCTGTAAAATGCTATCATAGCCTTCGCCATAAAATGGAGGGAAAAGGTATATCAATCCACCTAACAGAAGCCCGCCCGCAAGAAGCCTTACATACATATTACTGATTCTTTCAAAACGGCTCTCAAGAAACAGAGTCATTTTTGAAAAGTAGAGAGAGATAAATCCCGATAAAACTCCAAGAACTATATACCATGGGATATTGGTTATATTAAATGCTGTTGTGATATTAAATGTAAAAAGCACCTTGTCACCCATCAGAAAATATGCAACTGTTGCTGCTGTTACAGAAGAAATTAAAAGAGGGACTATTGATGAAATAGTCAGATCAAGCATCAGTACTTCCAGTGTAAACACAATTCCTGCAACGGGTGCTTTAAATATACCGGCCACTGCCCCTGCTGCACCACATCCTATTAACAGTGTAATGCTTTTATAGTTGAGTTTGAAAAACCTGCCGACAGCAGATCCTATGGAAGATCCGGTAAGTACTATAGGTGCTTCAGCACCTACTGAACCCCCGAAGCCGATTGTAAAAGTTGATGCAATAATTGATGTCCATGTATTGTGTGCTTTCAGGTAGCTTTTCTTCCTGGAAATAGCATAGAGAACTCTGCTTATACCATGGCCAATATTGTCTTTTACCAGGTACCTGACAAATATCAACGTCATGAGCATCCCAAGAAGAGGATAGGCAAGGTAAAGATAATTGCCTGATTCCCTTGTAATTCCCTGGGTAAGTATCTGATGTGTATAGTGGATTGCATTTTTCAGAATTGCAGCAGCCAGAGCACTCAGTAGCCCGACAACAAAGCTAAGTATGTAAATCAGGGTAACCTGGTCTATGTCCTTGCTCCGGAGATTCAGAAACTTTCTGACAAATCTGTTTTTAATCATAATGATGCAAATATAAAAACATTACTAAACCTTCGCTGTTTTTTATTTAAGTTTGTCCTGGTAGAATGAATATACTGTATGATGCAGGTTCAAAAGATGAAGAACCTGATGAAATAATCACCCTTGTACAACCGTATTATGGTAATGATGATCTGTATGAAATAACAGCCGGTTAAAAATGAGGAAACTTATTCTTTGTACAAGCCTTGCTATACTGGTATTGTCTTCTGGCAGGGTTTGCGGACAGTCCGATACCGAGCCTCCGGAATCACCGGTACTTAACCTTGTCAATGTCAACTATTTAACAGGCAATGTTGAAATATCATGGTCACTAAGTACCTCACCAGATGTATCAGGATACATAGTATATCTTTACAGGAACAATGAGGGATATGCAATTGACACCCTTCATAATTCTCTTGTAACAAATTATCTGCGGACCAGATCAGGGACTTCATATTCCAGTGAATCTTTTGTCGTTGCAGCTATTGACACAGCAGGGAACTTCAGTCCTTTATCAAATGAACTGAGTACCATTTACACCGATGCAAAGGTTGATACCTGCAACAAGAAAATTGAAATAACCTGGAACAGCTATATCTCTTACCCGAAACAAGTTTTAGGTTATACAGTATTTTATTCGACTGATGGAGAAAACTTTACTGAAGCCGGACATACTTCTGCAGAAAAGAACAGTCTGACAATTACTGATTTCATAACTGATATACAATATTGTTTTTTTATCAGGGCTGATCTGGGTGGTGAAGTGTTCTCCGGATCAAATAAAACCTGTGTGGAAACAAAAATGCAACGCCCTCCCCGGTGGATTAACGCTGATTATGCCACAATCAATAATGACAATAATATCGAGCTTTCATTTACTGTCGATCCGTCTTCTGAAATCAGAACGCTTCAGCTCGAAAGAAAAACAGGATCATCCGTTACTTTTGAGTGGATAGCACAGCTCCCGGCTTCATCAGGTCCTCAGAAATATATTGATACTAACGCTGATATCAACAGAATATACTATTACAGGGCATCCGCTCTGAATAATTGCGGGAATCCCATATCATACTCAAATCCCGCAACAAATATTGTTCTTTTGCTAGCACGAAATGAAAATGATATAATTCTTACATGGAATCATTACAGGAAATGGATGGGTGTTGTCGATAATTACAAATTAATGGTTGATACAGGTAACGGATGGAATGAGAAATTGTCCGTTTCAACAGTTGATACAACATTCACTTTCAGGTATTCAGATATAATGTACGATATTTCGGGTGATGAGGTTTGTTTTCTGATTAAAGCCGTGGAAGCATCAAATCCATATGGTATTACCGGTGAGAGTCAGTCATACAGGGTATGTACCTCTTTAACTGAGATAATAACTGTTCCCAATATATTTACACCCGACAACAATCTGATAAATGATTATTTCCGTCCATTTCTTTCATTCACACCTCTTGATTATCATCTGATTATCACTGACTTAAAAAGAAAGACACTTTTTGAGACCAGTGATTATGCCGCAGAATGGGACGGAACACAGAATGGGAAACTTTTATCGCAGGGAGTCTATTTATGGTTCCTGAAAGTCAGGACTCCTTCGGGTATCAGCATTTCAAAATCAGGAACAGTAACAATTGTAAGTAACCGCTGATGAGTTCATCCTATCAATCGGTTATCAGCCATGTCAATTTTAAGCGAGAATGGCTATATTTGTAACATGGACAGAAAGGTGTTTGCTTAATTTATGGGGACTAAGGATTTTTTTGATGAGGAAGACAAAGTACGTATTCAGACAGAATATGATTCATTGATAAATAATCTTCTCAGGTGCAATAAGCAGGGCGACAGGGAGATAATTGACAAGGCATTTAAGATTGCCAATGAAGCTCACTGGAACATGCGCCGCAAATCAGGAGAGCCATATATAATTCATCCTATTTCAGTAGCAAAAATTGTAAACCAGGAGATAGGTCTTGGTGCAAGATCGATAGTAACTGCATTGCTACACGATGTAGTCGAGGATACCGAATATACCCTTGAAAATGTCAAGAGGGACTTCGGCCCTAAAGTTGCCTCTCTGATTGACGGTCTGACTAAAATTTCAGGGACATATAATAAGGAAGATTCATCATCACTTCAGGCGGAGAATTTCAGGAAGATGCTTCTCACTCTTTCTGATGATATGCGGGTAATCCTTATAAAAATTGCTGACCGCCTTCATAATATGCGGACACTGGATTCAATGCCCGAGCATAAGAAAATGAAGGTTGCAGGCGAGACAATTTTCCTTTATGCTCCTCTGGCTCACCGCCTGGGATTATTTGCCATCAAAAGCGAGCTTGAAGACCTTAGCTTTAAATTTCGACAGCCGCAGATCTATGAGGAAATCGCTTCCAAACTTAAACATAGTGAGAAAAAATATTATGCCCTGTTAAATAAGTTTTCACTTCCCATAATTGACAAACTTACAAAAGCAGGATTTAAATTTGACATAAACAGCCGACCGAAATCTATCTTTTCAATTTGGAAAAAGATGCAGTCAAAAAATGTTCCTTTCGAGGAAATTTACGACGTGCTGGCTGTAAGGATTGTCTTTGAACCTTTACCGGATATTTCTGAAAAAACACAGTGCTGGAACATCTATTCGATGATAACTGACACTTACCTTCCAAAACCTGACAGGCTCCGGGATTGGATAAGTCGCCCAAAACCAAATGGTTACGAAGCATTGCATCTGACAGTTATGGGTCCGGAAGGAAAATGGGTTGAAGTGCAGATCAGAAGCAAAAGAATGGATGAAATTGCAGAAAGAGGATATGCTGCACACTGGAAATATAAGGGAGACACTGCTCAGGAAAGCGAACTCGACAAGTGGATAAAAAAGATCAGGCTGATGCTGGAGAATCCTCTTGAGGATCCGATAGAATTTCTGGATGAATTCAAGATGAATCTTTTTTCATCAGAAATTATGGTTTTTACTCCGAAAGGAACATTGGTAAGCCTTCCTAAAGGAGCTTCTGCCCTTGACTTTGCCTATGAGATACACACAGAAATCGGTAACAAAGCAATCGGGGCAAAAATCAATTACAAGCTGAATCCCATAAGTGCTGTTCTTATGAGCGGCGACCAGGTTGAAATTATTACATCCGACATTGCAAAACCGGATAAGGAGTGGCTCTCTTTTGTCAGAACATCCAAAGCAAAAGAAGCAATCAAAGATGCTTTAAAAACCGAGACCACAAACCGCATTAAGAAAGGTATGGATATACTCGATAACAAGCTTAAAGAGCTTGGAGAAGTTCCTAATGCCGAGATCTTGAAAAAATTGCTGCTGGCTTACGATGTTCTGAATAAGGATGAACTCTATTCAGGTATTGAGCTCGGAATAATAAATCTCGATAACCTGAAAAAAATAGTCCGGAAAAATCCATCTAAAAATGTCATAAAGTACTGGGGATTTAAACTTATCGGATCAAAGAAAGAGACGAAAGAGATTACAGAAGTACAGGATAAGATCGACACTAATGTACCATTCCTGCTCAGGGAGAACGTCGAAAATGCACAACAATCGTACGAAATTGCACCATGTTGTAATCCTATTCCGGGTGATGAAGTTATCGGGTACAGGTCACCGGAAGATACCATAGTAATTCATAAATCCAAATGCCCTGTTGCAATCAGGATTATGTCAAACGAAGGGAACAGGATCATTGCAGTAAAATGGGCCATCCATAAACTTATTTCATTTCTTGCCAGGATCAGCATGACTGGTATTGACAGGATCGGCCTTGTAAACGATATAACACATATTATATCCACCGAACTGAAAGTTAATATGACAAAAATAAATATCACCGTCGACAAAGGTATTTTCGAAGGTACTATCGATATTTATGTTCATCATACAAGAGACCTTAATAACCTTATTCTGAAGATCTCAAATATAAAAGGTATTGAGAGTGTAAAAAGGGTTGAGGATTTCATGAAATAATTCTTCAATCACATCAGCCATAATCATATTTGTCAAAAAATATATATTTTTGTCATTATTTTAAATTAGACCAAATATGATTAGTGACGATACAAGGACCACCGTAAAAAAGATTTTTACTGAATATCTTGAGAAGAAAGGTCACAGGAAAACACCGGAAAGATTTGCTATTCTTGATGAGATCTATTCAAGGGCTGGACATTTTGATATCGAGTCACTCTATATTTTTATGAAGAATAAAAATTACAGGGTTAGCCGGGCGACACTGTACAATACCATTGAACTTCTCCTGGACTGCAACCTTGTGGTTAAGCATCAGTTCGGGAAGAATATCGCACAATTTGAAAGGGCTTATCAGTGCAGCCAGCATGATCATTTGATTGATATCGAGACTGGTAAGGTCACTGAATTTTGTGATCCCAGGGTAAATGAGATAATAAAGACAGCCAGTGAACTGAATAACTTCAGTCCATTGTATCATTCGCTTTATATTTACGGGAATTTAAAAAAACCTGATAAAAAATAATCCAGATTAAAGAGATCTGTAATTTTTCAGAAAGCAAAACCAACGCAAAAACCAACCCTTGTTCTAAAACCTTCCAATTCGGTTAAATCAGGTGGCTCCGTCCCGGAGTTTACCTTAATATCTGAATCGCTGTAATGTCCGCCGAAAAACAATTCCAATATAAGACCTTTCGCAAAAATCCACTGTCTTCCAAAAGAAATCCCTCCCCCATAAGTTGTTAATGAACCTTCAGAAGAATTATCTTTATTCTCAAAGCCCAATTTATTAAAACGGAGGTATGGTGATATGAAGAATCCGTCAATGGCGTCCTTCCTGACATAGATTTTAAATTCGGGTGTAAGAAATAATCCGGTGAGTTTTGTGTTCTCAATCCTGTAATTCATATAACCTACTCCCATTTGAGCTGAAGTCATATCAGTTAACTTACGCTCATAAAAAATAGAGCCGGAAGCCAGAATCAGTGTTAATGTGTTTGCTTTAATTACATTGTTCATCGGACCGGAGGCTGATCTTTCCTGAGCAAATGAAGTAATTGTCAGGACTATTGAGAGAAACATGGTTACAACTTTTTTCATTTCTCATAATTTAAGTGAGTACTAAAAAATTCTCAGCACTTAAATACTAAATACGAATTTACATATTCTTAATTTAATATATCTTTGATAAATAAAACGTGAAAAGCAATTAATTCTGAAAACTATGAAAAATACAGTTATTCAATTAAAATGCATCATTAATAGCCTGATAATTGCCCTTTTTGTAATGTTTGCTCTGACCGATACCGTCAATGCACAGCAAAACATTACCGGTGAACTGTCAAAAACGTATCAGGTCACTCTGAATGATGGATCAGTAATTTCTGGCAAATTGATATCTATTACTGATAATGAGGTAGTTATTCAGTCCGGAACAATGGGCGATATTCGTCTTGAAAAAATGAATATTAAATCTATGACACAGGTGTCATCTGTCGATCAAAAGAAGTCGGGAATATGGTTTCAAAATCCAAATCCTTCCAAGTATCTTTTGGGTAATTCTGCTATTCCAATGGAAAAAAAGAGCGGTTATTATCAGAACACCTGGATATTTTTCAATTCATTCGGATACGCAATAACCAATAACATTAGCATTTCAGCTGGATTTGAGATCTTTTCTATTTTAATGAAGGGTGATGGACCTTTTGCATTTTATGTTAACCCTAAAGCTTCCTTTAAAATAGCAGAAAATTTCTATGCTGGTGCTAATATCTTGTATGCAAATACAATCAGGACTGTTGATGAATTCGGAGGACTTGCCACATTGAATGGATTTTTTACTTACGGAAACAGCAACAATAATCTTACCGCTGCAGTTGGATGGGGATGGGCAGATGGTGAATTCAGCTCCAAACCTGTTATAACGATAAGCGGTATGGCGAGAGCTTCAAAGCGAATAGCATTTGTATCTGAAAACTGGATTATTCCTGGAATTGGAGACGAAAGCAAATTTTATGGAATATTCTCTTATGGGATAAGGTTCCTCGGAGAAAAGAATTCAATCGACCTTGCCTTCCTTAATAATAAAGACATTGCTAAAGGGATCATAATCGGAATTCCCTGGCTTGACTTTACTATAAATTTTTAAAAAATTGGACGATTAAAACAGGCAGTACTTATATGAATCCATCTAAAAGGCCCATTAGCGGGCCTTTTAATTTAACTTTCTTGTATTGATCTGATAACTATTTAAAAAAATATTTTGTATCTTGTTAATTGATTCTTAATTGAAAGATAATTTTATAAAATGAACATTGACATACTGTTAGGCCTTCAGTGGGGTGATGAGGGAAAGGGCAAAATTGTGGATGCTATCAGCCCGGATTATGATATCATTGCAAGGTTCCAGGGAGGTCCTAATGCAGGACATTCTCTGGAATTCAACAATAAAAAGTATGTTCTGCACCTTATACCATCAGGCATATTTCATCCTGAAAAAATAAATGTTATAGGTAATGGTGTCGTAATTGATCCAGCCGTATTTAAGAAAGAGATCGAAGACCTTGGAATTCCTGTGGATGAACTTATAAAAAGGCTTATTGTTTCAGCAAGGGCAAATCTTATTCTCCCGGGGCACAGGATACTTGATGCAGCATATGAGCAGAGTAAAGGAAACACAAAAATTGGATCTACATTGAAAGGGATTGGTCCGGCTTATACTGATAAAGTAGCCAGAAATGGTCTGCGGGCCGGTGAAATCCTGCAGGAAGATTTCAGGAAATTGTATAATAATCATACGAAAAGCCATCTTTCAATTCTTAAAAGCTTTGAATACAAGTTTGATCTGAAAGAATATGAAGCAGGATGGTTTGAAGGAATAGAAATGCTTAAGAGATTCCGGATAGTCAATACCGAATACCTGATTAACCAGCTTATCGCAAAAGGTAAAAAAATGCTTGCTGAAGGTGCCCAGGGCACGATGCTTGATGTGGATTTCGGATCATATCCTTTTGTTACCTCATCAAATACTATCAGCGCGGGTGCATGTACCGGACTCGGTATTTCACCAAAGAAAGTCGGCGAAGTTTTCGGAATATTCAAAGCATATTGTACCAGAGTCGGAAGTGGTCCCTTCCCTACTGAACTTAATGATCAGACTGGCACTATTTTAAGAGATGTCGGAAAAGAGTTCGGCTCAACCACAGGTCGTCCGCGAAGATGCGGGTGGCTCGATATCCCAGCTTTGAAATATGCAATTATGATCAACGGTGTTACTCAACTGTTTATGACAAAAAGCGATGTCATGTCGGGTTTTAAAAACATAAGAGTCTGCACATCTTATTTTTCCGGAGGTAATGAATACCATGAAATTCCATTCGGGTCAATACCTCTGGAACCGGTTTATAAGGATTTTCCGGGCTGGAATGAGAATATTTCGAAAATAAGGGAATATGATAAGCTTCCTGAAAATCTTAAGAATTACATTAAATTTATTGAAGATCAGACTGGCTTACCTGTTACAATGGTTTCGGTAGGTCCTGACCGCAAGGAGACAATATTCAGATAAAACTTTTCTGATTTGCCGAATTATGAAGGGATATTGCCGGTAAGTCCCTACTTTTTGATAAACATCCAGGCATCAACCTGGACAGTATCCTGGAACTGATTCAGACGAGAGACAGCTTTCCTGAAGCTTTCATGAGTTTCAGCAGAAACAAGCTCAAACCTCGTGGCTTCCAACTTGATTATTTTGGCATCATATCCGCGGTTATGATATTCTTCTACCCAATCCTTAGCATATTCCGGTGTAACAAAACTACCGACAATTATATTATATTTTGAGGCAAGGTTTCTCTGGGCTTCTTCAGCAAGCCTGATAGAATCCATTCTTGTATTTTCAATTTCGAGCAAGCGGTCCTGAACTCTTTTGATTGAATCTGCAATCCTTATGCTATCCTGCTTTATCATCCACTCAGCCATTACATCTTTTTTCTTATGAAACAGTTTTTTCCCTTTAAAGTACTTGCACGAAGGCAGTGTCGCAAGAAGTATAACCATTAAAAATGCTGCTAAATATTTCATGACAATCAGTATAAAAGATTAATTACCAGATGTAATACAATATTTTATTAAGGATATTAATCAAAGATACAAAATATTGATTACCAATCAAAATCATATTAAAACAGATCTTAATTTTCAAGTATTACGGATTTCGTATATTAGGCTTCTGAAAATTCAGGTTATAATTAAGACAGAATAGATGAAATCAATAATCCAATTTTTTGAAGAAAGCGTCGAAAAGTTCAGCAATAATGTTTATTTGTGGGAGAAACCCTACGAAAAATATGAAGGCACGACTTATGGCGAAACAAAAAAACAGGTTTATGAATTTGCAGCAGGATTGATGACACTTGGTATCAGGAAAGGAGACAGGATAAGCTTGCTTTCTGAGGGACGTAACAGCTGGATTATCGGGGAGCTTGGAATACTTTATACCGGAGCCTGTAATGTTCCATTATCGACAAAGCTTAATCCTGAAGAAATAAAATTCCGTCTGAATCATTCTGAGTCAAAAATGATTTTAATCTCATCTCTTCAGTCTCAAAAACTGAATGAGATCGTCAAGGATTGCAGTCAGGTGGAAAAAATAATTCATTTTGATACTCAGGA